>Ga0310810_10000705_pt1 | contig 33558 bp, 35 predicted proteins | sample NCmetagenome_FD_207641 | JGI IMG/M metagenome (GOLD analysis project Ga0310810, IMG submission 207641) | Soil microbial communities from experimental microcosm in Duke University, North Carolina, United States - NC | ecosystem: Engineered > Artificial ecosystem > Soil microcosm > Unclassified ... | reverse complement strand
TCATCTCTGAAGTGGACTTTATCTTTATCCTTATGTCTGCGTCAGAATTTTCAGAATCATTGCGGCCTTGGGTTTATCCGCACGGTTCATCTCGCTTGCTGTTTTAATGATCTCTATCAGACCATCCGTTGTTAAGTGCTTTTGTTCGTTTATCCACCGGACGATGCGCGCAAACTTTTTAAAGTCTACGTTCTTTTTCGTCTTTAGGGAATGTCGTTCAAAAAACGTTACAACGTTTAGCAAACATTCTAACTTTCTTATTCTCAACTCAAATCGGTCTTCATGGTTTTTCCTAACAACGCCGCTTTGAAAAAAAATTTTCAACGCGTACAGAACCTGGATATCTTTTTCGTGTTGAACGATCCTGAATTCTGGAAGGACTTGATATCCGACCTTCATTTCAGGATGTTTGTTAATACCGACGTAAAAACAGCCTTCGCCGTCGGTGAATCCGACCACCCAGTCTGGTGATAAATCCATGATATGACTTTCAATTGAGTTGAGTTGACAAGGATACCCAGCGTAAAGTCTCTGAGGATCCCCCGATGAGATCGGGGTTTCCTGCGGATTGTCCAATCTTCATCGTTTTTACTTCTCCCAATTTCGGAGAGAGTAGATGAAGCTCTAAGGACGTTCCCGCATATAGCTGAGATTAGCTCCCGTCATTACTGACGGGACAGGCAGCTTTGAAGTACTACCTTAGGACCGTTATAGTTACGGCCGCCGTTTACTGGGGCTTCGGTCGCAAGCTTTGCATTGCTGCTGACCCGCTTCCTTAACCTTCCAGCACCGGGCAGGTGTCACACCCTATACGTCCACTTGACGTGTTAGCAGAGTGATGTGTTTTTGTTAAACAGTCGCTTGGCCCATTTCACTGCGACCCCGGCAGGCTTCAGGGAGTAAATCCCTTGACCTATCGAGGCACCGCTTATCCCGAAGTTACGCGGCTAGTTTGCCGAGTTCCTTGACCATGGCTCACTCGAGCACCTTAGAATACTCTTCTCATCTACCTGTGTCGGTTTGCGGTACGGACTGTCTGCAGTCTCCCATACGAAGTTTTTCTCGGCAGCGGGTTTAGGATCAGTTGTGCCCCTTACGGGGACCCTATTCACCTCTCGGCGATAACTGGGATGCGGATTTGCCTACACCCCACGCCTACGGGCTTAAACCAACTAAGCCAACAGTTGGCCGATCTTTCACTTCTGCGTCACTCCTTATGGTCAGACGACTACCTACAGGTACAGGAATATTAAACCTGTTTTCCATCGCTTACGCCGTTTGGCCTCAGCTTAGGGTCCGACTAACCCTGAGACGATGAACGTTGCTCAGGAAACCTTAGATTTTCGGTGGACAACATTTTCAGTTGTCTTATCGTTACTTATGCCTACATCTGCGTTTCCATTCACTCCAGCACGGATCGCTCCGCACCTTCCGTCCGAAGACGCTATGTTACCATAGTCGCGAATGGAATGCTCCCCTACCACATATATTGCTATAGTTCGTAGCTTCGGTACAAGGTTTAGTCCCGAGAATTATCGACGCCGAGTCGCTTGACTAGTGAGCTATTACGCACTCTTTCAAGGAATGGCTGCTTCTAAGCCAACCTCCTAGTTGTCACTGCAACTCAACATCCTTTGTCTGTTAACCTTGATTTGGGGACCTTAGCTGACGATCTGGATTGTTCTCCTCTCGGCGACGGCGCTTATCCGTCGTCGCCTGACTCCCGGGAAACATCATATCGGAATTCGGAGTTTGTCTGGGTTTGGTATCGTTGTGACGACCCTAGCCCAATCAGTGCTCTACCTCCGACAGACTCTTTCCCGAGGCTAGCCCTAAAGCTATTTCGGGGAGTACGAGCTATCACCCAGTTCGATTAGCTTTTCACTCCTATCCTCAGCTCATCCAAGTAGTTTTCAACCCACACTAGTTCGGACCTCCATGAGGTTTTACCCCCACTTCATCCTGGCCAAGGATAGATCACCGGATTTCGCGTCTACCGCACGTAACTGATTCGCCCTATTCAGACTTGCTTTCGCTACGGCTGCTGAACTTAGTTCATTAGCCTTGCTACGTACGAGTAAGTCGTAGGCTCATTAAGCAAAAGGCACGCCGTCACTCATCCCATTTCTTGCGAAACGAGACTTGCTCCGACCGTTTGTAAGCATACGGTTTCAGGTACTATTTCACCCCCTTCTTAAGGGTTCTTTTCACCTTTCCCTCACGGTACTTGTTCACTATCGGTCACTAAAGAGTATTTAGCCTTGGAGGATGGTTCCTCCAGATTCCCACAGACTTCCACTTATTCCGTGGTACTTGGGATCGCGTGCCGAAGAGCCATGTTGTTTTCGCTTACAGGATTTTCACCTTCTATGATTCTACGTTCCAGTAGATTCAGCTAACAATATGGTTTTTTACTCTCCGTCCTATTTGCAATTCAGACCGCACACGCCCCGCAACACCTCCGATACAACGGTTGCACCCTTTACTGTATCGGAAAGTTTAGGCTCTGCCGCGTTCGCTCGTCACTACTGACGGTATCGTTGTATTACTTTATCTTCCTGAGGGTACTGAGATATTTCACTTCCCCTCGTTCGCTCTGCCGTGCCTATGTATTCAGCACGGAGTTCCCGTACATTACTACGGGAGGGTTGCCCCATTCGGAAATCGCCGGGTTAAAGGTTGTTTCCACCTATCCGACGCTTATCGCAGGTTACCACGTCCTTCTTCGCCTTTTAGTGCCAAGGCATCCACCGTATGCCCTTTGTAACTTAACCAAAAATCTTTATCGATTCACATGTTGATGTACCCGCTCCCAAAGATCCCACCGTACAGCATGGGAACAAACTCTCTGAGTACAACACGGGTTTCTTCTAGATGCATCAATAATGAAAAATTATATCTAATTTTTCGGAAAGAACATTTTTATTGGATCTCATAGTTGTCTCCGTTCGATACGTTTGTTCACCCATCGGTTCCCGGAGGAACATAGGTAACTACTAGCATCTACTAGCAGACCAACTCTTCAAATATGTCAAAGAACATTCCCGTCAAACGTATTCGACGGGACTTGTGGAGCTGAAGGGATTCGAACCCTCGACCCCCTGGTTGCAAACCAGGTGCTCTCCCAGCTGAGCTACAGCCCCGTACAATTGCACATTGTTAATCAAACATTGACAATTACAATTGCAGGGACAGTTGAAACCTGTAATGCCTGAAAATTCTCATTGTCCAGTTACAATGTACAATGTCGTGGGCCTGAGTGGAGTTGAACCACTGACCTCACGCTTATCAGGCGTGCGCTCTAACCACCTGAGCTACAGGCCCAGTGTTGAAGTGATAAAGAAAAGAACAAAAAAATGAAAATAGTGTGCCAGAGTAAATCAACCGTTGCCGAACTAGATTTTCTCTCGAAGCGCTTCTTCAACCGTGAAGTTGAAGAATGCTCCTTAGAAAGGAGGTGATCCAGCCGCACCTTCCGGTACGGCTACCTTGTTACGACTTAGCCCCAGTCGCTGGTTTTACCTTAGGCACCTGCGTCCTTGCGGTTCGCACAGTGTTTTTGGGTACCCCCAGTTTCCATGGCTTGACGGGCGGTGTGTACAAGGCCCGGGAACGTATTCACCGCGACGTGCTGATTCGCGATTACTAGCAATTCCAGCTTCATGGGGTCGAGTTGCAGACCCCAATCCGAACTGAGATTGGTTTTTTGGGATTGGCTCCGCCTTGCGGCTTGGCATCCCTTTGTACCAACCATTGTAGCACGTGTGTGGCCCTGGGTGTAAGGGCCATGAGGACTTGACGTCATCCCCACCTTCCTCACTACTTGCGTAGGCAGTCCACTTAGAGTGCCCAGCATTACCTGATGGCAACTAAGTGCAGGGGTTGCGCTCGTTGCAGGACTTAACCTAACACCTCACGGCACGAGCTGACGACAGCCATGCAGCACCTGTACTCCGCGCGTATTGCTACGCTAGCCGGCTTTCACCGGTTTACAGAGCTTTTCAAACCCAGGTAAGGTTCTTCGCGTTGCATCGAATTGAACCACATGCTCCACTGCTTGTGCGGGCCCCCGTCAATTCCTTTGAGTTTCAACCTTGCGATCGTACTCCCCAGGTGGGATATTTAACGCGTTGGCTCAGGCACCAATCCTTGCGGACTGACACCGAATATCCATCGTTTAAGGCGTGGACTACCAGGGTATCTAATCCTGTTTGCTACCCACGCTTTCGTCCCTGAGCGTCAGTTTCGAGCCAGATAACCGCCTTCGCTACCGGTGTTCTTCATGATCTCTACGCATTTCACCGCTACACCATGAATTCCATTATCCTCTCTCGAACTCAAGACAAACAGTATCGATGGCAGTCTCTCCGTTGAGCGAAGAGCTTTCACCACCGACTTGTCTGCCCGCCTGCGGACCCTTTACACCCAGTAATTCCGGACAACGCTTGCACCCTACGTATTACCGCGGCTGCTGGCACGTAGTTGGCCGGTGCTTATTCGCAAGGTACGGTCAATTCCCTAAAAGGGAACATTCATCCCCTGCAAAAGAGGTTTACATCCTAACGGATTTCATCCCTCACGCGGCGTCGCTGCTTCAGGCTTTCGCCCATTGAGCAATATTCCTCACTGCTGCCTTCCGTAGAAGTCTGGACCGTGTCTCAGTTCCAGTGTGGCTGATCGTCCTCTCAGACCAGCTACCCATCGTCGACTTGGTGGGCCGTTACCCCGCCAACTATCTAATGGGACGCAAGCCCATCTTATATCGCCTTACGGCCTTTGATTTCAAAGTAATGCTGCTTCGAAATGTCATCGGGTATTAGTCTCCGTTTCCGGAGGTTATTCCCGTTTATAAGGAAGGTTGCTTACGTGTTACTCACCCGTTCGCCGGTTTACTCAAGATATTGCTACCTTTTTCTCCCAGACTTGCATGTGTTAGGCACGCCGCCAGCGTTCGTCCTGAGCCAGGATCAAACTCTCCGTTGTAAATTAAAAATTTATAACTTCGAGATGATCTGGCCGTTGGATCCCCGATTAAAATCGGGAATTATTGGTTGAAGTTCTGCAAAAGCTGACTTAAGAGCTATGCACACTATTTTCAAAGAACAGAAGATAAAAATGCCGATCCTGATGTGTTTTGAAGGGATCGGACTTGTAACCACTTGAGTGGGATACAAATATACACTTTTATTCCAAAGAAGTCAAGCACTTTCTTCAAAATGCTCTAGACAAAAATTCCCGACCCCGCAATCCCGTTTTTCTCGGGATGGGCTCGGGAACTCGTCAAATTGGTATGTCAATATACAAACTTTCCCGATACAAAGCAAGAAATTTAATCTTCGTCCTGTCCAATCGGGAAAAGAGAGAAACGGCCAGATGAAATATCCTCGTCCGGCACTTACTTCCCTGAGACGTGAGAGAGGATCATCCTCGCAACATCACCCGACAGCGGAAGCTCCTCCGCCAGGTCAACTTCTCCCAGCCTGCTCAGAACCACGACCGAGGAGTGGCCGATGCTGCAGGAATCGAATATCTCCTCCGTCGCAAGAAAAACAGGAAATGGCAGATCGTTTGCCCCCGCCCATTTCTTTACCATGAATCGCTGGCGTCGTTCGGAGGACCCATCCCGCAGGACGATCAGCAGCACATCCTCATGATGTATCACACCGCTCCTTTTCAGAGAGCCGCAGAACTCAAGAAAATTATTGAAGCAGACCGTGCATCCGAAATCGACAAATCGAATGAAGAACGCGATCGTTCCCCTTGCCGTTGCAATGCTCTGACCGGAGCGATGGAGCGAACTGATGTACCGGGATATCGAATGGTAATTCTGTTTTTCCTGGCCCCCAGATTCCTTCGCCGATGCCCGGACATCACCCAACAACAAGAGAAGGGCGAGGATAAAATATTTGCTTTGCTGTAACCTCATCTTCCTCTCCTCTCAATGAAAGCCTTGGTACGTGAGTTTGTACTTCTTAACAATTGTCCGCTCCTGCTCGCGGGTATACAGGTAGCCGTTGCTGTCGATATAGATAAATCCGGTCTTCGACGGCAGGGTCATTGACGTAATGAGCTCTCCCGCCCTGTCCATGACAAAGACATCGCGCGAAGGATGGACCCCATAGTCGCCTCCCAGCACAAAGATGTTCCCGGCAGAGTCTACTGCGACGTCTTTGATGATCTCACCCGAGGGAACACTTCCTATTTCTTCGTACTTCGATTTTACTGTGGGAGCCCTATCGGGCAGGCCGGAAATCCTGACCTCTTTCGTGATATTCAATCCGTCATCATACAACTCGACCATATTAATGAAGTGGTATGCCACAGTAAGTCGGTCTTTCCTGTCGACGGCAAGCTGCACGAGGTTGAGAATGCTGTTGTCGCTCAAATGTTTGAGCGAAACCCGCGCTACAACGCGCCCTGACTTCTCATAAAGCACCAGGACATCTTCCTTATTCTTCGAGAACGGTACGACGCTCGCGTACAGCCGTCCCCTGGAATCGAAGGCAATGTCCACCACCGTCCCGGAGAGCGGCAATGTCCCGTTGCATCTCCCCTCGAGGGAAAAGAACCGCACCCGCGTGTCTCCCAGCTGGCTGATCGCGAACGTATCATGCGCGCAGATCATTCGGAAGAGAAACGAGCTGAACTCGTTCTCCCTATTGCCATGCCTTCCGAACTCTTGTTCGAATACCCCTGAAGGGCTGAACTTCTTTACCGAGTACGCATAGTCATCTGCCGCGTAAATGTTATTCCTTGAATCCGTGGCGATCTCCCCCACCCTGATAAATTCATTGTCCCGGTCCAGGGTGGCGACCTCTTTCAGCGTGATGGACGCCCCCTTGTTCCCGTTTGCAAGCAGAAATGTGTGGGCCATGCACATGAGCGCGATGAGATGTGCAACGTTGAGTAATCGTTTCTTCATAGAAATTCAGTCGTTGAACAGTAATTGCAGGAGCTCCTCTCGAGAGGAAGCTCCTGCAGTTCTTGTTGCCGAACGCGGGCCCTTAGTTGGTCCCGTAAATGACGCATCCGATCTGACAGCCCAGGAAACAGGCGGATCGGTTCACGGTGTTCAACGTACCCGGAAAGGCCTCGTTGCATTTATTGAAACAGATTTCAAGAGCTTTAAGGTCTGTGCCGCTGCACGCCCTGGCCTGATTGGGGCCCGACGCCACAAGCAAAATCGTGATAAGCAATGCGAGCGCACCGATGCGTAGATATTTCATAACTGCCTCCTTTGAGTATGATTTCGCCTCCGCAGTGATAATGCGGGATCGTCCCGGAGACGACCGACGACCCCGTTTAATGAAATGCTGAGAGTAGCAGCAACGTGGTTTTGGATTGTAATTCACCGAGTGCTGCGAACATAATCCAGGCCGCTATTGCAATGACAAGTCCCTTTGTTCGTCCGATCCCTGTCAATGCATGATACCCGAGTGTGATGACAACGAGATACCATGCCGAGAAGGGAGTAAGCGTGCTCAGAATGGAAGAGAGAAGATCCCCGGAGAAATTGTCTCTGAGAAGCTGGTCTGCTCCTTTGATCACCGTGAGATCGGCCTGACTTGCAATGGTATCGATCCCCTTCGCATAGATGACCAGTACCGTAATGATATTCAGAAGGATGAAGATCCCTTCCGCATACGCGACGAAGGCAAATAATTTCCGGTATACCTGACCCTGCCGGCCAACCGACAGGAATGCGCCTGCAGTGAGCAACCCCGCGAAGAATACCCAGCGCACAATCACAACGCAAGGTTGAATAATCATGCGAGTCACAAGCATGGTCATCGACACGCTCTTGATTGCCCCTTCTGCAGCGCCTTCTCCATACGAGGAAATGAAGATCTTTCGCATTGGCTCCACGATGGCCGGGACCATAAACCAGCCGGTCAGCGCAGAGCACAGGATCATGAAGATGAGGGGTGCGCGCCATCTCGGCGTTTCTGCCAGGTCTGCGGCGACTTCCGCCGGCGCCGCGAAAATATTTATGAGGTGTAGTAGTTCTGCCTTCCGTGTCATAGGTGGGAGTGACGATGGTGAAGATCGTGTCGCTTGACTTTCGCAAGTAACTTCTTAAATTTATGATTGATCGCTACAGAAAAGCAAAGGCTTTTTTGTAATATTTTATCTCACATCTGATCTGGGAGGAGAAGAGGATGGGACTCACACGCTATCTCGTAGGGTATCGGAAGAAGAATAAGTTGTTGCAAAAAGAACTTGCCGGCGCTCTCAATATCAGTCGCGAACACTACGCGCAGATCGAATCGGGAAAGATTCAGCCTTCGATTAAACTCCTAAAGGCAATCTCAAGCCAATTGAAGCTCGACATCAGAATCGATATCGCTCGCGGAAAATCTCTGCTCTTGTACAAGCTGAAAATCAGTCGAAGACCCTAACGTAATCTCGCGCTTCTGTTCATCCCGCGGTCGGTTGCGCAAATCCGGGCGACCGTGACGAAAGAACATCCGTGCGGTAAATGCTCCGCAAGGCATAAAAGTGCAAGAGCAACGCAATTGGTGCGGCAATCGCCGGAATCATAATGAGGGAGAAATCGGCGGCCGGCGAGCTATTGGGCACGGCACTATACCAGATGGGATAGTAGTTCAAGAGCAGAGCAGCAACATTAAGCAGGTCGATCAGTCCCACCGCGGAAAAGGCTGTAAAAAACACTTTCGCGACTTTTTTCTTTCTCGAGAGGAGAATCGCCGTCGAAAGTGCCAGTGCACCGGTGGCGATATCGCCATAACCGCCGGAGACAAACGGCATGGGCAGAATACCTCTGTGAGCGATTATGATAAACGCTAACCCCGCGAATCGAAACGTCTGAACGCCAACCAGGACAGAGAGCGGGATGTGGTCCAGAATGGTACGCATCTCTGGCCTAAAAAGCAGCGCCAGCCCGAAGAGGACCGGAATAAACAAGGGAAGGAGAAAGCGCGGAAACACGTCTCCGGCATGAAAACTAAAAATGCCTGCAAGTGAAAATGTCCACACCAGAGCCGTCCATCCCCCTACGAGAGCAACAACTGTTTTTCGCAAACGAGCCTTTGATGCATCATCAAGATGGCTGCGTTGAATTCCTTTGTTGACGGTAACAACGAATAAATACGGGACGAGTACTCCAAGCGCCGCCCCCATTATTTTCAATATCATCTCCATACTATTGTTCCCTTCTTTCGATTGGTGACATTTCCTTGATTTTGAATTTGCATGTACAGCGGCGTCAAACGCTCAATACTGTGCCCCCGGGGATCTTCCTGCAGCAACCACGCGCAAGCCGACATCCTCAGAGCACAAGTATTGAGCACGACAGTTCACTATGCCTTCACCGGTTCCATGATTCCAGAGCAACCGCACAATAGTTGACTGCTGCGGTTACAGCCCTTCTTTCACTTCAACGATCTCGTCGGCGACAAGACCGTGCCCATCACGATGAACCGCGGCTGCTGCTTCTTTCGTGGGCGCATTGATAAGGCAAAAGACCTTTCCTGATTCCTTATCGTACCAGTATTTCAGGTATTGCGCTCCATGCTGATCCTGGGTTTCGAGGTCTTTGGCGTGGGCGCCCTCGGCCGCATCGTCTGTCAAACCTGGAACGTGTGTATGAATGTCCATGAATAACGGCATTTGAATCTCCTTTCCTTCGTTGTTGATAGGGTCGTGAATTATGACTCCTGTAATATACGGCCGGCTCATCGACAAAAAAAGCGCATTCTTTTCATCATTATCATGAAACTGCTTCATACCTAGCTCATTCATGCAATTCGCCGTTATGATGAAATATATTTATATTGCGGGGAACACGGAGAAGGAGATGACAATGACATTGGAAGTGCGGCATTTAATTCTCATCAAAGCCGTCGCAGAATCAGGAAACATTTCGCGCGCAGGAATTCAGCTGCATCTTACACAATCTGCATTAAGTCATCAATTGCGGACAATCGAGGAGCGTCTCGGGGTGCCGCTGTTCTTGCGTCATAACAAACGAATGACATTGAGCAAACCGGGGAAGAGGTTGTTAGAGGCGGCCGAACACATTCTGAAGGAATTGCAGCGTGCCGAGGAGGACGTGAAGCGAATCGCTTCAAATAAGGAGGGGGTGTTGCGTATCAGTACAGAATGTTATACCGCATATCACTGGCTGCCTTCTATCGTGAAGGTCTTCAACAGAAAATTTCCAAACGTTGACGTTCAGGTTATTCATGAAGCAACGGCGCGTCCCATCGAATATCTTATTAAAGGAGATCTGGACCTGGCTATTGTCCCATGGATACTCAACGACCGGCAAATCGTTCTCCATTCCTTATTTCAGGATAAGCTTGTTGTCATCGTTCATCCTCGGCATCCTCTTGCCGAGAAACGCTATGTGGTCCCGGAAGATTTCGCCGATCAGCACCTTTTCATGTATTCGGAACGGGAGCGTGTTGAGGAGTGGACGTTTTACAACACAATTCTTGCTCCTGCGGGAGTGACACCGCAGAAAATCTCGTATCTCCAGCTGACCGAGGGAATCATTGAAATGGTTAAGGCGGGGTTGGGTATCGCAGTGCTCGCGCACTGGGCGGTCGATCCCGAAATCAAGCGCCATTCGATTAAGGGGCTGCCATTGATGCGAAAAGGATTCATCCGTCAGTGGAGCGCCGCGACACTGAAAAACGGATATGTGCCTCCCTATATGGAGGCCTTCATCGGAATGCTTGCGAACAGATCCATGCCTGCAATGAAATATTACTAACCGCGGAACTACGATGCACAAGGTTGGCGACGATACCGCGGGATAACGCTTTTCAGTACGAGTTCTGCCGCTTCATCATTCCAGCTGCTTCTCTACCATCTTGTAGACTTCCATCAGCGGAAGCTTGTGCGCCTCCGCCAGGCGCTTGCATTCTTCAAATTCCGGTACAAGGCGCTCGCTGCCTTCGAAGATAATCGCCTTCACTTTTACGGGTCCAAACTTTGTTTGGACCTCGCGCTGTTCCCTTTGGAGTTTCTTTCGCTCGGTCGGGATGATCCGCACCCCGATCGTCGAAGTCTGCCCGAATATCACCCTGAGCGCTTCATCCATCTTACTGCGGGCGGTGAGGGCAGAAAGGAGGATTCCCGGCCTCCCCTTTTTCATGATGACAGGGACGAGATACGCGTCGTTCGCTCCCGCGGCAATCAGTTTTTCGATGACGTACGGATAGATCTCGGGATTCATGTCGTCGATATTCGTCTCGATCATCACCAGCTCGTCGGCGGCAAGCGCCTGGGGCATTTCTCCGATCATGATCCGCAGCAGATTCGGCACCTGCGGGATTTCCCGTGTCCCGGCGCCGTATCCGATGCTGTGAATCTTCAGCTGTTCCATCGAGAGAAGCCCCTGCGACATGCTTTTGATGATCGCGGCACCTGTCGGCGTCGTAAGCTCGAACGGAATGTCGGTGAGTAGGGTCGGGTACTGCCTGAGAATTTCGGTCGTCGCGGGTCCCGGGAGCGGAAGTTTTCCATGCTCGGCCTCGATGTATCCGCCGTGTCCAAGCTTTACAGGAGAGGAATAGACCGCTTCGATCCCGAATTTTTCAAAACAGATGGCAGCTCCGACAATATCCACAATAGAGTCGAGCGCGCCGACTTCGTGGAAGTGAACCTTCTCGATCGTAGAATTATGAACCTTCGCCTCTGCCTTCGCCACCTCCATAAAAATCTTCCGGGCATCGGTTTTTACCCGGTCGCTCAGCGAGCTCGCGTCGATGATCTCATAAACGTCCTTGAGATGGCGATGTTTGGTCGGCGTCGAGGTTATGACGACATCCAGCTTCACGGCGGTGATGCCGCTGCGGCTGATGTGGGAGGCCTGAAGCTCGACCCCTTCAAGATTAAGCTTGCCGACCTCTCGTCCAAGTTCGTCAAGCGGAAGCCCCGCGCTGACGAAGGCGCCGAGGGTCATATCGCCGCTTACGCCGGCAATCGTATCAAAGTATGCTATTTTCATGCTTGAGGCAGGGTCTAATGTGTCGCCAATTTATAAAAGTTTCTGCAAATAGGAAAGGAACCGGGCAGTAGCTCCCGCGTTTGTCGTCACAAGTGTCCGCGCCCTTTCTCCGGCGCGCGAACGGAGGGCTTCGTCATCGAAGAGTTTTTGCAGCAGGCCTGCAAGGGGCTGCGTACCCTCGGCGACAAACGCTGCTTCTTCACGGAGGAGCTGCAGTGCCTCCTGGGAGTTCTTGTGGTTCGGCCCGAAGAGGATCGGAACGCCGTACACCGCCGGCTCGAGCACGTTATGCACGCCCCCGCCGAAGCTCCCTCCGACATACGCCACCGTCGCATATTGATACAGAGGCATCAATACTCCGACGCTGTCGACGATGATAAAGTTCTCTCCCCGGTAGCCGTTAATTTCTGAAAACCGGATTTTTGAAACATTCCCGTTTAGCCGCTCCTCTACCCTCTCGAGGTGTTCGACTGTCGGCTCGTGCGGGACAAGCAGGACGAGGAGATTCCCGAGTTTCGACATGAGCTCCGTGCAGGCGGGCACGATATGATCCTCATCTTCCGACCAGCTGCTGCCGACGACGAAAATCCGTTTGTTCCGGACGACTGCGGCCGAAAGGAGCTGTCTCGCCTTCGATTCGATGGATCGTGCCAGCACCTGATCGTAGCGCGTATCGCCGATAACTTCCAGCAGAGGATGACGAACGTTGAGCGATTCAAATATCCTGCGGTCTTCATCGGAGACGGTAAGAATATAATCGATGCTGTTATACAGGGACTTAAAGAACTGCCGGAGCACGGGCACGCGCCGCGCCGTCGTCGATCGGAGCGTCGCGCTCGCGATAAATGTGGGAACCTGCCGCCGCTGGGCGGCCCAGAGATGGTTCGGCCAGACATCATAGCGCATCATAATCATTGCCGATGGGCGGACCAGGTCGAGAAATTTTTCCGCGTTCAGGTACGAATCGAAAGGAATATAGGTGATAACATCGGCGAGCTTGTAGTTCCTTGAATGTTCGTACCCCGAAGGAGAAAAGAATGAAACAACGACCTGGATTTCAGGATGGCGGCGCCGGAGCTCGGCGATGATCGGCTTGGCCTGCTCAAATTCTCCCATCGACGACGAATGAAACCACACTCTTTTTGCACCGCCAGGGAGACGACGAAGCTGTTCCCCGAGATTTTGAAAGAGCGTTTTTCTTCCCGCAATCCCGCGCCGCACCTTCGGGCTGAACAGGCTGACAACGTGAAAGCCGATCCACCCTAATGGGACGATAAGACTATTATAGAAGAATCTCCAGAACATTCAGCGTGGCCGTTCGGTGAGTACGATCGGTTCGCCGCGTTGAAGGACGCCGCCGTCAATAACACGCGCCAGCATACCGCGCCTGCCTGCGATCTCGCGCTTCAATCCGGGACGGAGATCTTCCATCCTACTGCAGGGGGAACATGCCTTCGTCACTTCAAGGACGACTGCGCCGATGTTCAGCCGGTCTCCGTACCGCAGCCGCATGAGATTAATGCCGCTTGTAGTTATGTTTTCCTTCACTTCTCCCGCCGAAAGCTTCAGCTCATCGAGCGTCTCAGACTCTATCAATAATACCTGCCGCGAGCTGTCCCGTATCGCATGGGCATCCCCCTCCAATCCGAGATTGGTAATCGCATTCACCTTTTCAACTTTGTTCATGGGCTTGCGATAGCCGGGGCAAATTTGGAGCGACACAATACTTCCCCGTATGGAGTCAGGCATAGTTCGCGCTGGTATTGGTTGATTCTTTCGCCAACAGCATCTGAACAGATTTGAAGACTTCCGTCGCCTGAATATCCTTCATGCAGCGGAAGTGGCCGCGAGGACAGCTGGCCAGTCCCACGTGGGTGCACGGACGGCAAGGAAGCTCGTCGCGCTGGACGACCGAATATTCCGTTCCGTAAGGGAAAAAGCCGAACTCTTCAACGGTGGACCCGAAGATCGCGACGACCTTCTTCTTTCTCGCGGCCGCGACATGCATGAGGCCGGTATCGTTTGTGACGACGAGATGGCACGCATCGAAGGCAGCTGCTGTTTCCAGGAGCGAAAACTTTCCCGCCACGCTTTCCGCGGCAGTCCGGCCCGCTCGCGCGTTGATCATCTGCGCGATATCGCCGCAATACTCTACGTCTTCCTTGCCGCCGAAGATGAGCACCTTGACATTTTCTTTTGCAGCAAGCTCGATCCCGAGTTCGACGAACTTCCCGGCGGGCCAGCGTTTCGTGAAATGCTTCGACGACGGAACGAACCCGATAGTCGAGGAGTACTTATCGAGCGAATACTTCGACATGAGGGATGCGACTTCGGTGGCTTGCTCGTACGGTACAACGACTTCAAGCCCCTTCCCGTCGTTGACAACTCCCAGGCCCGATGCGGTCTCAAGATACCGCTCCGCAACTGGAGGGATCGGTTTCGGATAGAAACGACGTTTGAACCGCACGAGCATGAGACGTGCTACCGCGTGTTTGTTCACGACCCGGACGGATTTTGCGCCTGAAAAGAACCGTATGTATTTGCTGCGAAGGCTATTGTGAAGATCGAGGATGACGTCGTAGCGTTCGGCGTGAATCTGCTCTTTCAGCCGGCGAAGTTCATCCCGGCCCGAAGCGTTGAGTTCTATAATCGATGAAAGGTTGGGGTTGTGGCGGACGAGCTCAGCGTATTCCGACTTGACGAGGAAGTCGATCCGCGCCTCCGGAAACGCCGTTCTCAGTGAGCGCATGAGAGGTGACGCAAGGACAATATCGCCGATCGAACTGAATCTCACGATAAGGATTTTTTCCGGAGCCTGCATATCGCTTGTCCAAATTAGACATTTTTGGAGGGAATTGCAAAAGAAGGAATGGAAACAACGCCGCATTCAGTGCCGGTGTACGGTACCTGAACGGGAGGTGAACGGAAGCTGGTGTGCTGCTAGAGCTCTTCGTTCCCGATGTATTCGTCGATCGCGTAGAGCCGGTTGGCATCTGCTGCGGCAAGCGTTTGACGCTTTCGCATTGCAAGCGCCAGTGCCACGAAGCTCGCGACGAATGCTGCTATGATGGACGGTTTCATGATAATCATTGAATGCTGACTAAGCTCTCAGATTTCCAAAGTTCGAGATAGACGACGATATACCAGTGCTGGCGATCGACTTCTCCGGAGAGAAGGTATTCATAAAACATTTTCTCTTCGGTGCTGAGTGACGGTAAATAATATCGTTTCTTCATTGTGCCTTTATAATGTTCTACGCGTAATTACGGGAGAACGGGTAGAGCGGGCTGTGTTATCTGTCACTCGATGTGCTGCAGCAACAGATCGCCGTCACAAATTCTGCCGGTCCATGGTGCGAACCCCCGGTTATTCTTCAAATTCCGCGCGGATAACGATTTCACCTTCGACGGAAATTGAGACGTAGAGCACATTAGGCCTGCAGCAGACGGCGCAGTCTTCGATGTAGTTTTGGCGGTCTCCTCCCCCCGGGTCCACCATTGTCTCGTTCTGCTCCCCGCAATATGCGCATTGATAGCTCGTTGGTTTTAGCTCGTCCATACTTTGAGAAAGAATAAAATGTCCCTATGTTGTTCCTCATGCACGCAACATACATCCTATTATATAAACCCTACGGCGTGTTATGCCAGTTCACGGATGAAGAGGGTCGGCCGACGCTGTCCGATTTTGGCCCCTTCCCGAAGGACGTCTATGCCGCGGGAAGGCTCGATTTTGACAGCGAAGGGCTTCTGTTGCTGACAAATGACGGACGGTTGAAGCAACGTCTCCTCGATCCGGAGAACCGTCACCCCAAAACTTACCTCGCGCAAGTCGAGCGAATCCCGACCGAGGATGCGCTGGCGCAACTTCGGAACGGGGTTCTTATCGACGGAAAAAAGACGTTGCCGGCAAATGTGACACTTCTTGATCACGAGCCTGATTTTCCTCCACGGCCCGTGCCCATCCGCTTTAGAAAAAATGTTCCGACGGCGTGGCTACGGATAACGCTTCACGAAGGGAGGAACCGACAGGTGCGCAGGATGACCGCGGCCGCAGGGTTTCCCACGCTCCGGCTTGTACGAATTGAGATCGGAAACTTATCGATCGATGGGCTGAAACCGGGAGAGCACCGGTACCTTACAGCTCCGGAGGTATCATCCCTCCGGTCGCTCGTCAAAGATTGAAGAATTTCAGATCCATGGCTTTGCGCAGCTTCGTGATGTAGATGATCTGGCCGAGATGCATGGAGAGATGCTCGATAACATGCCCTATGGCGTAGAGACAGGTGTGATCCCACTTTTGAAAATGGCGGACCTCGGTCAGCAATGAGGTGTCAAATGCCGCCAGAACCTCATCCGCTTCTGTCACCGTTTTTTTGAACAGCTCCAGCAGCTCCTGCCTGGGAATGTGTTTGCGCTCGTCGAACTCCTGCTGGCGGTTGCGGGTAAATTCCTTTCCACCGATTCCCGAAATTATCCACTGCCGCATGTTGCCGCAAAGGTGGAGGATAAGATTGCCGACGCTGTTATCGGTCTCGTGCGCCCGCCACCAGATATCGTCGTCCGACAGCTCCATGAGGCAGCGCTCGAATTTGGGGAGATATTCCTTCACAAGGGCTGTGCGTGCGGTGGTGATGAATTCTTTTCCGATGTCGTTCATGGCGAGGTTTTCAGTGCGAGACTTTAATGTAGCCCCAGTTGTCCTGCTGCTTCATAACGATTTCGTGAACGCCGTCGGGGACAGGCTGTGCGCCATCCAAGAGCTGGCTCTTATCAACCTTCAGATTCTTCATCGCGATCTGACAAACCTTGAACGAGATATTCGGATTTTTCATCGCCTCCTTCACTTCGGGAAGCATTGTGGACTTCTCCGGCATTACAAGCTCGAGTCCTTTCCCGTACATCACGACTTCCATCTGCGCGTCGGGGCTCGCGTCGGAAATCTCCTTCAGCCACCGCATGACCGCTTTCTGGTCAAGGCTGTCCCGGCTGGTGAGATCGAAGACTACCTTGTATGGTTTGTCCTGAGCATGAACAAGCCCCAAACTCATCATTGCCAGGAATAGTACTGCGAGAATGCGTTTCATAGAGAGTCCCTCCATTGGTTCGAAGTAGAGAAGTATAAAAGAAGGATAAGAAAAAACTATCTTATGCGCAATCACATACACCGTGTAATTATGATGATCATTTGAGCAAATACTCCTTCAAAAACATCACCGTGGCGTAGAACTGGAAGTCCTGATTTTTCTTCTTGGAGAACCCGTGCCCTTCGTCTTTTGCCATCAGATACCAGACAGGCGTGCCGCTGTTCTTCAGCGCGCCAACGATTTGGTCCGCTTCGGTGAACGGGACTCTGGGATCGTTCTTTCCCTGCACCACGAACATCGGCTTCTTGATCTTCCCGACGTTGTTCATCGGAGCGATGTTCTCCAGATACTCGCGCATCTTCGGCTCCCGTTCATCGCCGTACTCGGCGCGCCGCAGATCGCGCCGGTAACTCTCTGTCCGTTCGAGAAACGTAACGAGATTGGACATTCCGACAACATCGACCGAGCACTTGATCTTGTCGCTGTAAAATGTTGAGACCACAAGAGTCGAATGGCCGCCGTAGCTGCCGCCCGTGACCAGAATGCGGTCACCGTCCAGATCCGGCTGTGTCTTGATCCAATCAAGCAGCGCTCCGAGATCCTTGTAGGAATCTTCCCTGTTCATCCCGTTATCGAGCTTGAGAAATGTCTTCCCGTACCCCGAAGAGCCCCTGATGTTGGGATAGATGATGGCGACTCCCATTTCATTTAAATAGTAATTGCTTCTGCCGAGAAATCCCGGAAACGACTGGCCTTCGGGGCCTCCATGGATATTGACGATGACGGGACGTTTCCCCGTGAACTTTGCCGGTGGAGGGTAGAGAAATCCCGAAATTGTCTTACCGTCAAACGTCTTCCACTTGATCAATCTGGCTTCGGAAAAATTATCGACATTGATGCCCCCCGTTTCGCTCGTTGTCCACCGGTCTATTTTCCCCGTCGACATGTCGATCGAGTACACATCGCTCGTTGAGCGCGCGGAATTCATAACGAATCCCAGCAGCGTGCCGTCGTTGTGCCATTGTACCCCGGAGATAAGTCCTACGGGAAGCTGCGGCACCTTCTCTTCCTTTCTTGTCGCGGTATTGAGAACATGCAAAACACTCACACCGTCTTCGTTCGTTACGAAGGCTATCCGTTTTCCGTCATTCGACAGATTGAATTCGCTGACATCCCATGGGATACCGGTGGTCAGGTACTCATGCTTCATCGTTGCCAGATCGATGTACGTGAGGCGCTGAAATTCCGACTCCCGGTCTGTCGTGACGTAGAATCCCTTCCCATCCGGCGTGAACTGGCCCCCGCCGTACGAAATTTGTTCCTTTCCCCCCTTCGGAGTGAGGATTCGCTTCTCGCCGGTGGCAAGAGTAAGCAGATAGAGATAACTCTCGTTAGCGGAGACATATTCTCTCACCAGGAGGGTCTTCCCATCGTGCGTCCAGTCATCCGCTCCCCAGCCCCCTCCGTCAACCTGCAGCGCAAGTTTGTTGGTTGAGGTATCCATAGGATCGACCGTATAGATATCGGTGTCTTTATTATTGCGGCGCGTGGACGTGTACGCCATGAGCTTCCCGTCGTGGGACCATACACCCAGGCTGTTTCTCGACTTGCCGTCGGTAAGAAGCGTGACATCTCCCGATGCTACGTCATAGCGGAAGTTCTGATACCATTCTCCCCCGCCTATGTCCTTGCTGAAAACAAAATACTTTCCATGAACGGGATTATAGGATCCTCCGAGGATGCGCTCAGGATAAAATGTCAGCTGTGTCCGGGCGCCTCCGGGCATTTTTACGAGATGGATTTGCGGCACGTCGCCGAATCTCGTGCTGATGAGCATGTCGTGATAGACAGGATGCCAGCTCAAGAGGGCTGCCGACCTGAACTCCGTATAGCGGCCGATTCCGTCAGCGATAGAAGAAGGAATCGGAGGTATTCCGTCGAGAACAAGGTTCTCGTTGGGTGCCACGGTTTGGGAAATTGCAGAACAAACACTAAATGCCAACGCGACTATGACAACTGCATGCTTCATCTTGTTTCTCCTTTGATTAATCGGTTGTTGAGTTTGCATTCCAGTACAGTCCACCATGACGATCAGGCCACTTCCTTCACAGCCTCAACAAACTTCATCACCTCATCGGGTGTATTATACAGATGTGTCGAAATCCGGATCGAGTTCAGGTGGCTCTCGGGGACAAGCCGGATGCGGAATCCCCTCTTCGTCGCGTGCTCGCCAAACTTATCGAACGCGATATTCTTTAACCGGAACCCGATAATGCCCGCTCTCGATTGAGGCTCTGTCGGCGTCAGCATGTCGACCTTGGTACCGAGTTTCAGCAGTTCGTTTTGTAATAGAGTCGCGAGGGACGACCCACGGCGGACGATATTTCCGATACCGATGTGATAAAGAAAATCGACCGCGGCAGCGAGCCCGATGTAGGTCGGCGCGCTTTGCGTTCCGTAATCATAGCGGTGGGCTGTTGGAACGTAGCCTTTGAACTCGGGCGGATCGACCGTGAGATCCCATCCGGTGTCCGAATACGCCCCGATCGCCTTTGCCTGCACAACATCGAGCATCTCTTTGCGGACGTAGAGAAACCCCGTCCCGCGGGGCCCGCACATCCATTTGTGCCCGCACGTCGCATAAAAGTCGCAGTCGATGTCTTGTAAATCGAGCGCGGTCATCCCCGGCCCATGGGCGCCGTCAAAGAACACCCAGAGCCCCTTGTCGTGGCCAAGCTTCGAGATTTCCTTCACGGGGTAAACATGTCCGGCGGTGCAGGTAATGTGGGGGATTGCGATCGCTCTCGTCTTGGGATTGATCAGATCGTTTATCCGGTTGAGATTTTCGCTCGTGGTCTGTGCAGGTTTCACCGTTTTGATGACGATGCCGTCGAGCCGCATCCGGTTGAGCCATGGCAGGGCATTCCCCGCATGTTCGTGCGTCGTCATGATCACCTCATCGCCCCGCTTCAGCGGCAATCCCTGGGCGATGACGTTGATCCCTTCGGTAACGTTATGCGTTAATGAAATTTCGCTCTCCGCGACGTTCACGAGCCTGGCGATCTTCGGCCGTGCCGCTTCCCAGCCCCCATATTCTCCGCGCGTATCGAGATCCATCATCGCGTTGCGGACAGCTTCGATCACGGGATACGGAGACGGGCCGATCGTGCCGTTGTTGAAATATGTCCGGTCGTGGGTGAGAGGAAATTGATCCCGTACGACGCACCAGAACTGTTCGTCGTCCGCAGAAAGGGATCTGTCGTTCGAAATGATATAGCGCGCGTTCGTCGACGCGGGGAGAGCTGTGAGCGCCCATGTACCGACAATGCCTCCGGAAACTTTCCTCACAAAATGACGCCGCGTTATACTCATGCTAGCTCGCTGTTTCTATGGAAAAAATTCCTATCCTCACAATGTTCATTATGCCGCCGTTCTCCTGTCCTTCCCGATTATCGCGTATAATATACAACCTGCAATGCCGATAGCAAATGCAGCGGTCATGGGAAGCGATGGGTTCTTTGCCCAGAGCCAGCCTCCGACGATAGAGGCCGGAAAGACGACCAATCCGCGAATGAGATAGTACATCCCGATGGCCCGTCCGCGGGATGAAGCTTTCGCCAGATCCACAATCAGCGCTTTTCTCGCAGGCTCGCCGATCTCACGAAGCCCTCCAACGATGAACGCGATGACAAGCAAGATCATGTTCGTACTCAGCGCGATCGTCAGCGGAAACAATGCAAAAAAGACAAACGTGAGAAGGATGAATGGCTTGCGGTTAAGGCGGTCGGAAAGCTTCGCAACGGGAATGTACGCGAGTATCGAGGCGATCATCTGGACTGCGGTGAGCCAGCCGAACTCGGCCGGAGATGCCTTCAAAATATCGATGACATAAATGACGATAAAGACTTTGGGGATGCCTTCCGCCCAGCGAATGAGACAGTCAGCAGCGAGGAGTTGTTGTAAGTGAGGATCCATCTCTCTCCAGATCCCTTTGAGATTTGTGGTATCATGCGATGCAGGCGGCGCCTCCGCGTACAAGCGATACAGAATGCCGATTGAAACCAGGGCGAGGAGGAATGCAGCGGCAAATCCGGCGTGAAGACCATCTATGAAGCCGAACGAAGCGATGAGCATCCCCCCGAGCACGGGGCCAATGATGATCGGCACGCGTTTGAGGATCGCCTGCACGCCGAACCCCGTCGATCTCCGGTGTTGCGGCAACGAGTCGCCGATGATCGCAAAGACCGCGGGAGATGAGAGGCTCGTCCATGCCATGACGAAGACGGTGCCGATGAGAATCCACAGCCAGCTTCCGGCGCCAAAATAGATCGCGTAACCGATCATCGCGATCAGCGTGAATGCGATCAGCGCCTTGCGTCTTCCCAATTTGTCCGCAAGCCAGCCTCCGGGATACTGATACACCGCGTCGAGAATATCTTTGAGCGTCCCGTACGCCGCGATCGCCCACGTGCCGGCTCCAAGGACTTCGAGGTATTTTGGCATGAAGCGCGACCAGAGCTCTTCTCCCAGGCCCACGACGACGATGACCGCGAGCATGACGAGAATATTTCGCTCAAGGCCAAAGTATTCTCTGAAACGACTCATAAAGGCAAGTCTCCGGCGTAAACGCCGGCCAAAATGCAATGGAGAACCACGGTTAGTTGTTGACAGTCCTTGCAGACGCTCAACGAACTTACCGAACTAGGCGGTGAAAATCAAAAAGGATTATTTTGAAGCGGCGAGAAGAGCTTCGGTGAAGAATTCTTTGCTTCGCGGACCCACGAAGGTCTGGACGATCTTTCCCTGCCCATCGATGATAAATGATGTCGGCAGTAGACGGACGTTGCCGAAAGCCTCTTCCAGGTCTTCTGTGGAAACGACAACCTGATACTTGATATCGTGCTCTTTTACGAACGAACGGACGTCGTCGATGACATTCGATCCCCTGTCCGTAGAAACGCCAATGACCTTAAACCCTTTGGCCGCGAGATCGGCATCGAGCGCGACGAGATCGGGAAGTTCTTTCTTGCAGGGGCCGCACCAGGTCGCCCAGAAATTGACGAGGGCAGCCTTGCCGCGAACTGCATCGAAGTTTACGGTGTTTCCGGAGGCGTCCTTCCAGGTAAAGTTCGGGACTTTCGCTTCCCGCTTCTCCACGCTGACGACTTCGGAGACGTTATCCGCCCGCACTTCTGTTGCGGATGCCTCTTTGTGTTCCTGTTGTTTCGCGCAGCCGGATAATAACAGCAGGACTGCAGCCAGAAATGCTGAACCTGAACGAATATTCATTCGATGAATAATTAGCGGAGAAGTGCGAAGAGTTGTTCTTTGTTCATGTCTGCGACGGTACAATATACTGTCGAGTCGACGAGATGGAGGATCATCGAGCAATCCTTCTCGCGGCTTTCGGCATACCATCCGGTCGTCAGCAACGATTGGAGAACATTGGAATCCATTCTCGGCGAACCGGCGGTCATGACGTCCTGGAGTTTCGCCTCGTAGACATAGACCGGATCGCTGTTTCGCTGAAAGACAAATTCCGCGACATGGTCGTTATTGAACGTTGAATGCGTTCCCTTCACGAACTTGCATTCTTTCAGCATCGGCATATGGAGACGGCACCGGCACTTTGACAGGGATGTCGTGAACATCGAGGCATCATTGTTCCTGGCATCAGGGGTGAACGAGGCATTCAACACTTTGTCGAAGTTGTTGTACGTCTGATGAACAATGTTTTCATCGACAGGCTGCGCGTGTGAACGATGAGATTTCATGGGGGTGATGAGGAACAGGACGACTGCAATGCCCGCAAGTCCCAGTGCCAGCATAAACGTGCGATTGGGTCGCTTTGCAAAAACTTTCTGCGGTGGTCGTACAGGGAATTCGGCCTGCGCCTCCTCCGCGATCGATTTGCGGACAGCCGCCAGCACCGAATTGGGGGCTTTCGTCGGGGGAATAACCTGTTGAATGATATCTTTTGTCAGTTGCTCGAGCTCGTACTCGTTACGACACTCGCGGCACTCGTTAATGTGCTGCGTGAATTTGTGCAAGGCTGATTCGTCCAGCTCGCCGTCAATCCGCGCTGACATCAACTCCAAAACTTCTTTACATGTCACGTTTGCTTAATCCTGTATCAATGATCCGATAATGTTCCTGAGAGAGAGTAGTCGTGTATTAATCGTTTGTTACATACCCGCGTTTTTTGGCATAATCAAAGAGCTTCGCACGTAACATTTTTCGGCCCCGATGCAGCCGGGATCGGACTGTGCCAATCGGACAGTCGACAAATTCTGAAATTTCTTCGTAACTCAATCCTTCAATGTCGCAGAGGATCACGACGGTTCTGAAATCTTCGGGAAGCGATTCTATCGCGCGAACAACGTCGTCTTCCAGCAACCCTCCGAAGATCTTTTCCTGGAGATCGTTCGGATCGGTCGACTCGTACCGAATCGAGTTATAAAAATTCTGAATGTCTTCGTAGTCGACGGTATCGGGTTCTTTTGTCTCTTTCCGATAGCGGTTAATATACGAGTTTTTCATTATTCTGAACAGCCATGCCCGTATATTAGTTCCTTTTTCGTACTTGTCCCAAAAACGGTATGCTTTAAGGTAGGTTTCCTGAACGAGGTCGTGGGCATCATCAGGATCTCCGGTCATTCGGAGGGCGTAGTTGTACAGGATGTCCATGTGGGGGATCGCTTCCTGTTCGAACTCCTGATGCTTTTCCGGTATGCCGCCAGAGTGTGGGCGGAACGTATTCATGGTTTCCATATGAACCTTCCCGTTTTAGTTTGATCGGCCCGGGGTGTGTGTCTCTCTGTCATAATAACAAATCGGCCTTTGAGGCGCAATACTTTTAGCCTTAAAAATTGTTAATCAACGCTGAAGGCGATGCGAAAACAAAAAGCCAGCCCGCTGTCTACTGACAGCAAGGCTGACTTTTTTCTATAGGAGGATACTGATCCTCAAACCCATACTAACGCGGGCGTTACTCCGAGTACAGCGTGATTCCCCACATCGTCTGATCATCAGGCGGATCGGTATTCCAGTCATTGAATGAGTGGGAATCATCTGAAGTATAGTGTAACGTGTACTCCCCTTTCTCAAGGTAGACTGTGGAATTCACCATTCTGTTCTTTCTTCCGCCGCCGGCATGGAACGTCATCGAGTAGGTCATTTCCCACACCGTTTGGCTTGTCCTGGAGTTCTCGATCCAGCCGTAGTCGAACATCTCACGGTTTTGGCCTTCGCCGAGCGCGTAGACCCGTACCTGGCCCGACTTGTCTATCTTGAACGAAACTGTTCTATTCGCGTTATTTCCGACGCGCACGATCTGCGCAATGATCCCCGACTGGTGCGTGGTGTTCCGCTCGACCGCATTCATGACAAAATTGTCCCCTTCGCCGGAGATCGTGATCCCCCAGTGTTCGGGATCGAAGGGCGGAGATGAATTCCAATCGTTGTATGCGTGCGAACCGTCAGTCCGGTAGAGCGCAGTGTAGTCGCCTTTCGGGAGTGTGATCACTTCGTCGATCATGCGGTTCTTTTCAGCGCCGCCCGCGTTTTCGGTCCTGTCATAGTCCATTGTCCACACCCGCTGCCGCGTCCGGGCATCGATGATCCATCCGTAATCAGCCATCTCATGGTGCGAAAGCTCTTCTTCTCCCAGGGCGTAAATATGCAGAGAGCATTCCTGTTTAAGGGAGAAGTTCTCGCTCCTCGTCGCATCGTTTCCGACGCGAATAAGCTGGACAATGACATTCTTATCTTCCCAGGAGTTCGAGCCCAGCTTGAAATTTTCCTTGTCCTTGTCAGACGCGGCGATGAGCGTGATGCCGTAATTAAACGGATCGTCCGGAGGTGGCGCGTTCCAGTCGACGTAGGAGTGTGAATCGTCGGAGATATAATAGAGCGAGTAATCCCCGGCAGGAAAATCGACAGTCTCGTCAGCCTTGATGTTCTTGCCGGCCCCGCCGGCCGAGCTCACGTTCGACTGCTGCATCTGCCATTCGCGCTTATGGGTTTTTACATTCACGATCCATCCGTAATCCGCAAAACGATCGCTGACTCTTTCGCCGAGCGCATAAATGCGCAAGGAGGTCGGCCGCGACAATGAGAACTGCTGGCGAATGTGCTCGTTCTCGCCGAGCTTCGTCGCCTTGAACACCGTGCGGGGAAATTCCCTTGGCGCCGCAAACGTCTCTACCGTGGCCCTGCCGTCATTAACCGATAGCTCGATGCTCCAATCCTTCGCCCGGCCTCTCCAGTCCTTACCCGCATCGTCGCCGAAAAACTCTTCGAGCCAATCGAAGAACCCGCGGTGTTTGGACCGATCCCAATTCGAATCTCCTTTTCGCCGGTCGATATTGATATCGAACGCTGAAAAAGAGGTGCTCGAGAAATATCCGTACGCGGAGTAATACACTTCATAGGTACCCTTTGACAGGGTCAAATTTCCGTCGAACGTCCGGTCTTTGTCGTCTGATTTTGTATTGTTCCGGTCCATCCGCCAGATGACCTCTCGTGTATCCGCGTTGATGATCCAACCGTAGGCGTACATACTCAGTTTCGAAGAGGAGAAGCTCCGTTCTCCGCCTGCCCCGCGGGCATGGATATGAATCTCCGCCTCAGCCGGGAGCCTGAATCCGCCGCTCTTTACTTCAGTGAGGGAAAAGTCTTTGAGCTCGATGAAAGGCCTCTCTCCAGCCATAAGCGGGAAGGTCAGGATGAATGTAGAGAGGGCCAGGAATATGCCGAACGGCAGGGATTTCGCTATTTGACGGGATGTTTCGTTCATTTATAGTACTTTCCTTTTATTTCTACGAAACCAGGGATTCTTTTGTTTCATTTTGCTCCACTATCGCAATTCGGCTATTTTTCAGCGGGAAGGGCATATTATGCAATTCACTATTAATCGCAATACAATTTCAATAGTCCGGGGAGATATCTCCGATCAGGGAACTGACGCCGTTGTGAATGCCGCAAACAACCATTTATGGATGGGAGCCGGAGTAGCAGGCGCAATCAAGAGAAAAGGGGGCGAAGTTATTGAGCGGGAAGCGGTGGCGCAAGGACCCGTGGATGTCGGCGCGGCCGTGATAACATCTGGCGGGAGTCTGACGGCAAAGCATGTCATTCACGCGGTGGTCATGGGGCAGGATCTCCACACCGACGCGGAGAAGATTGAGGCCGCGACACGCAACTCACTCCGGCTTGCTGAAAAAACACAGTTGTCCTCCGTTAGTTTTCCCGCGCTCGGCACCGGCGTAGGAGGATTTTCGATTCATCACTGCGCCAAAATCATGCTGACGGAAGTGATTGCCTTCCTGCAAACTTCAAAGCATGTCCACCTCATCCAATTCGTCCTCTTCGATGCGGAAGCAACTGGGGCATTCGAAGGCGAACTCAAAATGCAGTTCTCCGCGAAAAGGCATTAACGCTGGAATGACCGGTTGATCCCGATCGAAAGATCGCCGGATGTTTCCAGGAAGTAAACATTCGGCACCTTCGCCAATACCTCCTGCTCGGCATCCTTCGGTACGACACAGACAACGAGGGATGCGCTTTTGAACTCGTTCACCAGCAGATCGACATTTTCGTACAGCGGGAATGCCGCGACATCCGAATAGAATAGCAGCGAGTTATTCAATCCATAATAGTCCTGACGGAAGGCAATAACCCTGGCACCCTGCGATTTGAACTGTTTTACGTAAGGTGCCAATTCACGAACATCTTCTGATCGTTCGGCTTCGATCCTCACCGGCGTTGCGTTCAAAACAACAGCAACCGCGATCGTAATGACACCAACACTTCCCGTTATCACAAGCTTCATACGTTCATTCAGATACCTGTCGGCGACATAGCCGCATCCGATCGCGGCCGCGGGGAACATCGGCATGATGTACCATAACACGCGGGACTGCATAAGGCTCATGACGACGAGAATAAGACATGACCAGAGCACAATCAGGGTTGCCGCTGAATCCTTTCTCCATGCCCGGCGTGCCAACAGAACAACGCTCACAGCAAAGAGCGGAAGCCAGGGCCAATAGTACTTTGCAAGATCCTCCAGATAGGTGAGATGGTCAGTCCATGACTGCGATTCAAGATTGAACCCCCGCGTGTAAATGACCCATCCGAAATGAGCATCGATAAACTGCCGGCCAAATCTTGCGTACTGATCGACGTACCACGCACTGCCGAGGCCGATGCCAATCAGGCTCCCAAAAAGAAAATAGGGGCTGAAGAGAATCCGCCAGCGTCCTGTCAGCAATAGAAAAGTTATCGTGAGAAACAGAGGGTACAAACCGAGCACGCTCTTAATGAGCATGCAGACCGAAATACACAACCCCCAGAGAATGAAAAACTTTCCCTTCCCCTCGATTGCCATGAGCAACGCGTACACGGCAAGGCAAACAAAGAACGTCAAAGTTACATCCATCATCGCGTGCCGGGCATAGCGGGTAAATATGAACGTCGTGGCAAGGACGAGGGAAGAAAAAAACGCAACCCACGAGGTATAGAGTTTTCGGGCGATGACCGTGATAAAGAGAACAGTTGCCACGCCGAAGAGCGCCGAAGGAAACTTTGCCGCAAATTCATTGACCCCGAAAATCTTAAACGACAAGGCAATGAGCCACATGAAGAAAGGCGGATTTTCCCAGGCGGGCATATTATTGAAGTGCATCGTCATCCAATCGCCGGTCTGGAGGATTTCCTTCGCCTTCTGGGCGTAGAAACAGTCGTCGTAGTTCGCCAGCCCGCTACCGCCGAGTTTTGAAAAAATAATCGAAATGGAAAGCAGGACAAGAATGGCAAGCCGGACCCGCGGTGAGGAGAAGTAGCCGCCAGCGGAGTTGCCGGCAGCCGGACTGCCAGTGTGCTTACCGCGAATCGAAGATCGATCCACGCAGTACTCCCATTCTCGTCAACCTGAACTGAAGCGCGGTGAGAAGGCATCCCAGGCCATACCGCACGCTTCGCTGAAAGTTAATCGAGGAAGCTTCTTCAAAATATTTGGCGGGACAGGTGACCTCCGCGATTTTGAATTTCAGATAAACGATCTGAGAAAGCATCTGGTTGTCGAAAACGAAATCGTTGGAGTTCTGCTTCCACGGCACGCGCTGGAGGACTTCCCTGGAAAAGGCTCTGTATCCCGTATGATATTCGGAGAGCTTCGCCGACATCAGGAGATTTTGGAGAAGTGTTAAGATCCGGTTTCCTATATATTTATAGAGAGGCATTCCTCCCTGAACGGCTTCACCTCCCAGGATACGAGATCCCAGCACGACGTCGTACACGCCGGATTCGATCAGGTAGACCATCGACGACATGATCTTCGGCGTGTACTGATAGTCCGGGTGAAGCATGACGACAATATCCGCGCCGTGTTCGAGCGCCGTTGCGTAACACGTCTTCTGATTTCCGCCGTAGCCGAGATTTTGCTCGTGCGCGATCGTCGTGATGCCGAGACCTTTCGCGATCCTCACCGTATCGTCGATGCTGGCGTCATCGACAAGGATCACTTCGTCGACGATATCATGCGGGATTTCCCTGTACGTCTCCGCAAGTGTCCTGGCGGCGTTGTACGCCGGCATGACCACGATGACTTTTTTTTCTCTTACCATTCCCGATTTATCATAATCGCACTGCAATTGTACTAACATGCGTGAAGATTAGCAAATCGCCTGTTTTGTGATTGAAATTCACCATGAATCTGAGTATCTTCACAGCCATGAGAATCATCAAACCAAAACGGCTTCGACGGGGAGACGTCATCGGCATCTGCGCGCCGGCCGGAGCGCTTGCCTCGCCCGACGCCATCGACAAAGGAATATCCTACCTGGAACGACTCGGATACCGAGTCCATTTAGGAAACAATGTTTACAAGCGAAGAGGCTACCTGGCCGGAAGCGATCGGCAGCGGGTTGACGATCTTCATGAAATGTTCCGCAACAAACACGTGCGCGCGATATTTTCGGCGCGCGGTGGATTCGGTTCGCAGCGTATAGTACCGCTGCTGAACTACGCTCTCATCAGAAAGAATCCAAAAATGGTCGTGGGCTTCAGCGACATCACAGCATTGCACCTTGCACTGTTTTCAAAGTCAGGGCTCGTCTCCCTATCGGCTCCTCTCGTCGTTGAGATGCCGTTGCGAGGACAAGCAGAAGAGATTTTTTGGAGGGCACTGACTTCCGTAAAGCCGCTTGGGGTGATACGGCCGACCGACAAACCGATCTTTTACCAGCCGGGCAGGCATGCTACGGCGACGGGAACACTTATCGGCGGCAATGTCTCTCTGATTTCCGCGATGCTCGGCTCTTCCTACTTCCCCGCGTTGAACAATCCCTTACTTTTTTTGGAAGAGATTGATGAGCGGCCCTACCGGGTGGACCGGACGCTCCAGCATATCCGGTTAAATAACATATTCGGTAAACTTCAGGGAGTAATACTCGGCACGTTTATCGGGTGTACTCCTGTGAAGGGACGACCCTCACTGAAGATTCAGCAAGTCTTTCACGATGCTCTCTCAGACGCTCCATTCCCTGTCGTTTCGGGCTTGCGATTTGGCCACATCCGGAACTCTCTCTCCATCCCCTTCGGCGTCATTGCCAAGATCGACGGCAAGAGAAATCAACTCGAAATTCGGGAGTCGTTGGTTTCTTAAAACTTTGTTATTTTTGCCCCGTTTTATTGACTATTCCTCAAATAATAGTTACATTTCAACGAAATTTTTATGAACGGACCCGATGCTGAACATTGCCGTTTTTGCTTCCGGGCAGGGATCAAACTTCCGGGCAATCCAGGAAGCGATTCTCGCCGGAAACGTGCGCAATGCGACCATCGTGTTGGTGATCAGCAATAATTCCGACGCCGGAGCCCTTGAACTTGCCCGTTCGTATGGGATCCCGGCGGTTCATTGCAGCAGAAAGCAGTTCCAGGGCGACGAAGAGTTCACAACTAAGCTATCGAAAATATTAGAACAGCATGGAGCGAACTTTATCGTTCTTGCAGGTTATATGAAGAAAATCGATTCATCCCTGATTCGACGCTACAAAAATAGAATGTTAAATATCCACCCTGCCCTCCTCCCCGCCTTCGGCGGCGCAGGGATGTATGGAATGCATGTCCACGAAGCCGTGCTGGCGCAGCGGGCGACAGTCACCGGCGCGACAGTCCACATCGTCGACGAAGAGTATGACCGCGGCCCGATCGTCCTCCAGCGCGAGGTAAACGTCTCCCCTGATGATACCCCTGAAAGTCTTTCGAAAAAGGTCCTCCGGATAGAGCACGAGCTTTACCCGGAAGCCGTCCGCCTCTTCGCGGAGGGTCAAATAGAAATTGACGGCGAACACGTGAAGGTGCTGAACGCCCGATGAATCTTCGTACTATACATAGAGCGCTCATCAGCGTGTCGGACAAAACCGGTATCGTCGAGTTCGCCGGCCGTCTCCAGCGCTGGAACATTGAAATTATTTCCACAGGCGGCACATTAAAGACGCTGCGTGAGGCAGGAGTAACGGCGATCTCGATTTCCGAGGTCACAGGGTTCCCCGAGATCCTCGACGGGCGCGTGAAGACGTTACATCCCAGCATCCACGGCGGGCTTCTCGCTGTGGAGGATAACCCGGCACATACAGAGCAACTGGCGGAGCTTAAGATTCAACCCATCGACATGGTCGTCGCAAACCTTTATCCCTTCGAGCAAACTATCGCTCGAAGCGGAGTCCCCCTGGATGAGGCGATCGAGCAGATCGATATCGGAGGCCCGACGATGCTGCGATCGGCGGCAAAGAACTTCAAGTATAAGACGGTCGTCGTTAATCCCCGGAACTACGGGACAATCTTAACTGAAATGGAAGAACATAACGGCGCCGTATCTGAAGAGACAAGATTTGCTCTGGCGAAGGAAGTATTCACGCACACTTCCCACTATGACACGGTCATCGCGAGATATTTTACCAGCATGAACGGCGCTTCTGCGCCGCTACCGGAAGCGTTTACTCTCTCGGTGAGGAAAGCGGAAGAGTTGCGCTACGGCGAAAATCCCCATCAAAAAGCCGCCCTGTACGGAGACTTCAACACGATTTTTGAAAAGCTGCACGGCAAAGAGCTCTCCTACAATAATATCGTAGATATCCAGGCCGCCGCGGCTCTTGTTGGTGATTTCACAGAACCGACAGTCGCCATTATCAAGCATACGAACCCGTGCGGCGTCGGTTCGGGATCGACGTTGACGGAAGCCTATTCGAAAGCCTTCGCCACAGATACGAAATCGGCGTTCGGAGGCATCGTCGCCGTGAATCGTCCTTTAGATCTGGAAGCGGCCCATCTCATCGATAAAGTATTTACCGAAGTCATCATCGCACCCGGCTATGAACCCGGCGTTCTTGAATTTCTGCAGAAGAAGAAAGACCGCCGCCTGATCCGGCAGACAAAATCTCTGAGCTCACAATTGAACGTGAAAGACGTCGCCGGAGGTTTGCTCGTACAGACTGCCGACGACATTAATCTTATTCCGAACCAGTTGAAAGTTGTCACTGACCGGCAGCCAACTCCGGACGAGCATAAGAGCATGCTCTTCGCCTGGACAGTGGCAAAGCACGTGAAGTCGAACGCTATCGTCTACGCACGGGCCGACAGAACCATCGGAGTCGGCGCCGGGCAGATGTCGCGGTTCGACTCGTCACGCATCGCGGTCATGAAGGCGGGCGAAATGGGGCTCGACCTCGCGGGTACCTCCGTCGCATCCGATGCGTTCTTTCCTTTTGCCGATGGGCTGCTTGAAGCGGTGAAAGCGGGAGCGACCTCGGTGATCCAGCCGGGCGGCTCGGTGCGCGACGCGGAGGTCATCACGGCCGCCAACGACAACAAGATTGCAATGGTGTTTACCGGCATCCGACATTTTAAGCATTGATTGATCATCTCACCACTATAATACACCTCCATGGGTTTTCTCTCTCTTTTTTCTGCTGACTTAGCCATCGATCTCGGGACGGCCAACACCCTTATCCACATGAAGGGAAAGGGCATCGTGCTCAACGAGCCGTCGATCGTCGCGTTCGACAGGAACACCAAACGTATCGTCGCGATCGGCAACGAAGCCCGTGAGATGCTCGGACGAACGCACCGGGACATCCGGACAATCCGCCCGATGAAGGACGGCGTGATCGCCGACTTCGAGATCGCAGAAGGAATGCTGAGAGAGTTCATTAAGAAGATCGCGTCGAACTGGCTCCCCAGTAAGCGCATCGTCGTCTGCGTCCCCAGCGGAGTGACCGAAGTCGAGAAGCGCGCAGTGCGCGATTCCGCCGAACATGCGGGCGCGAAAGAAGTTCATCTCATCGCCGAGCCTATGGCGGCTGCCATCGGCATCGGGCTCGACGTCGACGCCCCTGCCGGCAACATGGTGGTCGACATCGGCGGCGGCACGACGGAGATCGCCGTTATCGCGTTGTCGGGAATTGTCAATGAAGAATCGATCCGCATCGCCGGCGACGAGATGAACAACGCCATTATTCAGTTCTTCAAGAAGAACCACAACATCCTGATCGGCGAACGGACTGCCGAGGCAATCAAATGCGAAGTAGGATCGGCGATGCCTCTGAAAGACGAGATTACCATTCAGGTAAAGGGGCGGGATCTTGTCAACGGAATTCCCAAGACTACCGAAGCCAGCTCTGTCGAGATCCGCGAATGCCTCAACGAACCTGTCCAGCAGATCGTCGACGCAGTAAAGCTTTCACTTGAACGTACTCCCCCGGAACTTTCGGCGGATATCCTTGACCGGGGCATCATGCTCTCCGGCGGCGGCGCGCTCCTCAAGCAGCTCGACGAGCGCATCCGTCTTGAAACAAGCCTTCCTGTGCACGTTGCGGAAGATCCTCTGACCGCGGTCGTCCGCGGAACGGGAAAAGTCCTCGAACATTTGAATCATTATTCAAAAGTACTCATCAAGAGCAGGAGATATTGAACCCGCCTGAACGAACGGAGCTCCTCTCCGTTAGGACTTTTTGATCCATGCAGCGATTGCTTCAAATCTTTGTCATTTTCAAAGAGTATGTTATTCTTACTCTCCTCATAGCGATCTCGCTGATTCTTCTCTTTAATAACGACACTCCGCAGATCCGTGCCATTCGCTCCTACACGGTGGGATTCGTCGGGCTCATGCAGGATATGCTGTCGCTCGTTCCGAATGTCATCGAGCTGAAGCGGGAGAACGAAGTCCTCCGCGCGCTCAACGTCAATCTCACCGACGAGGTAAGCCGCCTTCGCGAGGCCCGGCTTGAGAACTTGCGACTTCGTGGGATGCTCGAGATGAAGCCGCACAACGAGTACAAAGTACTCCCTGCGGAAGTCGTCGGCAAAAGCCTGCACCTGCTTCGCAACACCCTGACAATTAACGCGGGCGAGTCGGACGGCGTAAAAGCAGACATGCCGATTATTTCTGATGAAGGCCTGGTGGGCAAGATCATCGTGGTAAGCGGTCATTACGCCG
>Ga0310810_10000704_pt1 | contig 33563 bp, 30 predicted proteins | sample NCmetagenome_FD_207641 | JGI IMG/M metagenome (GOLD analysis project Ga0310810, IMG submission 207641) | Soil microbial communities from experimental microcosm in Duke University, North Carolina, United States - NC | ecosystem: Engineered > Artificial ecosystem > Soil microcosm > Unclassified ... | reverse complement strand
TGCGGTTGATATAATTTGTACGCGAAAGTATCGTCGTAATGATGGCTGTGTTTTCCGTTTCATCTTCCACATCAATCTCTACCTTGTCTCCCACAGCCACAGGGTTGGTGCTGGTAATATCGTCTAATTTGAATACGCCCTTTATGCGGGCATTATGCCATTTTCCTGATGCGTCTTTGACGGTATACCAAATTCCTGTTGATTTGTAAACAAGCGCTTCCATTGGAGTGCGAATTTCATGAATAAAACAGTAATTAGTTTTTATAGCAGTAAAAAGCCGAAGACAAATTGCCGATGTGAATCACGGAAACCTTTTCAGTACTGTAAATCTTAAGACAATTTCGAGGAAAAGCAGGGCGAGTGCCGATAGCACAAACGGTAAAAACAATTCAAGGTGACGCTTGTAGGAGGTGACTTCAACTTTGGATCTTTCCATCTGATCAATTTGCCGGTAAATATGCTGCAGGCCTTCTTTGTCCTTGGCGCGGAAATATTTCCCACCTGTTTCATTAGCTATGCGCTGCAATAGACCCTCGTCGATAAAATCTATCGCCGGATTTTTTGGCGTCGGCTTATTACCGCTTATTTCAACAATAGTAGAAGCCTTTGCTCCCATGCCTATCGAATAGACTTTTACCCCCTTTGCCTTAGCAATTTCAAGGGCGGTCAACGGGTCGATCAATCTTGTATCAGGGGCATCTTCCTTGCCATCCGTCAGCAATATAATCACCTTACTTTTAGCCGTACTTTTCGATAGCCGGTCAACTGCGGTCGCCAGTCCCTCCCCGATAACGGTGCCATCTTTTAAATAACGCCTGCTTTCGAGCGACTGTATTTGCGATACCAGCGTATTCCGATCGGTAGTAAGTGGAACTTGCGAAAAACTTTCACCTGAAAAAATGACCAGTCCAATCCTGTCGACGGGCCGGCTGAGAACAAAGTCTGTGGCGACGTCCTTGGCAACGTCCATGCGTGAAGGCAAAATATCGCGTGATCCCATACTGCCACTGACGTCGATGCAAAGTATTATGTCAATACCTTCACCCTGCGTCTGCGTTTGATCATTTCTTTTTTGCGGACGGGCCACGGCGACTATCAGCGCAACAACGGCTAACATCCGTAAAATAAATGGCAAATGGCGGAAATAATTTTTTGCCGTCTTTACTTTAAACGCTCCGACTGCAGAAACTTTCATGACGGGTTGTTTCCGGTCGTATCTTTTTACATACCACCATATCAAAAGCGGAACCAGTCCCAAAAGCATGAAATTTTCGGGGTAGGCAAAGTCAATATTTTTGATCCAGTCGTACAACATAATTATTGATGCTCTATTTGCTGAATCGTTCCTACAATTATATCAAAAACGTATTTATCATTGTCAGGAGAAGGGACATACTTGGCAAATTTGACAAAATCACTCAACATCAATCCCTGCTCCAGTTGATCGAACTGATCTTTCGGCATATTCAGGCTGCGCAATTGGGCAACAAGGTCATGCGTAGTGTTTTGCAAGGAATGAATGCCTTTTTTTTCAAAGACATATACTCTGAAAATGTCAGTCAATCTTGAATAGTATTGCTTCGCGTCAACTTTTTCCACCTGCAATTTCCTAAGTTGTTCCATGGCTTCCTTAAACGGATCCGGCGGAGGTTGTACGATCTCTGCTGCTGGTTTCTTTTTCCTTTTAAAAATCAAAAACAAAATCAGCAACAATGCTACGGCGCCGGCCACAATGTACCACCACTTAATTTGGGCTTTCTTCTCTTGCGGATTTACCTCTATGATTTCTTTTATGTCGTGATAGGGCTGCTCGGGATTAAACGGCGAAAAGCCAACGTCGACAGCGATAGAGTCAGTTGCCAGGTTTTCGCCAAGGGACATCGAAGGAATCACCCAATGCCCCGAATCAAAACTGGTAATCTCCATCACTTGTGTCAGAACCGTGCCACTGCCCGTATTGACGGTATCGATTTTTTGCCTGTTTAGAAATTCGAAATGAGGAATTGAATCCAGCTGAAAAAAACGGATCGGCTCGTGCTCCGGAACATCTGTTTCAAGTGTTAACCTAATAGGTTCACCAATCAGGATCTGGGTTCTGTTTACTGTTGCCTTAACAACGGTCTTAATTTGCGCTGCGACGCGAAATGATAAAAATGAAGCGACCGTGACTAAGATAGTGGTATTAAAAAAAGCATTCCTCATTTGGTTTATCCGGTGGCTACGGATGGGTGGCGGTTTATTTGTTGCGGCTGATAAAGAATCGCTGCAGGATTTTTACATAGTCCTCATCAGTCCGCACGTGCAGCAGGTCGCAACCCGCTTTCTTAAATGTTTGAGTGCTGTATTCAGTTATGTTGAAAAACTCCTGGTAATAACTTTCCCTTACAAATTCACTGCTGCTGTCTACCCATTTCATTTCTCCTGATTCAGCGTCCTTTACCTGTAATAAGCCTGCATTGGGCAACTGCATGTCCATCCTGTCGTAGATCTTAATCCCAATTATATCGTGTTTCTTTCCCGCAATTCTTAAAGCGTCTTCGTAGTCAGCGTCCAGAAAATCGCTGAGAATAAAAGCGATACTTTTCTGCTTTGTTGAATTATTAAAATACCTCAGGGCACTGCTCACTTTTGTGCTTTTACCCTTTGGTTCTTTACTCAAGAGCTCCCGCACAATATACAGGGCATGCTGGCGGCTTTTTTTGGGAGGTATGTATGCTTCCACTCTATCGCTGTAAAAAATTACTCCCACTTTATCTGAGTTATTAACTGCGGAGAAACTTAACACGGCACCTATTTCAGTAATGATATCTCTTTTTCGTGCATAGGTCGTTCCGAATAAAGAACTCGCGCTAATATCGATGAGCAACATTACAGTTAATTCCCGTTCCTCTTCAAAAATCTTACTGAAAGGATGGCCAAACCTGGCAGAAACATTCCAGTCGATAAATCGTATATCATCTCCCGCCGCGTATTCCCTCACTTCTTTAAAAGACATTCCCTTTCCTTTAAATGCGCTGTGGTATTCGCCGGTAAATAAATCACTGGCCAGCTTTTTACTTTTAATCTCAAGCTGCCTTACTTTTTTTAATATTTCTCCTGTTGTTAACACGCTCAAAATTTAAACTATTTCCAACTCCAACTCTTGCATTACTCATTGCCTTGCTTCGCTCCGCTCGCATTCCCGCGCATTGCCTGGACAATGCCCGTTCACCTCGCTCTACGGCACATTCACCTTTTTTAGAATCTCTTCGATCACATCCTCTACTTTCACGCTTTCTGCCTCGGCCTCATAAGTAAGACCTATGCGGTGACGTAAAACATCATTGCAGATGCTTCTTACGTCTTCCGGAATGACAAATCCCCGCTTATTCAAAAACGCCTGGGCCTTGGCTGCCAGCGCCAGGTTGATACTTCCACGCGGAGAAGCTCCATAAGAAATCAGCGGTTTTATTTTTTCCAACTGGTATTTTTCAGGAACACGGGTTGCAAACACGATGTCGAGGATATACTGCTCTATTTTTTCATCCATGTAAATATGGCGGGTAAGTTCCTTTGCGTTTAACACTTCCTGAACCGAAACAACCTGTTTTATTGTAGGTGTTGAAAGATTCTGGGTGTTTTGACGAAGGATCTGTTGCTCTTCGTGCATTTTAGGATAACCCACCACTACCTTCATGATGAACCGATCCACCTGGGCTTCAGGTAGCACGTAAGTTCCTTCCTGCTCCAGGGGATTTTGAGTAGCCAGCACCAAAAATGGTTGTTCCAATTTATATGTGGAGTCGCCTATGGTGACCTGCCTTTCCTGCATGGCCTCAAGCAATGCGGATTGAACTTTGGCGGGTGCCCTGTTGATCTCGTCTGCCAGGATAAAGTTGGCAAAGATGGGTCCCTTGCGAACCACAAACTCGTTTCTTTGCTGGTTGTAAATCAGGGTCCCAATGACATCCGCCGGGAGCAGGTCCGGCGTAAATTGTATCCGGCTGAAATTCGCATGAATTGCCTGGGCAAGTGTTTTTATCGTCAGGGTCTTTGCAAGTCCCGGCACACCTTCCAATAGCACGTGACCGTTGCTCAAAAGCCCTATCAGGAGCCTATCAAGCATGTGGGTTTGACCCACGATTACGTGGCTCACTTCTTCTCTTAACTTATCGGTAAATTGGCCGGCATGGCTGATGCGATCATTGAGTTGGCGGATATCCTCGGCGGTTTTATACATTGGCTTGATTTATGGTGTCACAAAATAACGAACTTGTTGGAAGCAAATTATTTGCCGATATCATAAAGGGAGGGAAATACTTGAGTTTTTTCAGGTATTTCTACCTTTTATTACAAAAAACCGGGCGTTATTTTTACATCGATAATCCTTTACTATGCAAAAGAAACATTTTCTGTACGTGATTATTGTGTGTGGTCTGATGGTTGCTAATATCGGGTGCAGTAAAGATGATGATAATAACTCTGCGCCGAAAACAAAGACCGAATTACTGACCAACGGCACCTGGCAATTTAGCGACGCTAAAGTCGGTGGCCAATCTGTAGCCGCGTTCATTGAGACCTGTCAAAAAGATAATATCCTGACTTTTTTAGCGGCGGGTACGGGCACTGCCGACGAAGGAGCTACCAAATGTGATCCGGGCGATCCAGATTCTGCTCCGTTTAACTGGGCATTTCAAACAAACGAAACCGTATTGTTTGTGTCTACTCCATTTTTTACCGGTGGGAGCAGCACGTTTACTATTGTAAGCCTGACCGAGTCCCAACTGGTGCTGTCACAAACGATCAGCTTGACGGGTGCGCCACCGCAAACTGCCGAAATAACCTTCGTCCACTAGTCATCAAGAAAGGTATTTGCCCACTATAGGAACCCGTCTTCCTATGCCAAATGCTTTGCAACTGATCCTGATGATGGGACAAAACTGGTTGCGTTTATACTCGTTTGTATTAACCAATTTCAGTACTCTCGTCACTAATGCCGGTTCAAAGCCTTTGCCGATGATTTCCTTTGGGCCGTTACGTAATTCAATGTACTCATACAAAACCCTGTCCAAAGTGTCGTATTCGGGCAAGCTATCACTGTCCTTTTGACCAGGCCTCAGCTCAGCCGACGGCGGTTTCATGATGATGTTATGCGGGATAACCTCTTTTTCACGGTTAATATATTTCGCCAGCGCAAACACCTGTACTTTGTATACATCCCCCAATACGCCAAGTCCCCCTGCCATATCCCCGTACAATGTCCCGTATCCCGTTGCCAGTTCGCTTTTGTTGGATGTGTTTAATAATATATAGCCAAACTTATTTGCTATTGCCATCAGGAGATTACCCCTAATGCGGCTCTGTATATTTTCTTCAGCCACGCTAAATGGAAGATTCCTGAAGACCGGTTTAAGTTCTTCCATGAAAGATTCATAAATATCTTTTATCGGCAGTATATCGAATGGATTATCCAGGTTGCGGCACAGCTGCTCCGCATCAATGACTGAGTGCGAAGTTGAATACTGGGAAGGCATGAGGACGGCCCTAAAATTTTCATTTCCTAGAGCGGCCACTCCCAGAGCCTGCGTGACTGCACTATCAATGCCACCCGAAGAACCTAAAATAGCTTTCGAAAATCCCATTTTCGAAAAGTAATCCCGGATACCCAATACCAGGGCCTGATATATTTCACCGATGTTCTTTTCATTCGTTAAGTATGTGACCGTATCCTCACCCACTCCAACGTCAGTGGCCGAGAAATAAACAGTGCCATCCAACACGTTTCTTTCGGACTTCGTTAAGTTCTTCTTCCTGACAGAAGTTCCTGCAAACTGCTCCTGTGCCATAGTTACATTCTCTCCTTCCCCATTCGATAGCAGTAAGCTGTCGAGGTCAAAAACCTGGTAATCTTCCTCAAAGTATTTCATCTCATGCACCTTATTACCCTCGCCATCATATACCAGGCTACCGCCATCAAAAACAATTTCGGTTTGTGACCCAACAGTATTGCAATACAGCATGGGTAACTTGTATTTCAGCGTATGAGCTTTAACGATGCTATTGCGTACAATATCCTGCGCGTAGTTGTAAGGTGAGGCAGAAAGATTGATCATTACATCCGGCTCCTGTAATATCAATTTCTCCATTGGCGTAACCCGGTACAGGGGATTATCTCCCATATTCCAGATATCCTCACAAATTGTTACCGCCAGTTTTTTCCCTTTAAATTCTAAAACCTGCCAATCAAAAGCAGGTTCAAAATAACGATACTCATCAAATACATCATAGTTCGGCAAAAGGGTTTTGTGAATCTCTGCCTTTATTTCGTTTTCATACAAAAGAAAAACAGCATTAAACAGGTCCTTTCCCTCTCGTAGAAGATTACGGGCCGGGCCCCCGATCAATACGCCGATCGTATCAGCGTGCTCCCTGATAGCATCAACGGTAGCGTATGATTTATTAATGAAGTCATTAAACTCCAAAAAATCCCTCGGTGGATAGCCGCAGACACATAGCTCCGAAAATACTACCAGATCTGCACGTTGTGCCCTGGCCCATCTGATGCCATCGATAATCTTTTGTGCATTCTGCTCAAAATTGCCTATATGATAATTTTGTTGCGCCAGAGCGATTTTCATGATGCAAATTTAGATTGGTTATCGAAAGGAATAAAAAATAAGACTGCTTATGCGGATTGTAATCAAATCCGAAATTTGGCAAACCTTTCAAAAAAATGTTGGACGCTATATCTTCGCGTGCAACATTTAACCTGCTATGTCGTTAACAATGGCTATGAAAAAACCGGTGTTTCTCCTGTTGATAGTCTCCGGGCTTATTTCGTGTAGTAACAAAGATGGCGGTCCCGATGTTTCCGGCATAAAAGTTACACTGGTTGTTAGCAGGTTTGATGAAGCTTTTTTTGGCATGGATACGACCAATATTGATAAAAGTATCCAGGTCCTTAACAGGAACTATCCCCAATTTCTTCAGCCTTTTTTACAGACCATTGTCGGGGTAAACGATGCTGCCGGTATCAAAACTTTTTTTCGGTTGCACAAAACGATTTTTGATTCCGCACAAAAAAAGTTTAAAAATTTCGAGCCTGTTAAAAAAGATCTTGAAAATGCGTTCAGGCATGTGAAATTTTATTTTCCTTCTTACAAATTACCGACTCAAATTATTCCAATAGTGGGTCCCATGAATTCAATTGATGATATGGCCAAAATGACCAATGGAGATTATAATCCTGATTTTGTCGGTCCCGATTTCCTCGGCATCAGCCTGCAATTTTACCTGGGAAAGGATTTCCCGTTTTATAATGCGGATTATTTCATCAACAATGTGGCGCCGCTCTATCGAAGTCGCCGCTTTGACAGCGAATATATTACCGCTGATGCTATGAAAGTTATTTCAGATGATCTGTTTCCGGATAAGAGCAATACAATGTCGCTCATTGACCAGATGATAGAAAAAGGAAAACGGTGGTGGCTCATCGATAAATTTTTGCCGGATACTCCCGATTCCGTTAAAACCGGGTACACACAAAAACAACTTCAATGGTGCGAAGAAAATGAAGGATTGATATGGAGTTACATAATTAAGAACGAGGATCTGCATACCATAAATCCTGTTACCATTCAAACATATATTGGTGAAGCACCATTTACCCAGGGATTTTCACAGGAATATTCGCCGGGCAACATAGGCTCATGGATTGGTTGGCAAATAGTGAAAAGATTTGCAACAAATAATGCTGCTTTAACCCCGGCCGAGCTCATGGCCGCTCCCGCCAAACAAATACTTGAAGAAGCAAAATACAAACCTAAATAAGCCGAAATTTAAGTATCCAGGCAGTTAAGCACTATTAAAATTGTACCGCCATTAATTAATTTCTGATTTTTAAAAAACCCGCTACCCGTTTGCAGGTTCGAAATGTAGTGTGAAAGAGGATTATCAAAAGGGTAATTGGAAAATAATGCCAGGTAAATTTTAATTGTTTTTCATTGGGACGATCATTTCAAAAGCTGGGATATCCACCTGGAACATTTGTTTACTGTTAAGATTTTCCATCTGGTAGCTTCCCTTCATTTTTCCCATTTCCGTACGAAGGTTGCACCCACTGACGTATTGGTAACTTTCTCCGGGCTGAATGGTGGGTTGTACACCCACTACACCTTCTCCTTCCACTTCCCGGTTACTCCCATTACTATCAAAAATCTGCCAGTTGCGGCGGTGCAATTTCACCGGAAAACTGTTGTGATTTTCCAGCGTAATTCTGTATGCAAACATGAATTCTGACTGAATAGGGTTGCTGTAATCGGGCTGATAAAACGTTTCGACACTAACCTGGACACCTTCGGAGATGATACTATTCATAACAATCCGTTTACGTAAAAATAAACAAAAAGACTGACGAAGTTAATTATTATGATTTTATGTTCCGGGTGTACATTTGAATCGTTTAAATGAACTTTTTAATATTTTCTTATGAAGATAGCTGTTGCTCAGGGAGATGGCATTGGTCCTGAAATAATGAACGCTGTGCTGCACATTTTTAAAGCTAATAAAGTTCCCCTCGAATATGAGTTTGTAGAAATGGGTAAGTGGGTTTTTGATAAAGGTTTTTCCAACGGTATGACGCCGGGGGCAAAACGCACTATTGAAGATCTTGGCATTTTGTTTAAAGGCCCGATGGAAACACCAAAAGGAAAAGGTGTTAAAAGCGTGAACGTAACAGCACGTAAGACGTGGAACACCTATGCTAATAAAAGAGTGTTTCAAACCCTGCACGGTGTAGATACTGTCTTTAGCAAAGGCGGGATAGCGATTGATATTACAGTAGTCAGGGAAAATATTGAAGATACTTACGGTGGAATTGAACATATGCTCACTCACGATGTGGCATTGAGCCGGCGTTTCATCACACGTCCCGGTAGCCTGCAGGTCATAAAGTATGCGTTTGAAATGGCGAAACAGAAGAATGCTAAACGAATAACATGCGGGCACAAGGCCAACATCATGAAAATCACTGACGGATTGTTCCTGGAATGTTTTTATGAAGTTGCTAAAGATTACCCGGAATTAAAATCTGATGACGTGATTGTGGATGACCTTTGCATGAAATTGGTAACCCGACCTGATACTTTTGACGTTGTTGTTTTGACCAACCTGCAGGGTGATATCGTTTCGGATCTTTGCGCCGGATTGGTAGGCGGGCTCGGCTTTGCACCATCGGCAAATATCGGCGACCATATTTGCATTTTTGAAGCTGTACATGGAACGGCACCCGATATTGCGGGAAAAAATATTGCAAATCCTACGGCACTATTGTTAAGCGGCATTGCTATGCTGCGCCATCTTGGCTATATGAAAAATGCTGCCGAAATCGAAAATGCATTGTTATTTACTTTGGAACAAGGCGTACGCACCGGTGATTTTGGAGATAAGAATAAAGCGCCGTTAAATACGACGGAATTTGCTGACGTTATAATCGGCAATTTCGGGAAGGCGCCGCGGTTGAATGCAAAAGAACTTCTCCCAAACAAACCTGCATTACAAACAGTTTTTAAATTGGAAAAAAATCCTATGCTGGTATCCCACGAAATGGAGCAGGAAATAATATCAGGAGTGGACATGTTTATAGAAAGTGATGAGCAGCCGGAAATTATTGCCCGTAAATGCCAGAGGCACGGCGGCGTAAAATTTAATATTGTCAATGTAAGTAACAGGGGTACCCAGGTATGGCCCACCGGATCGGTATTTACCAACCTCGTTAATCAATACAATGTTCGGTTTGAAAGCATTGACGGATCTCCTTTAAACCAACAGGACATTATTGGACTCTATGTAAGTCTTAGCGGCGATTTTAAAATATGCTCGCTGGAGTTGTTGAATATGTGGGGGCAGAAGAAGGCGTATAGTTTATCTCAGGGACAATAGTGCAAAATTCCAAAAAACAAGAAACAAGATCCAAATAAATTAGAAATTCCAAAATCCGAAATTCGAAAGAGGGCTTCGGAGATTGATTCAAGATTTTTATTTTCTAATGTGGATTTTATTTGGTTCCTGTGATTTGGGTCTTGTTCTTTAATTAAAACAAATGCCTAAAGAATTCTATCATTATTCCAATGATGAAATAACTGTCGTGTGGAAGCCTGACGTCTGCATGCATTCTAAAATGTGCTGGAAAGGTTTGATTGAGGTTTTCAATCCAAAAGCCAGGCCCTGGATAAACATGGACAATGCGTCTACGGAAAAGATTGTTGAGCAGGTAAAGAAATGTCCCAGTGGCGCATTAAGTTTTTTTCCAAATACTGAACAAGATGAGAGTGATCAAAAGTCGCAATAGGTAGTTGGGAATTGAATACAAACCTCAGAAGTAAAATTTCAGTTAAGCAATTTGAAGAATTTCGCAGTGCCTGCGACGATTAGCATTACACCCAAAATCAAAATAATCACCGGCCATTTCAGGGACTGTCCATCTTCATAGACCTTTTTGAAAAACAGAATTACACCCGAACAGCAAAATAAAATTCCAATACCACAAAGCACCCAGGAGTTGTTCATTTTTTTGCCGTCTATTCCTTTTTCGTCAATAGAAAAAATGCTGCTATATTTTTTTACTTTTCGAATATCCATTCTTTAAAAGCCATTGAAGAACTTTTTCCCTGTGATCACCCTGTACAATGATCTCACTATTTTTTGCCGAACCTCCGGTGCCGCAAAATGCCTTTAGCTTTTTTCCTAGTTCCTCCAGGTCTTGTTCCTGTCCAGCAAAACCTTCGATTAAAGTAACGGCTTTACCGGCCCGGTGCTTTGTATCCAACCGGATTTTCAGCCTTTGTTCCGCCGCAGGTAAAGTATCCCGGTTTTCCGGTCCATTCTCGAAATTGAAATCAGGATTAGTGCTATAAACAAATCCCCTGCTGTCTGGCTTAATTTTTTTTGTCATAGTGTGTGACTAAACTAGTTAACTCAGTTAGCAATAATCCTGGCTTTCATACTCAAATCCAGGCTGCGGGCCTGGTGAATTAAGGCTCCCACGCTAATGTAGTCGACGCCGGTTTTAGCATACTCTTCAATATTGTCGAGGTTTACACCACCGCTCGCTTCCGTTTCAAAATCTTCTCTTATTATTTCCAGCGCTTGTACAATTTGAGGCGGCGAAAAATTGTCGAGCATAATGCGAAAGACTTTTCCTTTTCCGGTTGCCATCACTTTTTTTACGTCTTCAATGTTTCTGGCCTCTACTTCTATCTTAAGATGCTTTTTGTTTGCCTGTACGTATTGATATGCACTGCTGATCGCCCTTTCAATACCTCCGCAATAGTCAATATGATTGTCCTTTAGCATTATCATGTCAAATAAACCAAAACGATGGTTGAATCCTCCGCCTATGCGTACCGCATTTTTTTCGAGGAGCCTGAAATTGGGCGTTGTTTTACGGGTATCCAATAACCTCGTCTTATAACCCTTAATCTTCTCGGCGTATGAATGGGTTAATGTAGCTATTCCGCTCATTCGCTGCATACAGTTCAACACTAGTCTTTCACACATTAAAATGGTACGCACAGAAGCGTTCACTTCGAAGGCTTTTTCACCGGGTACCATTTGGTCACCATCCTTTTTAAAAGGCTCAAATAAAATTCCCGGCTCTTTATATCCAAAGATTTTCCTGGCCACTTCAACTCCGGCCAGTATGCCATTGTCTTTTATTTTCAGGACTGCCGTACCCGTTGCATTTGCGGGGATGCATGATAGTGTCGAATGATCCCCGTCACCCACATCTTCGCGAAGTGCTTCATCTACCATGTGGAATAAGGCGGAATCGAAATTCATGTTTCAAAAATAAGAAAGCCTCCCCGATAGCGGAGAGGCGTACACTTTATTTCATTCATAAACAATTATTCAATAGATTGGAACCGGATCTCCTTTAGCACCTCTTTGTTTCCTTTCATTTTCATAAATACGTGGGCCCTGAAATTTCCTGATTTTGTCAGCAATGTTCCAATACAATAGTGTCCCCCGGGTGAATCCCCTTTATGCTTGAGCTCAAAATTCTTGACCCCATTATTGGTAAAAAAATCCCTGATGATCACCTGGGCCTGGGCGCGGCTATAGCTATCACTCTTGACGGGAAGTGTCAACTCCACGTTATCGTCAAAAAAACGGGCTAACTCGGCAGAATTTCCGGTGCGTAATGCTCCAATCACTCCATCGATATCACTCGACTGTGTAAATGAGCAAAGTGTAAGCAAGCCACCCGCCAGTATTGCCGTAAAAACTCTTTTCATGACAAACATGTTTCCATAGGTTTACAAAAACGAAAAATGTGCCATAGCGCACGGACTTTCAATGGGAATACTAAAATAGTAAAAAGCTTCTGTTATATACCTTTAAGGCTCAAATAGATGAATGATTTGTACATTTACAACGCATTGTTACCTGATAATGAATGAATTTTTACTATTGACAACTATACAAAGATGCCTCAAAAACGGATTATTCTGATCATTATGGACGGCTGGGGACTCGGAAAAGTTGCATCAGCCGATGCTATCCAACATGCGAATGCCCCTTTTACAAGGTCTTTGTATTCCCTATATCCCAATACCCAGCTAGTAACATGCGGCGAACCTGTCGGCCTTCCGGAGGGACAAATGGGGAACTCTGAAGTTGGACACCTTAATCTTGGAGCTGGAAGGATCGTGTACCAGGAATTGCAGCGGATCAATGTTGCAATTCGTGATGGCTCGTTTTCCAAAAATGAGGTACTGTTAACATCGATTCGCCGTGCAAAGCAAAGTAACAAACCGCTGCACCTACTCGGCCTTGTAAGTGACGGCGGCGTTCACTCCCATATCAACCATTTAAAAGCGATTATCAATATCTGTCATGCTGAAGGATTGAAAGATGTTTTTGTCCATGCATTTACGGATGGACGTGACTGCGACCCGAAAAGTGGCCTGGGTTTTTTAAAGCAATTGCAGGAACATCTATCCAAAACAACAGGCAGGATTGCAACAGTTAGCGGTCGTTATTACGCAATGGACCGCGACAAACGTTGGGAAAGAGTAAAATTAGCTTACGATGCTATTGTCAGCGGAACCGGGGTTAACAGTACTGACCCGATAGGCGCAGTTGAGAATTCTTATAATAACAATGTAACTGACGAATTTATCAAACCAGTGGTTATAACCGACCGGGCACAACGGCCTTTAGGTTCGATATGTGATGACGACGTAGCCCTCTGTTTTAATTTCCGTACAGACCGTTGCCGCGAAATAACGGAAGTCCTCACCCAACGGGATTTCCCGGAATTCAGTATGAAGAAATTGTCACTTCATTATACCACGATGACACAATACGATCAAAAATTCCAAAACGTAAACGTGGTATTTGAAAATGACGATTTGCGAAATACTATCGGTGAGGTGTTGCAACAGCATGGATTGACACAGATCCGCATTGCTGAAACAGAAAAATATCCTCACGTCACCTTTTTCTTTAGTGGAGGCCGCGAAGTTCCTTTTGAAGGTGAACGAAGGATCATGATACCTTCACCAAAGGTTGCAACTTATGATCTAAAACCGGAAATGAGCGCATTCGAACTTACCGATGCGCTTGTGCCGGAAATCATGAACAAGTCTGCAGATTTTATCTGCCTCAATTATGCCAATGCCGACATGGTGGGCCATACTGGCGTGTGGGAAGCTGCAATCAAAGCGGTGGAGACCGTCGACAAATGCGTAGAAAAAGTCGTCAACGCCGCGCTTGCAAATGACTATGCCATTTTCCTTACGGCGGACCATGGCAACTCAGATTATATGATTAACGAAGATGGCTCGCCCAACACTGCCCATACTTTAAATCCTGTACCGTTTTTCATTATAGATAAAGAATGGAAAGGAAAGGTGAAGCCAGGAAAGCTGGGTGACCTTGCGCCCACTATGTTAACCATGATGAAATTACCGATCCCAAAAGAAATGACGGGAGAAATATTGATCGGCTAATCCATTTCGAAATAAACTACGTTTCATGCGTAAAAAAATCCTTATCACGCTGGCCGTTATACTGGTTGGTATCCAGTTTATTCATCCTGAAAGGAACAAGGCATCTGAACCACAATCAGACGCAATTGCGACTCGCATTAAAGTTCCCGATAATATAAAAAACATTCTCGCAAGAGCCTGCAACGATTGTCATTCCAACAATACCCGTTATCCCTGGTACAGCCATATCCAGCCGGTGGATTGGTGGATGACTAATCATGTCACCGAGGGTAAAAGAGAACTCAACTTTGATGAATATACTAATAGGTCGCTTCGTTATCAATATCATAAAATGGAGGAGATAGCCGATCAAATCGAAGAGGGGGAAATGCCGCTGGATTCATATACCTGGATGCATCGGGAAGCGAGACTTAATGCGTCAGAGAAGAAAGAATTAATAGACTGGGCTAATAGTGTCAGGGCTAAAATGGAATCCCAATATCCCAGGGATAGCCTCATCAGGAAAAAACAATAGTACTATCCACAAACTCATGCCGAATTTTACGATCCTGTGCAGCTTTCGTAATCAAAAAATGTCTAAATTACAGGCAACCAAACGGCAAATATGACCGAGGAAGCCCTATTAAAAGGTTGTTTGAACAATGAGGCTGCCGCTCAGCGGGAACTATACAACAAGTATAGCTCAAAAATGCTGTCCGTTTGTTACCGGTATGCACATAACCGCGAAGATGCAGAAGACATGCTGCAGGAAGGCTTTATAAAAGTCTTTTTGCAGGTACATACGTTTGAGAATCGTGGTGCTTTTGAAGGTTGGATCAGGCGCATTATTGTTCATACATGCATTAATATTCTGAAGAAGAATAAGAAGTTCAATGAAAGTGTGGATATAATTCACGCAAACGGGCTCCAGATAAGGGAGGATACGGTGCCGGCGATTATCCAGGCAAAACAGGTGGTGGAATGCATTCGGATGCTGCCGATCGGGTACCGGACAGTACTTAACCTTTATGCAGTGGAAGGTTTTAGCCACCGTGAAATTGCAGGCCTGCTGGACATTGAAGAGAGTACCAGCCGAAGCCAATATACAAGGGCTAAAGCAATGCTTGAAGACATATTAATAAAAAAGAGAATTATTCAGAAACCAAAACAAGAGATCGATTGGCTGATCGCAGCAGGCCAGGGATAGGGGTGATTCAAATATAGTAACTGGTTATGGAGAGCAACTTTCGCAATAGGGATTTTGAGCAGTTTGTAAAACAGAACGCTGACCAATACAGGATGTTTCCATCCGAAAAGGTTTGGAATGGTATTAATGGCGTTCTGCACACCCGCAGGAAGTGGTATGGCCTTTGGCTCGGCATATTTCTCCTGCTGTCAGGAGGAACTGTTACTTGGGTTATGACCAGCGACTCATCGGACGATAAATCTGGCAATTCGCCAACGATTGCAAAAACCAATTCAGCCTTACCAACTACAAATTCCACATTACCTGAGGGTCCATCTATAGCACCGGAAACACCGGAAGTTAATAATCTGTTCGTTCTCGAAAGACCGGCAATTTCTGAAAATGAAGTGGCGGCATTTCCCGAAGCTTTAATGATTCCCAAACCCGAGGGGCCTTTAACAGATGACATAAGAAATTCTGAAGGAATTATGTACCCAGAAAAGGGATCTGTGGCATTCGTTGATAGATCCTATTTTGAAAACAGCCCGCTTATTTCTGAAGTGGTGCCTTCATTTGTTTTGCAGGATAAGATCGTAATGATGGATTTACCTGCACGCGGTAATGAAGAGAAAGTGTCTCATGCTACAACGATTCCGAACTATTTCACGATCGAGAACGTGGTAAATGCTTATCAGTATAAAAAAGTTCCTAAAAAAATAAGCTGGCAGTTATTTGTTACGCCGACGGTAAGTTATCGTAAACTAAGCCTGAACAATTCATTTGAAAACCCGGCTGCTTCCAATTATCCTTTTGCTTACCGGTCCGATGTAAATAGTTTTGTTACGCATAAGCCTGACGTTGGCTTACAGATGGGAATCGCGGGTCGCTACCCGATTTCCAAAAGCGTAAATGTTCGCGGGGGCTTCCAATTTAATATTAACCGGTACGATATCAAAGCATTTGCCTTCAGGGGCGAAATCGCTACTATTGATTTGAATGGAGGTGTGGGAAATAATAATTCGATTTCTACATGGACCAACTATCGTAACTATAATGGCTATAGCACGGACTGGCTGAAGAATTTTTATTTCTCATTCTCTCTTCCTATAGGAGCTGAATTGAAACTGTTCGGAAACGATAAAACAAATTTTGGGGTAGCCAGCACGTTGCAGCCCACTTATATGCTTAGCGACGAGGCTTACCTGATCTCGACTGATTATAAAAATTACGCAGAAGTTCCGCGTCTTATACGCCATGTAAATCTCAATACAAGTTTTGAGGCATTTGTTAATTATACCAAAAGAGGTACAAAATGGCAAATTGGGCCACAGATTCGGTACCAATTACTATCGAGCTTCCAGAATAAATATCCGGTCAAAGAAAATCTTTTTGATTTCGGTGTAAAACTGGGTGTTACAATTTCAAAATAACCGGCACATCACGATCGGCGGCTACTTCACAATCACTGTTTAACTAATTTTTCAGCCCGGACGATGGGGGACCTGCAAGAGCAGTTTTCATTTATTTTTGCTGACCGAAATTTGATACATTATGAAGGCCGTCTTAATTGCCATTTTAATCTCGACTGTTTTTTTGTCTCTTATCTCTTGTAAAGGAAAAGAAAAAGAAGACAAAGAACCCTTCTTTCCTGTACTTTCCTACCTCAAAAGCCAGGTAGCCGATATCGACACCTCTCTTTACTCCATTCGAAAGCTAATAACTGTAGATAGCCTTAAGACAGACACTATTTATATTCATCGTGAAAATTTCAGGGATGAAGCAAAGGATTTCTTGTCGGTGCCGGATATATCATCCCCCGCCTATCGTAATAGATATGTCGAGGAAAAGTTATTTGACGAAACATTGAACCGGGTGTTGCTTACCTACACGCCGTTAAACCCCGACAAAGAAGAAATACAGCGGCAGGAAGTACTAATAAAGCCTGATCCGTCGGGCGACAAAGTCACAAACATTATCATCAATAGTGTCATAAATACCCGTGACAGCTCTGTGCAAAAGAACCTGCTATGGAAAGTGGGAGAAAGTTTCCAAACGACTATTACCAAACAACTGGCAGGACAGCCCGAAAAAACTGCGACTGTCAAAGTAATATGGAGCGGAGATGAGCAACAATGACAGCAGTTGAGTTTCAAAATATCGTTTCAGGGTTACCCCGTGAGCCAGGTATCTATAAATATTACAATGACGCCAACGAACTGATCTACGTAGGAAAGGCTAAAAACATCCGAAAGAGAGTCACTTCATATTTTATAAAGAATCTGAACAATTACAAGACTCACGAACTAGTTCGCCGGATCAGTCGCATTGAATTTACCATTGTCAACTCCGAACAAGACGCATTCCTTCTTGAAAACTCATTGATCAAGGAATTTCAGCCCATTTTCAATATTAATTTAAAGGATGATAAATCGTATCCATTTATCATAATCAAAAACGAACCTTTTCCAAGAGTTTTTCTAACCCGGAAAAAAATAAACGATGGGTCTGTTTACCTCGGCCCATATACGTCTGTTAAAAAGGTTCGGGAACTGATTGAATTCATCAGGCATACGATTCCTTTAAGAACATGTTCACTTAATCTAACAGAAAAGAATATTGAGCAAAGAAAATTTAAAGTATGCCTCGAATACCACCTGGGTAATTGCAAGGGCCCATGTGAGGGGTTGCAATCCGGGGAAGACTATGCTACTAACCTGGAACAGGTAAAGGAACTATTAAAAGGGAATTTAACTACCGTTCTCCGCCATTTTAAAAACGAGATGAGAATTTATTCTGAGCAATTGGCCTTTGAAAAAGCGGAAATGATCAAAAAGAAAATTGAATACCTTGAAAATTACCAGGCGAAATCAGTTATCGCAAATGCAAGGGGCGGCGACTATGACGTGTTCTCGCTCGTAAAAGAAAAGGACATAGCTTTTGTCAATTACCTGATGGTGCGTAGTGGTACGATCGTGCAAACCCAGACAAACAAAATAGAAACACACCTGGACGAAACAGAGGAGGAAATTCTCAGCTTTGCAGTTGCGCAGCTTCGTAGCGCATTTGATAGCGATGCCAGGGAGATCGTAACACCTTTTCCAATAAGCTATCCGCAAAATGATATTGAAGTAATAAGCCCAAAGGGTGGCGACAGGAAAAAACTCCTCGAGTTGTCAGAAAAAAATGTCAATTACTTTATTGAAGAACTAAAAAATAAAGAACGACTAAAACTCTCAAAAAACACTGACAAAATAAAGGTCCTTGAAGAGTTACAGGAAAAACTCCAGTTAAAAGAATTACCGGTTCATATCGAATGTTTCGACAATTCCAACTTCCAGGGAAGCTATCCTGTATCCGCCATGGTTTGTTTTAAAAATGGAGAACCCAGCAAAAAAGATTACCGGCATTTCAACATAAAATCTGTCCAGGGAATTAATGATTTTGCTTCGATGAAAGAAACCGTATTCAGGCGGTATAAAAGGGTGTTGGAAGAGCAGCAGCCGTTTCCGCAACTTATAATAATAGATGGAGGAAAAGGACAATTAAATGCAGCTGTAGAAGCTCTCGATGAATTAAGTGCAACCGGAAAAGCAACCCTGGCAGGACTAGCAAAGAATGAGGAGGAGCTTTTTTTTCCGGGCGATAAGGAATCATTAAAGTTGCCCTACAATAGCGCCAGCCTTAAACTAGTTCGGCAAATAAGGGATGAAGTGCACCGTTTTGGCATAAACTTTCACAGGAACAAGCGAAGCAAAGGCACGTTCAGAAATGAACTGGAGGATATTCCCGGCATTGGCAAGACAACTGTCGACATATTGTTAAAAAAATTCAGATCGGTAAATAACATTCGTGAAACAAGCAGGGAGGAAATAGAAAAACTGGTCGGCAAATCGAGAGCGCTGTCCATCTCTGAATATTTTTCAGAAAAATCATTAGGTGATGGAAAAAAAATGGGGCCAGGATAGAAATCCAGCCCCGTTTTTAAAATCCAATATCCTATGAAAAACCGAAACGAAAATACAACAATTTTTCTATTATCCTATAGCATACCTTCGATTTTTTGATAAATTTTTAACTGTCTGATTAATAATTTTTTGCATAAAAAAAATGCTCCCGTTTGGAAGCATTTTATTATGAAATCGTAATTGTACGAATAAATGTTAGTATGACCAAAGATCCTGTTCGTAATTGAAAATTTTATCCTTGATGTTTTCTCCTTCAAGTAATGCAAGGATCGGGTCCTTTATAAATTGCCTGATGGTACGATTGGCTGCGTTATCGAGTGTAGATTTTGTGATATAGCTGCTAAACATTCTGCTCTCAAGAAGCTCTTCCCAGGTCATGCGGCTGTTACCCATGTTTTTGGGATTGTAGACTTCATACTTGGTCAAAATCGGGCGCATGTCCGGATAGTAGACCCAGAACATTGGAGTGCTTCCCGGTCTTTCCTGTCCGTTGGGAAAATACTGGGTCTTCAGTGGTGAAATACCCAGGATGCGGCAAAAATAGCGGCTGGCCTCCCTGTCGAACACCCATTCTTCTTTAATTCTTAACTTGTTTACACTTTTCGCGTTGAAGCTTGACCGTGTCACAACGTAACGGATCACCTTAGAGGGATCGTTTGGATCAACCTGCGGTACCGTGTCAGCGCTACCCACCGTCAACTGCTGAATTTCCGCCATGGTCATTGGAGTGGTAAACCTGTCGTCAGCAAAAGCAGTTACTTCTCCCGAATTAACCGCCTTCAACAGAATATTAACGAACATCTGGCTGCCGTTGTCGCTTTCGGCTTCAAAACGAAAAGGATGATTCATTTTTTCGCGAAGATCAAGCTCACGCCATACCTTTTCGGCAAATAAGGCGTCATCAGCCCGCAGGTGTTCATACGGCAAAGGAGTACGCGCATTCAAGCTGCTTTTGTCAAACGCATTATCATTGCGCAGTGATTTTTTTATCGCTGTGTCAGATGCCCCGCTTGAGTCAACGACAATGGGAATGTTTCCGTAGGGATTATATGCCGGCTGCGTATTATTATTTTGTTGTTGAGTCGTCTGCTGATTTCCCGCAGGTGTAGTCGTTCTTTTTCGACCACTCCGTTGTGCTTCAGCATTGATCAACAAACCTGCAAACACAACCACCAAACATCCTTTTACCGCATAACTTTTCATCGTTCAAACAATTTATTTAATGTAATATACCAATGAAGGTAATTTTTGTGTCCTACCATCTGGTCCCTTTGCGCGAAGATTGTCAATTGTAACCATTCGGCCTGGTGTCAGGTTCTTAATCATTGCCTGTGCTCTTGGGCTCCAGAGATTACCAGTACAATTTTCTTCGAGGATATCTCCTGTCGAAGGATCATCAGCTGTAATGGTAAAGCTTTCGACTGTGTATTTGAGTGCAAGCGGAAAATCTTTGATATAAGCGCCCACACCAGATTGTGCCCTGAAAGCACCGGCATTAACATTATCACCACTGGCAAATCCACCAACTGTACCTACGGGCTGAGGTATGGTACGAACGCGGAACTGAGAAACACCGGCTACTTTGCCATCGACTGTTACAGTGATCTTACAATCGTCAGATACGGATCTTACCCTGGCAATATATTTGCCCCCGCCTATTTTTTCCAAAGAACCGCCGGCACCAGCAATCGAAGCCTGCACTTTATCATCACCACCGCCACTTGCTGCAATGGTTACCTTATTGTCATAACCAATGTATAGTACATTCATTTCATCAAGGGCAATAGAAGCATTGGCCATTCCAACTTTATATTCAATCACTTTATCAATAGTTCGCACAATACCATCTTGATCCTTATAAGTAATTTTTACAGGTACTGTGTGAGGTCCTACACCACCGCCCGTCATTTTTGCAGTCGCGGTTCCTTCAGCTCCTATTTGATAAGGCTGACCGCCGATAGTTATTGTTGGAGTTGCTGCTTTGCTAAATGCACCGACACCCGCAGTAATTTCCAATTCCTGGCCCGGCATCAGGTAATTTGAATTTTGGCCAACAATAGCTGCATATGTATCAAAGCGAATAGCGACTTCACCAACTTTATTGTGACAAAACTGTACCACCCTGTTTTCAGATGTTTTCACGTCATTCTGAAACTTGCTGAGAATAGTAAGAGCTGCCACAGTAGGAACCATGTGGAAGTAAGCTCCTTCCCAGGTTTTACCGGCCCTGGTTCGGCTCGTTGGCTTATCTAAATTGATGGGCAGTGCTGTCTTAAATGCCGAATCAATTTCTCTGTCAATGGCCAATATGTCCGATTTATATTTGCCGAGAGCTGCCAAAAGCTTTGGTCCTTCGCCTTTCTCGATCATTACTCGAGTTGCAACATCAAGGTTATCCTCCTTGAATTTTTGATCAGGTTTTTTGGGGTCACCGCCAGCCTCCGTAAGAATCCGGTCTTTTAATCCCTGGATATAATTAAACACAGTCTTACTGTATTCTTGCACTTGCAGAGCTTTAGGATGCCATATCAACGCTTTGTTTTTGGTTTCTTCTTCGATAGTTTTTTGCTTTAAAGATGCCATTATGGATACGGTAGACTTATCTACAGTGATATTGGTAGTCTCTAAGCTTTTATTAACCGTTTTAAAGGCATTAAGTATCTCAGATGACACGTTCAAAGCCAGAAGGGCTGTAAGAACGAGATACATCATGTTGATCATCTTTTGCCGGGGCTCACGAGGTAAAGCCATGACGATTGGTTTTTTAATTTAATAATGGTGACTTATCAAAAGTCTATAGGATACGGATTTCGATTTAATAATTTAAAACGAACCCTTACATTTTAATTGCGGCCCTGCATTGCGCTGAGCATGTTGCCATAAATGTTGTTCAAACGGCCAAGATTGTTTGCCAGTACGCCAATCTGTTCTTTTGCCTTTTGAGCATCTTCTACACTACCCTGCATCACTTCAGATGCTTGTGTAAGGTTACTGTAGAATTTGTTCATTGCTTTCAGGTGATTGTTGGTATCCTGCAATTCGAGTTCATATATGGTATTCAACGATGCCAGGTTTTTCGTCAATACGGTTACCTGTTCGTGGAATTGTCTTGTACCATCAGCAGCCTGGTTGAAATGCTGGATACTGTTTGCAGCGCCGAGATAAGCATCCTTCATAGTGCCTAAGGCAGTAGCTGCTTCACGAGTCTTGGCGGTATAATCTCCGGTTGCAGAGACTACATCAGTGATGTCGGCCATGTTCTCTACAGTGCCACCAAATTTCTTAAAATTTTCACCCAGTCTTCCCAGGTTAGCCGGAGTAATATCTGCTTCACGAAGCATATCATCCAGTTTGGTTAAAGCGGGGTTGCCTGAATTGCCAGCCAGCGTGAGCGGGGTAGGCTTGAAATTCGGATCCAGGTCAGGGTGTGTGTTAATGTCAGGGAAATAACGCTGCCAATGTGGTTCCTCAGGAGGAGGTACAAGAAACGCCATCACCATGAATACAATTGCCTCAGCAATCAATCCAACCATGATAGCGATGTCAGCACCTTGCCAGTGAAGGATTTTCATCATCGCTGCGAAAATTACCACGGCAGCAAAAAAGCTAAAAAGAAAGTTTAATACTACCTGGCCTCTGTGAGTCTTAAAGAATAGCATAAGGGTTCGTTTTTATAGATTATTAAATTTTAAACTAAAACGATTGGGATGAAAAAAAATTGTATTTAAAAAGGAGGTCTGTGAAGACCTCCTGAAGTATTTTTTAACGCCGGCCCTTTGATGCTGCTGCCGGCAGGTCAATTACTGTTCGGAATCCAATGTAAGACTTGGTTGTATCCTGATATTCGTAAGTGCTTGTTCCTGTCTGCAAATAGTATCCAACATCCTTCCAGCTGCCACCGCGAATAATCTTACGTTTCATTAGTGGCGGATCGTCATCTTTTGCATTCCAACGAACGTCTGGGTTCATATCATGTTGAAAATTATTTCGTCCTTCGTAATAAATTGATGAAGTCCATTCAGCGACGTTTCCGGACATACAATACAAGCCATAGTCATTCGGCCAATATGCATCAGCCCTTACTGTGTAGAAACCACCATCTTCAGGATAGTTGCCGCGACCAGGTTTAAAGTTGGCCATCAAACAACCTTTCTTATTCCGGAGATAATAGTTACCCCATGGGAACATTGACTGTGACCTTCCACCCCTTGCTGCATATTCCCACTGCGCTTCGGTTGGAAGACGGAAGTCAGACTCCTGCACTCTTTTCTTACTGTCTAAGTATGCATTCAGATAAAGTGTTCTCCACTCACAAAACGCCGTTGCCTGTTTCCAGTTTACACCCACAACCGGGTAGTTTCCGAATGCAGGGTGAGAGAAGTAACGTTTCGTCATTGGCTCGTTGTATGAATAAGCAAAATCACGAATCCAAACTAAAGTATCGGGATAGATAGCAACATCCTTCTTGATGATAAACTTAGAACGGGATTTTCCCTGGTTCTCTTTTTTGGCGGCTTCCTTCAAATCGAAAACTTCTGAGTGGAAAAGAAGCTTAGAAACGTCAAGTTCTTTTTTACCGAAAATCCTTTCTTCAGGTGAAAGAATCAAATCGGTATTGCCAAGTGCTTCTATGGTTTTTGGATCATCCCATTTCATTTGCTGCATAGCTTTCCAGTCCACATATTCATTACCGTCTGAACCAGCCTTGACTTTACCCATTTTCCGAGCAGCAACAGAATCCCGGACCCAATAAACAAACTGCCGGTACTCGTTGTTGGTGATTTCTGTAGCATCCATCCAAAAGCCGCTGATAGAGACGGAGCGGTTCCGCGAACTAAAGGCATATGCGGGGTCTTCATCACTGGGGCCCATGTGAAATGTTCCCTGTGGGATATAGACCATTCCAGGAGGTTTTGGCAGCGAGTACCTGTTGCCTGGAGAAACGCCGTGGACCTGCCCATCATTAGGTAGACTTCCACCACCTTTGTTTTTCTTTCCCAGTATTCCACAGCTTGTCAGCATTGAAATGCAGACAATTGCGAGGAATGCGTAGTTAAGGTTTTTAGTTTTCATACTGTTGAGGGTATTGGAGCAAATATTAAGTTTAGGGTTATTCTTCTCCACAACGTTACAATTTAATTTCGTTTGACCAAAGTGGGTTTTACGACGTATTTATCCAAACGCATATTAAGCTATTTTTATTGTATTAACATAAAATTAGTTGAGTCTTTTAAGCCGTTAATATAACTCATAGTTTCAGGCACAGAAGTCACTGGTTTTAGGCATGTAAAGTTCTTGCAAACAAAAATTTCGGTTGTTTCCGTAATGCGCTTTCCTGCTAATAGTGCAAATTGCTCATTTTCAACTGCTGTTGCCATAACTACTTTATTAGGAATAAATTGTGCCAGTAGCTCCTTGTGAATTGAGTTAAAATCCCTGCCTGTTATGACCAGTTCAACGGTACCCAGCGTCATCTCAAGCAGGAGGCAATCCCAGCACCCGAAAGATGTGGGATAACGCGTGATTACCTGCCCCAAATAACGTAGCATCTCAGTACTTCGTTGCCTCCAATCGGAGTTGTCAAAGTAGATCGAAAGTTGGTATAAAACAGCGGCCATAATAGCATTTCCCGATGGAACAGCGCCGTCATATATCTCCTTCTTTCGAACAATTACATCCTGCTGATCGGCCCGGGTATAAAAGAAAAAGCCCGTATCCTCGTCGCCGAAATTCTGAACTACGGACAATGTTATCGCCTTCGCCCTATTCAGCCATCCAATATCACCTGTTATTTCGTGCAAATGCATCAGGGCCTGCACAAGGAAAGCATAATCATCCAAAAAAGCCGGGAACCTGGCCTGCCCGTTTTTCCAGGTATGAAGAAATTCATTCGGCTTGTCTGAAGCAAATTCGTCAAGTAAAAACTTCATGTTGGTTAATGCTAACTCCTTATATTTCTCATTTCCCGTTGCTGCAAAGGCTTTGCTGCATGCGGTATTCATCAGCGCATTCCACCCCAATATTATTTTATCATCCAATAAAGGTCGGGCCCGTTCGTCTCTTTTTTCCAACAGTTTTGCCCTCCCAGTTTCCAGTATTTTGTTCAGCCTTTCAATGAAAATTTTATTTTCTGCAGCAAATTGTTCTGGGGATTTTTCAAAATGCAGAATATTCTTTCCCTCCCAATTTCCACTGTCCGTAATGTCATAATAGTTGCAAAAGACATCCGCATCATCGCCGAGAAGACTTTCCACTTCCCCCCTGTTCCATACATAGTATTTTCCTTCTTCACCTTCACTATCGGCATCCAGGGCCGAATAAAATCCACCCGCAGGGTGAAGCAATTCTCTTTGCAAAAACTGCATTGTTTGCTCGATCACATCCTGGTACAGCCTTTTTTTTGTCAATTGAAAAGCTTCACTTAACACCGATATCAGCAAGGCATTATCATAAAGCATTTTTTCAAAATGGGGTATTAACCATTTAGTATCGGTCGCATACCTGGCAAATCCGCCGCCAACCTGGTCGAATATACCACCCTCAATCATCTTATCCAGGCTTAGCAGAGCCTGGGAAAGTGCCCCATCGTTTTGAAAAAAATAATAATAGCGAAGAAGGTATTGTATACTGAACGTTTGGGGAAATTTGGGTGCCCCACCGAAGCCTCCCCACACACGGTCACTGTTGTTCATGACGTTTCCGAAAACTTCTTTCAACTTGTCACCTGTAAATAGTTCTGGCGACGTCTCGGTCTTTCGGATGCCAAGAGAACTGGATTCTACCAAATGAGCAGTTAGGGTTTCCGCCTGGGTATTTACTTCACTTCTGCTTTCCCTGAATGCCTTTTTAATTCCTAACAAAGTTTCCTGCCAGGACGGACGATTGAAGGCCCTCACCGGTGGAAAATAAGTACCCCCATAAAATGGTTTTGCTTCCGGTGTAAGAAAAACGTTTAGTGGCCAACCTCCGCTTCCGGTCAACGTTTGAACCGCGTCCATATAAATATGATCGAGGTCAGGTCTTTCCTCCCTGTCGATCTTGATATTGACAAAATTTTCGTTCATCAATTTCGCGGTATTTTCATCCTCAAAACTCTCGCGTTCCATGACATGGCACCAATGACAGGCAGCATAACCTATACTAACCAGGATGGGTTTGTTTTCATCCCTGGCTCTCCGCAATGCCTCTTCTCCCCAAGGATACCAATCAACAGGATTATGCGCGTGCTGTAACAGGTACGGGCTGCTCTCGTTAATGAGTTTATTGACGTGTCGATGCATCCGGCAAATTTCGTTCAATCAGGCCGGTTGAAAAATAAAAAGTACACCTATTAAAGGCGTCCTTTGTTAATATGAGTTAATATGATTACTTCTTCTTCGTTACTTCAGCCAGGAATTTATCAAGCGCAGCAACCATGCTTGGCGCTTGCGGTTGCGGGGCCCTAATTTCCAATACGAGACCTGCATCTTCAGCGGCCCTCGTGGTATTTCCCCCAAATGTTCCTATCACAGTCCCGTTTTGTTTGTATTTTGGTAAGTTATCAAATAGACTTTTAACCCCGCTTGGCGTAAAAAAGCAAATTATATCGTAGTTATTTTGTGCAAGCAACTCCTTTACATCATTGCTTTGCGTGCGATACATGAATGCAAGCGCAAACTCGCAATTATTAGCCTTTAACCAGCTTACGATTTCATTGTCCTGCTGATTTTCTGAACATACATAAAGGAATTTTTCATTCCCTTTGTGCTTATTGATCACATCAAACATGCTCTTGTTTGTGCCATCAGCGCCATAAAAAACTTTGCGCTTTCTGTACAGGATAAACTTCTGAAGATAAAGCGCGACAGCCTCGGTAATGCAGAAATATTTCGTATCCTGCGACACACTGACTTTCATTTCTTCACAGGTGCGAAAAAAGTGATCAATGGCATTGCGGCTTGTAAATATGACGCCGGAGAAATTAGGAATATCGATCTTTTGCTTACGAAAATCCCTGCCCGGGATACCCTCAAGCCTTATAAATGGCTGAAAATCAAGTTCTAAATTATATTTTCTGCAGAGCTCAAAGTACGGTGACTTGTCGCTATCAGGCCTCGGCTGGGTAATTAGTATTCGATTTATATTTCTGACCAATGATTGGTCAGCTTTTGTAACCCCATTTTTTAACATGTCGGTGCGGCTAAAGTTGTTTGCAAAGGTAATTCATTCTTCTTACAAAAAGAATAGTAAAAGCTTGTAAATCAATAATAGGGGAGCCACTTCGAAAGCACATATATATAAAAAGAAATGAAAAAGATTGAATCTGACCTCATTATGAATGGCGCCGTACCCTAAAATAAACCTATACAAAAAAAGTCCGCCGACGGAAAATAACGATACTATAAGGCTTACGGTGTAAACCGTTCCTTCTGTAAAAGCGAGTAAGATGATAAATGGCAAAACAGAAAAACCAACCACTTTATTGATGATAAAAACTATAAAAATATAGGAATCCGCCGCCTGTCGCATATTGAACAGCCATCCGCATATCTTAAGGCCGACAAATTTCACGAGGTAAATAATAGAAAGTCCCACGCAACAATATAGGTACATCAACCAAAAATTATTGACAGGCGTAAACATAAAGTGTTGAAACAAAAAATTCAGGTACAAACTTGCACTTGCCACAAAGAATATGTTGAACATCAAAGAAGGCAAAGGAGTCTGGATGAGTTGTTCCTTTATTTGCCTTTGCTTCAGCGTCGTGCGGAAAAAAACCCTTAGCAGGTCGCTAAAATATTTTCCAAAGCCAAGTTTTAGAAGTCCAAAAATGATAAGTAAAAGAATGACTACATAAAACAACATTTCTTTCCCCTGGAATCGCCGTTGTTCAGACTGCATTACAACCGGCTTTACATTGAACCTGAAATAAGGATGACGCTGAAGGACCTGTTCTTTCAAAGGAAGATGATCAGACACCTTCCATAGGGTATCAGTCGGCCGTATCGATACTGAATCGCTTGATACAATCGCGGAAGAGTCTGCGTGTTCAACCAATGTATCGGGAAGGGGGATTGTGTCGGCCTGGCCTTTTGCGCTAGTGTCGGTTTCCGCCTGACCTGCAGCCAGCAGGCAAACAGAAAATTGGATTGCAAATAAAAAAACAATGCGCAGCAAGTAAGATTGATTGAACTGCAAAAATAACCGGCGTGGTGACAATTTATAGGTAATTCACCAAATCATTTCGCCGGAAAATATTTTGGAATGGGTTTTAAAATTGGTCGATTAGAAATAATTGATAAATCCAAGATGGATCTTTGACTGACGTAAATTAAAATCAAGATCGTTGCGCTTTCCTACTGCCCAGGCGATGTTAAATATCCCGACCTTGGTTTCAAATGACAAACCCAGGCCTGTTCCGAAATAAGTGTAGTCTGCGTCTGTATTCTGGCTTTTGTTTCTACCCCATCCACCGTCTGAAAAGGCATAAAAGAAGGAGTTTTGTCCCACCAGGTATCTGAATTCCAAAGTTCCAATAATGAATCGCGAAAGATACTGGCTTTCCTCGTCAAATCCACGCAGCAATTTATAACCTCCGATCTGGAAAAGCTCATTGCGAAAAATGTTTTCACTTTGAAAATAGCCGCCATTGATGGCCGTTTTAAAAGTAGTTCTGTTTTGACGACCGAGTCGAAAATATTTGGCCGCGGAAGCTCTTATACGGATCTGGTAACTATTTAATTTGACCGTATCATACAAAGTACCAAAGTCAAAGGATGGATCAGACGGATTTTTCAGGTCCAATACGTCATTATTCTTTTTTATCTTTTTTGTACCTACCGTTGTAATAATCCTGAACTCGTTTCCTCTTACGGGGTTTAGCCGGTAATTGGTATTGTTGTACTCATAGTCCACGCCCAGACTTGCCCAGCGCACATCGGCTTCATCGGGTAAGTTATAGGTTTGTAAAATATAGTTTGTATCGATGGCAGTGACAATACTTTGGAAACGCTGCAGGAACACCTTACCTGAATGATGGGTATTTAGAATGTATTGAGCTCCCAATTGTAAATTGACATTGAGAAACGTGCTGTCTTTGCGAAACATATCAAAAGCGAAGTCAAGACCAACCGGTGTTTTGAAAATATAGGGATGCTGGTAGAAAATGCTCAACCGTGGAGATTTTACCTGCAGTTGTTGCCAGTTCAACCCGATTGTTTCACCCGCGCCAAGTTCGTTTTTCAAATTCAGGTTTGCTTCACCGGTAACTAGTAATTTATTCGATGCCAATTGATCATTATTAGGCAAAAAACCAACCAACACATTTACCTGGCTGCTTCTTTTTTGTTTTAAGTACATTTCGAGCGTTGATCCCGTTCCCAGCCAGATCACCTTTGGCGGATACTCTTCTTCAACATAGCCAAGTTCGCGCATTTTCTTGCTGACCTGGAGCAGCTTTTCGCGATTAAATAAACTTCCGTTCCGGATGTCCAGGTATCGCTGCAAAAAGTCATTTGAGATTTTGGCATTACCCAAAACCCGGATGCTATCAATCTTGTAAGCGGGACCTTTTTCGAGTTTTAACTGTGCCCATACCTTTTCATTTTCGATTTGCAGACTATCCAAATAAACCTTTGCAAAAGGATGACCGCTATTTTCCATATAATTCAAAATCTTTTCCTGCCACTGCTGCACCTTTAGAAAATCCATCGGTTCCTCGGCAAATGTTTTATCGCGCCAACCTACCGCCTGCAGCACTGAAGGATCAATTTGCTTTGTTTCCAGTTGTGCCCACTCATACCTGTTGCCAACATACAAAACAACCCTTGCAGACGCGGAATCATAGTTTATGCTGTCGAGAGAAGCCGTAACAAACCCTTTTGCCTGTAAGGTTGCCGGTATCTTGTTGATATACTCAACGCATTGGCTGCGATTGTTAAAAATAGTTTTCAATCCCAGGCTGGATGTTACAAATGCTGAATCGCGATCAACGGCGCGGATATAAAGAGAATAGTCATTTTGCGCTTCCAGGGACAGGTCAACCAGCAAAAAAAGAATAACCCATATTTGCAGTCTGAATTGTGTCATTGTCCTCAACCTTGTCCATTCCATGGCGGATAGAGCGGAGTTTGGTAAAAATATTCATTAAAACATTAAAGTAATTTGGCAGGCATTTATATCCATATTCCCTTTTGCAAACAGGCTTGCCATTATTGCAATTTCCATTTTTCTACTTCATTGCGCTATAAAAACGAACTAATAACGGCTTTATTGAAAGAAATGAAGTTGCAGCGTGATTATTTTGTAAACGAAAGGGTCGAGACTGTATATATTGGCGGCGGCACTCCCAGCTTGTGCAGCGCGGATGAAATTAGCCGCATCCTGGAAAACGTATTTTCAAATTATGATGTCGTTCCCGGGGCCGAAATAACAATCGAAGCAAACCCCGATGATATCACAGAGGAAAATTTAGGCGCCTGGAAAAACACTGGCGTCAATCGGCTCAGCATTGGAATACAAAGTTTTTATAACGACGAGTTAAAATGGATGAACCGGGCGCATACCGCAGAGGTAGCCATCGATAGTTTAGTTTTGGCAACACGCGACTTCAACAATATATCTGTCGATCTGATATATGGTTTGCCTTTTTCAAATAACGCAAAATGGAAACACAATGTGGACAGGGCCATTTCCTTTGGAATTCCCCACCTGTCGTGCTATGCCTTAACAGTAGAACCAAAAACACCATTGCACAAACTCATTCAACTAAAAAAAGCCGAAGATGTTAACGGCGATCACCAGTCCGAACAATTCCTGCTGCTAATGCAATGGCTCGCTGAGGCGGGATATGAGCATTATGAGATCTCCAATTTCGCCAAACCGGGTTTCCGCAGCGTTCATAACTCATCGTACTGGCAACAGCAAAAATATCTTGGATTCGGGCCGTCGGCTCACTCTTTTGACGGAAATGCAAGATGGTGGAATATTGCAAACAACCATGCCTACATCCAATCGATTAATAACGGAACCGGTGCGATTGAAAGGGAAGAGCTCAGCCAGGTTCAAAAGCTGAACGAATATATTATGACATCGCTCAGGACGATGGAGGGATTGGATCTATCTGTTATGAACGAAGCCAGGGGCCTGGAACTGCGGGCTGCGAGCAAAAAATATATCGAAACCGGGTTAATAAAATTGGAAGGCAATTTTGCAAAATTGACCAATGAAGGAAAGTTATTAGCTGATGGAATCGCTTCAGATCTTTTTTTCACTAAATAGGTGGGCAAACTCATTCAAAGTTAACCACTCATTAGGCCTTCCTATCGTATCATCACACCAGTACTTCCTCAATTTGTTTAAACCCCTCCGCAGGTTTCAGGTTTTCCCACAATATTTTATAAATCGTTTCGGCAATCGGCATCGGGGCATTCACCGACCTGTTAATATAATAAATGCACTTTGCGGCATTATATCCTTCGGCAACCATGCTTAACTCTAATTGGGCCGCTTTGACGGAATATCCTTTGCCTATCATATTCCCAAAAGTGCGGTTACGGCTGTATAACGAATAACACGTTACGAGCAAGTCACCGAGATAAACAGATGCTGCATAATTTGGCGTACGGCGGTGCGTGATAGGATCTTCACCTTCATGTTCTCCGACAACAATATGCTCGGCACCGAATTCTCTTAAGAAGCCGGCCATCTCGTCAGCACTGTTGGCGATATAAACACTCTGAAAATTATCGCCATAATCCAGCCCGTGAGCTATACCAGCTCCAAGCGCATAAATATTTTTTAATACTGCTGCATACTGCACACCCAGTATATCATGATTTACGATCGTATTAATGTAGTTCGTTGAAAACTGGGATGCTATCTCTGAAGCTGTCGTCACATTCAACCCTGAAAACGTAAGATAAGAGAGCTTTTCAGCAGCGACCTCCTCGGCGTGACAAGGTCCCAAAACAGCAAAATAGTCTTCGAGAGAAAAATTAAATTTTTGCTGCAGGTAATAATTCAACAGGATGTTTTGCTCTGGCAAAATACCTTTTACGGCTGAAACCACTTTTTTCCCTTCCCATTCCCCGTATGCCACCTGCCCGATACTTTCTGCCAGGTATGCTGAGGGTACTGCTATCACCAGAATACCAGACTGCCTTATCACGTGTTCCAGGTTGGCTGACATGGAAAGAAGAGCCACATCAAAGTTTACTGATTGTAAATAGTGCGGATTGTGATGCCGCGTCCGTATATGCTCAATTGTTTTCTCATTGCGAATCCACCAATTTACTTTGTGCTTGTTGTCTGTAAGAATCTTAACCAATGCTGTAGCCCAGCTTCCTCCGCCGATAATGCCGAATTCCTGAACCATGAGTCAGATAGATTTGAGCGAATTTGCTGATAAAATTAAGAAAGAGCCGTTGAAGGCTCTTTTTTAAAAAAACAATATCGTTAACTCTCTTTTATTTTTTCTTCTCAAACAACTTGTCTTTCGGTACAACTTTAACCTTCGTGCCATCTTTTAGTGTTTTACTGATGGCATTATACGGACCCATCACCACTTCTTCGCCGCCATTAAGTCCGCTGAGTATTTCGATATAGTTGAGGTCCTGGATCCCTGATTTCACGATTACCTTTTTCACGGTGGCGTCCTTCTGCAGTACAAAAACAACCTCCTCCAGTTCATCGCTGGCTACCGTGAACTGGTCATCCTGGTTCTCTTCATCCTTCCCCACCTGTGCTTCTTTTTGTCGGTCACTGATGCTCTTATCACTTCCCTTCACCCTTGCATTTACCGCCGTGATCGGAACTGATAAAACGTTATCATGCCTTTTTGTTTTAATATCGGCACTGGCGTTCATTCCCGGCCGGAATGGGAAGTTTTTCGGTCTTTGGGGATCAATAAGATCTTTATAAGATTCTTTGTCCAGCCTGATTCTTACTTCGTAGTTTGTTACTTCGTTGGAAGTAGCCGTAGTTTGCGATGTTTTCGTACTGCTTGCTATTTGCGTTACCACACCTTTAAATTTTCGATTGTTGTAGGCATCAAGTTCTACGTCGACAGAATCACCGAAGTTTACTTTGACAATATCGTTTTCACCCACGTCTACTCTTACCTCCATGGCGCTCATGTCGGCAACGGTCATCATTTCAGTTCCAACGTTAAAGCTATTACCAGCCACCCTTTCTCCCCGTTTCACCTTTAATGATGAAATGACTCCATTCATTGGCGCCACCAAAGTTGTACGTCCCAGATCTTTATTAGCCCTTGTAAGACCTGTCTGCGCAGCGACTACGTTAGCCTGCAGGCTCTTTATCCCCTGCAACGCGGCATTATAGTTAGCCTGCGCTGAGCGATAGGTTGTTTCAAATTGCTCAAACTCGGCCTTTGAAATCACCTTTTGATCATATAGTGCTTTGTTTCGGTCATAAGCTAACTTTGCCTGGTCAAGAGATGCC
>Ga0310810_10000703_pt1 | contig 33585 bp, 31 predicted proteins | sample NCmetagenome_FD_207641 | JGI IMG/M metagenome (GOLD analysis project Ga0310810, IMG submission 207641) | Soil microbial communities from experimental microcosm in Duke University, North Carolina, United States - NC | ecosystem: Engineered > Artificial ecosystem > Soil microcosm > Unclassified ... | reverse complement strand
GCATTACCGTTGGAGGTCGCGCCATGAGCGCCCGGGAACCGGGCGCATTACCGTTGGAGGTCGCGCCATGAGCGCCGCCGGCATCGGGCTCAAGCGGTTGCAGCACCTGGTGCTCTGGGTCTCCGACGTCGACCGCAGCGTGCGCTTCTACTGCGACGTGCTCGGGTTCGAGGTGAAGACCCGCTATCCCAACGCCGCGTTCCTGCGCATCGCGGGGAGCAGCGAGGACCACCACCTGGGTCTCTTCGCCCAGCCCGGCGTCCACGGCGTCGACGAGGGTGCGGTGCGCATGTATCACTCGGCCTGGGAAGTGGGGGAGCTGCCCGACCTGGTGCGCGCGCGGCGGCGCCTCATCCAGGCGCGCTCGCTCGTCGGCTCGTCGGACCACGGGGTGAGCCTCTCGCTCTACGCCAAGGATCCCGACGGGCTCGAGTTCGAGGTGTTCTGGACGGTGCCGGGCGGGCGGCCGGTGGGCACGCGCGCGCTCGACCTGGAAGGCGAGCTCAAGAAGCGCGGCATTCCGATGCCCCAGGAGATCGACGTCGCGTCCTCCACATGACGTGTAGCGGCTGCGGCTTCGAGGCGTCGGCCGACTTCGCGTTCTGTCCAAAGTGTGGAGGCCGGTTGGCCGCCGCGCCCGCCCCGCCGCCGCCTCCGCCCCTCCCGACCGCGGCGCCGGAGAGCGACCGGCGCCCAGTCACCGTGCTCTTCGCGGACCTGGTCGGGTTCACCGCGCTCAGCGAGGGACTCGACGCCGAGGACGTGCGCGCGATCCAGGCCGACCTCTTCCGCGAGATGTCCGCTTCGATCGAGCGCTACGAGGGCTTCGTCGAGAAGTTCGTGGGTGACGCGGTCATGGCCGTCTTCGGGGCCCCGCTCGCGCACGAGGACGATCCCGAGCGCGGCCTGCGCGCCGCGCTCCTGATGCGCGAGCGGGTGGGTGCGCTCAATCGTCGCTGGGAGCGACGGGTGGGGCGGCCGCTCGCGCTGCACATCGGGGTCAACACCGGCCCGGTGGTGGCGGGGCGGATCGGGGCGACCACCGACGCGGCCTACGCGGTCACCGGCGACACCGTCAACACCGCCTCTCGCCTGCAGAGCGCGGCCCCGTCGGGCGAGATCCTGATCGGTGACGCGACGTATCAGCTCACCCACCACGCCTTCGCGTTCGCCCCGCGCGAGGAGGTCCCCCTCAAGGGCAAGAGCGAGCCGGTGGGCGTCCATCGCCTGCTGGGCCCGCTCGCGGCGCCCCGCTCGGCCCGCGGCCTCGAGGGCCTCGGGCTGGCCGCGCCCCTCGTGGGCCGCGAGCGTGAGCTCACCCGCATGGAGGCGGCCTTCGACGACATGCGGGGGGGGCGGGCCCAGGTGCTGAGCCTCATCGGCGAGCCCGGCGCCGGGAAATCGCGGCTGCAGCGGGAGTTCTTCGGGCGCCTCGAGGCGGACGGCCGCCTCGAGGGCGTCACGGTCCGGCGCGCGGCGTGCTCGGCGCTGGGCGAGCAGACCTACGGGACGGCGGCGGCGCTCCTGCGCGACGCCTACGGGGTCGAGCACGGCGATTCCGTCGAGGTCGCCCGGGGCAAGCTCGCGGCGGGCCTGGAGATGCTCGGGGTCGACGCGGAGGACCGCGCGGCGATGGCGGCCGCGCTCGCCCGGGTTTTCGGGCTCGAGCAGGACGACGCGCGCGTTCGCCATCTGGAGCCAGAGCAGCTCAAGCGCCAGATCTTCATGGCCGTCCGGGTCCTGGTGGAGCGGCGGCTCGCCACCGGGCCCCTGGTGCTGGTGGTCGAGGATCTGCACTGGGCCGACGCCGCCTCCATCGAGCTGATCGGCGCGGTCGCGGACCGGCTCACCGATCGTCCGCTCCTGGTCCTCCTGATGTATCGGACCACCCTCGAGCCGGACGCGCTGGGCACGAGCCACACCCCGCACACCGCGATCGAAGTCACGCCGCTGTCGCGGTCGGGCAGCGAGGACCTCCTGGCCGCGTGGTTCGGGGACTCGACGCACCTCTTCCCGGAGCGCCTGCGGGCCCTGATCCTGGAGCGGGCCGGCGGCAACCCCCTCTATCTCGAGGAGGTGGTGCGCGCCCTGCTCTCGGCGGGGGTGCTGGTCCGCGACGGCCAGACCTGGCGCTGCACCGCGGAGGCCGCGACCGCGCAGGTGCCCGCCACGCTGCACGGGCTGCTGCTGGCGCGCCTGGACCGGCTCGCGGCCGCGGAGCGGCGGGTCATCCAGGAAGCGGCGGTGATCGGGCCCCGCTTCGAGGTTCCGCTGCTGAAGGCGGTCTCGACCGAGCCCGCCGCGGTGGACGCGGCGCTCGAGGCGCTCGCCTCCGCCGACCTGGTGACCCCGGGGCCGGATCACCGGTTCCGCCACGGCCTCCTCCAGGAGATCGTGTACCAGAACATCCTCGTGGCCCGGCGCACCGAGCTGCACACCCGGGTGGGGACCGCCCTCGAGGCCGAGGGCGCGGGCGACCCCGAGAGCCTCGAGCGGCTGGTGGCCCTCGGCCACCACTGGGCCCTCGGCGCGGACAAGCGGCGGGGCGCGCGGTACCTGGTGGCGGCCGCCGACTGGGCCCGCGACATGTACGCCAACGCGGATGCGATCCAGCACTACCAGCGGGCGCTCGACGCGCTCGACCAGTGCGACGAGCCCGCGGAGGCGGCCGGGCAGATCGAGGCGGAGCGGCTGAAGGCCCGGGAGCGGATGGCCGATCTGCTCGGCCCGGCCGGACGGCGGGCGGCCGCGCTCGGCGAGTACGAGATCGTCGAGGCCGGATACCGCACCGCGGGGGACGCGCCGGCCCAGGCGCGGATCCTGCGCAAGATGGGCGGCCTTCACTGGGACGCGGGCGCGCGGGCCCGGGCGCTCGGGTGCTTCGAGGCCGGGCTTGCCCTGCTCGGCGATCATCGCGAGCACATCGAGCAGGCGCACCTCTACCAGGAGATGGGCCGGCTGGCCTTCCGCGGCGGCGACAGCCAGCGGGCCGTCGAGTGGGCCGAGCAGGCGCGGCTCCACGCCGAGCGGCTCGCCGCCGACCCCGCGCTCGACGCGGGCGGGCGCGGAGAGGCGGTGACCGCCGCCGCGCAGAGCCACAACACGCTCGGCGTCGCCCTGGCCCGCCTGGGGCGGCTGGAGGAGGCGGTCCGGCACATCGAGCGCAGCGTGGCCCTCGCCCGGGAGACCGGGCTGCTGCAGGCCGCCTGTCGCGGGCTCGCCAACCTGAGCGTGCTCTACAGCACGCTCGATCCGGCGCGCGCGATCGAGACCTGTGCCGCCGGCCTCGAGATGGCCAAGAAGATCGGCGACCTCGGGTTCCAGTCGCGCCTCTACGCGAACCTCGCGGTGGCCTACTGCGCGCTCACCAACCGCTGCGACGAGCAGGGCGTCGGCGCGGCGCACGCCGCGATCGACCTCGACCGGCGGCTCGGGCAGCTCGATCACCTGGCGGTCCCGCTCATCGTGCTCGGGCAGATCTACCAGTGCCACGGTGACCCGACCCGGGCCATCGCGCACTACCGGGAAGCGCTCGCGCTCGCGGAGGAGGCGGACGAGCCGCAGCTGCTGTTTCCCTGCTACGATGGCCTCGCCACCGTGCACCTGGACCTGGGCGACGAGGCGCAGGCCGAGGAGTTCATGCAGAAGGCCCAGGCGGTCTGCGAGCGGGCCGGGCTCGAGCCCGACGCGCTCGTGGTGCTACCGTTTCTGGATTGACCCGAACACGACTCGAACAGAAAGAGAGCCCGCTCATGGCGTCTACCCCCCTTCGTCCCGGCGATGCCGCTCCCTCGGTCACGCTTCCCGCGGTCAACCGGGAGGGCCAAGTCTCGCTTGATGACTATCGGGGGCGCAGTCCGGTCCTGATCGCCCTGTTCCGCGGGCTGCACTGCCCCTTCTGTCGTCGCCAGCTCGTACAACTGGGTACCACGCAGGACAAGCTCAAGGCGTTCGGCGTGGAGACGGTGGCCGTGGTCAACACTCCGCTGGAGCGCGCGCGGCTCTACTTCAAGTACCGTCCCGCGCGCGTGTTGCTCACCGCGGACCCCGAGGCCGCGACGCACCGGTCGTTCGGGGTCCCGGCCGGGGTAATCGTCGAGAAGGAATCGGAAGCCTCGTGGGCCCAGGGGAAGCTCACGATGGGCCAGCTGCTCGCGATAAAGATAGATCCCACCCGGGAGCTGCCCGAGCCCCAGAACCCCTTCGCGGCGATGGAGACGCTGAACAAGAAGGACGGGTTCGAGATGACCGAGATCGACGGGCAGATCGCGCACGCGCACGGCACCCAGATGACCGGGCACTTCCTCATCGACCGGGAGGGAATCATCCGGTGGGAGCACATCGAGTGCGCCGAGCGCCTCGAGGACCTCTCCAAGTTCCCGACCGACGAGGAAATTCTACAAGCGGCCCGCGGCCTCTAGGAGATCATCGCCATGGACATCGCGATTCCGCTCTTCGAGGGTATCACCGCGCTTGACGCCGTCGGCCCCTACGAGGTGCTCTCGCGTCTGCCCGGCGCCCGGGTCCGCTTCGTCGCGGTGACTGCGGGCCCCTACCGCACCGACAACCGCCAGCTCACCTTGATGGCGGACGAGCCGCTGTCGGCGGTGCCGTATCCGGAGGTGGTCATGGTGCCCGGCGGTTTCGGGACGCGCGCGCTGGAGACGCCGAACCCACTGCTGGACTGGATCCGCGCGGCCCACGCGACGAGCCAGTGGACCACGTCGGTCTGCACTGGCTCCATGCTGCTGGCCGCCGCGGGCATTTTGAAGGGGCTCGAGGCCACGACGCACTGGATGTCGCTCGACCGTCTGCCCGCCTACGGCGCGCGTCCGACGTTCCGGCGCGTGGTGGAGCAGGGCAAGGTGATCACCGCCGCGGGCGTGTCCTCGGGCATCGACATGGCGCTCACCCTGGCCGCCCACATCGCGGGCGACGACGCGGCGCAAGCCATTCAGCTGGGCATCGAGTACGATCCGCAGCCGCCGTTCCGGGCTGGTTCCCCCGCGACCGCCCCCGCGCACATCGTGGAGGGCCTGCGCGCGCGGATGCGGGCGCGGATGGATCGCGACGAGGCGGCCGCGTCCCGGACCGCCTGACCCGCATCCGGTCATGGAGCGCCGCCGGCTGGGACGGACCGACATGGACGTGAGCGTGCTCGGCTTCGGCGGCTCCGAGATCGGCTATGAGCGGGCCGGCGCGCGCACGGTGGCCCGCCTCCTCGGCGGAGCGCTCGACGCCGGGCTCAACGTGATCGACACCGCCGAGTGCTACGAGGACAGCGAATCGCTGATCGGCGCCGCGCTCGGATCTCGGCGGGACGAGATCCACCTCCTGACCAAGTGCGGCCATCCGCGCGGCTACGGCCGCGCCGACTGGCGCGAGGCGTCCCTCCTGTCGAGCATCGAGCGGAGCCTCAAGCGCCTGCGCACCGACCGGCTCGACCTGATCCAGCTCCACAGCTGTGAGCTGTCCGACCTCCGCAAAGGGGAGGCCATCACCGCCCTCGAACGCGCGCGTGAGCGCGGATGGGCGCGGTACATCGGCTACAGCGGCGACGGAGAGGCGGCGCGCTTCGCGGTCGAGTGCGGGCGCTTCGACACGCTGCAGACCTCGGTGAGCATCGCGGATCAGGAGGCGATCGAGCGGACGCTGCCGCTCGCGGTAAAGCAAGGGATGGGCGTCATCGCCAAGCGGCCGATCGCGAACGTGGCGTGGCGCTACGCGCGCCGCCCGGCCGAGCCCTACTACCAGCCCTACTGGGAGCGGCTCCGTGCGCTGGAGTACCCGTTCCTGCGCGACGCGGAGCGCGCGGTGTCCACCGCGCTGCGCTTCACGCTCGCCGCGCCGGGCGTGCACACCGCGATCGTCGGCACCAAGCGGCCGGAGCGGTGGCCGGAGAACGCGCGCCTGCTCCAGGCGGGGCCGCTCCCCGCCGCGGAGATCGACCAGATCCGCGCGCGTTGGCGAGAGATCGCCAGGCCCTCGTGGACCGGCGAGGTCTGACCCCGCCTAGCCGATCTGGTAGCGCTTGATGGCGGCCTGGTCGAAGGCCAGGCCCAGGCCGGGCTTGTCCGGCACCACGAGCTGGCCGGCCTCGATCTTCGGTGTCTCCTCGTAGAGCCGGAGCGTCCACGGCATGTACTCCACGGTGAGGCCGTTCGGGATCGCCGCGACCAGGTGCACGTGGATCTCGGGGATCAGGTGGCTCACCACGGGGAGGTTGAAGGCCTCCGCCATGCCCGCCACCTTCATCCACTGGGTGATGCCGCCCACCCGGAGCAGGTCGATCATCACGATGTCGACCGAGCGCGCCTCCAGCAGGTGCCGGAACGGCACGATGCCGTAGTGGTACTCGCCCGCCGCGATCGGGGTGTTGAGCGCCTCCGCGATGCGGGCGAGGCCCGCGAAGTCGTCGTGGGCGGTGGGGTCTTCGAGCCAGTAGAGGTGATAGGGCTCGATGCGCTGGCCCACGTCGATGGCGTGGTGCGCGCTCCAGAGCTGGTTGATGTCGCACATCAGGTCCACGTCGGCCCCGACGGACTCGCGCATCACGCGCACCCGCTCCACCGATGCGGCGATGGTGGGCTCGCTCCCGCACTGCATCTTCATCTGCCGGAAGCCCATGTCGCGCAGGCGCGGGCCGGCCTTGGCCAGATAGTCCACCGGGTGCTGCCGCATCAGCGCGCCGCTCGCGTACGTGGGCGCGCGGTCGCGCAGGCCGCCCAGCAGCGCGCCCACCGACCGGCCCGCCGCCTTGCCCATCAGGTCCCAGCAAGCCATGTCCACCGCGGACAGCGCGAGGGAGAAGATGCCGCCCGGCCCCGAGCTGCCCGCCATGCGCCGGCACTTTGCCGCGATCGCCTCGACCTGGCTCGGGTCCATGCCGACGGTCAGGCGGGCGAGCCCGTCCACCGCGGCCCGGAGCGCGGGAGTGAGCGCGCCGCCGAAGAAGGTGAGCCCGATGCCCACCAGGCCCTGGTCGGTGCCGAGCTCGAGGAGCACGAACTCGCGGGTGTCGGTCGGTGCGGGCAGCCCGACCACCAGGGGGTTGTCCGCCGGCGTCGACAGGACGCGGGTCGTGACGTGGGAGATCTTCATTTCTTGTACTTGCCGGTGAGCTGCGGCGTGGTGCCCTCGAGCCCCTTCTCCTGCCGGTCGAGCCGCGTCTCGCGCGACCAGGTGCGCTTGAGGTCGTCCCGGATGTTGAACTGGAGCTTTCCGAGGCCCTCGCACTCGAGCTCGATGCGGTCGCCGTCCTGGAAGCCCGAGAGGCCACGATGGTTGGTGCCGGTGGCGAGGACGTCGCCCGGCTCGAGGGTGTGGATGCCGGTCACCCACTCGATGCAGCGCGGGATCCTGTGAGCCATGTCGCTGGTGTTGAACGACTGCTTGACCGTTCCATTGACGCTGAGCCGGATGGCCAGGTTGTGGGGGTCCTTGATCTCGTCGGCGGTCACGAGGTACGGGCCCATCGGGGCGAAGGTGTCGCGCGACTTCATCTGGTAGAAGGTGTTGCCGGTGGGCAGGAGCCCGCGGGCCGAGCCGTCGATGAAGTTGCAGTAGCCGAAGACGTACTCCATCGCCCGCGCGGCCGGCACCGCGGTGGCCCGCTTGCCGATGATCAGCGCGACCTCGGCCTCGCCCTCGAAGATGGTGGCGGGCACGTCGGGCAGCACCATAGTGTCGCCGTGGCCGATCACCGCGCCGGGCGATTTCATGAAGGCGTTGATCGGGGCCGGCTCGCTGCGGGTGCCGTCCTCCATGTAGTTCACCGCCATGCACACGATGTTGGTGGGCTTGGGCAGCGGCGGCCGGATGCGCACCCCGCCCACCGGGACCGGCTTGCCGCGGCCGGCCGCCTCCTCGATCTTCTTGCGGTAGTCGGCGAAGCGGGCGATGAGCCCGCTCATCAGGTCGCCGGGCCCGGTGTGGGGAATGTCCTTCACGGTGTCCGAGACGTCCACCACCTGATCGCCACGGAGCACGCCCAGCCGGAAGTCGTCGAAGAGCAGCAGTTTCACGGTGTTCTCCTCTCGAGCAAGTCGATGACATCTCGTCGGTCGTCGCTCTCCCGGAGCCCCGGCAGCCCCATCTCGGTGCCCGGGATGAATCGCTCGGGGTCGGCGAGGTAGGCGTCCAGGGTCTCGCGCGTCCACACCAGGCCGCGCGCGCCCGCCCCGACCAGCGCGGGCGAGAAGCGGAATGCCGCGAGGGTCCCGGCCCGCCGGCCGATCACCCCCCGGAGGTTCGGGCCCGGCAGCTTGTCCTCGCCGGCCGTGACGGAGTGGCAGGCGAAGCAGCGCTGGAAGACGCGCTCGCCTCGCGCGGGATCGGCCCGGACCGGGGAGAGCCCGGCCAGGATCCCCGCGCCGAGGAGCAGCCCCATCGCCCAGCCCCTCACTTCATCCGGTAGACGACGAGCCGGTCGGCGCCGGACTCGGGCGCCCACACCTCACCCGGCCGGCCGAGGATCTGCCGCACGTTCGCGCTACGCCGATCGCTCGGGAACGCCTCGAACGTCTCGGTCTCCGGGTCGAAGCGCACCATCGCGTTGGCGGTCCACTCGCTCAGCCACACCTTGTCCCGCTCGTCGACGTAGACCGCGTAGGTGCGCGGCCGGTCGCCGGGCAGCTTCCAGGTCTTCCAGGCCTTCGCCTTCGGGTCGTAGCAGCTGACGTTGCCGGAGTTCCACTCGCTGACCCATACCCGGCCCCGCGAGTCGGACCAGACCCGCCGCGCGCCCTGGTCCTTCGTCGGCGGCTCGATCACGGTGGCGGCCCCGGAGTCGAGATCCACGCGCGCGATGTGACTGCCCGCGAGCGAGGCGTAGTACACCTCGCCGTCCGGCGTGGTGGTGATGCCGTAGGGGCCGCGGCCGCGCGGCGCGTCCCAGACCTGCATCGCGCCGGTCGCGGGGTCGAGGCGCCCGTACACCCCGTTCTGGCCGGTGAACCAGACCCGCCCTCTCTTGTCGAAGGTCAGGGTGTTGAGGTTCACGTAGCCGCGCGACTCCGGCAGCGCCCAGCGCTTCACCTCACGGGTCCGCGGATCGACGCGGACGATGGAGTTGGTGCCGCCCTCCGTGACCCACGGGGCACCATCCGGCCCGATGATCACGCCGTGCGGCGCCGCGGCCGGGCCGAGCGAGATCAGGTCCACCTTGCCGGTGGCGGGATCGAGGCGCCCGAGCTGCCCGCCTCGCTGCGCGGTGTACCACACGATGCCGTCGACGCCCACCGCGACGTCGTGCGGGCCCCCGCCGGGCGGCAGCGGATAGGCCTGCACCGCGACCTCCGCGGAGGCGGCGGACGAGAGGCAGAGCAGCGTGATGACCAGCGCGAGCATGCCGCGACGCATGGGCCACCTCCATCTGACGTGCCGGCGGAGGTGCCGGCCGTGGGGCGAAGCGGCACCATGGTAAGACGCGGGGGACCGGTTGACAACCGGCCCGCCCGCGGCCACTCTTCCGCTGAATCCACTCGAGGAGGCTCCACATGAAGGGACGCGTCGCGGTGCTGAAGGCGTACGGGGGCGAGTTCGAGCTGCGCGAGTATCCGGTGCCCGACGTCGAGCCGGGGGCCATTCTCGTGAAGCTGACCCGGGCCGGGGTGTGCGGATCCGATCTGCACATCTGGCGCGGCGAGATGAAGGAGGTCTACGGCGCGCTCCCCAAGGACCTCACCTTCGGCCACGAGATGTGCGGCCGGGTGGAGCGGCTGGGCGCCGGGGTCACCACCGACTCGATGGGCCGGCCCCTGCGCGAGGGCGACCGGGTGACCTACTGCTACTTCTTTCCCTGCGGCCGCTGCCCGGTGTGCCTCAACGACGACATGGGATCCTGCCCGCGCAAGGTCCGACCCAACCGGGTCGCCGGGAGCGCGCCCTACTTCAACAACGCCTACGGGGACTACTACTACCTGCGACCCGGCCACTTCGTCTTCAAGATCCCGGACGAGATCCCGGAGGACATGGCCACTCCGGTCAACTGCGCGCTCTCCCAGGTGCTCTACGGCCTGCGCAAGGCGGGCTTCCGCGCCGGCCACTCCCTGGTGGTGCAGGGCGCGGGCGGTCTCGGCATCAACGCGGTGGCGGTGGCGCGCGACATGGGCGCGGAGACCATCATCGTGATCGACCGGCTCGCCCCGCGGCTCGCGCTGGCCAAGACGTTCGGCGCCGACCACATCGTGAACGCGACCGAGATCTCGTCCGCGGACAAGCGGGTCGACGCGGTGAAGGCGCTGACCGACGGGTTCGGGGCCGACGTGGTGGCCGACTTCGTCGGCTACGCCGACGTGATCCCGGAGGGGCTGCGCATGCTCCGGGGAGGCGGCTGCTACCTGGAAGTCGGCAGCATCTCGCCGGGCAACGTGTTCTCCTACGACGCGACCGCGCTGGTGAGGGGGAGCGTCCGGCTCGTGGCCACCTCCAACTACTCGCCGTGGGCGCTCGAGCAGTCGCTCTCGTTCATGAAGCGCAACGTGAAGCGCTTCCCGTTCGACCGGGTGATCTCGCACGTGTTCCCGCTCGAGCGCATCTCGGAGGCCTTCGTCCAGGCCGACTGGGCCCAGCGTGGCGGCGACCCCGCCGGCGTCTCCCGCGCCGCCATCTCGATGTAGATCGGATCTACACGCGGTAGCGCTGGATGATCGCCTCGTCGAGGACGAGGCCGAAGCCGGGGCCATCGGGAATCGGAAACGTGCCGTCTCGGACCGCGGGGCGGTTGGCCCACAGGGCCTGCCAGGCCGGGTCGCGCTCCGGATCCGCGAAGCACTCCACGTAGGTGCCGTGGGGCACCGCGGCGAGGAGCTGGCCCGCGATCTGCGGCTCCTCGTGGTGCGCCATCTTGACGCCGGCCTGCGCGCACAGCGCGGCGGCCCGGCGCCACTCCGTGACCCCGCCGCCCTCGGAGGCGTCGAAGTTGACCAGGTCCACCGCGCCGGCGTCGAGCAGTCGCCGCACCGCGTGACTGGTGATCTCCGACTGGCCCGCGGTGACCGGGATGCGGGTCGCCCGCCGCACCTCGGCCATCATGCGGACGTCGTCATGCCAGTGGCACGGCTCCTCGAACCACCGGATGTCGAGCGGCTCGACCAGGCGCGCGAAGCGCACCGCGTCCTCCACCGACCAGCCGCGGTTGGCGTCGACCGCCAGGACGAAGTCGGGGCCGGCCGCGGCCCGGGCCGCCCGCACGCGCTCGGCGTCCGCCTCGGGGGCGAGCCCGCCCACCTTGAACTTGCACCCCGCCATGCCGGCGGCGCGGTAGCTCTCCATCTCGCGGCCGATGTCGGCCAGCGTCTTCCCTTCGCGGTAGTAGCCGCCGATGGAGATGATCGGCAGGTGCTCGCGGAGTCGCCCGCCCATCAGGGTGGCCACGCTCTGCCCGCGCGCCTTGCCCAGCAGATCCCAGATCGCGCAGTCCACGCAGGCGATGGCCTCCATCAGGATCTTCCGGTCGCGGCTCGAATGGGAAAGGGCGAAGAGGCGGCTCCAGATGGACTCGACCTCGGTGGGGTCCCGGCCCTCCAGGAGCGGGGCCAGCTCGTCCCGGATCAGCCGGACGATCTCGGGCCCGTGCTCGCGGTTGTCTCCGTTGTAGACGAGGCCGACGAGCCCGTTGTCGGTGCGCAGCCGGGTGACCACGGTGGAGCGCTTGAGCACCGCGTAGGTGCTGCCGCCGAAGTTCCGCCGGAGCGGAATGTCGATCGCGATGGCCTCGACACCGTGGACGCGCACGGCCCCGATCAGCGGGCCGCGAGGGCCTTGCGGAAGCGGGCCGGCTCGCCGATCACGTCGGGGTCGAACGCGGCGGTGGTGGAGCCCCGGTCCACCTTGACCACCACCACGAGGGGGCCGTCCTCGGCGAGGATCCGGTCGACCGCGCGCTCCAGCTCGTCCAGGGTGCGCACCTCGAGGCTCTTCTCGATGCCGGCCCCGCGTGCGATGGCGACCAGGCTCGCCCGGCGGGCGGTCGCGGTGGGCTGGCCGCCGGTGGTCTGGTGCACCTCGTTGTCCCACACCATCAGCACGTAGTTGCGGGGCGCCTCCGCCGCGATCGTGCAGAGCGAGCCCAGGTTCATGAGCAGCGAGCCGTCCCCGTCCAGGCAGATCACGCGCACGTCCGGTCGGCCGATCGCGATGCCGAGGCCGATCGAGGAGCACTGGCCCATGGCTCCGAAGGTGTAGCAGTTGAGCGGACGGTCCGCGATCGCGAGCAGGTCGAGCGAGGCCTGGCCGAGGTTCGAGACCACCACCTCGTCGGTGAGCCGGGAGGCGAGGTACCGGGTGGCGTCCGCGCGAGTGAGCGGGCTCATCCCTTCTTGCCTCCGGTCAGCTCGGTGGGCAGCACGATCGCCACCGGCTGGCCGCTCACGTAGCAGAGCTGGATCACCCCGTCGGCCTGCCGCTCCAGCTCCGCGATGGAGGTGGGGCGGATCCAGCGGATGCCGAGCGCGTCGAGGATGCGGGTCAGCGCCCGGCCCATCGGCACCTGCGCGGGGTTGAACTCGCCCAGGTCGCCGCGCTGGCTCATCACGAGCACGAGGGGCACGCGGCTGGCCACGTTCAGGGAGGCGAGCGCGTTGGTGCAGTTGCCAAGCCCGCTGTTCTGCATCAGGAGCGCACCGCGCTGCCCGGCGAGCCAGGCACCGGAGAGCAATCCAACCGCTTCCTCTTCTCTCGTGGTCGTGACCACCCGGCACTCCGGGTCGGCCCACAGCTCGTCGAGGACGTGGCTGACGATGAAGTCGGGGACGGTGGCGTACAGGCGGATGTCGTTGCGCCGGAGCACGTCGGCGACGTGCTTGGCCCAGCTCTGATCGGTCATCGAGCGGTCTCTCCGGTCTAGTTGGGGACGATGGCGGCGCGGGTGACGTGGCCCTTGTCCTGCTGGACGAAGGCCTCCTCGATCGCCTCGAGGGGGAACTTGTGAGAGACGATCTTGTCCCACGGGTAGCGATGCCGGGTGCGCGCCATCATGTCGAGCGCCCCGCGCAGGTGCTCGGCCTCGTAGTGCGAGAGGCCGAAGATGCGACGGTTGCCGAAGATGATCCAGGCCGGATCGAACTCGGCCTTCCACCCCACGTTGATGTTGCCGATCTCGAGATACGTTCCCTCCAACGCGGTCATGCGCAGGCCCTCGTCCACCACCTTGGGGTTGCCCACCAGCTCCATCACGATGTCGCCGCCCCAGTCGTCGGTGAGCGCCTTCACCGCCTTGACGCGGTCCTCCGGCGTCCGGTGCTCCCGCATGTCCACGACGTCGGTGGCCCCGAACGAGCGGGCGAGGGCCAGGCGCTCCTCCACCCCGTCGATGATCACCACGCGCGCCGCGCCCATCTCGCGCGCCACCGCGCACGCGTAGACCCCGAGGCCGCCCGCGCCCTGGATCACCACCGTCTGGCCCTGACGCAGCGCGGTCAGGTCGAGGCCCGCGTAGACCTGGCTGAACGCGCAGTTGACGCCGGCCGCCATCTCGTCGGTGATGTCGTCGGACAGCTTGAACACCGCGTGATTGGGGCGCAGGTAGAAGTACTGGCCGAATCCGCCCTGGAAGTGCGGCCACACCTCGCACGAGACGAGGAAGTTGGACTGGCGCACCGGGCAGGACTTCGTCCGCCCCTTGAGGCACGCGCGACAGCGTCCGCACGGGAAGAAGAACCGGTAGGCGACGCGATCACCCACCGCGAGCGGGCGGCCCGCCGAGTCGGTGGTGACGCCCGCGCCGAGCTTGGCCACGCGGCCCACGTGCTCGTGGCCGGTGTTGAGCGGCAGCGGGCGCCCCATCTTCACGTAGTCGAGCTCCCCGCGCCAGTAGTGGAGATCGGAGCCGCACACGTTGGCCATCGCGACCTTGACCAGCACCGCCCCCGGCTCGGGATCCGGGACCGGGTACTCGCGAATCTCGAAGGGCTTGCCCGCGCCATGGAACACCGCCATCCTCGCCGTCTCGGTCATGATTTCCTCCCCAGATGATGGGCGACGGGGCGGAGTTTAGCATGGTCGGCGCGCGCCCCCGGCCCGCGTCCCGCCCTCCCCCCGGCGCGCGGACGCTGGTAGACTCACGGCCAGCTCACATGGACTCGATCCGCTCGCCCGAGATGCCGCGCCGCGCGTTCGTGGTCGCGATGGCGGGTGGTCTTCTCGCCACGCCGCTCGCGGCGCGGGCGCAGCAACCGGTGGGCAAGATCTATCGCCTCGGGATCCTGGAGTCGGTGCCCGCGGCCCAGAACACGGCCAATCTCGACGCCCTGCGGACGGGGTTACGGGATCTCGGCTATGTCGAAGGGCGGAACCTGATCATCGAGTACCGGTCGTCGGACGGTCGTGCCGAGCGGTTCCCGGACTTGGCGGCCGAGCTGGTTCGTCTCAAGGTGGACCTGATCGTGAGCCGGGGCACGCCGGCCACCCGGGCGACCAAGAACGCGACCGGGACCATTCCGGTGGTGATGGCGACGATGGGCGATCCCCACGCCCTCGTGGCGAGCTTCACGCATCCGGGCGGCAACATCACGGGGGTGACGACCTTCAGCACCGAGCTGACCGCGAAACGGCTCGAGATCCTCAAGGAGATGGCTCCGGCTCTCTCCCGAGTCGGGCTGCTTCACAACATGAGCAATCCGGCGGCCCCACCCGAATGGGAAGAGACGAAGAGGGCGGCCCGCGCCCTGGGGCTTCAGGCCGAGCTTCTCGACGTGAGGAGCCCGGGCGACCTGGGCCGCGCGTTCGAGCTGGCCGGACGGCAGCACGTCGACGCGCTGGTCATCGGGTTGGACGGTCTCACCCAGATGCAGCAACGAGCGATCGTCGACGCGGTGACCCGCAGCAGGCTGCCCGCCGCCTATCCTGCCCGCGAGTTCGTCGAAGCGGGAGGATTGATGGCCTACGCGGTGAACTACCCCGACTTGTATTTCCGGTTCGCGGGGCTCGTCGACAAGATCTTCAAGGGGGCGAAGCCCGGCGACCTCCCGGTGGAGCAGCCGACCCGGTTCGAGCTCGTGATCAACCTGAAGACCGCCAAGGCACTCGGCCTCACGATTCCGAGGTCGGTGCTGCTACGGGCGGATCAGGTGATTCAGTAGCGTCGGGTCCTCGTGTGGTAGTCTACGGGGCGCCCGACGGAGGGAGGCACCATGAAGATCACGATCCTCGACGACTACCAGGACACGATCCGCACGCTCGACTGCTTCAAGAAGACGGCCGGTCATGACGTCACGATCTGGAAGGACCACATCAAGGACGTCGACACGCTCGCGGGCCGGTTGAAGGACACCGAGGTGCTCGTGTGCATCCGCGAGCGTACTCCGATCCGCGCGCCGCTGCTCGACCGCCTCGATCGGCTGAAGATGGTGACCCAGGTCGGCGTGGTCCCCCACATCGACATCCCGGCGTGCACGCGCCGCGGCGTGATCGTCTCCTCGAGCCAGATGCCGGGCCGCCCGTCCTACGCGACCGCGGAGCTGACGTGGGGCCTGGTGGTCGCGGCGGTGCGGCGCATTCCCCAGGAGATGATCGCGATGCGCGCGGGCAAGTGGCAGGCCTACCCGATCGGCACCGGCCTGCGGGGCAAGACCCTGGGCATCCTGGGGTACGGCAAGATCGGGGCGGTGGTGGCGGGCTACGGGCGCGCCTTCGGCATGAACGTGCTGGCGTGGGGCCGTCCGAGCACGCTCGAGAAGGCCAAGGCCGACGGCTACACCCCCGCGGCCAGCCGCGAGGCCTTCTTCGCCGAGTCGGACGTGGTGTCGATCCACGTGCGGCTGATCGACGCGACCCGCGGCATGGTGACCGCCGAGGATCTCGCGCGGATGAAGCCCTCCGCGGTCTTCGTCAACACGAGCCGCGCCGGCCTCGTCGTGCCGGGTGCGCTCGAGGCCGCGCTCGCCAAGGGCCGGCCCGGCACGGCCGCGGTGGACGTCTACGAGGACGAGCCGGTGCTGGGGGCCAAGCATCCGCTGCTCGCGATGGACAACGCGATCTGCGTGCCGCATCTCGGCTACGTGGAGCGCGACGGCCTCGAGTACATGTTCGACACGATCTTCGATCAGATCCTGGCCTACGGCGCGGGCAAGCCGATCAACGTGCTGAACCCCGAGGTCCTCGCCGCCGCCCGGTCATGAGCCTCCGCGCCCGGGCGTACGTCGTCGGCGCCTTCGAGCATCCCACCCGCAAGGCGGACGGGATCTCGCTGGCCCAGCTCCACGCGGAGGTGGCGCGCGGGGCGCTCGCCGACGCCGGCCTCACCAAGGACGACGTGGACGGCTACTTCTGCGCGGGCGACGCCCCCGGCCTGGGCGGCCTCTCGATGGCCGACTACATGGGCCTGCGGCTGCGGCACATCGACACCACCGAGACCGGCGGCTCGTCCTACGTGGTGCACGTGGCGCACGCCGCGGAGGCCATCGCGGCGGACCGGTGCGACGTGGCGCTGATCACCCTGGCCGGCCGCCCGCGCGCCGAGGGCATGGCCACCGGCACCGCGCCGCGCAACTACGGCGCCGCGGCGCCCGACGTGGCGTTCGAGGCTCCGTTCGCGCCCACCGTGGTGAACCAGTACGCGATGGCCGCCATGCGGCACATGCACGAGTTCGGTACCACGAGCGAGCAGCTCGCGTGGATCAAGGTGGCCGCCTCGCACCACGCCCAGCACAACCCGCACGCGATGCTGCGCGAGGTGGTCACGGTCGCGGACGTGGTGGGCTCGCCGATGATCTCGGACCCGCTGCATCGCCTCGACTGCTGCGTGATCAGCGACGGGGGCGGCGCGGTGATCGTGGCCCGCCCCGAGATCGCGAGGGGCCTCCGGCGCCCGCTGGTCACGGTACGCGGGGCGGGCGAGGCGGTGAAGCATCAGATGGGCGGGCAGGTGGACCTCACCTACACCGGCGCCCGCTGGTCGGGGCCGGCCGCCTTCGAGATGGCGGGCGTGAAGCCGGCCGACATCAAGTACGCCTCGATCTACGACAGCTTCACGATCACGGTGCTGATCACGCTCGAGGATCTGGGTTTCTGTCCCAAGGGGCAGGGCGGGCGCTTCGTCTCCGACGGCAACCTGATCGCGGGGACGGGTCGGCTGCCCTTCAACACCGACGGCGGCGGCCTCTGCAACAACCACCCGGCCAACCGCGGTGGCATGACCAAGGTGATCGAGGCGGTGCGCCAGCTCCGCGGCGAGGCGCACCCGGCGGTCCAGGTGAAGGGGTGCGACCTGGCCCTGGCCCACGGCACCGGCGGCTCGCTGGGCACGCGGCACGCGAGCGCGACCCTGATCATGGAGAGGGTCTGAGCCATGGCCGACGCGACCCGCAAGATCCTCGCTCCGACCCCGAGCCCCGAGACCGCGCCCTTCTGGGAGGCGGCGGGCAAGGGGAAGCTGCTCCTCCGGAGCTGTACCGCCTGCGGGCGGCCGCATCACTACCCGCGGCCGATCTGCCCCTTCTGCGGGAGTGATCGCACCGAGTGGAAGGAGTCGGCCGGGCGAGGCGTCGTCTACTCCTTCAGCGTGATGCGGAGGTCCTCGCCGCCCTACGTGATCGCCTACGTCACGCTGGACGAGGGCGTCACCATGATGACCGGCCTGGTGGACTGCGATTTCGACGCGCTCCGCATCGGGCAGCCGGTGCGGGTGGTGTGGACGCCCACCGACGGCGGCCCGCCGGTCCCCATGTTCACTCCGCGCTAGCGCCGAGCTACGCGGTGGCGGCCGGATCGGCGGGCGGCAGCACCTCGCGGAACACCGGGCGCGTCTTCCACTCCGGCACCGGCGGCGTGTGGCCCTCGCACGGCGCGTAGGGCGATTCCTCGACGATCTGCATCCGGTGGATGTAGCGCGGGCAGTTGGGGAAGGCCGTCTCGACCTGCACGCGTACGACGAGCTGGGCGCCGACGAACTCGGCGAGCAGCGGATCGTCCTCCTGCACCGCCGCGCGGCCGTTGACCCGCAGGCGCCGGGGGCTCTCGAAGTCGACGAAGAGCAGCCCGACGTGCGGGTTGACCAGGAGGTTGCCCAGGCTCTTGAACATGCCGTTGCCGTCGTAGCTCGGGAAGGCGACGGTTCCGGGGCCCACCACGCGCACGAACCCGGGCCGTCCGCCCTTGTACGAGCAGTCCGGTCGCCCCTCCGCGTCCGCGGTGGCCAGGAAGAACATGGGCCGGCTCTCGATGAACGCGCGATCGGCGTCGGTGAAGACGTCGTGCGCGATGACCTCCTCCAGACGGTCGGCCAGTCGGCGCGTCTGGAAGCGATCCTGCAGGCGTCGCGATCCGTCGTGGTACAGCTTGCTCTCGCTCATGCGGCCTCTCCTAGAGCCGGGCCATCACTCGATCGGCGAAGTCCTCGATCACGCGGTACTGCCGGTTGAGCGGCGGGTAGAGCATGATCTGGCTCAGCCCCTGGCTCTCCAGCTCCTTCAATCGCTCCACGATGCGCCCGGGCGTCCCGGTGAGGCAGGTGGCCTCGATCAGCGCCGGCGTCAGGAATCGGGCCTCCTCCGGATCCACGAAGCTGTAGTGGCTGCCGTGCAGGCGCTGGTGCCGTGCCTCGGGCGGCCCCGCGTTCAGCCAGTCGAGGTACGCCTTCCACACCGGTCTCGCGTAAGCCGGCGGCTCCGCGCCGGTCTCCAGGTGCTGCGCGACCAGGTAGTGGAGGCCCGAGATAACCGCCGCGCCGCACTCCGCGATGATGCGCTCGGAGTTGGCGGCCTCGCCCGGCTGGAGCAGCGCCACGTTGACCATCGCCGAGGTATGGAAATCCGCGGGCACGGCGCGCCCGGCTTTCTCGGCGCCGCGGCGCACGTTGGCGAGCATCTCCGGCACCGTGCCCCCGCGCGGCAGGCCGGAGATGAGCCCATCGCCCAGCTCGCCGGCGAGGGCCTGCGCCTTCGGGCCGAAGCCCGCGACGTAGACCGGGATCGGGTGGTCGAGGTCGATGAAGCGGTGATCGCGCATCTGGAAGCGGATCGGGTGCGTCTCGCCGTGGAGCGTGTAGTCGACCTCCTCGCCGCGGAGCAGCGCGCGGACGGTCTGCACGTACTCCCTGAACGGGCCGAGGCGCATCGGCTTCTGGCCGAGCGTGCGCATCGCGGTGTGCCCGGTGCCGAGGCCGATGAAGCAGCGCCCCGGAGCCAGCCGGTTGATGGTGGCGATGCCGTTGGCCGCGACCGGCGCCAGCCGCAGGCCGGGCACGTTGACCCCGGTGCCGAGGCGCATGCGGCGCGTCTGCTGGGCGGCCAGGGCCAGCACCGCCCAGCAGTTCGATCGGATCATCTGGCTGTCGGTGACCCAGCAGTGCGAGTAGCCGAGGTTCTCGGCGTGGGTGATGTAGCCGATCTCGTCGATCTTGGCGTGAACGATGCCGAAGTCCATGACGGGCCGCGCCGGCTACCTGTCGAGCCAGACCTCCTGCATGCGCCCGTAGTTGTAGAGCGCGTTGTGGGGGACCAGGTTCTTCACGTACGGGTACTGGGCGAAGTACTCCTTGCGCCACCCGAGCATCGGGCGCGCCACCTCGGCCTCCAGCGTGCGCTGGATGTCGGCCACCATCTTGAGCCGCCTGGCCCGGTCCAGCTCCTGTGACTGCGCCTCGATCTGGCGGTCCATCGCCTCGTTGCAGTAGTCGGTGTAGTTGCGCGACGACCCGCACTTGTAGTTCTCGACCAGGTAAGCGTCCGGATCGTCGAAGCCGCCCGCGGTCAGGTTGGCCGCGATCTGGAACTCCCGCCGCGCCAGGGCGGGGAACCACGCCGAGGTGTCGAGCTGCTTGACGGTGGCCTCGACGCCCACCAGCCGGAGCTGGTCCACCGCGTAGGAGGCCAGGTCCACGTAGATGGGCGAGGTGCGGGTGGCCATCTCGAGACGCAGCGGCTTGCCCGGCCCGTAGCCGGCCTCCGTGAGCAGCCGCTTGGCCTCCGCCTTGTCACGCGCGGGGTCCCGGTAGCCGGCCAGGTTACGCAGGTCGGCCTCGCCCAGCCCCCAGAAGCCCATCGGCCGGGGCATGAGCGCGGCGCCGATGACCGCGCCGTCCTGCCGCACGCTCTTGACGTAGGCGCGCCGGTCGAGCGCCAGGTTGACCGCGCGGCGCACCAGCGCGTTGTCGAAGGGGGCGCGCTTGTGATTGAGCAGCACGTTGTCGCTGCCGTTCTGCCCGATCTCGGTGATCACGAGCGCCGGGGTCACGCTCTTGGCGGTGTCGGCCATCGCCTTCGTCATCTCGAGCGGCACGAAGGCGTCGAGCCGGCCGGCCTGGAGCGCGGCCAGCCGGGTGCCCCGCTCCCGGATGATGGTGTAGCGGATGCCGTCGAGGTAGGGTCGGTCGGGCACGAAGTAGTCGGGGTTGCGCTCCAGCTCCACCATCTGCCCTCTCAACCACTCCTTCTGGCGAAAAGGTCCGGTGCCCACGCACTTCTGGCGCAGCTCGTTCAGCGGGACGTGGGCGGGCAGCACCGGCGAGTAGCCGGAGGCGAGCATGAGGAGCAGCGACGGCTGGGGGCGCTTGAGGTGGAACACCACCGTGTAGGGCTCGGGCGCCTCGATGGACGCGACGTTGGTCCACCATTCCTTTCGGGCGCTGAGCCGGAAGCGTGCGGTCGTCTCCGGGGCCTCGCGGGCCACGTCGAAGGTGTACTTCACGTCGGCGGAGGTGAACGGCTTGCCGTCGTGCCACTTCACGTTCTTGCGGAGGAAGAACACCAGGTTCCGGTAGTTGTCCTGCCACGACCAGCGCTCGGCCAGCTCCGGGATCACGGTGTCCACGCTCTCGTGGGCCTTGAGCGGATCGAAGAAGACCAGATTCGAGTAGCAGGGCGACATCGGCCACGTGTTCGACACGGTGGCCGACTCGTGGATGATGAGCCCCGGCGGGTCCTCGATCAGCACCGTGTTGAGGATGCCACCGCGCTTGGGCTTGGCTCCCTGGGCCCAGACCGGCGCGCCGGCCAGGACCGGCACGGCCAGGAAGACGGCGAGCCCGAGGGCGGTGGAGCGGAGCGAGCGTCTGCGCATGGAGATCTCCGTTGGTCGATTCGGACTCAGTACATCACGAGGCCACCGGTGACGTTGATGGCCTGGCCGGTCATGTAGGACGACTTGCTCGAGGCCAGGAAGCCCACCACGTTGGCCACGTCCTCCGCCTTCTCGATGCGCCCGAGCGGGATCTGCTCCACGCGCTGCTTGAGGTACTCCCCGGGCTTGAGCCCCATCAGCCCTTCGCCCGCCTCGCGGTCGACCTGGAAGATCATGTCGGTCTCCACGATGCCCGGGCACACGCAGTTGACGCGGACGCCGTCGGCGGCGTGGGCCAGGGCCAAGCTCCGGGTCATGCTGATCACCGCGGCCTTGGTGAGGCCGTAGACCAGCGAGGTCTTGAGCCCCATCTTGCCCGCCATCGAGGCCAGGCTGATGATGTTGCCGCGCTTCGCCTTGACCATGTGGCGGAGCACCGCCTGGCTCGCGAAGAAGACGCCCTTGGCGTTGACCGCGAGCAGCCGGTCCCAGTCCGCCTCGGTGACGTCCGCGGTGTGCATCGACTTGTGGATGCCCGCGTTGTTGACCAGGACGTCGATGCGCCCCCACTCGGCCACCGTCCGGTCGGCCATCGCCTGGAGGTCGGCCAGACGGGTGACGTCCGTCTGGAGCGCCATCGCCCGGCGCCCGCGCTTGCGCACTTCCTCCGCGGTGCGCTCGCCGGTGGCCCGGTCCACCTCGGCCACCACGACGTCGGCGCCCATGCCGGCCAGCTCCAGCGCGATGGCGCGTCCGATGTTGCGGCCGGCGCCGGTCACGATCGCGGTCTGTCCCTGGAGATCCATCTGGATCTCCATCTCAGCAGCAGCCGCCCGAGATGGAAGCCTTGGTGCGCTGGATCAGCTCGAGGCGCACGTCGTCGGGGGCCTGGACGAAGCAGATGCGCGGGCCGCCCGGGATCTCGATCGGCCCCTCCAGCAGCTTCGCGCCCAGGCCCTCGAGGCGCTTGATGTCCGCCTCCAGGTTCTCGGAATCGAAGCCGAAGTGCTCGAGGCCGTGGTGCGCCCGGGCGTCGCCCGCGCCGAGCTTCTCGTTGGTGCGCGCCCCGGAGATGTTGACCGGGGTGCCGTCCTCGCTCTGGCAGCGCACGAAGCGGTCGCCGAAGACGCGGGTCTCGTCGGAGACGATCTTGAACGCGAAGGCCTTCACGTACCAGTCGGCGGTCTTGCGGGGGTCCGAGGCCTTCAGGTGGATGTGGTTGATCCGGTAGGGCATGGCGGTGTCCTTTCGGGTGAGGTATCGTCGGGGCCGCGCCGGCGGCGCGGCTAGAGAATAGTAGGACCCGACCCCCGGTTCAAGGAGGCCTCATGGACATCGGCTGTCACCTTCCCAACCAGGGCCCCCTCGCCAACGGCGAGTCGCTCGTGCGCTTCGCGCGGGCCGCCGAGGAGCGCGGGGTCGCGTCGCTCTGGGTGAGCGATCACGTCATCTTCCCGCGCTCCGCCACCGGGAGCTACCCGGGCGGGCGCTTCCCGCATCCGCCCGACAAGCCCTATCTCGAGGCGGTGACGGTGCTGGCCGCCGCTGCGGTCTGCACGAGCCGGGCCCGGCTCGGCGCGTCGGTCTTCATCCTGGGCCACCGCCATCCGGTGCTCATGGCCAAGATGCTCGCCAGCATCGACGCGCTCTCCAGCGGCCGGCTCATCTGCGGCGTGGGCGTCGGCTGGTGGAAGGAGGAGCTCGAGATCCTGGGCGTGCCCTTCCACGCGCGCGGCCGGCACGGCGACGAGATCCTGCGCGCCTTCAAGGCCCTGTGGACCGAGGAGAACCCGCGCCTCGACGGCGAGTTCTTCCGCTTTGGCGACCTCGGCTGCGCGCCGAAGCCGGTGCAGAAGCCGCATCCGCCCATCTGGGTGGGCGGCGACAGCCCGGGCGCGTTCCGGCGCGTGGTGACGCTCGGCGACGGCTGGCACGCGACCTCCAAGGATCCCGACCAGCTCCGCGAGGGGCTGGGCCGCCTGCGCGCGGTCGCGGACCAGCACCGGCGCGACATGAAGACGATCGAGATCTCGGTGCGCTACAGCCTGAGCGACGGGATGCTGGGCAAGGGCGCCCAGATGGTGATCGACCAGCTCGGCGAGTACAAGCGCATCGGCCTGAGCCACGTCCTGGTCGACTTCCGCCGCGACGACCTCGCCCGGATGCTCGAGCTGCTCGACCTGGTCACCGGAGCCATCCGCCCCGCGGTGGCATAGGTCCCCTTACTGCCGGCGGCGCAGCATCTGCTGGAGGCTCTGCCGGGTGAGCCCGAGCTGCTCGGCGGCGCGGGTCTTCGAGCCGCACTCCCGCAGCGCGTCCTCGATCATCCGGCGCTTGAGGGCTTCCACCGCCTCGTTGAGGGTCTGCACCGACGGGGCGGCGCCCACGCCGGCCGCGATGCGCTCCGAGAGGTGGGCCCGGCCGAGCGGCCGGCCGTCCTCGGCGAGCGCCACCGCGCGCTCGATCTCGTTCTCGAGCTCGCGCACGTTGCCCGGCCAGGGGTAGCCGCGGAGCAGGCTCAGGGCGTCGGGCCCCACGCCGGGGAGCGCGCGCCGCCCGCGGCGGCAGGCCTGGCGCAGGAAGTGGTCGGCGAGGGTCGGGATGTCCTCGGCCCGCTCGCGCAGGGGCGGGAGGCGAATCGGGAAGACGTTCAGACGGTAGTAGAGGTCGCGGCGGAACCGGCCGGCGGCCACGTCGGTCTCGAGATCGGCGTTGGTGGCCGCGATCACCCGCACGTCCACGCGTCGCGTCCCCGTCCCCCCGACCCGCCGGACCTCCCCTTCCTGCAGGACGCGCAGCAGGCGGAGCTGCATGGCGGGCGACGTCTCGCCGACCTCGTCGAGGAAGATCGTGCCCCCGTCGGCCTCCTCGAAGAGCCCCTTGCGCTCTCCGGTGGCGCCGGTGAACGCGCCGCGGGTGTGTCCGAACAGCTCGGACTCGAGCAGGGTGTCGGGCAGGGCCCCGCAGCTCTGGGCCACGAACGGCCGGGTCCGGCGCGAGCCGTTGACGTGGATCAGGTGGGCGAAGAGCTCCTTGCCGGTGCCGGTCTCGCCGAGGAGCAGCACGGTGGTGTCCCCGTCGAGGACCTTGCGCGCCAGCTCGACCGCGCCGCGGAGCCCGGTCTCCGCGCCGACCAGCTTGTCGAACGAGGCCGGCTTCTCGCGGCCGGCGGTGGTCTCGCGCCGGAGCGCGTTGTAGGCCAGCTCGAGCTCGTCGCGGAGCCGGGTGTTCTCCCGGGCCAGCCGCCAGCGCTCCGCGGCCCGTCGTACCACCACCAGCAGCTCGTTCGGGTCCCAGGGCTTGGGGACGAAGTGGTAGATCCGGCCGGTGTTGATCGCCTCCATGAGGCTGTCGACGTCAGTGTACGCGGTCAGCACGATGCGAACCGCGTCCGGCGCGCGCTCCTGGCTCCGCCGCAGCAGCTCGACCCCGGTCATGCCCGGCATCCGGTGGTCGGTCACGATGACCGCGACGTCCGGCTCGGCGGCGAGGCAGGCGAGGGCCTCCTCGCCGTGGCCGGCGCGGAGCACGCGGAACTCGGCGGCGAGGATCGCCTCGAGCGCGTCGAGCACCCGCGGCTCGTCGTCGACGATCAGGACCGTCGTCTCGTCCGCCGCGCCTCCGGGCGAGGACGCGGTCACGTCGACGCCCGGACCGCGACCGCCGGCTCCCGGAGGCCGAAGACCTCGTAGAGCGTCTCGCGATGCCGGATGCCCTTGAGGCGCGGCCGGCCGAGCTCACGGGCGTCGACGAAGTGATCCACCTGGTGGAAGGTCTCCTCGCCCACGATGATATGCGCGTCGAACAGGCGTGTCATCCGCTGCATGCGCGCCGCCGCGATCATGGCCCGCCCCACCACGATGAGCTCGCGCCGGCGGTCCGAGCCGATCGTGCCCGCCAGGACCCGGCCGGAGCTGATGCCCACCCCGATGTCGAAGGTGGGTCGCCCGTCCGCGGCCCAGCGCGCGGCCAGCCGCCGCACCGCCTCCACCATGTCGGTGGCGGCCCGGACCGCACGCAGGGCGACGTCGGCCCCCGGCTCCGGCACGCCGAAGAGGGCGACGATCTCGTCGCCGATCAGCTGCTCCACCGTGCCCTGGTGGCGGAAGATCACGTCGATCATCTCGGCGAAGTACTCGTTCAGGAGGCGGATGACCACCGGCGCCGGGGTCGCCTCGATGAGGCGGGTGAAGCCCCGGATGTCGGCGAAGAGCACGGTGGCCTCGCGCCAGTCGCCCGGCAGCTCCAGGAGGCCCGGGTTGGCGATCGCGAGGTCGACCAGCCGGGGCGACACGTAGCGCTGGAGCTGCGCACGCACCGACGCTTCCCGGACCAGGTCGTCCTGGGCGCCCCGGAGGTGCTGGAGCGCCTGCTCGAGCTCGGTGTTCTTGGCCCCCAGCTCGTGCAGCAGCGTCTCGCGCTCGCGGCACAGCCGGTGATGCTCGACCGCGCGGCCCACCACGTGACGGAGCTCGTTCGGATCCCAGGGCTTGAGGAGGAAGTGGTAGACCCCGGCCGCGTTGATGGAGTCCATCAGGGCGTCGGTGTCGGTGAAGGCGGTGAGGAGGATGCGGACCGTGTCGGGGGCGACGTCGCGGCTCCGGGTCAGGAGCTCGGTGCCGGTCAGCCCGGCCATCCGCTGGTCGCTCAGCACGACGGCCACGTCCTCCGCGCGCAGGTAGGTGAGCGCGGTCTCCGCGCGGTCGGCGCGGAGGATGCGATGCTCCATCGCGAGGAGCGCCTCGAGCGCGTCGAGGACCCGCGGCTCGTCGTCGACCAGCAGGACGGTGGCGGCCATCACGCGGGCGTCGCGGCCGGGGTCGGCGTGCCGGCCCGGGCGACCGGCAGCCGCAGGGTGAACACCGCGCCGCCGCCCGGCGTGCTCTCGGCCCGGATCTCGCCGCCGTGCTTCGTGACGATCTCGTAGCTGATCGAGAGGCCGAGGCCGGTGCCCTCGCCGACGGGCTTGGTGGTGAAGAACGGATCGAAGATGCGGCGGAGCACGTCGGGCGGGATCCCGGGACCGGTGTCGGCGATCGTGATCACCGCCATCGGCCCCACCCGTGACGTCTCGATCGTGATCGAGCCCGGCCCGGGAATCGCCTGGGCCGCGTTGGCGAGCACGTTCAGGAAGACCTGGTCGATCTGCGACCGGACGCACTCCACCGGGCCGAGCGGTCCGTACCTCCGGACCACCGCGATCCGATCCTTCAGGAGGTGGTTCAGGAGAGTCAGGCTCGACTCGAGCTCCTCGTGCAGGTCGACCGGCTGCCACACGTCGTCCGTGGTGCGGGCGAACACCCGCAGGTCGCCGACGATCTTGCGGGTCCGGTCGGCGCCCTCGCGGATGCCGGAGATCATCGAGTCGAGGTACTTGAGCGCGTAGTCGATCTTGAGCTCGTGCCGGCGCGCGTCGATCCGGGACCGGTCGGCCTCGGGCAGCGCGGCCTCCTGGTAGGTCTCGAGCATGGCCCGCAGGCGCTGGACGAAGTCGGTGAGGGTGGCCACGTTGGAGGAGATGAACCCGATCGGGTTGTTGAGCTCGTGGGCCACCCCGGCCACGAGCTGACCGACCGAGGCCATCTTCTCGCGCTGGATGAGCTGGAGCTGGGTGGCCTGGAGGTCGCGGTAGGCGCTGCGCAGCTCCTCGTTGGCGGCGCGGAGCTGCTCGGTGCGGACCCGCACCTTGTCCTCCAGGCTCCGGGAGAGGTCCTCGATGGTCTGGAAGCTCGCCGCGCGGTCGATGGCGAGGGCCACGTGGCTGGCCACCGCGGTGAGCAGGTCCACGTCGCCCTGGTCGAAGCGCTCCGGCTCCGCCGCGGTGACCACGAGCACGCCCAGCACCTGCTCGCGCACGCGGAGCGGCGCGGCCACGAGGCTCTGCACCCGATGCGCGCGGCTCAGCGCCTGGTGAACGGGCTCGGTGGCGCGCGCCACGTCCCTGACCAGGACCGGCTGCCCGGTGATCGTTGCCCGCGCGCTCGCGCTCGTTCCCGCCTCGAGGGGCAGCTCTACGCCCTCGAACGGGGGGGTCGTCGCGTCGGCTCCCGCGGTCCGGTGTCCGCGGAGCACGCGGCGCTCGCGGTCCACCAGGAGGAGATAGGCCCGCTCGTACGGCATCCGGTGGACGAGCCGGCTCAGCGCCTGATCGTAGATCTTCTCCGGGTCGAGCGTCGCGCTCACCGCGGCGCTCAGGTCGGTGAGGAGCGACAGCTGCTCGATCCGCGTCTCGAGCTCGACGAACTTCTTCTCGAGCTCGCGATTCGAGTAGATGATCTCATCGGACTGGAGATCGAGCAGGCGCTGGGTGTGACGGCGCTGGTGGCCCTCGCGGAGCGCGTAGCCCAGCGCGACGCCGGTGACGAGCGGCAGGGGCGCCGCGACCAGGAGCGGCCAGCCCCCGCCGGGCGCGGCCGAGGCCAGGCCGAGCGCCACCGCGGCGGCGCCGCCGATCAGGGTCGGCGCCCAGAAGCGGGCGCCGCGCGAGGGATTCCTCCAGCGCACATCCCATCGGCAGGCGTCGGCGCCGCGGGCCGCGCACGTGCTCTCGAGGATCCGGGCGCGCGGCAATCCCCAGTTGGTCGGGAAGCGCTCGAACTGCACCTTGAGCCACGTGCAGTTCCAGACCGGGATGACCTGCCCGGGCAGGGGCGTCCAGCGATAGCGCGCCCGGCGGCGGCCCACCTCGAGGGTGTCGAGCCGGTAGAAGTCGCGGGCCTGCTGGTCGTAGATCGTGGCCACCCGCTGGTAGGCCGCGCGCGGACTGCCGATCCCCATCGAGTAGGTCCCGAGGTACGAGCGCTCCTCGCGGGGCTTCCAGTCCATGAACGACTCGCCGTAGCGCCGCGCCCAGCGCTCCTCGTCGGGCTCGCGCATCAGCGTCTGGCAGACCTTGACCATCTCCCCGGCCACCGCCACCGGGATCCAGTTGTGGTCGGCCATGAGGTAGTCGCGGGACCGGCCCGCCACGCGGCAGATCGTCGCGACCCCCTCGGGGCCCACCTCCTTCTCCACGAAGGGGATCAGCGCCTTCGTGAAGATGCAGTTGACCTCTCCCGGCATGTGGGGTCCGGTCAGCTCCGCTTGTGCACGAACGTCGACGTGATCTTCACCGGGTTCGCGAGGGTGTCGGCCACCGGCGACTTGCGGTCGATCGTCTCCTTGCACCGCCGCACCTGCTCCTCGGAGGCCGGGCTCCGGATGGTCACCGCGTAGCGGATGTCGGTGAAGCCGTTGCGCACCGACTTGTCGTGCCCGAGCACGCCGCGGAAATCGATGTCGGCCTCCATTTCCACGCTCAGGGCCTCGATCGGCACGTTGAAGAGCGCGGCGTTGGCCGCGATCCCGGAGGTAAGGCAGCCCGCGAGGGCGGCCAGCACCGACTCCGCCGCGGTCGGGGCCGCGTCCACGCCGCCGAGGCCGGCCGGGGCGTCCATGGTGACGAAGAAGCGCCGGGTCGGAGGGGTCGCCGCCTTGCCGAGGATCTCCTGCTCGCCGATCTCGACCAGGGCCTTGACGCCGCGCTGCCAGGTGGAGCGCAGCTTGACGGTTCGCTTTCCGAGCGCCGGGTTCTCGCGGACCTTGCGGTCCAGCTCCTTCATGCCATCGACGTCGACGTCGTTCAGTCCGAGTGCCATGGATGGTTCTCCTCAGGGTTGTGGAGGTTCCAGGTCGGGCTTCAGCGCCGCGTTCAGGCGGTTGCTGAAGTTGGCCGCGGCCACCGTCAGCGCCAGCTCGATCAGTTGCCTCGACGGGAGGTGCGCGGCCAGTGCGGCGTGGAGCGCGTCGTCGACCTCGCCGGCGACGGTCAGCCGCTCGGCGTAGCGGACGGCCAGGCGCTCCAGCTCGCCGTAGGCCGGGGACGCGGAGGGGTCGGCGCGGCCGTCGAGCTGGGCCGGGGTGAGGCCGGCCTGGCGGCCGAGCGACGAGTGGAAGGTGTCGCAGATGGTGGACCGGTTCAGCCGGGAGGCCGTCGCGAACGCGAGCTCCCGCAGGCGGGGATCGAGGGTCCGGATCTCCTCCGGCGCCTGCTCCCGCTCCAGCTCGGGGGCGCGCCTCATCGACGTCCTCCGTCGATCAGGGGGGCGATCAGCTCGGCGGCGCGCCGGCCGCCGCCCGTCTCCACGTCCCGGTAGGTCACCGGGCGCTTGAGCCCCTCGGCCACCGCGTGCGCGAGCGTCTCCGGGTCGGCCTCCGCATAGTCCATGCGCACGCCAGCGCCGTAGCGGGCGAGCCGATGCGGCACGTGGACGCCCTGCTCGAAGTGGTTCCGCAGCGGGAAGTAGAGGAACGGCCGCTTGGTCGCCGTCAGCTCCATGCAGGTGCTGAGGCCGCCCTGCACGATCGCGAGGTCACAGCCGGCCAGGTGGGCGTACAGATCGGGCACGAATGTCCGGTACTCAACGCCCGGGGTCGGCGGGAGCCCGGCGGGATCGATCCGGGGTCCCGTGACCACGATCAGCCGGAGGCCGGGGACGTGCCGCCTCATCTGCGGGTAGGCCGCCACGACCTTCCGCAACAGGGGCCGGCCGACCGCGGTGCCGCCCACTGCCGCGAGCACCACCTGCTCGTCGGCCCGGAACCCGAGCCGCGCGCGCAGCGCGTCGCGGTCGGCGAACTCGGCCGGGTCGAAGGGCAGGACGTAGCCCGGGAAGTCGTAGTGCGCGCTCGTCCACTCGCGGATGCCGGGGAGGCCCGGCCCGAACGGCCGGTCCACCACGTCGTCGCGGGCCCCGATGAAGAGGGCGCGGTCCCGGACCCGCGGGAAGCGCGCGACCTGCTCGATCATCTCGGCGTTGTAGTCGGCCGCGAGCCGCGCCTCGGCAGAGCCGGGATCGCCATCCACCGACAGCCAGCCCACGAAGTCGGTGATCCAGGCGAACGCGGTCCGCTTCAGCTCCGGGTTCTCGTGGAGATAGTGATCGGTCTCCCAGGCCTCGTCGCCGATTACGAGGTCGTAGGGCTCGGTCTCCAGCACGTCGTGCAGGACCATGAAGTTGGCGAGCAGGATCTCGTCCATCCTCCGCCAGGCCTGGAACACGTGCAGGTCGTGCTCGCCGGCCTCGGCCTCGATGTGGGCCGACTCCCCGGCCAGGAGACGACTGGCGGGATGCACCGTCTCGCCCCGCGCCTCGAGGACCCGCGTCACCGGATCCTGGGCGAGCCAGTGGATCTCGAGGTCGGCATGGAGCGTGCGCAGCTCGCGGGCGATCGCCACGTCGCGCAGCGAGTGGCCGAGCCCGATCGGGCTCGAGACGAACAGCGCGCGCCGGGGCCGGCTCATCGCCCGGGGCCGGAGCCGCCGCGGCGGGGCCGGTGGATCGAGGAAGTCGCGGACGGCCAGGTTGTAGCGCACCGGGTCGCGGACCTGGGGGCAGTGGCCCGAGCCCTCGAAGGGCAGGAGCACCGATCCCGCGATGGCGGCGTGAGCGCGCTCGGCGAGCCGGAACGGCCGGACCGCGTCCTCGGTGCCGTGGATGATGAGGGTGGGAGCGTGGACGCGGGCCAGCAGCTCGGCGGCCGAGGACCGGCACGACCACTCGCGGACGCTCGCGATGAGGACCTCGGGCGTGGTCTCGAGCCCCCAGGCGAGGCCGTCCTCGCGGGCCTTCGTCGAGTGCGGCTCCGTGAAGGCCTGCGCCATGAAGAACTCGAGGAACTCGCGGTAGTGCTCCCGCCAGTAATGGGCGTTGTACTTGTCCCATCCCTCGTGGTGATCGCGGCGCTCGAAGAACCCCGGAGGGGCCAGCACCGCGTCGTCCAGGGTCGTGGCGGTGAGGACCAGCCGGTCGACCCGCTCGGCGTGGCGCGCGGCCAGGATGGCGCCCGGCCAGGTGCCGCGCGAGAGGCACACCAGGGACGCGCGCTCGACGCCGGCCGCGTCCAGGACCGCGCGCGCGTGATCGGCCATCCGGTCGTGGTCGTAGCCGGTCGCGGGCCGGCCCGAGCGCCCGGTGCCCGGCGCGTCGAAGACGAGCGTCCGGAAGTACCGGGCGAAGTAGGGCACCTGCAGCTTCCAGACGCGGCGGTCGACGATCTGCCACGGCGGGATGAAGAGCACCGCGCGCTGTCCCTCGCCGTGCTCCTCCCAGAAGATCCGCGTGCCGTGGGACTCCACGTGGCCTTCGCGGTCCGGCTGGCGCGCGCGCATGGCGGCGGTCGCCTCACAGCAGCGCGGCGAGGAGCCGCGCGGCGCGGTCGGTGCCGTCGAGCGGCACCTCCGCGGAGTGGACCGGCTTGCCGAGGTGCTCGAGCATCGCGGCGCCGAGGGCTTCCGGGCTCGTGCGGTCGTAGTCGAGGCGGACGCCGGCGCCGAGACGGTCGAGGCGCCGGGCCACGTGCAGCTGCTGCTCGAAGTGGTGGCGGAGGGGGAAGTAGAGGAACGGGGTGCGCAGGGCCGCCAGCTCCATGGTGGTGGTGAGGCCACCCTGGACGATCGCGAGGTCGGCGGCCGCGTGGTGCTCGAAGAGGTCCGGTACGAAGTCGCGCACCTCGACGCGGGGTCCCCAGGTCGACTCCATCTCGGAGAGCCGCGGGCCGCCGACCAGGACGAGGCGCGCCTCGGGGACCTGGGAGGCGATCCGGGTGAAAGCCTCCGCGCACTTGCGCAGCAGGCTCCGCCCGACCCGGGTCCCCCCGACGGAGGCCAGGATCACGCGCTCGTCGGTCCGGTAGCCGAGCTTCGCGCGCAGGGCGGCACGATCGCGCAGGGCGTGGGGGTCGAAGTGGAAGGTGTAGCCGGAGAAGCGGAAGTGCTCCTGCGCCCACTGCCGCATGTTCGGGAGATCGGGACCGAACTCGCGATCGAGCACGTCCTCCTCGTCGCCGACCATTATCGACAGATCGCGCACGTCAGGATGGAGGCGGAGGTGGTCGACGTTCTCCGCGTTCTTCTCCCGGCAGCGGATGAACTCGGTGGACGTGCGGTCCTCCCGCATCGGCAGCAGGCCGATGAAGTCGGTGAGGAAGGCGTAGGGCGCCCGCTTGAGATCGGGGTTCTCGTGGAGGAAGTAGTCGAGGTCCCACCCCTCGTCGCCGACCCACAGGTCGTAGCGCTCGCGCTCGACCACGTCGGCGAGGGTCATGAAGTTCGCGGTCATGATCTCGTCCATGTCCCACAGCGCGTTGAACGCGTGGAGCTCGTGATCGGCGGCCCAGCCCTCGAAGTGCCGGGTCTCGTTCTGGAGCAGGCGCGTGGCGGGGTGCAGGCGCTCCCCCCAGTGCTGGACGACGCGGTCGGCGGGATCGCCGGCGAGAAAGTCGACGATCACGTCGGGATGGAGCGTCCGCAGCCGCCGCGCGATGGCGAGGTCGCGCTGGACGTGCCCGAGCCCGATCGGGCTCGAGAGCCACAGCACGCGCCGCCGGCTGTCCCGGGGCGCCCTTCGGGCCGCGGGCGCCGGGTCGGCCGCGGGAACCGTGCGCGCGGTGGTGGCCGGGATCCTGGCCTCCGCGACCTCCGACCCGAGCACGAAGTCGCGGATGAAGCGGTTGACCTTCACCGGGTCGCGGCCGAACAGCCCGTGCCCGCCCCGCTCGAAGGTGACCAGCCGGGCTCCGGGGATCGCCTCCACCATCTTCTGCGCGTGCGAGTAGGGAACGATCTTGTCGTCGGTCCCGTGGAGCGCCAGGGTGGGGACCCGCACCTGGCCGAGCAGATCGTAGAGGTCGATGCCGTCGATCGCGCGCAGCGACTCGATCAGGACCTCGGGGGTGGTCTCGCCGGCCCAGGTCATGCAGTCCTCGATCCCCTTGAGCGAGTGCGGCTCCGGGAAGATGCGCTTGAACAGGCGCGTCCGCCAGTTCTCGAAGTCGTCGCGGATCACCCGGGCGACGCGCTCCTCGAAGGGCCGCGGCACCGACTCCGCGTACTGGCCGGAGAGCAGGATCAGGTGCGAGAGCCGATCGGGATGCTCGACCGCGTACCGGAACGCGAGCGGAGCCGCGCACGAGAACGCGACCAGCGCGATGGGCGGCCGCGCGACCTCGTCGAGGACGGCCACCAGGTCGCCGTACCGGGTGTCCAGGTCGTAGCCGGTGGGCGGCCGGTCGGATCGCCCGTTGCCGCGCGGGTCCATCGTGATGACCCGGAAGTAGCGCGACAGGTACGGGATCTGGTGCTTCCACATCCGGCTGTACGTGACGACCTGGCACTGCGGGAGCAGGAGGAGATCCCGCGTCCCACCGCCGGTGACCTGGTAGAAGATGCGCGCGTCCTGCCGGTGAACGTACATCGCGCTACTCCTCGCCCCTCACCCCGGCCCGCTCCCCGGTGGGGAGGGGGTGGGCGGGAGCCTCCTGGCTTCGCCGGGCCATCTCGTAGAGGACGAGGGCCGCGCCGCCGCGCACCGTGCCCCGCTTGTCGGCGGGCACCACGCGCACCGTCGTCGCGTCGAGCGCGGCGTGAAGCGCCCGGCGTCGGACCCGGCGCAAGATGTCGTCCTGGAGCGGGGCCAGGGAGGAGGCCACGCCGCCGGTGATCACGATGATCTCCGGATTCACGAGGCTCACGATGGCCCCGATGCCCACCGCGAGGGCCTCGCAGGCCTCGTCGACCACCGCGCGGGCGAGGGGATCGCCCGCGGCCGC
>Ga0310810_10000701_pt1 | contig 33614 bp, 23 predicted proteins | sample NCmetagenome_FD_207641 | JGI IMG/M metagenome (GOLD analysis project Ga0310810, IMG submission 207641) | Soil microbial communities from experimental microcosm in Duke University, North Carolina, United States - NC | ecosystem: Engineered > Artificial ecosystem > Soil microcosm > Unclassified ... | reverse complement strand
CCCGACGGCAGACCCGTGCAGTTGACATTCGGTGATCCTGGCTTCATCGACTACTTCGGTCGGCCGTGGGCTCAGAACTGGGAGGAGCACTTCGAGAAGGGGTGGGAGAAACCGGAGAACTAAACCCCTATCGCGGCCTGTTCAGCGGACGCCACGCTGTGCGAATGGAGGCGGGCCCACCTGACATTTTGATAGAAGGCTTACGCGTGAGCTTCTTGCCGTCGAATTCGAATACTTCGATCTGCTTCTCGATCATGCATTGAATCACGACGGTGCGTTCGTCGTTGCTCCAGGCAACGCCCTGGCACCAGGGGCTGACGCGTACTTCGGCGACAGGCGTCAGACGGGAGCCGGTCAAGCGCAGGATCTTGAGGATGTTCTCGTCGTGATGAAACGGATTGGACTTCGGGAAGCTGCTGCCGTTGATCAGGCTCACCGCGACGTAGTCGCCCTTTGGGGACAGCGCCAGTCCTTCAGGGATGATGCCCACGGCAACCGAATCAATCACACGGGGATTGGGCGATGCGATGTCGACGACGGTCAGGGTGTCGACGCCTCCGGTGGGTCCGTTTCCGATGTTGGCGACCACGGCGAAGTCCCCGTTCGGCGTGATCTCGATTCCGACGGGACGCAGATTCGCGACGACCGAGCGGCCTGTATCGCGCACCTCAGTACCCTTCACCGAGAGGATGGCGAGTTTGTGGGTATCGGTGCAACTGACGTAGACAGTGGACCCATCTGGCGTGAATGCGGGCATGCTGGGTCCGCAGTTCTTGTCCTGCAGAGCGATGTGTGCGGCGGCGGCGACGCTGGTTCCCGCGATGGTATAGATCGAAACGGTGCTGTCGCCGCGGTTGGTGACCAGGGCCAACGTGCCAGCCGCGTTGATCGCGATGCCGTTCGGGAACAGGCCGGCGTCGAGCGTCTTGATGATGGCGGGCGGAGAAGACTTGAGGTCGATGACGGAGATCTTGGTGTCCTGGATCGTCATCGTCCGGTCTGCCGGATTCACTTTGAGTGAGCTCGATAACAGCGCGAGCGATTCATCCGGCGTCACGGCGATCATTTGCGGGGGGCCGGACCAGCTGGAGGGCGCGTTCAGTTCCGCGATGATCCTCGGCGGGCGCGCACTCAGATCGATGAGCGTCACGGTGTCCGGCGGGGCGTCAGGGACCATGACGCGGGCGCCATCTACCAGGATCTCCGTCGTGTCGTTGGCGGACACGGCGATCTGCGCGCGCACTGGCAGCGCGAAGAGCAGCACGATCAGCAACGCCAAGTAGATCATTTGGCGTACTGAGCGCGGGTTCGGCGCCCCAGTTCGTTCGTCTCGCGTCCTTCAGTCGGCGTTGCCGGAATCCCCGTGAGGTCTGCCGCCCAATGCAGCAACACGGTGATCGGGGTCGTCGTGTCGTTGTACCGTGCGTCGATCAGGAACGAACGCCCATCGGGCATCGCGGCGTACGAGTCGCGAGCGCCAGAAGGATCATCGGCGATCGACGTCTGGAACAATCGTCGTGGCACACCTAGTGGCGACGCGTCAGCGTCGGTCAGTGAGACAGCCATCAGCGATCGATCCGGAGCGAGGAAGAATAGTTCGCGCTGATCTCCGCGCCATTGCGGCTGGGCACCACCGCCAGTCGACACGCGCCGGGGCGCATCCAGATTCGGGTACCGGCGGAGGTACACCTCCTGTGTGCCTGACGTGTCAGAGACGTAGGCGATCCAGCGGCCATCGGGTGAGATACGCGCCTGCGCCTCGTTGAACGGCGTGTTGAGCAGCGGCTGCGCGGCACCACCCGAAAGCGGCACATGCCACAGGTCGAGCTTCGTCGCGGGTTCGTGCTGCGTGTAGATGATCGCGTTCGCGCTCGACGACCAGTCGTTGAGGACCTTCACCGACTGGTTGCTCGCGACGCGCTCGGCATGAGCAATGCCGCCGCTCGACCGGACGTGAAGATCGAGGCCGGCACGTGAGGTGAACGCGACGCGCGTACCGTCAGGAGACCACACGGCGGCGATGCCGTCGGCGGCCAGTTGTGTCGATCGCTGCTGCGCAAGATCGACGAGCCACACGCCGGTGGAGTCCGTGAGCGAACTGGCCGCAAGCACGGAACGGCCATCAGGCGAGAGCCGGAAGTTGAACATCGAGGTCGGCACGTGCAGCGTGCTTTGCGGCCGCCCCGATCGGTCCACCCACGTCAACTGCTGCTCCATCGTGCCCGCGCGAAACGCCAGCATGTCGCGCGAGGCTGAGAGACCAATCCCATCGGCCAGTGATGGGGCGGTCACGCCGCGCGCCAGCCGCACAGCACGCCCGCCGAATCGCAATTGCGCGGCGTCGAACGGCTCGGCCATCAGCATGTCGCGCTGCAGGTACACGAGAAAGCCGGGAGACACGTACGTCGCGGCGGTGGCGTAGTCGAGCAGTCGCGTGCTGCCTGACGCATCAACGTCTGCGACGTACACTCCCGCTCTCGTGCTGTCGGGGCTGATCACCTGATAGAGGAAGCGACGCCCGTCAGGCAGGAATTGTGGCCATGCGTGCGCGACGTCGAGCGCAGTGTGATCGAGCCGTGTCAGACGCGACACCGCTCCACCTTGTGCCGGGACGGCGTACAAGCCGGTCATCCACTCGGCAAACACGATGATGTCGTTGGCGCCCCAGCTTCCTCCGGCGAGCGCCCCCTGTACCGACGCGATCGTGCGCGTGTGCGTGCCGGTCACATCGGTAGCCAGGAGCCGGCCGTTTGCGAAGAACGCGATCGTCTTGCCATCGGGTGAGAAGAACGGCTGTGAGGCGCCGTCGGCTCCGGGAACTCGCTGCGGTTCGAGCGCATTGACGGCGCGAATCCACAGCGATGTCCGTCCTGTTTGCAGCTCTCGCGCGATGAATGCGAAGTGGCGACCCTGCGGCGAGACGACCCCGCCCGATACCATGCTCGTTCCTGGCGGGGCGGCCTGCTGGATGAGCGTGGAATTCTCACCGCTCGCATCGCTCACGAGCAATCCCTTGTAAGCGACCGTCGCAGCAGAAGCGACAACCAGCACAGCGACGGCAACCTTCAGGCGCCAGGACGACGGCGACGCGCGGTCCGACGTCTTCTCCGGCACGACTGCGGCATCGAGCAGCGTCACTGGCTCTGCCTGGACGGCGTCTTCGGCCGGCTCCACATGGCCGGTGAATCGATAGCCGCGCCGCGGAATGGTCTCGATGAACGATGCCTGCGCGGGGTTGTCGCCAAGCGCCCGGCGGAGCACCGAAATGGCATGAATCAGGCTGTCATCGGTCACGGCGACGTCGTGCCAGACGGCGCTGATGATCTCTTCTCGGTCCACCGCCCGGTCGCGGTGAGCGATGAGATAGCCCAACGCCTCGAGCGCACGTGAGGGGAGCGGGACCAGAACACCATTTCGCCAGAGCTTCTTCAGGTGCCCGTCGAGCACGAACGGACCGAATCGAACGGGCGAATGGTCGCTGTCGGGGCTCAGGCTGGCCGGCCGATCGCGGGTTTCCGGGTTTTTCACCACTTTCCTCAGGACTTCCGGCGGAGTCTACACCGACAACTAAGCAGCGGCAATCGGGGTGAATTTCGATGTGTGTAGCCAAAGTTCTGGTCCGTGGTCCCTGGGCCTTGGTTCCGAGTCCGTCCTCGGTCCATAGTCCTTGGTCCGGTGGACCATGGACTCGGGACCATGGACGGACCAAGACCCAGGCACTAAGCACCAAGGACGAGCCGTAGACTCGAGGCACGAATTTATGCACCAGCGAATGGCTGTCCTGCTTGCTGTGACCGTCGCGATTGCCTCAACGACGATGTGGCTGGCGGCGCAGCAGCCGCAGCGCGGCCCGAACAACCAGATCGCGATCGACGCTGATGACATCGCGGGCGTGGTCACGAGCTCGCGCGGACCGGAAGCCGGCGTGTGGGTCATCGCCGAAACATCCGACACGCCGACCAGGCTTCGCAAGATCGTCGTGACCGATGATCAGGGTCGTTACCTGATACCCGACCTTCCGGCCAAAGCGACCTTCAATGTCTGGGTTCGAGGGTATGGCCTCGTTGACTCGGCGCCACTTCGATCGACGCCCGGACGGAGACTCGCCCTCACCGTGCGTACTGCGCCGGACGCTCGCACGGCGGCCCGCGTCTACCCGGCGAGCTACTGGTACTCGCTGATCGACATCCCGGCTGAAAACGAATTCCCTGGTACAGGTCCGTCGGGGAACGGTATCGCGCCGGAGATGCGGACGCAGCATCACTGGATCAATCAGATCAAAGCGAACTGCAACGTCTGTCACCAGATGGGCAACCAGCCGACACGCGAGATCCCGAAAGCGCTGGGAACGTTTGCTTCAACGGTCGCTGCGTGGGACGCTCGCGTCCAGGCCGGACAGGACGGCTCAAGCATGACGGGCATGGTGACCGGGCTGGGGCGTCAACGCGGTCTCGACATGTTCGCGCGCTGGACGGATCGAGTTGCCGCCGGCGATATTCCAGCGGTTGCGCCGCCGCGTCCGCAAGGACGTGAGCGCAACGTCGTGCTCACGATGTGGGACTGGGGTGGGCCGGCCACGTTCGCTCACGACGAGCTCACGACGGACAAGCGCAATCCCACCGCGAATGCATTCGGTCCGATCTACGGCGTCGACTGGGGCAACGACGGCTTCCTCATCGTCGATCCGCTCGAGCACACGGCGGAGGAGATCCGGATTCCGGTGCTCGATCCGAAAGTTCCGCCGGGCAAGCCACAGAAGATGCCGGTCCCGTCGCCGTACTGGGGCGACAAGTTGTATTGGTACGACCCGGCGATCACCAATCACGCCGCCATGGACGGCAAGGGGCGCGTGTGGATGTCGTCGCGGTTCCGTCTGCCCGAAAATCAGCCGGCGTTCTGCGCCACGCATCCGTCGGCCGCACTCGCGCCGCAGGCCAGCAGCTTCCGCCAGGTGCAGTACTTCGATCCCAAGACACGGCAGTTCAAGCAGGTCAACATCTGCTTCGATACGCACCATGTGCAGTTCGACAAGAACGAGGTGCTCTACGGCAACGGCGTTTTCAGTGGCGCCATCGGCTGGGTCGACACGAAGATCCTCGACGCAACAGGTGATGAGGCTGCCGCACAAGGCTGGTGTCGCGGCTATCACGACATCAACCAGGACGGGAAGATCGATCCCGCTGTGGATCGTCCGCTCGCCGTCAGCGTGATTTACAGCGTCATCCCGCATCCCACCGACGGCAGTGTGTGGGGCGCGGCGCCCGGCCCCATGCCAGGCAAGATCATTCGAATCGATCCGAAGACCTGCGTTGGCGAAGCGTACGAGCCGCCGTTCGATCCGGCAGCCGGCGTGGTGGGCTACACGCCGCGCGGCATCGACGTCGATTCGAACGGCGTCATCTGGACGGCGCTCGCGAGCAGCGGTCATCTGGCCAGTTTCGATCGCCGCAAGTGCAAGGGACCGCTGCAGGGACCGGCGTCCACTGACGGCCAACACTGCCGCGAAGGCTGGACGCTGTATCCGGTGCCCGGCCCGCGCTTCAGAGGTGTGCGCGGCGAAGTGGCGGTCGATTTCCAGTACTACAACTTCGTTGACCGTCACAACGTGTTTGGCCTCGGCGCCGACGTTCCGTTCGCCAACGGTACGAACTCCGACTCGCTGCTCGCCCTGCAGCCCGACGGCAGCTGGCTGGTGATGCGCGTGCCGTATCCACTTGGATTTTTCTCGCGTGGCATGGATGGCCGGATCGACGACCCGAACGGTGGATGGAAGGGCCGGGGCCTCTACGCCGACTACGGCCCAAACGCGACATGGCACATCGAGGGTGGTCTCGGCACGCGCAGCTCCGTCGTCAAGTTTCAGCTACGCCCGGACCCGCTGGCGAAGTAGTCCACATGCGCGCACCTCGCCTTCACACCATCGCGCTCGCACTGGCGGCTGTCAGTGTCATCGGTACCACCGCGTTGGCCCACGTCGATCTGTCTGGCGCGTGGGGACAGCGATTTCACGAAGACCTGCCCGAACGCGGTGCTGGGCCCGAGATCGGCGACTACCTTGGGCTGCCGATCAACGCCGCTGCACGCCTGCGTGCCGATTCATGGGACGCGGGAAAGTGGACGATGCTGGAGCGGCAGTGTGAGCCGCATCCGGCTGACTATGCGCCGCGTGGCCCTGCGAGCCTTCGCATCTCGAGCACCGTCGATCCGGTGTCTCAGGACGTGATCACGTGGGAGACCACGATGATGTGGATGCTGCCGCACCGGGCGATCTATATGGACGGTCGCGCACGTCCGTCGGCCTACGCGCAGCACTCGTGGCAGGGCTTCTCGACGGGCGAGTGGGACGGCGACATGCTCAAGGTGACGACCACTCACCTCAAGGAAGGGTGGCTTCGCCGCAACGGTGTGCCGCGCAGCGAGAAGGCCACGCTCATCGAGTACTTCATCAGGCACGGGGAGTACCTCACGCTCGTCACCTTCGTGAAGGATCCCGTGTACCTCACCGAGCCGTTCGTCCGCACGTCGAATTGGGTTGCGGATGCGGGATTTCAATTGAGTCCCTTTTCGTGCATCCCGACGCTCGAAATCGAGCGCGCGCGCGACGAAGTACCGCATCATCTGCCCGGCGAGAACCCCTACCTCACCGAGTTTGCGCGGCGGCACGGTCTGCCGTCAGAGGCCGCGCGTGGTGGGGCCGAGACGATGTACCCGGACTATCTGACCCAGCTACACGCAGCAGGTGTGCGGTGATACGACGCATCGCATACGGCATCGCGGCCGCGACTGCCGCGGTGTGCGCGGTCGCAGGACCGATGGCCGCCGACGATTCGCTCGAGGTACTGCCGGCACAAGGCAATGTCCACGTACTCGCCGCCGCCGGCGGCAACACCACCGTGCAGATCGGATCAGAAGGTCCGCTGGTCGTCGATACGCAGCCCGCGGCTCTGAGCGAGAAGGTGATCGAAGCGGTTCGGCATCTCAGCCCGCGTCCGATCCGCCACATCGTGTTGACCAGTGGCAGCGACCAGCAGGCTGGTGGCGCAGCGAAGTTGTCGAAGGCCGGCCGCTACATCCGTGTGATCGACACGATCGATCCGCGCGGCATCGACATTCGTGCGTCGATCATGGCTCATCTCAATGTGCTGAACCGGATGAATGCGGACAACGTGCCCTCCGACTCGTGGCCGACCGACACGTACTTCACGCCCGAGTGGTCGATCTTCTCCAACGGTGAGGCCGTGCAACTCCTCCACATCGAGTCGGCGCACAGCGACGGCGACACCATCGTCTTCTTCAGGCGATCCGACGTCATCAGCACCGGCGCGATTTTCGACGCGAGCGGATATCCGCGTTTCGACCCGGCACGCGGCGGGAGTATCGCCGGTGTCATCGAAGGATTGAATCGCGTGCTCGATATCGCCGTGCCAGGAGAGAACCAGGAGGGCGGCACCGTCATCGTCCCAGGTCGAGGTCGCCTGAGCGATGAAACCGACGTCGCCAATTATCGCGACATGGTGACCATCATCCGCGACCGCGTGCGTGCGATGGTCGCGAAAGGAATGCCGCTCGCACAGGTGCAACAGGCGAAACCGACGTCTGATTACGACGCACTGTTCGAGGCTCGCAATGACTGGACGCGCGAGATGTTCGTCGATGCCATCTACCGCGATCTGACGAAGTCCGGAGAGCGCGATTCAGCTGGTGGACCCAAACGATGAGTTATCGAGCCTGTCTTTCGTTCGCCGCCGCCATCGTGGTGGTCAGCATCGCTGGCTCGGACGCCGTGTCGGGGCAAGGGCGCGGCGCTCCGCCCACCACGCCACGTCAAGGCGCCTTGATCGATCTCACGGGCCAATGGGTGTCGGTGATTACAGAGGACTGGCGATGGCGGATGGTGACGCCGCCGAAGGGCGACACAGCCAGCGTGCCGCTCAATCCGGCCGGTCGCAAGATCGCCGACGCGTGGAGCCTCGACGCCGATCGTAAGCGCGGAGAGTTGTGCAAGGCGTTCGGGCCTCCAGCACTTATCCGACAGCCTGGCCGCATACGGATTCGATGGGACGGTGACGCGGCGTTGCTACTTGAATTCGATGCCGGCACGCAGACGCGTCGACTGAACTTCGGGAGCGCGCGCGCTCAGGCCGGCCCCACACTTCAGGGTCAGTCGGCGGCACGATGGTTCCGCCAGCCTCAGAATCGAGGCATCTTCGGTCGTGGAAATGCCGCGACCGGCGGGTCGCTCGAAGTCGTGACGACCAATCTCTCGCCAGGCTACCTGCGTCCGAACGGTGTGCCCTACAGCGGCCGCACCGTCGTCAAGGAATTCTTCGACAGCTTCACGCTGCCCGAGGACGGCACGTGGTTGATCGTGACGACTGTGATCGCCGATCCCGATTACCTCACGCAGGAGTTCGTGCTCAGCTCGCAGTTCAAAAAGGAGACGGACCTGTCGAAATGGAATCCACGTCCCTGCGACATTCCCGCGCCGGTCGTCCCGGCGCGGGCACCCGCGTAATGAGTCGTTGATCAGTCCTTCGCAGCGACGTCACGTGTCTTGAGCAGCCACTTGCCGTTGACGCGCTCCATCTCATCAAAGCTTTGCCCGGCGGCGACGAGTCTTGGCGGCGTCTCGCGTCCCAACGCGCCTGCGACGGTCAGGTAGTAGGCATGATAGCGAGCATGGTCCTTGTCCACGAACTCGATCCAGTGGTTCAGTTCCATGTGGTACAGCGGCGCACGGGGCGGCTCGCCCGCGGCTGGCTGCCGCACAACCAGCTTCGACAGCGCCTCGCGGCCCTTGGTCGCGTTCGTGCCGTTCCCGAACTGCCCGTCCGCGGTATAGGTCGATGCGTAGGTCGCGCCGTCACCCTTGTCGAGCGCGCGCGTGTACTTCCACATCAGCGCCTCGATCTCGTGACGGTCGCGCGTTTCGCGCGCAGTGTTGTCTTCGCCGAGCAGCGCGATCGACGCGCCCAGGGACAGGGTCGTCGTCACGACAGCGGTCAGCACACAAGCTCTCAGCACGTTCATCGGACAGCTCCTTTCATGCCAGCTTCCTTTCAATCGCGAACCGTAGCACGGCGTCGCGGCGAATGCTCGACAAAAACTTGACTCATCAAGGGCGCTGCCCTTTATATCCCGTTGCGCCCTTGATTAGTCGACAGTATCTTCTGCCGCGCTCCGCGCGGCCCGCCCGTTACGCGGACTTGCAACGAGTACAAAATTTGCGCTCGGGGCCGCATAACGGGCTAATTCTCTTACCAAAAGAAGTAGGCTGAGGGTCCACGTTGATGCGATACACCGTCCCATGTGTCTCTGCCTGGCTTGTGGTCGCCCTGTTCGACGTAAGCATCAGCAGCCAGGGGTCGAATGCGATGCCAGGCGCTGACGCGTGCGCGGCGCTCGCCTCCGGAAAGCTGGCAGAGCTCGCGACGCTGAGCGCGACCTACGATTCCGGATCGGACACACAGCCGGCCCATTGCGTCGTGCGCGGTTCGGCGGCGCCACGCACGGGCGTGGATGGCAAGCCGTACGAGACCCGTTTCGAGCTGCGACTGCCGACCGCGTGGAGCGGCCGGTTCCTGTATCAAGGCGGTGGTGGCAACGATGGCATCGTCGCCCCAGCTGTCGGGCGCAACACGGGATCGTTTCCAGAGACCGGCTTGCAGCGCGGCTTCGCAGTGGTGACGACGGACGCGGGCCATCAAGGCCCCACTCCGGAGTTCGGTCTCGATCCGGTCGCGCGGGTGGATCATGCCTACGCCGCGCACGAACGGATCGCGACGATCGCGTTCTCGATCGTCGCTCGGTATTACGGCCGGGCAGCCGATCGCAAGTACTTCGTCGGCTGCTCGGGCGGAGGGCGGCAGGGCATGATGTTCGCCCAGCGCTACCCCGCGTACTTCGATGGCATCGCGATCTGCGCGCCGGCGATGAGCGTCTCGAGCGGCGCGACAATCGCGGCGGCGTGGGACACGCAGGCTTATCTTTCAATTGCTCCCGCGAACGCGGAAGGGCAGCGGGTCCTGAGTCAGGCACTCAGCGATTCCGACCTGTCGCTCGTTGCACGCAGCATCACCACGGCGTGCGATGCCGCCGATGGCGCAACGGATGGAATGGTGCTGCGACCCGAGGCATGTCGTTTCGATCCAAAGCGTTTGCAGTGCGCTGCGGCGAAGGACTCAGCATGCCTGACGGCGGTGCAGGTGGCCGCGCTCGAGCGGACGTTTGCTGGCCCGCGCGATTCGTCGGGACGGACCCTCTACGTTGGGCAAGCGTGGGATCCCGGAATCGCCGCGCCGGGATGGCGGCAATGGAAGCTGGGCTCCTCGCAGACTGGCAGTCCGAACGCAGCGAACACGACGCTGATGTCCGGCGCGCTCGCATATGAATTCTTCACGCCGGCCGATCCGGCATTTGCGATCACGCAGTTCAACTTCGATCGCGACCCGGCACGAATGGAGCCCTTCTCATCGGTCTACGACACGTATCGTGACGCGACTCTGGCCGAGTTCCGCAAACGTGGCGGCAAGCTGCTGATTTTTCATGGGACGGCCGATCCGATCTTCTCGGCGCTCGAGTCGATCGACTACTACCAACGGCTGACGCGCAGCAACGGAGGGGCTGAGGCGACGAGTACATGGGCGCGGTTGTTCCTGGTGCCGGGCATGAACCACTGCGCGGGCGGACCGGCGACCGACAGCTTCGATGGCTTGGCTGCGATCGTCGAGTGGGTCGAGAAAGGTGGCGCGCCGTCACGCATCGATGCGTCGGCACGTCCCGGCACGATGTACTTCCCGGGGCGGACGCGTCCGCTCTGCGCGTATCCCTCCTATGCCCGCTACGACGGGTCGGGCAGTCTGGAAGATGCCGCGAACTTCGTCTGTTCGGTGAAGTGAGGTCCGGCTAAAGCCGGACTCTACGTCAAGGGCCGCGTCAGCGGCGTGGTGGCAGCAGCGGCTTTCGATCGGGCGGTAACTGTTGATCGACAGCCGTCAGCATGAACCCGACCATCGCGTAATCGCCCATTGTCGCGACGATCTCGACCGCGCCCTGGCGTCCAAAGAACTCGACCGTCTTCGCCCAGAGTTCGGGGCTCACCTTGTGATCGCGGAACAGCGCCCGCGCGAGGCGAATCACGGTTGCCTCCTTCTCGGGCAACCCTGCGACGTCTCTGTTGAACTTGACCGCGTCGATCACTGCCTGATCGAGCCCCGCGCGCACACCAGCGGCTTCATGCCCCGACCACTCGTATTGCTGGTCGAATTCGCGCGCCGCGAGCAACGCCGATAGCTCGAAGTAGCGGCTGCCGGCGACAGTCTTTCGCAGGTTTTGATTCAAGACGTGAATCGGTTCCGCGATGCTGGGGCTGTACATCGAGACCGGGGCCGGCCCCGTTTTCGGCATGCCGCGGCCGCCGTCCACGAGATCCCAGACGCGCTTGCCTTCGGCATCGAGGCTGTCGCGCTGAACGGGTGGAACACGAGAAAGCGACTCCGGGTGTATGCCCGGCGCCAGCCCTGATTGCCCACCGACGACGGCGACCGACACGACAATCACAACGAGCCCGAGCAACATGCGCATGATATCCACCTCGAATCGATCCCGGGACGATATGCCAAGGCCTGCGGAGAGCCCAATCAAATTTTCGTCGGAGTCACCGTTCAGGCCCGGAATGTGTCATTCCTCGCGCGCTCAATGCGGCCCGAGGTGTTGTGAGAAGAATGGAAGCACTTTCGACGCGAAGCGCTCGCCGACGCGGTTGCCGTGATCGCCGTCGTAGACCTCGATCGAGTTGGCGATGTCCAAACGGGTCAGGGCCTCGTTGAGCTGTCGATTGGTCGTCACGAACGGATCTTTGTCGCCGACGTCCAGGGCGATCGCGCGCATGGTCTTCAACGCAGGCACGTACTGATCGACCATGACCAGCGGCGAGTTGGCCGGCCATTTCGCGGCAATGAGCGGCTGGATCTCTCCATCCTTCGTCGGCAGATCGAAGTACTGCGGAGGATTCTTTGGATTCGGCGCCCACGCTGCCGCCTGCGCCGACAACGCGTTCGCGAGTCCGTTTCCGCGGCCGGCGGCGCCGCGGCCCGCTCCCTCGCCGCGGCCGGATGGTGCATCAGCGCGCGCTCCGGCAGCACGGCCGGCCGCCGGGTCGTTCATCAGGCAGCACGAGCTCATGGCGTAGAGCGCCGCAAACGACCCGGCCTGCTTCATTCCCACACGCATCGTGCCGTATCCCCCCATCGAGTGCCCGGCCAGTCCGCGGCCGTCTCTCGACGCGATGGTGCGGTATTGCTTGTCGATGAACGCCGGCAGATCCTGCGCGATGAACGTCTCCCAGTCGCCGATCGTCGGCGAATTGGAGTACATGCTGCCGCTGTATTTCGTGAAGGCATCGGGAAGGACGACGATCATTTCGCGAACGCCCGCTGCCACTGCGCGATCGACTGACGCCGGAAGCGCGAGTACCTTCGCGTAGGCCTCGGCCGTCGCCGTGTAACCGTGCAGGTAATAGAGCACCGGATAACGGCGGGCCGTTTCCTTTGCATAGCTCGGAGGCAAGTACACGATCACCGGGCGATCGGGGGAGTCACCTTCGAGGTTGCCCTCGAGGGAGCGGCCGTGAACCGTGATGCGCTCGATCGTCCCGCCCGGGGTGGGCTGCTGTCCGGCGAGCGGCGTGTTCGACAGCCCAACCGTGCATGCGACGGCGATGAGGGCGAATGACAGGCGGCAAGAGGACATTGATGACTCCTCAATCAGGCAGTCGCGTTCTGCCCGTACTCTGTGACATCCAGTTGCTCGAGCACTCGCCGTGTCGGGTTCAGTGCCCAGTTCAGGATCAGGCCGATGAAGAGCAACGCCGCGAGGCCGGTGGCGAGCCAGAAGCCGTAGACGATGTGACCGTAGGCGTCGGCCACAGCGCCGATCGCAAGCGGCGCAAGGACAGCAGATACACAGGTGAAGAAGAGAATGACGCCGGCGGCTGCACCGTGTTCTGCCTTCGGTAGACAACTGATTCCCTTCGAGTTGATCGTCGGGTAGACGACAGACATGAACAGACCCGACAGGGGGAGCAGATACACCGCCCAGTTCATGCCGCCGGCGATGCTGAGCGCGAAGCAGAGCAGGATGCATCCGCTGAACAGCGCGAGCACGGTCTGCCATTGAACACGCGTGAGCACCCACGCGCCGAGAAAGCGCCCGGCCGCGCGCAGGAGAAAGAAGATCGAGACGCTGTAGGTAGCCAGCGTCACCGCCGAACCGGTGTAACCGGCCATCAGTGTCGGCATCCAGACATAAATCGCGGCTTCCACGCCGACGTAGAGAAACGCGCCCGCAGAGAACGCGAGCACGTATCCGTTCTTCATCGCACGCACGGCTCCGGTTGACGAGTCGCGGTGCGCAGGCGTGACGCTTCCCGGGTACTTCACCAGAAGGGCGAGCACGATCAACACGACGCATATCGTGCCGGCAACCACGTACAGCCACGTCCACGACATTCCGGCGGCCAGCATGCGCGTGAGGATCGCCGGGCCGATGATGGCGCCGACACCGAAGAACCCTTCGACAGTGTTCATGATCGACGTGTGCTGTGCGGTCGATGTCGAGATGTCGCCGATCAGCGCCAGCGCGCCGGTCTTGAACACGCCGATCGCGAGTCCCGAGATGCCCAGCATCACTGCGAAGAACAGGAACGAGTCGCCCGCGGCGAGGAGGAAGCAGGCGACAGCGAAAAGGGTGAGGCCGATGATGATCGTGGGCCGCCGGCCGAGGCGATCGGCAAGTTGCCCGAGCATCAACCCCGCCAATGCGATTCCGGTCATCGTGGCGTACTGAAACGTGCCTGCCGCAGTCAGCGACAGCTGAAACGTCCTGATGACTTCGGGAATGATGATGCCCACCGAGTCGGTCGTCATCGCGAACATCGCGAACATGAGATACGTGAGCGTCTTGACCACAGCCATGTTGCGCGACGTGGTGGCGACGCGTGTCATGCTCGTGCCTCCGCGAATGTGTGCCATGCCGCCACGCTCTTGGACGGTGCTCCGTGACTCGAGCACGTGATCGATGCGCCCATCGCGGTCACGTCCACGTCGAGACGAGCGAACGCCTCGCCATCTGTCCAGACGAGCGCGATCTTCTCGACTGCCGAATCGAGGAGGTCGAACGTTCCCTGGAAGGCGGGATGTGTATTCCGGATCTGCAGCAGTGCCAGCAGCGATTGAACGACCGGCTGCGTCAACCCGACTCGCAGTTCATCCGCCGTGTAGTAGTGGCGATTGATGTCGCGCCCCACGCCGGTGCGGCTGAGCAAGTCGACGTCGTTGCAACCGGCGAGCAGGCCCACGTAGTAGACCTGCGGGATTCCTGGTACGAAGCACTGAATCGCGCGTGCGATGAGGTACTCGGCGTCGCGGCGGCCGAGCGCGTCGTAGAACGTGCAGTTGATCTGCGACGTATCGACGTTGCTCGCCTCGCTGCCGCTTGCGACCCGGCTCTCGCCCCGGCTGCGATGATGGATCGCCTTCACCAGCGTGTCGATTTCGTCCGGCGTCAGCAAGCCTGGCAATCCATCGTTGCCGCGCGCGGCGTCCACGTCCGCGACGCCGATGCCGTCGTGCGTGTCGAGGACGGTGATGGCGTTTCGCGGACGAATATGGAGCCAATGCTTCAGGGCGACGGCGCTGCGCGTATACAGCGTGTGCAGGACCAGTGGTGGCAGGGCGAAGTCGTACACCCAGTCAACCCGGTGAGCCACGTCGAGCTGGGTCCGGAAGTGGCCGTGAACTTCGACCAGCACTTCCATGTCGAGCGCGTGCGCCTGTGCGGTGAGCTCGGCGATGAACGCGAACGTCTCCGGAATCATGAAGCAGCTGGTGCCCGCTTTCTTGATTGCGAAGCCGACGGCATCAAGTCGAATCGCGCGGATGCCGGCGTCGTGCAGGCGATCGAGAATGCTGGCGAGGTACCTCTGAGCTTCGGGATGCGACACGTCGATGTCGATTTGTTCGCTCGTGAAGGTGGTCCACAGGAGAAGCCGTTCCCCTTGCGCAGTCTCGTGGGTAGTGAAGGGAAGGCCTGGGCGCGGTGTGTTCAGCGCCAGTAAATCCGACTCGCTGGCACCGTCGGGAAACACGCGGCCATACGTCAGAAACATCCCGGCATATGGCGAGTCGGCGCCGCGCCGGTCGAAGTCTTCAAACTGCGGCGAGTGTCGCGACACGTGATTGACGATGACGTCAGCCATCAGATCGGTTCGTGCCGCGAGAGCGGCGACGTCGTTCCACGTGCCGAGACGCGAGTCGACCTGCGTGTGATCGATCGGATCAAAGCCAGCGTCGGCGCCATCGATCGGATGAAAGAACGGGAGCACGTGCACGCCGCCAAAGGCGCCGTGAAGAGGGCCGTCGAGCAAGTCCTGCAGATCTCGAACCGTTCCGCCAGGGATGCGATCGACGTACGCGATCAACTGCGCCTGATTCTTCATCGGCTCGCGGCAAGGGTATCATCCAGGGCCGAATGGAGGCCTGAGATGAGGAGTAGCTGCGCAGTCGTGGCGGTGAGTCTGGTCCTGGCGATGTCCAACGTCGCTCTGGCACAGACGACCTTGCGTGCGGGAGCCGCGAAGGTCGACATCACTCCTTCTGCTGGCGAGCTCCCGAAGAACACCCTCGGCATTCTCGACCGCCTTTATGCACGAGCAATTGTTCTGGAATACGGCACGACGAATGCCGCGCTGATCACTCTGGATGCGGGCGCCATCCCCGATCCGCTCTGGCAGACGGTGTCGTCGCAGATCGAAAAAGAACTTGGGATTCCACCGCAGCGAGTCCTCCTGACTGCCACTCACACACACAGCGCCGGCGGCGCGCGAGGGTCAAATTTCAGTCAAAAGGTCGTGGACTCGGTTCGGCTCGCGAAGCAGCAGCTGGCGCCTGCTCGAATCGGGTATGGCACAGGCGTCTCGTTCATCAACGTCAATCGCCAAATCGTCGATCCCAGGACAGGCCGGTGGTGGGAGGGCGCCAACTACGACGGGCCGTCGGATAAGACGGTCGCGGTGCTCAAGGTTGAAGGACTCGACGGATCGCCGATCGCCGTCTATTACAACTACGCCGTGCACGCCGTGCTCGCCGGGCAGTTGGATCAGATCAGCGCCGACATTCCTGGCGCAGCCTCCCGGTATGTCGAAGACTCGTTCGACGATCGCATCGTCGCGCTGTGGTCGTCAGGCGCTGCGGGCGATCAGAATCCCATTTACTACCAGCAGACGTACGACCTGCGCGACATTCGGATCAAGGACTACGCGAAGCGCGGCGTCGATATCAGCAACGCGATGCCTCCGGGTGGAGAAGGTCTCGACCGAAACAATCCGACAGTTGCGCGGTTGATGAATCAGCAGCGCCAGATGGTGTCGTCGATGGGGCAGTTCCTCGCCGAGGAAGTGATGCACGTGATGCGCGGGATCGAACGGACCGAAACGACGGCTCCGTTGTACGGAAGCGTCGCGAGCGTTCAATGTCCCGGCCGCGAGCGCACCAACGAAGGGCGCGCCGGATTCGAAGGGACGTACAAAGAAGGCAGCCCGGTGGAGCTCAGACTCGGGCTGCTGCGCATCGGCGACGTGATGATCGGCGCGGTCAACGCCGAGGTGTTCAATCCAATCGCGCAGCGACTCAAACGCGAGTCGCCTTACAAAGCGACGATGATGGCGACGCTGACCAACGGGGCGGCCCGCTCCGGCTACATCCCGGACGATGCCTCGTTCGGCAAGAACACGTTCGAGGTCCTGTCTTCACGGCTGCAACCAGGGTGTGCGGAGTCGGCCATCGTCAACGGTATCCTGACGCTCATCGACGGCGCCCGAGCCGCGCGCTGAGGCTATTGCGAGAGATTTGACAGGCTTTTGCCCGACTCGGACTCTAGAATCGATGCGTGCGGAGGTGCAGCGGTGAGCACGTCAGAAATAGTGGCCGGGTTGGCGTTGGTCGCAGTGCTGGCACAGCCAGCTACGGCTGATGCCGATCAGCGTCTGGTTCAGGCGGCAGCGCGCGGCGACGCGACCGCGATTCGTCTGCTGCTGCGCGAGCGCGTGGACGTGAACGCCGTGGACGCCGATGGAGCCACCGCGCTCCATTTCGCCGTCTGGTCCGACGACCTGGCCACTGTTGACGAGTTGATCAAGGCAGGTGCGAACGTTCGCGCCGCCAACGCGTTCCGCATCACCCCGATCTACATCGCCGCCGAACACGGCAATGCGGCGATCGCATCGCGGCTTCTGAATGCCGGTGCGGACGTCAACACGACGGACGGCACTGGCGACACGCTCCTGATGGCGGCTGTGCGCGCGGGGAATATCGACCTGGTCAGGCTGCTCCTCGATCGTGGGGCGGCGGTCAATGCGGCCGAGCCCGAGCTGGGTCACACGGCGCTCATGTACGCCGTGCGGGGTGACAGGGGCGCGATCGTCAACCTGCTGCTCCGGCAAGGCGCGGCGGTGGACGTGCGCACGCGGGTCGGAGCGAAGCCCGAGGTGCGACCGCCCGGCGCCGGCGGTGGCTCGCACGGCGTCGGCATCGTCCGCGGCGGCGTGCCGCCGCAGGGAGAACAGTTGCCGACCGCGGGCGGTATGACACCGCTGCTCTTCGCCGCGCGTGATGGCGCGCGGGCGCCGGCCGAGTCGCTCATAGCGGCGCGCGCCGATCTGAACGCGCCGGATCCCAACGGCATGACGCCGCTGATGATGGCGATCACCAACGGCCAGCTCGACGTGGCGCGACACCTCGTGGTGGTCGGCGCGGATGTGCGGAAGGGGGACGCCTATGGCCGTACGCCGCTGTGGGCCGCCGTCGAGATTCGCAATCTCGATATGAGGAGCGGTGCCACGGAGAACGGTGTTGATCGCGAGGGAGCGTTGCAGCTCATCACGATGCTGCTCGACAAAGGCGCCGATGTGAACGCGCGCGTGAAGGAGTTCCCGCCGCAGCGCCGTTACATGCTGCCGCTCGGCTCTCTCGAATGGGTGGACTTCACGGGCCAGACGGCGTTCATCCGTGCCGCGCAGTCTGCCGACGTGCCCGTGATGCGGCTCCTGCTCGCAAAGGGCGCGGACCCGAACATCGCGACGTTCAACGGCACAACGGCGCTGATGGCAGCGGCCGGCGTCAATTGGGTAGCGGGCCAGACATTTTCCGAATCGCCTGCGCGCTGGCTCGAGGCCGTGCAGCTCTGTCTGGAACTTGGTAGCGACGTGAACGCCGTGAACGCGATGGGGCTGGCTCCCATCCACGGTGCCGCCAACCGCGGCTCGGACGACATCATCGAATTGCTCGCGAAGCACGATGCGAAGATCGACGTCGCGGACAAAGAGGGCCGCACGCCGTTGGCCTGGGCCGAGGGTGTGTTCCTCGCGACGAACTCGCCGGTGGCGAAGCCATCGACGATGGCGCTGATCAAGAAGCTGTCGAGTGAACGGGGCGCGCAAGCTGGAGACGCACGGAAGTGACGAGCAGACTTCTCTGGTGCGCTGCCATCGTCTTCGCAGTCGCCACTGTTCCTGCGCTCACACAGAGCCAGCTGCCTGCAGTCCGGACGTCGGCCGCGTCGCCGCCTGACGCGGCCTTCTTGAAGCAGTACTGCGTCAGTTGCCACAACGCGCGGGTCAAGAGTGGCGGGCTGGCCCTTGACGCGCTCGACCCGCTGATGCTCGAGGGGCACGCGGATGTGTGGGAGAAAGTCGTCCGCAAGTTGCGGACCGGGATGATGCCTCCCGACGGTGCGCCCAGGCCGGCTCCAGCCGCGCGTGAGACATTCACCGCGTCGCTCGAGGCCGCGCTCGATCGTCTGGCGGCACGTCGGCTCGACCCAGGAGCGCCGGCGCTGCACCGCCTGAATCGGGCGGAGTACGCGAACGTGATTCGCGACCTGCTCGCACTCGACGTGGACGTCAGCGCGCTCCTCCCGCCGGACGATTCGGCCGCCGGCTTCGACAACATCGCCGACGTACTGACCGTGTCGCCCGCACTGATCGAGGGGTACATCGCGGCTGCCGCGAAGATCAGCCGGCTCGCCCTTGGCGATCCGTCCATCGGTCTCGATCGTGCGGTCTATCGCGTGCCTGGAGATCTGTCGCAGGACGTGCATCTCGATGGTCTTCCGCTCGGCACGCGAGGGGGCATCATCGTGCGCCACACGTTCCCGCTCGATGCGGAGTACGACCTGCAGGTGGGGCAGGGGGGCGGGGCACGCCTTGGCGGGCCACCGGCGGCAGGCCCACGCGCAGAAGATCTATATGTCGCGCTCGATGGTGCGCGGGTCGCCATACCGGGGCGCGGCGCAACACGCATTCGTGTTCCGGCAGGCCCGCACACACTCGCCGCAGCGCCTGTCGTGCGTACGCGCACGACGGGCGCCGACGGCATCTTCCACGTCGATGCGCGCACTCCCGGTATCACGCAGGTCGTCATCAGCGGCCCCTTCAACCCGACCGGCCCGGGCGACACCCCGAGCCGGCGGCGTGTGCTGATCTGCTCGCCTCCATCGTCTGCTGACGAGGAATCGTGCGCGAAGCGGATCCTCTCGACACTCGCCACGCGTGCATATCGGCGGCCGATCGCGGAGTCGAGCGGCGACGTCCAGACGCTCCTCGAGTTCTTCCGTGCCGGGCGGCAGAATGCCGGTTTCGAATTCGGAATCCGGCGTGCGGTTGCGCGCGTGCTGGTCGATCCGCAGTTCCTCTTCCGCATTGAACGCGAGTCGCCGGGCGTCGCAGGAACGCCGTATCGCCTGACGGATCTCGACCTGGCGTCGAGGCTCTCGTTCTTTCTGTGGAGCTCGATCCCGGACGATCAATTGCGCGAGGCGGCGGTTCGTGGTGTGTTGAAGGAACCCGCAGAGCTCGAGCGGCAGGTGCGGCGAATGCTCGCGGATCGGCGTGCAGAGTCGCTCGTCAACAACTTCGCCGGGCAGTGGCTCTATCTGCGCGAGCTGAAGAATGCCCGCCCCGACTCACCCGACTTCGACGCCAACCTGCGGAGCTCGCTGCAGCGTGAAACGGAGATGGTGTTTCGCACGATCGTGCAGGAGGATCGCAGCGTCGTTGATCTGCTGGATTCCGACTTCACGTTCGTCGACGAGCGTCTGGCGCGTCACTATGGGATCCCGGGTGTGCTGGGATCACGCATGCGGCGCATCTCGCTGCCGGAAGACAGTCCGCGTCGTGGGCTGCTCGGACAGGGAAGCATCCTCACGCTCACCTCGGCGGCGAATCGCACGTCGCCGGTCGTTCGCGGTAAGTGGATTCTCGAGAATGTGCTCGGGGCGCCGCCGCCGCAGCCACCGCCCGGTGTCGAGACCAACCTGGAAAAGGATCCTGAGCAAGTGAAAGCGACCTCGCTGCGCCAGCGGCTCGAGCTTCACCGTGCCAGTCCGACGTGCGCGGCGTGTCATCGGCTGATCGATCCGGTTGGTCTTGCTCTCGAGAATTTCGACAACACCGGCAAGTGGCGCACGATGGACGGCAAGACGCCCATCGATGCGTCGTCGCAAATGGCCGACGGCACGAAGATCAACGGTCCCGAGTCGTTGCGGCGCGCGCTGCTGGCGCGGTCAGATGTGTTCGTCACGGTGATGGCCGAGAAGCTCCTGACCTACGCCACCGGGCGTGCGATGCGGCCCGAAGACATGCCGGCTGTGCGCAGCATCGCTGGGACGATGGCACAGAGCGGCAATCGCTTCTCGTCGATGGTGCTCGGAGTGGTTCGGTCGCCGCAGTTTCAGATGCGGACGAAGTCGGGGTCGTAACGGAGGTCGCTCGCGATGTTCATTTTCAAGAGACAGCTGTCGCGCCGGACGTTCCTGCACGGTACCGGGGCGATGATTGCGTTGCCGTTTCTCGACGCGATGGCTCCTGCGCAGACGCCAGTGCGATCGACGGCCGCGAGCCCGAAGAACCGCTTCGCGTGCGTTTACGTTCCGCACGGCGCCACGATGGACAAGTGGACGCCGGCCAGCGAGGGAACGGGCTTCGCGTTCACCGAGATTCTCAAGCCGCTCGAGCCGTTCCGCGACCACATCAACATCGTGAGCGGTCTGGCGCACCCGTTCGTGGCGGGCGCTGGTGGCGCTGACGTATCGGCCGGTGCCAACCACACCCGCGCGGCCGCCGTGTTCCTTACCGGCGCTGTGCCCGAGCGTGGTGCGCGCGCGCATCTCGGTGTTTCGGTCGATCAAGTTGCCGCCAAACAGATTGGTCAGGACACGCCGCTTCCGTCACTCGAGCTCTCGATTGAAGAAGCCGTGCTCGCCTGCGAAGCGACATTCAGCTGCGCCTATCGCAACTCGATCTCCTGGAAGTCGCCAAGCGACCCGCAGCCGATGCAGAACAATCCGCGGCTGGTGTTCGAGAAGCTGTTTGGCGACGGCGGGTCCGATGCGGAGCGCCGCGCCCGCCGCCAGGAATCGCGCAGCCTGCTCGATTCGGTGATGGGGCAGATCGGCTCGCTGCAGAAGGACCTCGGCTCGAGCGATCGCGTCCGCCTGACGCAATACCTCGAGGATGTGCGCGAAGTCGAGCGGCGTATTCAGCGAGCCGAAGCGAGCGTCAAGAGCGATCTGCAGCTGCCAGAACTGCCGACCGGCGTACCGCCGACGTTCCAGGAACATCTCAAGCTGTTGATGGATCTGCAGGTGCTGGCCTTCCAGGCCGAGATCACGCGGGTCTCGACGCTGATGTTCGCGCGCGAGTTGAGCACCGCCACGTATCCCGAAACCACCATTCGCGATCCGTTCCACAACCTGTCACACCATTCCAACGACCGCGGCAACATGGATCGCTTCGCGCAGCTCAACGCGTACCACATGACGAAGTTCGCCTACTTCGTCGATCGACTGAAGAAGACGCCGGACGGAGACGGCACACTGCTCGACCATTCGTTGGTGCTGTACGGGAGCTCGCTGAGCGACGGTAACCAGCACAACTTCAGCCCACTGCCGATCGTGCTCGCTGGCCACGCATCGGGCCAGTTGAAGGGCGGACGGCATCTGCAGTTCACCAGGGACACGCGGATGTCGAACCTGCTGGCCGCGATTCTGAATAAGCTCGACGTGCCAACAGAGAAATTTGGCGACGGAAGCGGAGTGCTCGATATCTGAGCGGACGCGGAGACCATATGACGCGAAGACGAGTTGGCGCTGTGATCGTGTCTGCGACGGTGATGCTATCGGTGGCAACGCAGGCGCAAGCTCCGGTCGCGCACACGCTGCCGCTCGACAACCTCGGGCTGGAGCACCTCGACATCATCGTTCCCGATCCGGCGGCGTCTGCGAAGTTCTATGCGCGGGTCTTCAAGACCACGCTGCATCAGCAACCGGTGCGCGACACCCTGCGTTATTTCGTACTGCTCGGCGATCTGCCGCAGGATCGTCAGGTGGGTTACATTGCGATCGGCGCGGCGGGGAATCGGCCGTCGTCGATTGGCCACTACTGCGTGCTCGCGAAGGTGTATCAGCGAGCGGGTTTTGAGGCCGCGCTGAAGGAAGCGGGGCTGCCGTCGGTGGCGACCGGTCCTGGCGCAATCGGTATGTGGCCTGATCCGGATGGGCTCGAGCTGCAGCTCTTTCAACCGCCCGCCGGTCTGGTCACTGCGGCTGTGAATTCCCCATTGCCGGTCGAAGGTCAGGGCGTCGTCTCTCCGCTCGGCGTCGATCACGTGTTGTTGCTCGTCTCGAACCTCGAACGCTCCCTTCCGTACTACCGACAGCTATACGGGCAGTCCACCGAGCGGCCGCGCGATGCGAATGGACGGGTCTGGTTTCAACTTGAGCGCGGAACGCGCATCGGCCTTCAGCAGGTGGCCGCGGGAGGGAAGCCGGCGATTGCGCACTATGCAATCAAGGTCGCGGCATTCGATCGTAACGCTCTGACGACTCGACTGCGGGAGTTGTCGGCAGAAATCCTCCCATCTTCCGACGAGCCCGACGTCGTGCGGCTCCGCGACAACAACGGCATCATCGTCGAGCTCCGCGCGAGCTGACCTGCAAAAGATCGAGTCGAGACTCGCACAAGCGAGTCTCGACCCGATGACATGAGAAGCAGCCTGTCTAGAAGTCGATCTGCGCGCTGAACTTCACGAACCGTGGCTGCAGCACCGAGGTCGGTATCAGCCACGAGCCGGTCGGACTCGTGGCCGTGGGCAGCACGAAGTTCTGGTTGTAGGTCAGCACCGGCGCCGAATTCAACACGTTGTAGATGTCGAAGCCGACGTTGGTGCGTGTGCGCCCGAAGCGCAGGATCTTTGCGAATCGCAGGTCGACCTGGTTGACGCGATCGCCGTAGAGGGTGCCTGGCTCGATCAGGTTGACGGTGATCGTGTTGCCCGCCACGCCAGCGAACGGGCGATTGAGTCCGACGGTCGCAGAATTGGGCGCCGCCCAGTTTGCCGCGAGGGGGCCGCCCTGGTCGCTACGGAACGTGCCTGCCACCAGCACGTCGATCTTCGGTACCGTGTAGGTGCCGAGGCCGGTAAGACGTGTGACCCATCCCGTGGACGTGTCGCACCACGGGTTGGTTGGTGACTGGGCGAGGGGCACTGTCCACTCAGGAATGGCGGCCCGGACTGCGCAGTAGTCGGTTCCCGAGTTGGCGGTGTTGAAACCACCCTGCACCACCACACCCGAGCGCGTCCGAGCCGTGACGTTCAGATACACGGAGTCGGTTGACTGCGTGTACTCGCCGAAGTTGTCGGACAGCGTCTGGAAGTTGTCGTTCAACCGGGTCGCCGCGGCCGCGGTGACGTTATAGAGACCGTCGAGCACGCCACCGCCGCCGTCTGGCAGCCGCGGATCGCTCGGGATGTTGACGCCGAAAATGGTGTGGTCTTCCGGCCCGCGCGCCCGGTTGTCGGTTGTCGTGAAGTTCACGAGCCACCGGCGCTGGTACCCGAGCTCCACGGCCACACGCGGCAGCACTTCCTGCTGCACCGACGCACCCCACTGCCAGTCGCCCGTGCGCACGCCCCAGCCCGAGAGCAGCGCCGGGTCGAGCGTGGACTCGAAGACCTCCGTGCCGAAATTCGCGTTCGTGTTCGCGCCGCAGACGTCGCCGCCGGTCGCCGTCAGGTTCTGCGCGGCGGCATTCAGCAGATTGCAGTCCGCACGGTAGTTCCGGTTTGAATCGGTCCACGCCCGCGTGGTCGTCGTGGAGAGGCGGCCGGTGGGGTTGAGCGCGACGAATGTTCCGGCATTCTGCGCCGCTTCGAGGTAGCGGCCGATGTTGACCTTGAGCGACGTCTTGCCGTTGCCGAAGACGTCGTAGGCCACGCCGCCGCGCGGCCACAGGTCGTGATACCCCTCGACACCCACTGTGTGGGGATACGCCTTCTCGCTCGGGAAGAAGCGCACCGGGCCGATCGTCTGCTCAGGGAAGTAGCTCCACGCGTGGTCGTAGCGCAGCGCGCCCTGCAGCGTCATCCGGCCGTGCGTCCACTGCTCCTGCGCGTAGAACGCGTCGCTTCGCACGCGCTGGTGGATCGCGAAGGGACTGATCGACATCGTGATCTGATCGGGAACGCCGTTGTTGACCCTGTACTGCAGCGCCTCGTTATTCGTGAAGTTCTTGCGATCGTCGAAGAGCAGGGCGCCCTGATAGCCGAACTTCACGCTGTGGCTGCCGGTCACGAGCGACATCGCCGCGCTCCACTGGCTGTTCCAGTTGATGTTCGAGGCCCAGTTCGCCGAGCGATACGTCAGCCCCGGAATGTTTCCGTTGGCCGCGCACCCGCCGGCGCACTGCTCGACGACGCGGATCAAGTCGTGGGTTTCGAGACCCGGCACTTCCTCGCCGCCCCAGCGACTCCGGTAAGAGCCGAAACCAGCTTCCAGCAGCAACCGGTTCGTTGCCGGTGCGGTCCACTTCGCCTGATAGACGCGATTGCCGAAGTCACGATACGCCGCCGTTTCCGGCGCAAGGATGGCCGATGCCGACGGCGTGGGCGCGGCGGTCGATCCCCCGTACACGACATCGCTGGTCGAGGTGCGACAGGCACCGCCCGAGAATCCCGTGGCGGCGCCACCTTCGCACGGCTTCTGCTCGTCCCAGAAGAAAGCCACTTTGTTCCGCGGCGTCACTTGTGATGTCAGCCGGATCGACATCATGCGATACGACGCTGCGTTCACCGCAGGACGATTGGGATCCGCCACGTACGTCCACTTGGTCGGATCGCCGGCATTGGCGTTGGCGAACATGCCCGGCACGCTGCGCTCGCTGCCCTCGTCGCGGAACGTGCCGAAGAACCACAGGCGGTCTGGCCTGATCGGGCCGCCGACGCCGAGGTTGAAGTCCCACACCTTCCGTGTTTCGCCTGGCGTCGTCAGCCCGCGCGTCCGCAGCTCGTCGCTGTAGTTGCTGCCGATCATGCCCTCGGTGACGCCGGCTCCATAGAAGCTGCCGCGCACTGAGTTACCGCCCTCTTTGGGGACGATGTTCACGGACGGTCCGCCGCCTTCGACTTCGCCGAGACCACCCGAGGTGGTCATCGCCACCTCGCGAGCGTTGCCGACGTCGGCAATGTAGGACGACACGCCAGCGCCGTTGAACGCGGATCCGACGCTGATGCCGTCTACGCTCACGCGCCCCTCGTTGCTCCGGCCGCCGGCGCCGCCGAACACGACCATGCCGGGGACGACCTGTGAATCCATCGCGGCGCCAGCCTGGGTGACGGTGTTCGGCATCAACTGGATCAGGCTGTTGTAGGCGCGGGTCGCAGGAATAGAGGAGATCGTGTCGTTGTCGATGACCGTCTGACGGCGGATACTCTGCACGTCCACGAGCGGCGAGTCGCCCGTGACCGTGATCGTCTCTTCAATCGAGCCCAGTTTGAGATCGGCATCGACCGTCGCGGTGAACGTGCCAGGCAGCTCGACGCCTTCGCGGCGCAAGGACTGAAAGCCGGCCAACGAGAAGCTCACACTATAGGTACCTGGCCTCAGATCGACGATGCGATAGCGGCCCGATTCGTCGGTGACCGCATTACGAACCTTTTCGATCAAAGCCGGGCTCGCCGCTTCGATCGTTACTCCCGGTAAGACCGCTCCCGAAGTGTCCTTGACGACTCCGGTAATCGACGCCTGGGCGAACACGGCTGTTGGAAGTAGCACAGACATGGCGACGACAACCCACACCGCTGGCACTCGCATGCGAACTCCTTTTGGCTCCCCGCTGGTGATGACTGGAAAGGCGGGTCGATTGTAGGGGTCGCTCAGGCAGCGAGGACGCAAAAAGCCGTCAAATCGCGTCAGCAGGGGACGTGGGGCCGGGGAATTGGCGCTCGATCCGCTGGCCCGGATCCGGACCGCGGCCGAGGGCATCCGCCTCGCACGCCGCATAGACAGACACCATGTCGCGGTACAGCACATGCCGATCCGCGTCCGGGTCGACCCGCGAGCTGGCCAGCGGTTCCGCCAGGCCTGCGATGACATCGGCCCAGCGTGTCGCGTCATTCCGCGCGAGCATGTGCGCGTGAGCGGCGCGTAAGGCGGCACCGAGCGCGGCGGAATTGCCGACCGGCATCTGAAACACGCGCGCGCCGAAGACATCCGCCATGACTTGCAGGATCTCTCGATTGACTGCGCCGCCGCCGGTCGCACGAATCGTGTCCACTCTGCTCACCATCCATCGCGAGTGGAGTGCCATTGAGAGCATCTGTCCCTCGACAACGGCGCGAACGTCGCTGGCCCCAAGGGGAGCCGGCCCGTATCTGTGTACGCCGGGAGCACTCACGGGCGGCGTGATCTCCGGCGAGAACCACGGAAGCATGATGCGGCCGCCATTCCCTGCCGGTGTGGATGCGAGGGCGTGCGAGAACCCGGACCAGGTGAGCGCGTGATCCTCTCGCACGCGCTCACGCGCGAGTGATCCGTTCTGGAAGCAGGTCAACCCCATATAGGCCCCGGTTGGAGCGCCAAACACATGACCGGTGCCGGAATCGTCGACGCGCGGCTCGGACATCAGGCCGAAGACGGTATCGCTCGTGCCCAGGGAAATCGCGATGCGGCCCTCTTCAACCAGACCCGCACCGATGAGCGTGCTGGGGTTGTCTCCCGTCCACGCAATCACGGGCGCGGCGGGAAAGCCATAACGAATCTGCCAATATGGCGCGAGCGTGCCGACCGGGCTCCATGGCGTCGCGATGGCCGGGAGCCGCCGCCGCAGCTCCGGCGCCGTCGCCTCGAGAGCCTGAGGCCACCAGTTCCGCGCGGCCAGATCCATGAGGTTCATGCCTGACGCATCGCCTGGCTCGAGTGGTGCGTGCCGGCCTGCAAGCACTGAGGCAAGAAACGAGCTCACGAGGTGAATGCGGTCGGTGTTCTCGTAGGCCGACGGCGAGCACTTGAAGAATTTCCGGATCTGGGGTCCGGTGAAGCGTTCGAACGCGCGCGAGCCGGTACGCCGGGCGAGCAGCAGGTCGCTTCCGACTCCCGCCGTGATCTCTCTACATTCGTCCGTCGTCGTCGAGTCCATCCAGATCGGGCTGGTTTCGCGCGAGAGCGTGCTTCGCAGTTGATCGACCAGTGGCGTCCTGGCGTCGAGAGAGGCGAGGGCCGCGTCCGCGCTCGTATTGAGGTACACGCTTCCATGCTGTTGAGCGGATCCCGAGATGGCGACAATCGCGCCGACATCGATCCCGCTGGATGCGACGCGCCCCATCATCAGGTCGAGCGCGGCGCACCACATCAGTGGTGAGGAGACGCCGACAGCGGGGTTCGGATCTGGCAGCACTCCGTGCCGAGTGCCGTACTCTGGCAGCTCCTCGTCGAAGCCCAGGGTCGTCTCGAGGACGAGACGCCGGCGGTCGCGATCGATCTCGATGACGACTGCCGTGAGACTCTGTGTGCTCGAATCGAGTCCCAGGTAGAGTGACAAACGCCTACACTCCCAGCAACAGTTCGATGACCAGCTGATCGAGGCGTTCGTACGGCAGTCGCCGGCGTGTCAGCGCGGCGCGATCGACGGTCTGCGCTTTCAACTCGTTGGCTCGCTCGCGCGTGTAAGGCCCGACGTCGCCGGTGTCGCCGGTGTCGCGGATCTCGGCGAGCAGTGCCTGAATGCCCGCGTGCTGACAGAACTGCTGTGCCTTCTCCTTGAGAATCAGGTAGGAGCGCATGCAGCCGAGTGCGAAGTCCCAGACGCCTTCTTGGTCCTCGGTGCGATAGGCGTGCGCGTCGAAATGCCGCGGCCCGTCGTAGCCGGATTCCTCGAGCAGCTTGACGAGGAAGAAGAGCGGCTTCATCGACTCCGACGCGAAGCGCAGATCCTGGTCGAAGCGGCCCGGCTTCTGATCGTTGAGATCGATGTGGAACAACTTACCCGCCTCGATCGCCTGGGCCACCGCATGAAAGACGTTCAGGCCTGCCATGTGCTCGTGCGCCACTTCAGGGTTCACTCCGACCATCTCCGGGTGGGCCAGTGTGGGAATCAGCGCCAGATACGAGGCCGTGGTCGGGAAGTAGATGTCGCCGCGCGGCTCGTTCGGCTTGGCTTCGAGCGCAAATCGCAAGGCATATTTCTGATCGAGGGCGTATTCGCACAGGAAGTCGATTGCGTCTCGAAACCGCTTGATCGCCTCGACCGGATCCTTGGCGGCATCGACCTCCGCGCCCTCGCGCCCACCCCAGAACACGTACGTGCGTGCACCGAGCTCGACACCGAGGTCCATGGCATGCATCGTCTTTTGCAGCGCATAGGCTCTGACGCGAGGATCGTGCGACGTGAACGCGCCGTCTTTGAACACCGGGTCGGTGAACAGGTTCGTGGTCGCCATGGGGCACGTCATGCCGGTCGAGTCGAGCGCATGGCGGAAGTCGCGCACGATGCGATCGCGCTCCGCAGGTGTCGCGTCGATCGGCACCAGATCGTTGTCGTGGAAGTTGATGCCCCAGGCGCCGAGCTCGGCGAGGCGGTGTACCGCCGTCACCGGATCGAGCGGCGGCCGAACGAAGTCACCAAATGGATCGCGGCCGCGGTTACCGACCGTCCAGAGGCCGAACGTGAACTTGTCGTGGGGTGTGGGCGAATGCGCCATGTGCTTCACCGTCGATTCAGGGACATCGCCTCAATGAGAACGGCGCGCTGTCCAATGGACTTTCGCGATCACTGCGGCAGCGCGAACGCATAGAGGACGCTGCCACCGCCGAACAGGACGTACTGGCGGCCGTCGAGCTCGTATGTGATCGGCGAGTTGCCGACCCGCCCGATCCCGGAGTGCCATAACGTGGTGCCGTCACTGCTGCGCAGTGCCAGCGCACTCGTGGCGGAATCACCGGTGAACGTCAGCCCGCTCGCGGTTGTCAGCACACCGGCGGCGCCGGCGCCACCGCTCAGGTCATGGCTCCACCGGATCGTGCCGGTCTGATAATCGATGGCACGAAGCACGCCGCGTCCGTAGACGGTGTAATCGGCACCGGCCCATCCAGCGGCTCCGTGCTCGGGCTTGAAGAAATAGATGCCGTACGCATCGTGCGCGCTCACGATCAAGAGGCCGCTGGCGGGATCGAACGCCGGCGATCGGTAATTCGTGCCTCCGGCCTCGTCGGGCGCGACGAGACGGCCGTTCCGCGCGGGCTCCTTTTTGGGATCGGGAATGGGCCGTCCGTCTGTGTCGATGCCTTTCGCCCAGTTCACTGTTGCAAATGGAGCGGTCAGCAGGTTCTTGCCGGTGGTGCGATCGAGCACGAAGTAGTAGCCGTTCCTCGACGCCTGCAGCAGCAATTTCGTTCTCTCACCGCGAAAGTCGGCATCGACGAGGACCGGTACTTCCGCGGCGTCCCAATCGTGTGTGTCGTGCGGCACGGCCTGAAATCCCCACACCAGGGTTCCCGTGTCCGGGTTCAGCGCGAGGATGCTTCCGGTCCACTTGTTATCGCCGGGGCGAGCCGCGCCGTTGAGCACCGGCGTTGGATTCCCGGTGCCGACGTACAACAGGTTCAACTCCGGGTCATGTGTGCCCGTCATCCACATCTGCCCGCCCGTTGCACCGCCGCTGGGCGAGTCGGGCGTGCCGGCAGGTGGCGTGCTGTAGAACGTCCACTGCGCCGCGCCGGTTGCCGGATCGAACGATCGGAGAATGCCGGGCACGTTATCGAAGTCGCCCGAGACTCCGACAATGAGGTGGTTGCGAATAATCAGCGGAGCGTTGGTCGACCAGTAGCCACGGCGCGAGTCGGCGATCGCGACGTCCCAACGCACGGTTCCGGTGCGCGCGTCGAGTGCGATCACGTGCGCATCAGGTGTCGTCACGTAGACCAGATCGCCGAGCACTGCGACGCCGCGATGCCCGATTTTGAACCCCTCGTTGGCGGGATGGCTGTATCGCCAGATCTGACGCCCGGAACGTGCGTCGATCGCCCACACGTTGTCCGGAGCCGACAGATAGATGATGCCGTTCACGACGATTGGGGTTGCCTTGATCGATTGCGTGAGATTGGTCTGGAATGCCCACTCCAGCGTCAGCTGCTTCACGTTCGCCGGTGCGATCTGTGTCAGGCGGCTGTGATGCCGGCCGGAGTAGTCACCGTGGTACGTCGGCCAGCTGTCGGCATTCGGGTGCAGCAAGGCTTCGACAGGCACCTCCTGCGCTGAAGTCGATGACACCAACAGCGACACCAACGCGAGCGACTCAGCGAAGCGTCTGCAAGTACGCCAGCACGTTATGCATGTCATCGTCGCTGTACTTTCCGAGCTGTTCGACGTGCGCCTGGAGCGGATCGTCGAGAGTGAACCTCACTTGTGAGGCAGGCCACGATCGGAACCACCCTGCGGCGTCCGTGATGGCAATCATGAACTCGTCGCGATAGGCGAGCCGCCCGGTGATCGCTTGCCCCGACCTCAGCGTCACCGTGACCGTCTGCGGCGCGCGGCCCGAGCTGCCACGACCGGCGGCGCTCGGGTAAAGCATCCGCTGCAGCAGCGTCAGGCCCTGATGGCGCGTAGCGATGCCGGCGAGATCGCCAGTCGCCGAATGACACCGCACGCACGCTGCGTCGAAGTAGCGCTTGCCCGCTGCCGCATCACCCGTCTCCAGGTCAGTGGTGTCGACACTGCGACGGCCGCCATTCGACGCGTCGGCCTGCAGCTTCTGATCATGGATAAACGCGACGAGGGCGGCGAGCTCGCCGCCCGACAGCGGAAATGCGGGCATGCCCCGGTCCGGCCGGCCCGATCGAATGAACGGACCGAGTCGATCGCCGCGCGCGTCCTCCGCTACGAGAACCGACCGCGTCAAGTCGGGGCCACCAGCGCCGCCGGCGGCGTCGCGGCCATGACAGAAGCCACACTGCGATACGAATTGCGTCCGCCCGGCCTCGACCTGATCGCGTGGAAACGACTGCGGCGTCCTGGTCTGCGGCGGTCGTTGCGAAGCGGGACTGGCCTCGCCACGGCCCGCAGGTGTCTGGACGGGTGGGGCGGGAGCTGGGCCCGCGCCGCGCTGTGCGACCAGCGCGTCGGTGCATATCGCGAGGAGCGCGAGGCAGAACACCGCGACGAGCCCGTTTCTCAACAGCGAAAGCTCCTCCACATCGGTCGCCTCTACATTTCACATCCGCGTGCCGCGGTGCAAGGCAAAAAGCGGAAGGCGGTATTATCTGCGCGGTGTGGACCGGACGTGTATAAAGGCTGAGCGGAGCGAAGAGCGATGATCGGAAGGCTCGTGGCGACGACGATTGCAGTCTCGGTATTCGCCGCACTCTTGTCCAGCGCGGCACCGCCGATTTCGATCCTGATTCTCGACGGCGAGAGCGGCGGCTCGTATCACGATTGGCGGCAGGTCACGCCGGTGCTGAAGACGATGCTCGACGAGACCGGGCTCTTCGCGACGACCGTCGTCACGGCGTCCGCTACCACCGACTTTTCGACGTTCGCGCCCGCATGGACCCAGTTCGGGGCGGTCGTCATGAATTACGATGCGCCCGACGAGCGTTGGCCCCCGGCGCTGAAGGCGTCCTTCGAGAAGTACGTTGGCGACGGCGGCGGGGTCGTGGCTGTGCATGCGGCCGATAATGCGTTCCCCGGCTGGGCCGCCTATAACCAGATGATTGGCGTCGGTGGCTGGCGGGGTCGAACAGTCGGGGCCGGCCCCTATTGGTTTGTCCGTGCCGGCAAGCTGACGTCTGATGCCGCGCCGGGGGTTACCGGCAGCCACGGCCGGCGCGTGCCGTTTCAGATTGCCCTGCGTGACACCGCCCATCCGATCACCAAAGGTCTGCCAAGCCTCTGGATGCATCAGGGAGACGAGCTCTATGCGCGGCTCAGAGGTCCCGGCCGCAACATGACCGTGCTGGCCACCGCGTACTCCGACCCGGACAACAACGGCACAGGACGCGATGAACCCATGCTGATGACACTCTCCTTCGGCAAGGGTCGCGTGTTCCATACGACCCTGGGGCACGACATCACTGCCTTGAGCTCGGTGGATTTCGTGGTTACGCTGCAACGCGGGACGGAATGGGCAGCCACCGGCCAGGTCACGCAGAAGGTCCCCGCGACGTTCCCGACAGCAAATTCCGTTTCGTATCGCGCCGACCTTGCCGCAATGGATTCGAATTTCCGCAATGGCCTCGATGCCCTGACAGCACCGCGCCGGTGACGTCTACGTGCGCTAGACTAACCAGCCCGCTGGAACCGGTTCCAGAGCGAAGCGCGGGCGTCCGCTGTCAGCCATGAGTTACCCCAAAGCCACGGCCTTCCCTCGTCAGGCCGAGAGCCACTCTGTGGCCCTCAGGAGATCCGCACGCACGAAACGATCGTCCACGGCAGGCTCCTCGTCGAAGAGACCGACGATTCGCATTGTCGCCGCCAAAGCCGGCGTGGCCGTCAGTACCGTGTCACGTTACTTGAACGACGAATCGGTCAGCCCGCGGATGAAAGCGCGCTTGTCGCGCGTGATCGCATCGCTTGGATTCAAGCCGTCGCGAACGGCCCGAAATCTGAGTCTCGGCCTGAAGGGCTGCATTGGTGTGGTGGTCGATTCGATTCAGGATCCCTGGTTCACGCAGTTGCTCACCGGCATGGAAGAGGAGCTGCAGTCGCGGGATACCAGCCTGATGCTTCTCAGCCTGGAGTTGAGGGACAAGTACGATCCCGCCATCGCGTTCGAGTGGATCGACGAGCGCCGCGTCGACGGACTGATCATCGCGAAGTGCCACCGTCGCGACAAGGCTCTGGTGCGCGCCGCGTTGGATGCGCAGGTCCCCATGGTGGCGATTGCCCCCGACGAAGCGCTCGCCAATGTTGCGGTCGTGCGAGCCGACAACGTTGCCGCGGGCCGTGCGCTCGGGGCACATCTCGCCGAGCTCGGTCATACCCGAGTGGCGTTTGCCGGCGGCCCGCGCGTCTCGGTCGAGTCCCGCCATCGTCTGCAAGGATTGCGGGAGGAACTCAGGAAGCGCGGTATCGGCATGCGCGAAGAGGACATCAGTTTTTGCGCCAGCTACGAGGCTGACGAAGGCGCGGTATTCGCAGCGGCATTCCTCAGGCAACAGGTGCGTCCCACGGCTGTCGTGCTCGGCAACGACGCTCTGGCGATTGGCTTTATCCGCGCCGCGCAGCAGCG
>Ga0310810_10000700_pt1 | contig 33645 bp, 31 predicted proteins | sample NCmetagenome_FD_207641 | JGI IMG/M metagenome (GOLD analysis project Ga0310810, IMG submission 207641) | Soil microbial communities from experimental microcosm in Duke University, North Carolina, United States - NC | ecosystem: Engineered > Artificial ecosystem > Soil microcosm > Unclassified ... | reverse complement strand
CGCGCCCACATCTCACGCTCAAATCCCGGCGGGGCCTCCGGCATCGGCTCGCTGTCCACCAGCGCGAGCACCGCCCGCAGTTCGCGATCGAGCGCCCGGCACTCGGCGCACGATTCCAGGTGCGCCCGCATCACGGCGCGCTGCTCCGGCGTGATCTCGCCGTAGTAATCCAGCAGCAAGTCTTCATCACTGATGTGCTGCGCGTGCATCACTTACACCTCGACAAACGGCGCGAGTGCCGCGCGCATCTTGCGCACCGCGCGAAAGATGCAGTGCTTGGTCGCGCTCGTCTTCAACCCAAGCTCGGATCCGATTTCGCTGATCGACATGCCCTCGACATGTCGCAGCATGAACGCCGCGCGCTCGATCGTCGTCAGGCACGACATCGTGTGGCCGACGCGCGCCTCGATTTCTCCGGCCAGCACGAGCCGTTCGGCGCCGGGCTGTGGAACGTGGGCCGCTGCCTGCGTGGCATGCTCCTCGAGGTCGGCGGGGTCGAAGGCTGCCTCGCGCCGCTTGGACGATCGCAGGAAGTCGATCGCGCAGTTCACCGCGATACGGGTCAACCAGGTACGCACCTCGGACCGGGCCTCGAAGCGGCCCAACTGTGCGTGAACCTTGAGCCAGGTGTTCTGGACGACGTCCTGCGCATCCTCGGTGTTTCGCACCAGGCGATAGACCACGCCGAAGAGGTAGCGGCTGTGCTGTTCAACGAGCGCACGAAAGGCGTCAATGTCGCCATCTCGCGCTTTGGCGACTATCGCGGGGTCGCTCTCGGGCATGCCTAAGGCTTAGACGGAGGTCAGTCCTTACGGTTGGGCGTGGTGAAACGGCGAATTCGATCTACGACATTTTGCACGGTCGCTGATCGGCCCATGCGATTTCGCTGGATGTCCGTGCAAACCAGATTGGCGCAGGTGTTGCTCACTAGCGTCGCAGAGAGCCAGAGCCCCCGACGCGAGGTCGACGTATGAAGAGCGAATACAAACTGGACCACACTATCGAGGAAACTTTCCCGGCGAGCGATCCCCCCGCCAATACGGTTGTCACTGGCGTTCGCGTCGGGCCCTCTGCTGAGTTCGTAGTCCGAGACAATCCGGAACACAGCCGATTGGAGACGGAAGTCGCCGGTCAGATCGCTACGCTGCGATATGAGCGTCATCCGCGGACGAGGCGTTGCCAACGCGCTTGCGAAGTGGGCGATCGAGACGGCGGAGCGCGATGGCCTTCGTGTGGTCGCGGCTTGTCCCTTCGTGCGCGCCTACATGCATCGTCAGGGACGTACTCGCGCGTTTGACTCGCAGTTGACGCACTGAGCGCGGCTCACGGCCGCGGCTTGCCGACCCACTTCTCGTTGTCGCAGTGGTGCTCGAGCAGCTCGGTGTCCGGCAGCAGATTGAAGCTCACCGTGGCCGACCAGGGCTTCGTGAATGCCTTCGGATCGTCGAAGGTGAACGTGATCTCCATGTGGCCGGTGTCGATACGGCGCAGGCGTTCAGTGGTTCTCAGCGCCTCGGTGTGAGGCGTGCCTCCCGCATCGAGCCACGACCTGTCGTTGAAACCCGCGGTTTCAATGACAAAGGTCTCGCCGTTCCATGACCCGACCGAGTAGCCGAGCCAGGCCGGCTGCGGGTCCTTCGGAAGCGGTCGTCCGTCGGTGAAGATCTGCCGCCAGTTGTTGAATTCCTCGTACAGAATCACCGTCACGCCGCGCATCTGCATGATCTTGAACGGCAGCGTCCGGGTCAGCATCGCGTCAGGGATGCCATGCGGCAGACAACGCTCGCTCGGTGCGCCGACGCCGAGCGCTTTCTGACGCTCGTCGTGGAGCGCCTTGGCCCACGGAAGAAATGGCGCGCCGCCGGGTAGATCAGCGGCGATGTCGTAGACATACTTCGATCGAACCCGGCCGTCGGTCTCCATCACACGATCGCCGACGACTTCCCAGATGCCAGAGAGGTCGGTCGTGCCGTCAGCGGCTCTCGGCGCCGGCGCAGTCAGGTTGGGCTTACCGTCGGGGAGCCGCGGAATACCCGCGGTCGGATAATCGAGCCACTGCGTCTGCGCGGTCGCTCCACAGATCAGGCACGCCGCTGCCACGATCGTCAATCGTTTTGCCGCGATCACGAAGTCACCTCTTCCGCGCCTCACCATAGAACTGGCCGACAAGATTCGCTGCCACCTGACGCCGATACTCCGCGGTCGATCGCAGGTCATCGATGGGCGCGATCTCGCGCTGCACGATCTGCTGCGCGTCGGCCAGCGATGCACCACTGCCAAGCGCCCGTTCGGTCTGTGATAGACGAAGCGGCGTGGGCGCCACGCTGCCCATCGCGAGACGCGGCCGCGCCTCTCCGCGCACCGTATCCCACACCCCGGCGACGACGATCTTCGCGATGGCCTGCGCCGCGCGCGTCCCGACCTTGCGGAACCATTGGCGACCGCGAACCGGCGGGATCTCAAAGCCGACGATCAGTTCATCGAGTCGCGCGACGCTCTGACGATAGCCCGTGTAGAACGACGTCATCGGCACACGACGTGTGCCGGCCGCGTGGCGTAGTACGACTACGGCGTCCGCTGCGAGCAGAACGGGCAGCGTGTCGCCCGCCGGCGACGCGTTCGCCACGTTCCCGCCGATGGTGCCGCGATTCTGGATCTGCACGCCGCCGATTTCGCGAGCGGCCGCGGCCAGCATCGGCAGACGACGACGGATTGCTGCTGACTTCATGATCTCGGTATACGTCGTCAGCGCGCCGATCCGCAGCGCGTTACCGCGGGTCTCGATGCCGCGCAACGCGTCGAGATTCCAGAGGTTCAGAAACCGCGTTGGCCGAAGCGTACCGAAGTTGAGTGCCACGTAGAGGTCAGTGCACCCGGCCAGCGGCACGAGCGGTCCCTCGTCCCTGAGCATCTTCACTGCGTCGCCGAGCGAACGCGGCTGCAACAGTTCCCGTCCAGCAATGGTTCCCTGCATCAGCGTTTAGTCGCGCGTTGAACGGAACGGTAGATTGCGGCGTAGCCGGTGCACCGGCAGAGATTTCCGGCCAGTCCCGTGCGAATCTCATCGAGGCTCGGGCGTGGGCCGAGCGCAGTGGCCGCCATGATCATGCCGGGTGTGCAGATGCCGCACTGCGCACCGCCATGTTCGACGAACGCGCGCTGAAGCGGATGTGATCCACCCAGTCCCTCGATCGTGGTGATCCGCGTGCCCTTCACCTGCGCCACGGGCACCAAACACGAATTCACCGCTTCTCCATCCACGAGCACCGTGCACGCGCCGCACTCGCCTTCGCCGCAGCCTTCCTTCGTACCGGTGAGCCCGCACTCCTCACGCAGCACGTCGAGCAGCCGCGTCAACGGATGCGCCTTCACGGTGACGGTCTTGCGGTTGACGGTGACTTTCACAGCATCGCCTTCATGATCTTTTCCGGCGTCGCCGGAATCTCCGAGACAACGACGCCCGCATGTCTCAAGGCATTGACGACGGCCGGCGCGGGTCCATCGATCGGCATCTCGCCCACGCCCTTTGCCCCAAACGGCCCATGCTTGTATGGGTTCTCGAGGATCTTGGTCGTCATCGGCGGCGTGTCGAGCGTCGTGGGGATGATGTAGTTGGTGAGCTGGGCGTTGGCCATCTTGCCGCCACGCATCACGACTTCCTCGAGCAGCGCGTAGCCGAGCCCCTGCGACGAGCCGCCCTCGATCTGTCCTGCCGCCAGCATCGGATGAATCGCGCAGCCGATCTCATGGACCGTTGTGAACGCCACCGGCGTCGCTTGATACGTGATCGGGTCCACTTCGACCTCGACAACATCGCAGGCCCAGCCGTAGCTGCCGTACGCATCGCCGCGATACGTCTCGTCGTCCCATTCGAGACCAGGCGGTTTCTCGTATTGCTTCGTGACGACGAACCCACCGTGCTTCTTGAAGTACGCCGCGGGCGTATTGCGTCCAAGGCGGCCACGCATCTCTTCGGCGCAGCGCTCCAGCAAACGGCCGACGATCATGCACGTGCGCGACGCGACGGTTGGACCGCTATCAGGCACCGTCGCCGTGTCGGCGATGCTGACGTCGACCTGGTCGTACGGAATGCCCAGCGTCTCGGCAACGATCTGCGCGTGCATCGTCCTCGTGCCCTGGCCGATCTCTGTGCTGGCGACTCGAATCTGCACGCCGCGTTCGGTCAGTGCCAGTGACGCCTTCGAGGCGAGCTTGACCTCTCCGCCCCCGGTGAACCCGGACCCGTGAAAGAACAGTGACAGCCCGATGCCGCGGTTCGATCCCTTGAATGTCTTTCGTTTCTTCGAGAACGACGTGCGGCGTCCGGCCTCGCGCAGCACCTGCAACGCGCTGCAGTCCTTGCCGACCTTCTGGCCGGTTGCCGTCGTATCGCCCGGCCGCAAGGCATTTCGCTCGCGTAGCCGCAGCGGATCGATCCCGAGACGATCGGCAATCACGTCCATGTGGGCTTCGATCGCAAATTGCGTCTGCGGCGCGCCGAAGCCTCGGAATGCGCCGTTTGGCGGCGTGTTGGTCATCGTCGCGCGGCCGCGGGCGCGCACGTGATCGCAGCGATACGGACCGCTCGCGTGAATCATGCCGCGCGACAGCACGACGGCGCTCAATGTCGCATAGGCACCGCCGTCAAGCACGACGTCGATCTCCATCGCCGTCAGACGGCCGTCCTTCTTGACGCCGGTGCGATGGCGCACGATCGCCGGATGGCGCTTCGTCGTCGCCAGCATGTCTTCAACGCGGTCGTAAATCAGCTTCGCGGGCCGGCCGGACTTCATCGCCATCAGCGCGGCGTGGCCGGCGATCATCGACGGGTACTCCTCTTTCCCGCCGAAACCGCCGCCCGTTTCCGTCTGGATGACTCTGACCTTTTCCGCCGGCAGATTCAGCAAAACGGTGAGCGCGCGATGCACGTAGTACGGGCACTGCAGCGATCCGTAGAGCGTCACGCCGCCGTTTTCCGGAACGGCAACGACGCCATTCGGCTCGATATAGAGCTGCTCCTGGTGCCCGGCGCGGTACTCGCCGTCGACGACGACATCAGCCTCGGCCATTCCGCGGTCGAGCTGCCCTTTCTCGATCGCAATCGTTTTGAATGACAGCGTCGAGCGCTCGGGATCGAAGTTGGGCGTCGTCTCGCGGTAGGTGATTGCGACCTCTGCCGCTGCCAGCCGTGTACGATCGGAGTGCGCCAGCAACAGGATCGGTTCAGCGATGTGCCGAACGCGTGTCGTCGCAAGGCACGGCTGGTCTTCATCGATCAGCGCGACGATGTTGCGTCCGGGAATGTCGCGGTAATCAATGACAGTGAACCCGGTCCGGTCGAAGTGGTAATTGATATCCGCGATCTCGCCGGCCGCCACGGTCGATCGAATCGTCCTTACGTAGAGGACGTCCTTGAAACGGATGTCGTCGATGTATCGCGCCAGGCCCGTGACTTTCTCGTGGCCTTCTTTTCTCAGAACGTTGCGCCCAACCGCGCGGCGTATCGGCATGAGGTAGTGCAGCGTACATGGGATTCGTCAGGCGCTCAACCATCGCCCTTCTCGCAGTCGCCACCGCAGTGCTGGTGCACGCGCAGGCGGCGCCGACTCCGCTCTCAGCAGCACACGACATCGTCGAGCCGCTCACGTGTCTCCAGCCCGTCGAGGGACTGACGTGGATGCGATGGAGCGACCATCGTCAGCTCGATTTGTGGTGTCACAGCGTCGGACGGGCAATTCTCGAATCGCACGTGCCTGAGGCGAATGAGATCGCGGGCATGCGGATTCTGAGTTGGAACGTGAACGTCGGCGCGGGGCGACTCGAAGCGCTTCTGCCACGTTTACTGGAGGAGGCTGCTGCCGACGGACTCGGGCTCACGGTCCTGCTGCAGGAAACGTTTCGAACTGGCGATGCGATACCGGAGCTATATCCAGCGGCGCTCCACGTGCCGAAGGCGATACGGCCTCGTCGTCCGACGATGGACGTGCGTGATATCGCGAAGCAGTTCGGAATGTCTGTGGCCTACGTGCCGTCGATGCGGAACGGCCCGGCGACGTCACTCAACGAACGTGAAGATCGCGGGAACGCGATTCTGTCCACAGAGCCGCTCCTCGATGTGAGTGCGATCGAGTTGCCGTTCGGCAAGCAGCGGCGCGTTGCGGTGACCGCGCTCATTGGGCCACGCGCGCACGCGATCCGCGTCGTGTCCACGCATCTTGATACGAACGGCGATCGCGCCGCTCAAGCGGAGGCTTTGAGTGAGCGCCTGACGTCGTTCACCGACGCACCGCTGTTTGTCGGCGGCGACCTGAACGCGCGTGGTGGTCTGCGGGACAATGCGGTGCTCGCGATTGCCAAACATCTGCCGATGGCGGCCTGCGGCATTGGACGAACCAATCGATGGCCGATGCGGCTGGACGTCCTCTTCCCCATTGGCCGACTGGACTATCTGTTCACGGGAACAGCTGTGAGCGATCTCGTGCGGAGCTGCGAGACCCTGCCCGATGCCTACAACTCGGACCACCTACCGCTGTTGATGACGCTTCGGTACTGACGAGGGTCCGGCTAAAGCCGGACACTACAACGGACCTATTCGCTTCGGAGGGTCCGCGCTGGATCGATGCGGACAGCACGAATCGCCGGCGGCACCGCGGCTAGCGCCGCCACCACAGCAAGCGTCAGAAGCGGCACGGTCACGCTCATCGCGTCCGTCGCCTTGACCTCGAACAGGATGCGCTCGACGAGGCTGCCGAACGCGAGTCCCGCGCCGAGGCCCACGAGTGTCCCCACACCAACAGGGCTCATCATCTCTGCGGTCACGCCTCTGACGACATGCGCCGCACGCGCCCCGAGCGCCATTCGCACGCCGAACTCTCGGCGGCGCTGAATCACTGCGTAGTTCAGCACGCCGTACAACCCGACGCTGGCCAGGAATAGCGCGACGATAGCAAAGAACAATGACAACGTGGCCAGCAGGCGCTCACGCAGCATCTGACGTTGCACGAACGCGTCCTGCGTGCCTATGTTGGTGACGCGGAAATCGGAGTGGGCCTGGGTCACCTCGCGGCGCAGTATTGGTCCGAGCGGAAGCGGATCTCCTGTCGTGCGGATGACGAGCGCCGCATGATTCGTGGCCTCGTTCGGCACGAACACTGTCGGGCGCATCGGCTCGCGGAGGTCGTTGTACACGGAGTCGCGAACCATGCCGACGATCTCCATCGCGGCATCCACATCCTTCTCCTGGGGGCCCCGTTTGAACTGACGCACGAGCACGTGCTGGCCGATGGGACTTCGTCCATCGAAGTACGCGCGGGCGAAGGCTTCGTTGACGATGCCGGTGCCGGGCACCGGCACCTGACCGTCCCGGGTTGGCGGCGTGTCGTCGATTCTGAAGTCTCGGCCGGCGACCAACCCAATCCGCATCGTGTCGAAGTACCCGGGCGAGACGCCGAGGAAATATGTCTCGTTGTCCGGGTCCTGAGGCTGTCCGGGAACCGTGACCGGCGCGCGCCACCGGTTCTCGCTCAAGGGCACCCAACCCGCGAACGATGTGGCTTCCACACCAGGCGCGGTACGAATCCGGTCGCCGACACTCGCCCACACCTGCGGTGACTGCTTATCGCCAGCCACGTTGATCTCGAGCAGCAGGAGGCGATCGGCATCGAACCCAAGCGGCCGGTTCGCCAAGTTCCTCAGCGTGGAACCGAAAAGGCCAGCGATAAAGACGACGAACAAACAGAACGCCATCTGTGCGCCGATCAGCGAGCGAACAACACGACGATGACGATGTGGGTCGTCGTGGCCTTTGAGCGCTCCCACCGGCCGTACCGCTGACGCGCGAAGCGCCGGTATCAACCCGAACAACATCGTCACCGCCATCGTCAGGAGGATGCCGAAGCCAAGCACGCGCCAGTTCATATCGAGCACGAGCTGCACAGGTTCCTGAAACGCCAGCAATGACACGACGAACGGTGCCGCCCACCAGGCGAAGATTGCGCCAGCGATTGACGCGCACACCGCAAGCAACGCGCTTTCCACGAGCACGAGCTGAATGAGACGCCAACGTGCGGCGCCGATCGAGACGCGCAGCGCCATCTCGCGTCCGCGCGCGACGGCCTGAGCGATCAGGAGATTGGCGACGTTCGAGCAGGCGATGAGCAGGACCAGGACGACCAGGCCGGCGAGGATGAGCATCGGCCGCCGGAACGTGCGCTGAAGTCCGGACACTCCGGCGCCCGCAGGAGCGAGAAGGATCTGCTCGTTCAAGAAAGCGGCGATCCTCGGACCTGGTGAATCCGGCGCCAGAAACTTGACCGCTTCCTCTCGGTCGCGTTTGACTTGCGACTGAAGTAACTGCCGCACCTGCTCGGGCGATGTGCCGTCGCTCGGCCGCACCCAAATGCGAAACCACGACCAGCCCGGATTGTTGAGGGCTTGCGTATTAAGCGTGGCCGGCGCGAAGAAATCCGTGATGCGTCCTGGCTCTGTGCCGGTGAAACCCTGCGGGGAGACCCCGACGATCTCAATGGTCGTTCGTCCCCAACGGAAGGTGCGTCCGACAACCGCAGGGTCACGGCCGAATCGTCGAGTCCAGAAGTCGTAGCTGATCACGGCGACGTCGCGGCCACGCGGCTCCATATCGTCGGATCGATCGAGCAGGCGGCCAAGCACCGGCTGGAGTCCGAATGCTGAGAAGACGTTGCCCGAGACGTGTTGTCGCGTCGCGCGCTCGACGTCCGCGTCGATGACGATCTCCTGTCGCGACACTGACCCGAGGATCAGGACTTCGCCCCGGTCGCCAACAGCCGTTCTGTACCCTCGGAACGTCGGGTAGGTGAAGTCGTCTCGATACTCCGGCTCTCCCCGCGATGTTGTGGTGTTCCAGCCGAGAACGTAGAAGCGTTCGGGATGCGCGATCGGCAGCGGACGCCAGAACACGGCATCGAGCAGACGGAATGCGGCTGTGGTCGCGCCGACGGCGAGACCGAGCGACAGAATCGCCGCCGCCGTGACGGCGCGATGTTTGTTCATCTGCCGCCACGCGAATGCCCCGTCAGAGAACAGCGATTGCAGCCACGGCCATCCTCGCTGATCGCGAAGCGCGTCCATGGCCTGCGAGGCGCCTCCTGTCTGCAGACGCGCCGAGCGCACGGACTCACCCCGCCGGTGTGCGTCCTCGGCGGCCAACTCCATGTGCAGGCGCAGTTCTTCCTGAAGGTCCGCGTCGCTTCTTCCCCGGTGCAGCGCGCCGATCAGACGATGCAGACATTCGCGGAGGGTTCGCATTTCACATGCTCCCGTTAGTCGCTCAGGCGCCTGTTCTTCAGGCGCCGCCTGTTCTTCAGGCGCCGCCGCGCAGCAGCGCCTGCATGATCGTCGTCATCCGATCCCAGGCCTGCTTCTCCTTCGCGAGCTCGCGCTTCCCGGCGGCGGTCAATGCATAGAAGCGTGCCTTGCGGTTGCTCTCAGTGGTCCCCCAACTGCCGCGCACGAGCCCACGCTGCTCGAGGCGCATCAGACCGGGATACAGCGTCCCCATGTTGAGCTTGAGCGCGCCGGCAGACACCTGCTCGAGGCGAGCCGCGATGGCATAACCGTGCTGCGCGCCCATCGTGTCGAGGGTTTGCAATACCATCAAGTCCAGCGTGCCCTGCAGCACATCGGCCTTGGACGGCTCTCTATTAGCCATGCCAATGGAGTATCACAGCTTTCATTTGGACGTCAAATGAAGACACCAGGCGGGTGATCAGAGATTTCAGCACGATGTCGTCGGACTCGACCTGGAAGTATGTCAACGTGCGGCGCCTCTTCGTCTTTGTCGAACACTCGATCGACAAAGGCACGCAGTGGGTCGTCTTCGAACCAAACGGCGAGCGCACGTACGATTTCCGGTCATGACACGACTGTGGTTCCTTGTCGCGGTCCTCATCACACTCGCTGCGCCGTTCGACGTCGCGCAGCAGCCTGAGTCGTCACTCCCGATCGAGATCGCGGTACCCACGGCGCCAATCCCCGTGCGCGGCGCGGGCGCGACTCATCTCTTCTATGAGCTGCATCTCACCAATTTTCGGAATGCACCGCTCGAATTGACACGCGTCGACGTACTGTCAGGCGACGACACCAGCCGCGTGCTCGCCAGCTACTCGGGACAGGAGATCACGAGCCGATTGCTTCGGCCGGGCACGCCACCCAACTTGCCTGACAAGCAAGTCATCCCCGGCGGCATGCGAGCCGTCCTGATGGTGCAGCTCACCATCGAGGGCAGTCGCCCGGTTCCAGCGCAGCTGCGGCATCGACTCACCTTCTCGGTGACGATCCCCGGCGCCACGCCTGTCGAACAGACGATGGAGGTGGCTCGGGTCACCGTCGGATCACAACAGCCACTCGTCATTGATCCGCCGTTGCATGGCGGCGACTGGCTCGCGGGGAACGGACCGTCGAACACGTCGGGACACAGGCGGGCGCTGCTGGTCGTCAACGGCACTCCGCACATCGCACAGCGGCTCGCGATTGACTGGATCAAGCTCGGACCGGGTGGACGTCTCGCGCATGATGATCGCGCGCGCAACGAGAACTGGTTTGCCTACGGAGAGGAAGTGCTCGCCGTCGCCGACGGCACCGTCGTCGCCACGAAAGACGGCATCCCCGAAAACATTCCGCTGACCGACAAGCGCGCCGTTCCCATTACGCTCGACACGCTTGCCGGCAATCTCGTTGTCGTCGATATCGGCAACGGTCGCTACGCCACGTTCGCGCATCTCATTCCGAAGTCACTTCGAGTGTCCGTGGGTGCGAAGGTTCGACGCGGCCAGGTGTTAGGCCTGCTTGGCAACTCGGGCAACTCAGATGCACCGCATCTCCACTTTCACATCACCGACGGTCCGTCGCCGATGGGGTCGGAAGGCGTGCCCTACATCTTCGAGTCCCTGCAGTACCGTGGCACCGTGCCTTCGCTCGATAAGCTCTTTGCCGACGAGCCGTGGATCCCGCAGGGCGGCACGGTGGTGCGGACGCGCGAGATCCCGATGGAGAACGCGGTGATTCGGTTTAAGTGATCTTCAACAGCTTCATCGCATTGCCGCCGAGGATCGCTTCCTTGTCGGCATTGCTCAGGAACTTCGCGTTGAGCACGAAGTCGATGCCCACCGGCCAGTCGAAGGGATAGTCGGTGCCATAGACGATCTGGCTCACGCCAGCTTCAGCGACGAGATGCCGCAGCCCTTCCTCGTGGAAGATCATCGTGTCCACGAGCAGTTCGCGGCGGAAGTACTCGCTCGGCTTCTTCTTGAGCGCACGGCAGTCGTCGCCCTGGCCACCGGCGCGACCACACAGCGCATCCGATCGTCCGGTGTATGACGCCAGATACCCGCCGGCGTGCGCGGCGCAGATCTTCAGGCCCGGGAATCGATCGAGCGTGCCCTCGAAGATCAGATGCGACAGAAACACCGTCGTCTCGAGCGGATTGCCGATCGTGTTGCCGAGCAGCCCTTTCCCCTGCAGTCGTGGATTCTGCGTGGTTCCCGGCGCCGGCTGCGGGTGCATGAAGAGCACGATGCCGAGTTCCTGTGCCTTGGCCCAGAACGGATCGAACCTGCGATCGGACAGCTCCATGCCCTCGACGCTGCCACCAATCGCGGCGCCGCGCATGCCAAGCTTTTTGACCGCGTGATCGAGTTGCTCGGCGGCCAACTCCGGAAACTGCAGTGCAAGGGTCGCCATGCCGACGAAGCGATCCGGATTCTTGCCGACATACTGCGAGATGCGTTCGTTCTGCAGGGCGATCAGGTCGCGGGCCAACGCCTTGTCGGCGTTGTAGCCCCACGCGTTGACATTGATCGCCTGGTAGTCGATGCCCTGCGCGTCCATGTCGATCAGACGCTGGGGGTTGCCGAGTGCAATAACCCCCTGCCCGAGGACGCCTTTCGCGGTCTGCGCGAGCGGCGTGTCCTTCACAAGGTCCATCACTTCGGGGACGAAGCAGTGCGCGTGGAGATCGACGGTCTTCACACGCTTGCCGGCGATCGTCACTTCGCGACGCTTGCCGGGCTTCGCGCCGACCTGTAGCAGCGCGGCCGCGCGTGCGTCGAGCAGGCCAGAGCCGCCGGCCAGCATTCCCACCGCCGCACCCGTCGCTGTCGTGATGAACTCTCGTCGATTGCGCATCTCGTGGTTCGTATGAGGCAAACGGGTATTCGTCACAGGTAGCCTCCAAGCGAGAACTTTCGGCCACGACAACGGAGCGGCCGGCTGTGAGTCGCGAAACGCAGTACCCCGAGCTCCCGCGCCGAATTATAGAGGCGCGCGCGACGCGCGCGTGTGAATCACAGCCCGATGTGAATGCCGGCGCCAATGTACGAAATGTCATCCTGAAAGAACTGGCCATACGGCGACGGGCCCTGATACATCTCGAACAGCAGCATGATCAGCCGCCCCGGATGCCCTTCGGGACCCGGCCGACCAAGCTCCATCCCTGCCCGCCCGCTGATCGCCGGTGACCAGTCGTGCAACTCGGTGGTCTTCACATCGACGCCCGCCAGCAGCTGCACCTTTCGTGCACGGCCCGACCGCAGCTCGATGCCGGTATGAAACAGTGAATCCGGCAGCGTGTCGGGCTCGCGCCGGAAGATACGCTCGGCACCCACATAGAGCCGCAATGGCCCGAGCTCTTGCGAGACCAGGAATTCAATCGACTCGAACGAGAGATTCTCGCGAACGATCTCGTCGCTGCGGAGCAGGTATTCGTCGCCGAGATGGGAGCTCTGGTGATACAGCTTGGCTCGGAAACTGAAGCCGGCTCGTCGAAACGTCAGTGGAAATCCCAGGATGTAGTCGGCGTTGATGAGATCGTTCGACGGCGTTCCGATGTCGAACTGGGCGAAGATGCTGCCCATCACATCGAGCTGAATCCCTTCGCCCGGGTCAGGGCCGCCGATGCGAAACAGACCGAACGTATCGCCGACGCCTACCGAGGCGATCGACGTGCCCTCGCCGCTCGGATCGTCCAGAGAGCGAAAGGTGCCGTGCAGATAGCTGACAAACGATCGGGCTTCTTTCGGATCGGCGATCAGCGGACAAAAGATCTGATCCTCTGGAAAGCCCACCGTGCCAGTGGCCTCCGACTCGTGAACGCCGGTGCCACATCGCGGCGCATCGACCGTTTGCGCGCTCGCGGGAACGGCGACGGACACAAGCAAAGCGACGAGCGTGACGACAAGGGGATACCCAAGCCGATCCGCCATAGCGCGATACCCTCGGGGGAAGAGGCGCGTATTCTACCGCGCCAAAAAGGCGACCTATAATCCTTCAGATCTTGACGCTCACCCCAGGAATGCGACTCGGCGCGTACGAGATCGTCGCGGCCATTGGCGCCGGTGGCATGGGCGAGGTTTATCGCGCACGCGATACCAAGCTGAATCGCGATGTCGCGCTCAAGATACTGCCCCAGGCGTTCGCGGCTGATCACGATCGGCTGACCCGCTTCACTCGTGAAGCGCAGACGCTGGCCTCGCTCAATCACCCGAACATCGCGCAGATTCACGGCCTGGAGGACAGTTCATCACTGCACGCCCTGGTGATGGAGTTCGTGGATGGCGCAGACCTGTCGCAACGGATCGCGCAGGGACCGATCGCCGTCGATGACACGATCGCCATCGCCAGGCAGATCACCGATGCCATTGAAGCCGCCCACGAGCGGGGCATCGTCCATCGCGACCTGAAGCCGTCGAATGTAAAGGTCCGCGACGATGGCACCGTGAAGGTGCTGGATTTCGGCCTGGCGAAAGCGCTCGAAGGATCGACAGCGACGCACAATTCCGGTTCGTTGTCACTCTCGCCGACTGTCGCAGGCCCCGCGATGACCGGTGTCGGCATGATCATGGGCACCGCTGCGTACATGTCGCCCGAGCAGGCCAAGGGCAAGCCGGTGGACAAGCGCGCCGACATCTGGTCGTTCGGCGTCGTGCTGTACGAAATGCTCACCGGGCGCGCGCTCTTCAACGGCGAGACGGCATCGGAAGTGATGGCGTCGGTGATCATGCAAGAGCCGGATCTCACCGCGCTCCCGCCGAAAGTGCCGCCATCACTCCGCCATGTGATCGCGCGTTGCCTGGTCAGAGATCCGAAACTGCGCCTGCGCGACATCGGCGAAGCCCGCCTCGCCTTGGCCGGCGCAGATGTCATGCAGCCGCTGACGACCAAGGCACACCCGTCGCCGCGCGGCACGAACCGGTGGCTGATGGCGCTCAGCGCCGGTCTTGTCCTGGCGCTTGCCGCCACGGGCTTCGCGCTCTGGCGCGTTGGCGGACACGCGCCATCGGGAGCCGTCATCAGGTTCGGCGTGCAGCCACCGGAGAAGACATCGCTGTCGCTCGTCGCAAAACCCAACGTCGCGCTGTCGCCCGATGGCACGCTGATGGTGTTTGTCGCGTTGGCGCAAGGCGAAACGCGTCTGTATCTGCGATCGCTCGCCGATGTCACATCGCGGCCGATAACAGGTACCGAGGGCGCGACAAATCCGGTCTTCTCACCCGACGGCCAGGCGATCGCCTTCTTTGCCGGCGGACGGCTGAAGACCACCACACTCGAGGGCGTGGTCGCGACGGTCGGCGAGGCCGGCCTCGATGGCGATCCTCGCGGCATCGCCTGGTTGCCGGACGACACGCTGGTGTTTGCGTCGATTGCCGGAGGTCCACTCCAGCAAGTGCGCTCGAGCGGCGGCCCGACGCACGCCATCACGACGCTCGACGAGAAGAAGGGCGAACGCACGCATCGATGGCCGGCCGCGCTGCCCAATGGGAAAGTCCTCTTCACCGTGGGGACGCTTGGCAGCCCGGACAACTACGACCGGGCAACGATCGAGGCTGTCGATCCGAAGACCGGTACGCGCACAGTGTTACTCGAAAGCGCGAGCTCAGCGCGCTACGCGGCGAGCGGCCACCTGCTGTTCGTGCGGGAATCGATCCTCTATGCCGTCCCCTTCGATCCTGACAGCCTGACCACCCGAGGCACTCCCGTGCAGGTTCTCCGCGGGATCAACGGCGACACCACCACGGGCGCGTCGCACTTCGCTGTCGCCGACAACGGCACGATTGCGTATGCGCCAGGTACCGCATTGGCCGCGGCGAGTCGGCTCATGTGGGTCGACCGTCAGGGCAAGGCCGAACCCATTGCGCTGCCGCAAGGCTTGTATTTCGATCCGCGCCTCTCTCCCGATGGGACGCGCGTGGCCGTCACCTGGCAGACGCTGACCGCCGGCAATGGTGATATCTGGGTCAGCGATCTCACGCGCAAGACGTTTACGCGGCTGTCGTTCAGCGAAGGCGCCGTCTCACCGGTGTGGTCGCCAGACGGCAGGACGATCTACTACTCCGCCATCGATCCGACTGGCCGGAAGACGACCATCATGCGCCGGCCGGCTGATGGCAGTCGCGACGCGGAGCGCGTCGTCGTCCTCGACACACGCGCGTATCTTCAGGCCGTGACTCCTGACGAGAAGACCGCGTTGATCGATTACCAGTCGGTCGGGCAAGGGAGCTTGAAAGGCGAGCTGATGACGATCGCGCTCACCGAGAACGCCAAGCCGCAGCCGCTCGTGACATCGGTCTTCGACGAGTACGGCGGCAGCTGGTCTCCGGATCGTCGCTGGCTCGCTTATGAGTCGGACGAGAGCGGACGCCCCGAGGTGTACGTGCGTGACACGTCGAGTGGCGGCGGGCGATGGCAAGTGTCCACCAACGGCGGCGACGAGCCGCACTGGTCGCCAGACGGCCGGTCGCTGTACTACCGGACCGAATCGCAGCTGATGGTGGTCGCGGTGGACACACGGACCACGTTCGCACCGAGTCCGCCAGCGTTGGTGTTCGACGGCATCTACAATCTGCGGTCCGCCACCGGCGTCAGCTACGCGGTCGCCCCTAAAGGCGATCGCTTTCTGATGGTGCGCCTGACGGAAGAGGGCGTGACCTCGACGGTCACCGTCGTTGTGAACTGGTTCGCCGAGCTGCAGCGACTTACGTCAGCGCCTCGATAATCGCGGCGGGTTTGTCGGCGGCAATCACCAGACGATTCCGCGTCGCGAGATAGCTGTAGCGCACGTTGATGTGCGCGTCGGCAATGCGCTGGAACACACGCGCCGCGGCTCCAGGCTCGTCGCTCACCGGCACGAGTGCCACCTGCTGCTCCTGAACAACACGGAATCCGGCGTCGTTGAGGCACTTGCGTGCGCCGGGCAGATCTTCCGTGAGCACGTGCACAACGCCGTTGATTTCGATGTAGCCGTCGATGTTGATCCCGGCGGCGCTGACGCAACTGATCGCTCTGGCAAGCATGCCGGGTCGATCGTCAGCGAGTGTGACCGCGAGATCGGCGTCAAGATGCGGCGTCATCGCTTCACTTCTTGAGTTCTTGTTGCCGCAGCTTCTCCAGCTCCTCGAGCTCGAGGTTGTTCGTGCAATAGAACTCGTAGATCTCGCCGTTGCCGAGCGTCCAGCGACGCGGCGCCGACTTCCACGGCTTGAGCAGTACCTTGGGATCGTCCACGGTGATCTCGACGATCAGGTAGTTCATCGACGGCCGCGTGTACCGCTCGGTCACCTTCAGCTCGTCGCTGTGATACCAGCCGTTGGGCATGATGTAGGTGCGCTCGTCGAAGCCGATCGACTCGACGACGAGCGTGTCGCCTTCCCAACGCGTCGTGCTGTTGCCGTGGAAGAACGGTTCGGGATTCTTCGGCAGCGGTCGTCCATCGGTGTGAACCAGCCGCCAGTTGTTCAGCACTTCGTACAGCTGCGCGAACAGACCGGGCTTGTGGACGATGAATGTTGTGTACGGGTTCTGCAGCCAGATCGCCGGAACACCGCGCGGCATGCAGTTGACCGACGACTTCGACAGCTCGAGCTCAGTCGCCGTCATCGACTTGATCTTCGCGAGCGCCTCGGGGCGGAATTGCGGCGGCTCTTCGGGCGTGGCTTTCCGATCGAATTGCGGAATCGCTGCGGGGTCAACGCCGTAGCGACCTGAGACGCCCTGCCCTGCCCCGTTAGGAAACCACTGACCGGTGAAGTCGGGATGGCCGTCGGCGAGGCGCGGCGTTGGACCGCCCGGCGGCAGCGGCTTGATCGTGTAAGAGCCCTGGGCTGTGCCCTGGGCTGTGCCCTGCGCCGTGCCCTGGGCCAAGCCCTGGGCCGCGCAGAGGGCAACGATGATCAGCGCAGAAACTGCGACGCGAGTATGCAGCGCGTTCATCACGTCAGTCCTGGATCTGACCGACCTGCCGCATCACGCCATCCGAGAACTTCAGCGTGCCCGCGGCAGCGGCGTTCGGCTTGCCGGTCTTCGATAGACAGCCCCGGATCCACACGTCCTTGTCGATGTTGTCGAGGAACACCTGACGGTCGGTGCCGTTCCGCCGCAGGGTCACGGGCGAGTAGGCCTGAAACGACCACTGCTCGACCTTGCCGTTCTCTTTCACATCGACGAAGAAATATGGGTGCGGATTCTGCCAGTCCAGCTTCCGGAGCGTCCCCGTGAAGTCCCTGCACTTGGTACTGTCCCACTCAGCCGCAAACGAATGATGCGCCGATGCAGGCGCAGCGATGGCCAATGCGCCACACGCGAGGACCGCCGCGCCAAACCGTTTCGGACTCTTCATTGCCGCCTCCGTCGTCTCAGGCCGTGCCAGGAGTGTATACTCGCACGGCCCGCTGTGATCGGGTCCTCTCGCTTCCAGTGACTCTCTCTCACATTTTGTGCCCGGTGGACTTGTCCGAGGCGTCGCAGCATGCGCTCGAACAGGCCACTGCCATCGCCGGCTGGTATCACGCGACGCTGACCGTCCTTTACGTGCACCAGTCGGGGCCAGCGATTGCGCTCGAGCCATATGGCATCAACGCGGCACCCGATGAGGAACGCGCCGAGATCGATCGGCTCAGGGAGGCGGCCCGGGCGGTCGCGGCTCCGGCCATCGAGGCCAACGTGCAGGTGGACGTCGTCATCGACGTCGGTGATGCGACCCGGCAAATCCTCGTGCGAGCCGAACCGCGTGACGTCGGCATGATCGTGATGGGCACGCACGGTGCGGGCGGGTTCGAACATCTCGTGCTTGGCTCCGTCACCGAGAAAGTCTTAAGGCGTGCGCGATGCCCGGTGCTGACGGTGCCACCACGCGTGCACGCGGCGGCTGGATTGCCCTTTCGGAGGATCCTCTGCGCCATCGACTTCTCGGACTCGTCGCTGTCCGGGCTGGAGTGGGCCTGGTCTCTGGCGCAGGAGTCCGGAGCCACCGTTTCACTGCTCCACGTGATTGAGTGGCCGTGGGACGAGCCGCCGGCGCCGCCGTTCGAGAAGCTCCCCGGCGTCGAAGGACGCAAGCTGGCAGCGTTCAGACAGGCCGCCGAAGCCTCGTCACGGCAACAGCTCGAGTCGCTCGTGCCGGACAACCTGCGTCATCGCTGTCCGTCGACGCCACTGGTCAGACACGGCAAGGCTCACCGCGAAGTGTTGGCGGCTGCAGCCGAAACGCGCGCCGACGTCATCGTCATGGGCGTCCACGGCCGCAATGTTGTCGATCTGACGCTGTTCGGATCCACGACGAGCCAGGTCGTGCGCCACGCCTCGTGCCCGGTGCTGACCGTCCGCACGCCCCGCTAGCGTCTGCGCGCTTGCCAACCCCGAAGCCTCGGGAAGATGATCGGTCTGACGTGCGCATCCGGCTGCCGTTGCTCATCTGCGCCCATCTCCTGGCCAGTGCCCTCGTGGAGGCGCTGTTTGCCCGGCAGTTCGGCCACCATCCGCGCGTGATTGCGTCCCACATCCTGCTGGTCGCCGAATGGGACCTCGCGCTGCTCCTCATTGTCACCGCGATTGCCACGCTCGTGCCCGGTGACAGATGGCCAGGCCTCACCTACCGGGGACTGCTCGCCATCACCGGCACAATGCAGGTGTATCTGTATGCGTTGAGTGCGGTGAGCAACACCTCGTGGGGACGCAACATGACGGGGCACCTGGTGATCGCGTTTGCACCCACCGTCTGGTCAGGCAAGGAACCATTTCCACTCGGTCCGATCGGCATCACCGTCTTTACGTTCGTGACCCTTGCCGTGATGGCATGCGTGGTCAGTCTGTGGCGCGGTGCGATCGTGGTCGCGCAACGGACGCCCATCGCTCGTGTCCGAGTCGTCTCTGCCGCGGCGGTGATGACGGTGCTCTTTGGCGCAACGATCGCATGGGGCGTCGAGAGTCGCGATGACCTGCTTTGGAAAGACGAACTGATCGCGAGCTTCTTCCGTCCGCAGGGATTCGCCTTCGAGCCGAACGCCCGACGAGAAGCGGTCGCCGAACGCGACGCCGTCCTGCGCGCGTCATATCCCAGGCCGGTCGCCAACGCTCACCGTAAGAACGTGGTCCTCATCATCGTGGATTCGCTGCGCGCGGATCGCATGCAGGCCTACGGGTATCAACGCGAGACGACGCCGTTTCTGTCCGCGCTGGTACAGAGCGGGCGCATGAAGAAGGTGAACGCCGCGTTCTCGAGTTGCTCGGAATCGTTCTGCGGGATCACCAGCACGCTGTCCAGCCGTGACTTCCGCAACATCAGCGCGCGCACGTTCCAGCTACAAGACGTCCTGCGCGACCAGGGCTACCGCACGTGGTTCCTTCTCTCCGGCAACCACAGCGCATGGAACGGACTGCCCTACTTCTATCACTCGGAGGAGGACACCTTCTTCGACGGGTCGCACACGCAGCGCTACACCATGGACGATGATCGGCTCGTGCTCGAAGGGCTCGAGCGAGTGCCACCGGCACTGCCGGGTGAGCCAGCGTTCTTTTACATCCATCTGATGTCGCCGCACTATCTGGGCGTGCAGTTCGAGGACTCGCACGTGTTCACGAGCCCTGACGATCGCGTCAGCCCTGGCCTCGAGCCGTACAAGATCCTGTCGCAACTGAACAAACCCGATCGCTACGACGACAAGGTTCGTCAAGCAGACGGCATCATCCGCGAGGTCTTCGCGACACTCAGCGCCAAGCGCTATCTGGACGACTCGATTGTCGTGGTGACCGGCGATCACGGAGAGGGGCTCGGTGAGCGGCACTGGGCGCACGGATGGCATCTCTACAACGAAGACATCCGCATCCCGATGCTGTTCTACGACACGCCCTCGGCCACGTATCCCGATCTCACGTTCGCCACGCAGGTCGACATCGCGCCGACGATTCTCGACCGCCTCGGCCTGCCTGTTCCGGAATCGTGGGAAGGACAATCGTTGCTGACGCCGTCGCGAAGGCGGTTCACGTACCATCAGACCTACTTCGTGCCCAATCGCTTCGCTGTGCTGTATCGCGACGATGGCGCGCTGTATAAATTCATTGCGACCCCCCAGTACGGCACCGAGGAGCTGTACGACCTCAGTAGCGATCGCGGCGAAGTCAACAATCTGGTCACGACAATGCCTGCTGTCGCAGAACTGCTCCGCGACAAAGTTCACGCGTATCTCGATGAGGGACCGTAGGTATGGATATGCACTCGCCTGCGACCGTCTGGAAGTGGATGGCCGCGATCGTCGGCCTGCACCTGGTGATATCAGCGATTCACGGCAGCGCCCACACGAGCGCCCGCGTGCCGATGTCGCTGGCGGCGAACCTGTTCGTGTTCGGCGTCATTCTTGCCGGCCCGCTGATCGGCCTTGTCATATCGATGTGGGCGAAGCTATTCGGGGCTGTGGTGATCGCGCTGACGATGGCGGCCTCATTGATCTTTGGTGTCGTCAATCACTTCATCATCGATAGTCCCGACCACGTCAGCCACATCGCGGCACCGTGGAGCAGGCTGTTCGCGATCACTGCGGTGCTGCTTGCGATCACGGAGCTGCTCGGTATGGTTGTCGCGCTGCGCCTGGTTCGCGCGGTACGACCGGCCCTCACCGATTGACCTCGCCGGATGAGCGCGACGACTCCGGCACGCGCATGACGGCGATCATCATTCCGCCTTTGACCGGTATCGGCTGAATCACGACTGGGTGGCGTCGCCCGCGCGTGCCGACAACCGTCCACCCGCTCGCCGTACCGACAGCGGCGCCGAACACGACATCACTCAGGAAGTGGCGATCGTCCACCAGCCTTGAGGTTGCGACGTACGTCGCGCCGACCAGCGCCGGCCACGACAAGCGATAGCCGAGATGCCGCTCGAGCACCGCGGCCGCGGCGAAGGCGGCTGCGGAGTGCCCGGAAGGAAAGGCGCAGCACGCACCGCTTGGCCGCTCGCGTTGGAATGAAACCTTCATCCCTTGTACGAGCACGCCCGACAAGATCTGCGCGCGCAGCAGGTCAAAGCCAACCTCCGAGTACTTGTTGGTCTTGGATTCTCCCTCGGTAGGGACGATATACCGGCCCACCGCCCACAGCCCTACGGCGGACCCGAACTGCACATAGGCGCTGCCGACCCACTGACCGAGGCTGAAGAAGTTATTGGCGGCGTCGTTTCCGACAATGTGCGACTCGACGTAGTCGTCGGCTGGATGCACCGCGAGCGCAGCGGCGGCGCCGATGCCCAGGATCGTCCAGGTCGACGGGCGCTTCGGAAACGCGACGAAGTCGCTCGCGCTGTCCTTGAGCAGCGATGACCAACCGGTACTAAGGTGTTCAGGTGCTCTTTCTTTCTTCGGCTCAGGCTGCTGTGCCGGCGGATCCTGGTCGAGGGTGGCAGGCTGGTCGGATTGGGTAACGGCCTCCAAAGCCTGCGCAAAAATAGGTCCAGACGCGGTCGCTGAACTGGTCGTCTGTGCCGCCAACCTCGGCGCACTGCATGAGATCAGCAGAGCGCAAATACACAGCCATCTCATATTTACCCCTCGCACTCGATTCATCTGGCCATCCTGATGCACGCGCGGTACCCAACCCGGGGGAAATGATAACGAAACACCCGATCGCAGCTGCAGGAGAATAGTCAGCCATATGCATGAAGCGGCGACTGGACTCTCTGCGTGGGAAAGCTTTTACGTGATCGTCGGCAGTTCCGGCGGCGCGCTCATCGGCCTGCAATTCGTCGTCATGACGTTGATCGCTGAAAGCCGCCTCCGTACACAAGGCGGCGCGCTCGGCGCATTCGGTGCGCCAACCATCGTGCATCTGACCGGCGCATTGGTCGTATCAGCGATCATGAGCGCACCTTGGCCCTCGCTCGGGTCGGTGTCGATTGCGCTCGGGATCTGCGGGCTCGGCGGGCTCACCTACTCGACGATCGTGGTGCGCCGCGCGCTGCGTCAGACCGACTACGAGCCCGTCTGGCAGGACTGGGTGTGGTTCTTCGCGCTGCCCTGCATCGCCTATTTGGCGCTGTTGTTCGACGCAGCGTTCCTCCGTGGCCACGACCCGATCACGTTGTTCATCGCGGCCGCGGTCGCGCTTGGACTGCTGTTGATTGGTGTTCACAATGCGTGGGACTCGGTCATGCATATCGTGACCGCCGGACGAGCGACGAAAGAGGACTGACATGCGCATCGGGGTTCTGGGTTCTGGTTTGATGGGCGGAAAGCTGGGGACACTCTTCGCTCGTGCCGGGCACGACGTCGTGTTCAGCTATTCGCACAGCGAACAGAAGCTGAAGCGGCTCGCACGGCAGGCCGGTGAACGGGCTAAGGCCGGCACACCATCTGACGCCGTGCGTGACGCGGACGCGATCCTTCTGGCGGTGCACTGGTCGCGCGTCGACGACGTCCTGAAGCAGGCCGGCAGCGTGTCGGGCAAGGTCATCGTCAGCTGCTCGTTGCCGATGACCAGGGACGACAGTGAGCTCGCAATCGCCACACATCGTCCGGCGCGGAGGCGTTGGCGAAGAAGGCGCGTCGCGCGCACATCGTGTCGGCGTTCAGTACGGTTCCCAGCGAAGTGCTGTTCAGCGTCTTCGACAAACGTCGCCGTGCAACGCGGCCCAGCCTGGTGTATTGCGGAGATCACCGCACAGCGAAACAGATCGCGGCGAAGTTGATTCGCGACGTGGGGTTTGATCCGATCGATGCCGGTCCACTCAAGACCGCCCGGTATATCGAGCCGTTCACGATGCTCGTCGCCCAACTGGCCTACGAGGGCACGAGCGGCCCGCAGGTCGCCTATCGATTTGAGCGGTTCGCATCGCGCGTCACCGCGTACAGATGATCTCGCCGTGAAGCACGGCAAACCAACCGTCTTCGGCTGACGCCCACGCGCGCCAGCCGTCGGCCATCGCCGCAAGGTCCTCCGGCGTGGCACGGCCATCGCGAATCGCCTGCGTCGCGATCGCCGACGAGGTCATGCGCTCCGCCCAGAGTCCGCCCCACCATGCGCGGTCCTCCGGCGTCGCGAAACACCACGCTGACGCCGACGCGTCGATCCGCTCGAACCCGGCGTGCCGCGCCCACGACAGCAGATAACGGCCAGCGTCGGGCTCACCGCCATTCGATCGCGCGATCTCGTGATAGAGCGCGAGCCAACGCGTGAGCCGTTCATCGGCTGGATGCCATGTGAACCCGCCGTAGTCCGAGTCGCGTGCCGCGACGATTCCGCCCGGCCGCACGACTCGTCGCATCTCTTTCAGCGCGGTCACAGGATCCGCCACATGCTGCAGCACCTGATGCGCGTGGACGATGTCCCATGGTGCGCGCGCGCGTCCCCCGTCCTCGAACGCCATCGAGTAGACATCACCCGTCGCGAACTCGACACCAGGATGGTCGCGCGTTGCGGCGGCGACGACATCGGCAGAAAGATCAATCCCGCAGACTCTCCCAGGTGCAAGCCGCGTAGCGAAGTCCGCAGTTATTGTGCCGGGCCCGCAGCCAACGTCGAGCAGACTCAGCCCTGGCCGCAGATGAGGAATCAGATACGCAGCAGAGTTTTCAGCGGTGCGCCATCGATGCGAGCGCAAGACGCTCTCGTGATGTCCGTGTGTATACGTTGGAGGCCTCATGTAGGATGGTGCCTGAAAGAGACGCGATGAAGACGCTTGGAGCCGCAGCCGCGTTCTTCGCCAGCCGCGATGTCATTCTAAAACACCGCACCGACTACGCGAGCGCCGTGCGTGAGTTCACGTGGCCGGCTCACGAACATTTCAACTGGGCGCTCGATTACTTCGACACGATCGCCGCCGGCAACCATCGGCCGGCGCTGCACATCCTCGAAGAGGACGGCACGCAGACGATCCGTTCGTTCGCCGAGCTCTCGGCCTCATCAAATCGCGTCGCCAATTTCCTGCGCGGCCTCGGCGCACGGCGCGGCGACTGTTTGTTGTTGATGCTCGGCAACGAGGTCGCGTTGTGGGAGACGCTGCTCGCGGCGATCAAACTTGGCGTCATCGTCACCCCCGCGACGCCGCTGCTGACGACCGACGATCTTCAAGACCGAGTTGACCGCGGACGGGTTCGGCATGTCATCACCAGCGCGATCAACACGTCGAAGTTCGACGGCGTGAATGGCGTCTACTCCAGAATTGCCGTCGGCGATGCCCCGGCAGGGTGGCATCGATACGATTCGTCACGGAACGCCGATGCGGGTTTCGTTGCTCACGACGCAACTCGAGCCACCGATCCGATGCTTCTGTATTTCACGTCTGGAACGACGGCGAAGCCAAAGCTCGTGGTCCACACACACCAAAGCTATCCCGTGGGACACCTCACGTCGCTGTACTGGATCGGCGCGCAGCCCGGCGATCGGCATTGGAACATCAGCTCACCAGGGTGGGCCAAGCACGCCTACAGCTCCTTCTTCGCCCCCTGGAACGCGGAAGCGACAGTCTTCATTTTCAATTACGCGCGCTTCGACGCGAAGGCCGTGCTTGCCACACTCGAGCGGTGCCAGGTGACGACCCTGTGCGCACCGCCAACGGTGTGGCGAATGCTGATCCAGGAGTCGCTCGGCTCGTATCGCATCGCGCTGCGTGAAGCGCTGTCTGCCGGCGAGCCGCTCAATCCTGAAGTGATCGAGCAGGTGCAGCGCGCATGGGGTCTCACGGTCCGCGATGGCTATGGGCAGACGGAAACGACGCTGCTCATCGGCAACCCGCCTGGCCAGCCGATCAAGCCTGGGTCGATGGGACGGCCGATGCCTGGCTACGACGTCGTGTTGCTCGACCCCGATGGCCAGGTCTCCTCCACTGACGGGGAGGTCTGTCTCCGCCTCGAGAATCGACCGCTCGGTCTGACCGACGGATACGCTGGTGATGACGCGAAGACGTCGAACGTGATGCGTGACGGCTACTACCACACCGGCGACATCGCGTTCTGCGACAGCGACGGCTATTTCACGTTCGTCGGCCGCGCCGATGATGTGTTCAAGGCGTCGGATTACAGGCTGAGTCCGTTCGAGCTGGAGAGCGTGCTGATTGAATGCGTCGCCGTCGCCGAGGCCGCGGTCGTGCCGAGCCCCGATCCGCTGCGACATGCCGTACCCAAAGCGTTTGTCACGTTAGCGACCGGGTTCAACCCGTCGCGCGAGTTGGCCGCGGAGATTCTCGCGCACTGTCGCTCGCGGCTCGCGCCATTCAAACGGATTCGGCGGATCGAGTTCGCGATGCTGCCGAAAACCATCTCGGGCAAGATCAGACGCGTTGAGCTGCGGCAGATGGAAGCAGACCGTCGCGCCGCGGGTGAACGCGGCGTCGATGAATTCTTCGAAGACGATCTCTAGGGTGCGGAAAAATCATCGCTGCCGCGCGCTATTCCGCAGTGAGGCGTCACGACACTCGCCGGCGGTGTGCATTTGTCTCAGGTGACCCGGGGCACGCACTTTGCTCATGCCCACGCTGAGGTGACGTCATGGCGGTCACAAGCATTCTGCTCCCAACCGATTTCAGTCCGACATCCGAGGCGGCGCTCCACTACGCCAGCGAGATGGCGCTCACATTGGGTGCTCGTCTGTACCTGATGCACGTGCCCGGGAGGACTGGAGAACACTTCGAGGCCAACTTCCCGCACGGACAATTCGAAGCCGCTGCTCGGCGGGGACTGTCGTCGTTTCTCACGACGGAACAGATCGACCGGCTGCGACCTGAATACGCTGTGCGTGTGGGAGTGCCGGCAGAAGAGATCGTGCGCTACGCCGACTCCGCGGACGTTGACCTGATCATCATGGGAACGCATGGCCGGACGGGTCTCGCCCATGCATTGATGGGCAGCGTTGCGGAACAGGTCGTGCGAACGGCACCCTGTCCGGTCTTGCTCGTGCGCGCGCCGAAGCCCGCGGCCGTCTTGCAGGGCGTGGTTGTCGACGTGCCGCCCGCGAAGAGGACGCTGGCCTGAGGCTCAGAACGTCAGACGCGCAACGAGGAAGTCGTCGTCTGCTGAGACCGTGACACTGCACGCTCTCGCCCGGAGACGGGGCGTACTGACGAACGCCCCCCTCCTCGGCGCGCGTGACGAACTGATCGCTGATCACGACCAGCAGCGATCCCCGATCAATTCCTTGGAATGACATGACACACACGGCTCTGCAGACTCAGCTACTGACTTGAAGCGATGATAAGAACCCATGACTCGCGTTCTCGTCACCGGTGCGACAGGTCAGATCGGCAGCGAGGTGGTCTCGCAACTGCGCGGGACAGGTTGCCGAATCCGCGCGATGAGCCGCAATCCACGCTCTGCGAACCTGCCGGCAGATGTCGAACTCGTCCGCGGTGATCTGTCTGCGTCCGACACACTCGACGCGTGCCTCGACGGTATCGACAGCGTGTTCCTCGTATGGATGGCACCGCTCGCAGCGGCCGCACCAGCGATTGAGCGCATCGCCGCACACGCGCGCCGGGTCGTGCTGCTCACGTCGCCGCATCGCACACCTCACCCCTTCTTCCAGCAACCGAATGGGCTTCGAGTCATTCATGCCGGTGTCGAGCGACTGATCGAGTCGTCGGGTCTGCGCTGGACCTTCCTGCGCCCTGGACCGTTCGCAATCAATTGCCGTAATTGGTGGGCGCCACAAGTCCGGGACGGGGATGTCGTGCGTTGGTTCTACGCCGGCGCCGCGACTGCGCCGGTACACGAGCGCGACATCGCGGCAGTGGCCGTGCGCGCGTTGTGTCGCGAGGAGCACGACGGCCGCGAACACGTGATCACTGGACCGGCATCACTGACCCAACGTGAGCAGGTGCAGATCATCGGCGATGGGATACAACGGCCGCTCCGATTCGAGGAGCTCTCGCGTGAATCTGCACGGGAACAGATGCTGGCGATGAGGTTTCCGCCGTTCGCCGCCGATATGTTGTTGGATGCGTACGCAGCGGCGGTGGGACTACCGGCGCTCGTGACATCAACCGTGTTGGAGGTCACTGGTCAACCGGCGCGTTCGTTCCACGATTGGGCCATGGACCACGCTGGCGACTTCGCAAGACTCGCGTAATCCGTCACTCGGAACGCTTCTCATCAAATCCTCATCTTCACGTCATTCACGCGCTCGTCGCTCATGACAGCTTCATGCAGCCCCGGTTCGACACCGCGGGAGGCGATGAAAAGGAGAAGATCATGAGTCTCACATTACAGCGCGTTGTCATTGCATGTGTCTGTGCCGCGGCACTGGTCGCGGTCGGGTGCGCCAACGGATCCGTAAATCCCGTCAGTCCCAGCGCCAGTCCTGGCGTCTCCAGTCTCGCGGCACCGGGCGCAACGTCAGCGTCCTTCCCGCGAAGCGGAGCCCTCCATGTGACGAAGGAGTGCTCGACGTACGCGGGGGGTGCCGGTGACGTGTGCACGATTACGTCATCGAACGTTAAAGAGATCGAGGTCGGCTCCAAGGTTGTCTATGCCCAGGCCGCGAACTTCAGCACGCTGTCGCTCGACAGCGACGTCGTTCTCGACCTTCCAGGACCGGGCAACAACACGGCGTCCGGCCACTGTCACCTCAATCTTGTGACAGGTATCGGACTCTGCACCTTCTCGGGTGGGACCGGGAAGTTCACCCATTTCCACGCCAGCGCGAACGTGTCGTATCTGGGCGGACCTGACTATGCGTGGGACGGAACCTACAGCTTCGATCCGCAAGGCTGAACTAGACTGACGCCGGAGTTCGAGATGCAGAAGCTGGGCGACATCGTTTCTGAACGCGCGCTGGCCACCTTCGCCGGACGCGCCCGCGAAGTGGAAGCCCTTCTCCAACTGTTCGAGCAGAGCGGCCCACTTGCGCTCTACGTCCACGGCGTTGCGGGCATCGGGAAGTCCAGCCTGCTCGAGGTGTTCGCCGCGCGCATGCGGGCGAAGGGGGGCCGCGTCGTGAGGATCGACTGCCGGACGGTCGAGCCCACCGTGCAGGGATTCCTGTCCGAGCTGTCAGATGCGCTTGGCGAGCCGTTGCTCACCGTCGAGGAGGTTGCCGAGCGCCTCGCGCTCTTCGACGAGAGGATCGTGATCGCGCTGGACACGTTCGAAGTGTTTCGCCTGATGGAGACGTGGATCCGGCAGATCTTCATTCCATCCCTTCCGGTGAATGCGCGCGTGGCGATCGCCAGCCGCAACCCACCTTCACCAGCATGGCGGACGACGCCCGGTTGGTTGGGACTCTTCCGGAGTCTGCTGCTCGAGCCTCTGTCGGAGACCGAAGCACTCGGGTACTTGACGATGTCCGGCATCGCGCCTGATGTGGCGCGGCGAATCAATTTGATTGCTCGCGGGCATCCGCTGGCGCTCGGCATGGCCACGTCGATCGTCCTATCGGAAGCCGGACGAACGATCGAAGAGGCGGGCCTGCACCAGGTCATCGAGGCACTGTCCCACTCCTATATCGAGGCTGTTCCCGATCCCATCACGCGACGAGCACTCGAAGCCAGTTCCGTCGTTCGTTGCGTCACCGAACCGCTGCTCCACGCGCTCCTGCCGGAGACGCCGCCACGCGACACGATAGAACGGCTCGCTGCGCTGCCATTCGTCGAGCCTGGTCGTGAGGGCTTGTTCATTCATGATGCGGTGCGGAGCGCCATCGCCAGCAGTCTTGCGACGCGGGATCCGGATGCGCATCGCGAGTATCGTCGGGCGGCATGGGCGTTCCTTCAGAACAGGCTGCGAGTCGCGCATGGGAAGACCGAACCGTGGCGCTACACCGCCGACCTCCTCTTTCTGATCCAGAATCCCGTGCTTCGGGAAGGGTTCTTCCCGAGCGGTCCACAGCCGCTCGCCGTCGAGCCCGCCACACCTGAGGATGAACCGGCGGTACATCAGATCGTGAGTAAGACGGCCGCTGCGGAGCGTGAGGCGCTCTTTGCCTGGTGGCGTTATCACCCTGACGGCTTCCGCATCGTGCGCGATCGCGACGGCGGCGCGTGCGGACTCTGCGTGATGATCCGTGCGTCGGACTTGAATGAAGCCGTCGATGCCTGCGATCCGGTTGCGGCCGCATGGCGGCGCGACGCAGTACTGCGGGACCCATCGGCTGCGCTCTTCTGCCGACGCTGGCTCGATCGGGATGTGGGCGAAGCTCCGTCCGCGTCACAGGGAGCGTCCTGGGTGGATCTGAAGCGGTCGTATGTGGAAATGCGCGGAACGCTGCGCTGGGTCTACACCGTGATCGCCAATCCCGAGCCGTTCGGAGAAGTGCCAGCCAGATTGGGATTCCGGCCGCTCGCCGAGCCGACGATTAACGTCGGCGGCCAGACGCTGTACTCGGTGATGCTCGACATGGGCCCCGGATCAGTCGATGCGTGGTTGACGGAATTGGTTGGCGCAGAAATCACGGCGGAGGAAATCGAGTCCTCGAAACTGCTCGACGTCGAGGCCCACGAACTGGTCTTGAGCTCGGGCCGCGTCGGGCTGACGTCGCTCGAATTTGGCGTCATGCAGTATCTGCAGGAACGTCCCGGAAAAGCCGTGGGGCGCTATGACCTCATGGAAGCGGTATGGGGATACAGAAATCCAACAGCGAGCAACGTCGTTGATGTCGTGGTTCGATCGCTGCGCCAGAAGCTCGGCGCCGACGCCGCCTCCGTGGAGACCGTCCGCGGAACCGGGTACCGGTATCGCGTCCCGATACGTTAGACCGGCGATCAGCGAGTCGAACGCTGCGAAGACGCGGTCAGTATTTCCTGGTATCGCGGACTGGCGGATCGTACTCCTGCTTGTTCCACTGATGTCCGCAGGACGAACATGTCAGCGAGAGGACGACTAGATAAAGATGGCCGGGGACGGTCTCGACGCGATACGTCTTCCCGGTGCCGTGCTGGCAGTTGGGGCAGTAGATATCCATTGGGGGCCCTCTCCGCGTCGCAGCTTGCTCCAGAACGGCACGTCGGTCTATTGGGTGAAACCAGTACGACGAAACCCGAACGACGTTCAGCCCCGACTCGAACCAAATTTGGCGTCGGTGAGTGGCGCCTCCACTCCCGCTGGATGCTCAGCGGTTTGAGTCTGAGCTGCGCCACAGGTTCCAGAGACGTCGACAGCCCTCGAGCGCAGCCCATCACATCGCGAGTGCGAGGAACCGGTGTCACGTCAGACGAACAGACTAATGGGATCGATACCGCCTTCGAATTGTTCTGGCGCCTCGCGCGCACAGCGCGCGTTGGCACGCCCGGGGGATCCGTGAGAGCTTGCACGGTTCCGTTCTCGGGCATCGCCGCCTGACACTTCGTTTTAGAGATCGCCCTACCTACCGCGCCGTTGTCATTCGGGCCGGCTTTTCAATGCGGCCCCGGGTATGACTGCGACTCCGGACGGAACAGCTGTAACGGAGAGTTCATATCCGGCATCGTCTCCATCCGCTCCTACCCAGATGATGTATCTGCCCGCGGGGAGCTGGCTGCGCAGAGTCGCACCTCGAACTCCGTTGGTGAAAGTTTCAGCGAGCGGGGTCAGCTGCGCATCCGCGAGCACGAGATGCGCAAAATAGGCGCCCATCTTCAGATCAATTTGGAGAAGCGCGGGCGCGGTCAGATTGAGTTGCCAGCCATCAACCGGTTCGCGCTGGAGAAAGCAGGCCGATCCGCTTGATTTAAGGGTCCCCGACTGGCTCTGGCCAATTTCAATGGTCGGTGGCTCCATGCAGGAGCGGACCGTGAGAGCGGGAGTGACTGGAACAGGAACAGAAATGGGCGCAGGCCCCGTAGTCGGCGCCCCGTTACACCCGCAAACTACCGCGATGGATAGAACGAGCCAACGCCGCCCGCCCATTGAGAAGGGCATTCCGCCACCTCCTGGATGAACCGACACCAAACAGGCAAACATTGTGGCCGTCTTGCCAGGCTCTTATACCCGCTTTAACGCCGACCAGAATGTTTCCGAACGCAGTTGAGAGTCAATCGGGCTTCGCGCCTGGTTCGTCTGACAGTCGCCGTCGACCTGGATGCGGCGTGGGCACTTCAATGGGAGTCGGCTAGCAGGCTGGTGGTCAAGGCGCGGCATGAGCCGAGCCTTTGCCCTTTGCCTTTTGACCTTTGACCTCGCGCGCAAAGCGCGCGTTGGCGCGCCCGCCCTTCGACGTTGCTCAGGGCAGGCAGGACTCGTGAAAGGTTGGATCCGGGGCATCACCGCCTGACGGCGGAATTCAAATCGACCACGACCCTGCGCCACGGCTGGCAACTTGGCGATGAGCCGCGCCGGGCGGCTCGAGAACCTGACGCTCAGCGAGGCGATCCGATCCGGCGGAATCCGCCGAAGTCTGGATTGAAGCTCAATTCGGTGTGGCCCCATTCCCAAACAGGATAAAGACGATTGTCGTCCGCGCCTTTGACGTCCGCGTCATCGCAGCTCTGCGGCGCTTTGTTCAGAACAATTTCAGCGGACTGCACCCGACGCCGCGCTGGCTCAATCTTCCATGAACCTTCGACTCTCATGTGCCTGTGCGGCGATTCGATTGTGTAGACGTAACGGTCGTCTGGCGTCAGATCGATCGTTTCTTTCCCTCCCTCGCACTCGACCTGCCAGCGTCCGATCACGTCACTAGCGGAAGAATGCAGCGGCACGCAGGCGCTCGAAACAACGAACGTCAGCACGATGGCGCCGCTATGCAGATGTCGCATGTTCATGAGCGGTCAAGCGCTCCGTCATCGCTGGGCCGAGCGGGAATCCGCCCGGTCGAAGGCATCCCAGTTCTTGCCGTAGTAGTCGGGGAACCCGAGTTTACGCGCGAGTAGTTCGTTCAGCGCCGAAGCGGTTCGAACGTCCGACAGGTCGATCACAACCGATGTCACGTCAGACAAACAGACTTAATGGCGTCGATACCGCCTTCGAATTGTTCTGACGCGCCCGACAGATTCGCACGCCTTTGACCTTTGCCTTTTGACCTTTGACTTTGCTCGCGCAGCGAGCTGGCCCACCCGGCAGGACTCGGAACCGCTCGCGACGAGCGGAGCGAGTCGCGGCGCTTCCCGGAGGCCGGCCGGGAGCGGCCACTTCGCGACAGCGAAGTGGCGCGCCCGGCAGGACTCGAACCTGCGACCCCCGGCTTAGAAGGCCGGTGCTCTATCCAACTGAGCTACGGGCGCGTGATGATCGGAAGGCCAATCAACAGTCTACGTGGATTCGACCGCTCGAATCTCACGCCAGGAGAGCGGCAAATCATCGGACACCCAATCCGATCGCGCAATCGCCAGAGTATCCGAGTTGTGTCTCGCCCTACGCCGATCTCCAAGCCGGGACGAGCGGCGTCGGTTATGCTGCTGAACCTGTGCCGAACCGCACGCACCAATCGTCTACTCACGTCAGCATCCGCCCGCATGATTTGATGTACTGCCCGAGGTTGTCGAGGGCTGGAGACGTGGACTACGGCCTCAACATCGGGGATGTCGCCCGAAGCGACACGGGCCGGTCATCGGTGGTGATGTCCCATTGGTGCTCGCAGCGGTCGCACACATAGGTCACCGTGCGCTGGCCATCCTTGATGGTGATCGCGCGTGCCGCACCCGTGCCTTGAGCACAGTTCGCACACGTCTGGTTCGACGCCGGCTCCGTCGCGGACATAAGGGATCAGGCACTTGTACATCGCGAACGGGCGGGATGTCGGTTGCGGAAAACCCGTAGTGGCCAACACGCGTGTGCGGCCAATTTTGTGCATTCACAAAAGAAAGGATTTCGTGTCGTCACGAAATAGGGCGTGCCTACCGCGTGGTAAGTTCACACAAACCCTTATGCCCATGTCGGTCCGGCGTCAGTGTCCCCAGTGCAGTCAGGGAATCGGTGTCGCGCGCAGCGCGACGGTGTTGCCAGATCGGCCGTCGGTGTTCGTGATAACGCTGGCGTGCCAGTTGTGTCTTCACGAGTGGCACGTGGAATACGAACTCCCACCTGGTGACGGACCCAGCGCCCCTCCAGACAAATCTCACTCGTAGCGGTGCTTTCCAGCCGGGCTACGGCGCACCCGTCACCACGTGAGTGTGACGAGATCGCACGTCATCGACTCTTCGTCTTGTGCGCGTCGAAGAAGTCGAATATCTGACCGATGATCGCCGGCTGTGCCCACGCATCCGTATGTGCGCCACCAGGCACCGGCAGCCACGTCGCATTCACACCCTTCGCCTTGGCGTGTTGCACCATTGCCTCGCTCGCGCTGAACACCATCGTCGTGTCCATGTCGCCGTGGATGACGAGCACCGGCACGCTCTTCAGCTTCTCGTAAGGGAACATCTCATCCTCGAGCGGCGCGGCACTCGGAGCGATTGCAGTCCAGCGTTCGGGATACCGCGTGGCGTACGTCCAGACCGCGCTCCCTCCA
>Ga0310810_10000699_pt1 | contig 33674 bp, 26 predicted proteins | sample NCmetagenome_FD_207641 | JGI IMG/M metagenome (GOLD analysis project Ga0310810, IMG submission 207641) | Soil microbial communities from experimental microcosm in Duke University, North Carolina, United States - NC | ecosystem: Engineered > Artificial ecosystem > Soil microcosm > Unclassified ... | reverse complement strand
CACCTGCTCCGCGCCGGGCACACGTTGCACGTCCACAACCGCACGCGCGCCAAGGCGCAGGCGTTGCTCGAAGCCGGGGCGCACTGGCACGACTCCGCCGGGGACGCCGCGGCCGCGGCCGAGTTCGTGTTCACCATCGTCGGCTTTCCCGTGGACGTGGAGGAGACGTACTTCGGCCCGGGCGGCATCCTGGCGCGCGCGCGCCCGGGCGCGACGCTGGTCGACATGACGACTTCCAGCCCGCTGCTGGCCCGGCGGATCGCCGACGCGGCCGCGGCCCGCGGCCTCGCGGCGCTCGACGCGCCGGTGTCGGGCGGTGACATCGGAGCGCGCGATGCCAAGCTGGTGATCATGGTTGGCGGCGAGGCGGCGGCCTTCGACCGGACGCGGCCGCTGTTCGAACTGATGGGCAAGAACATCATCCTCCAAGGCGGCCCGGGCGCGGGCCAGCACTGCAAGATGGCGAACCAGATCTCGATCGCCTCGATCATGATGTCGTGGTGTGAGGCGCTGACTTATGCCCGGAAGGCCGGTCTCGACCCCGCGCGCGTCATCGAGAGCATCGGCGGCGGCGCGGCCGCGAGCTGGTCCCTCAACAACCTCGCGCCGCGGGCGCTGCGCGGCGATTTCGCGCCGGGATTCTACGTGAAGCACTTCCTGAAGGACATGCGCATCGCGCTCGAGTCGGCCGCCGCCATGCAGCTCGACCTGCCCGGCCTCAGGCAGGCGAAGGCGCTTTACGACGAGGTCGCGGCGCGCGGCTGGTCGGACGACGGGACGCAGGCGCTGTTCCGTCTTTATCAGGCGCGGGCTTGAGTCCGGTCCATGCCGTCCGCCGTGCCGCCCTTCACGGCAGCCGCGTGAGCCCTTCCGCCCGAATGTGCCACGAGCCGTCCTTCGGAAAACCGGGGAACTCCTCGGGGCAGCCTTCCCAACCGCCGACCATCAGCGCGACGGCGGACAGAAACGAGCCGTTGGCGGGCAGGTAGACCGCGATCTCCCGCCGGCCGTTCTGGTTGTGCACGCGGTCGCTGCCGACCGGGGCGTGCCCGTTGGGCAGGTAATGGTTGTTCGGACCATCGCGCATCAACACCTCGATCGCATCCGCCGGCCGGCCGAGCCGCGTGGCGGTCATCGCGACCATCGGGTAATCCCAGCCCCAGATCTTGGTCTGCCAGTCCCATTGCTGGAGCACGCCCGAAAGCGTCCGGTCCATCGTCGCGCGATCGACGTCCGGACCTCCCGGCAGGAAGCCGAGGGCCATCAGCATTTCCGGATGATCGTGCCGGCTGGCGAGATCGGTCCAGGTGTCGGGATGCGACTCCAGCGCCGTGTACTTGCCGTCGACGACCGGCAGGGGCGAAAGCTTCGCGAGCTTCGCATCCCAGTCGGCGTCGCGCGGCAAGCCCGAGCGCAGCCGCCAGCGTTGCGCCGTCTCGAGCGCCCACCGCCAGTAGGCCAGCTCGAACGCCGGATTCCGGCTGGTCGCCGGGTCGTGGATCTCCTGTGCGATCCACAACGGCGGCCCGAGCACGTAGCGGTCGCGTTTCGGGTCCAGCTTCAGCATCGACGCCATGCAATCAGCCGTGGCGAAGACAAGGTCGCGGTAATGTTCGAGATTCTCCTGCGACGGCGATTGCCGCAGCAGCAGGTCGCAAAGGTAGATTGGGTGCGGCTGGTTCCAGACGATCAGGGGGTTTCCGCCCGGGCTCTCGCGGTCGTCCGGCCCGACCATCTTGGCCCAGCGCGCGCCGCGCAGACCGCGTTCCGCCGCCAGCGCGCGCGCCTCGGGCAGATGCCGGACGAACCATTCCAAATTGCGCTTCGCCAGCTCCGTCTGGCCCCAGAGGATGAAATGCGCCGTGCTCCACCAGATCATCTCGGTGTGGTGCTTGCCGTACCACGTGTCGCACGTCAGGCCGCTCTCCTGCGGCGGCACGTCGCCCGCGCACTGCACGGCAGTCAGGTAACGTGACCGGATGATCCGCTCCTCGACCTTCGGCGCGAGCGGGTTGCTGCTGCCGGTGAAGTCCACCGCCGCGCCGCCGCGCCAGAAGCCCGCCCAATGCGCCGCGCTACGGGCGACCGCGTCGTCCACGGTCGCCGGCGAACCGGTCGGCCGATCGCGGGAGAACGCCGCGGTGAACGCAAGCGCGGCTTCACCCCGGGCGGCCATCGTGAAAGTATGATCCCCGGCCGGCTGCAGCGTGCGGTTGCTCGCAACCCAATAGGTTGTGCCGCCGACCTTGCGCTCGACGACCCCGGGGGCAACGCGCTTCGATTCGTGCGCCTCGGGGTGGCTCCAGTCGAGCGGGGGCGTGTTCTTGACCGCCAAATCGTGCCCGCGCGGAAAGGCCAGGCGGACGCGCAGTTTTCCCTGCTGCATCAGGTCCGACTCGACGCGCACGCCAATGGTATCCGAGTCGGGGGCGCATGCGGTCGTCACCGTCACCGGTACTCCCCGCAGTTTGTACTTGCTCGTGATGATCCCGCGCCAGAGGTCGAGCGTCTGGTCGACGTCAGTCACCTCCTCGGTCTTCAGCGGGCTTCCGTCGCTCCATTCGAGCGAAATTTGCCCAAGCGGATGCAGTTGCGGGTTGCGGCGCAGCCAGTCGGACGCCGGCGTGCCTTGATTGCTCGGGAGCGCGATCGTCGTGCCGTCGGCTTGCGTGTAAGTTTCGTTGGCGTCGGCTAGCTGGTAGCCGTGCGGATTGTCCTCGGTCGTCCAGCACCAGCGCGCGAGCGTCTCGAGCGGGATGCCGGTGCGGTAATAATAATCGCCGAAGCTCTGCAGGCCGGTGACGTCGACCGTGAACGCGAAACCGCCGTTGCCGACCGTCAGCGGCGACTCGGGATCGACGCGGCGCACGACGACGTTGTGCCGCGAGACCAGCGCCTCGCGGTCGATCGGCGTCGCCTCGGGCAGGGTCAGCGGGACGGCCGCGGCACCGTGCTGGAAATGAAAATAGTCGAAATCGGCCGCGCCGGCGCCGCCGTAGCTGAACAGCGCCATCCGCGCGCCCTTCCACTGGCTGAATTGCAGCCGGATGTCGCCGCCGAGCGTGGCGAAAATGGCGCCATCGACACTGAAGCCCAGCCGGGCCGCGTCGCCGCGGTATTCCCCCCGGAGCCAGACGACCGGACCGGCGATCTCCGGGCCGGGACCGGCATCCGAGACGATCCGGTACACACCGTCCTCGCGCTTCACGCCGGCGAAATTGAAAAGCTTGCCGCTCATGAAGGCCACGCCCGCCTGCTGGCCCTCCGCCAAGCCGCTCGCGTCGAGCTTCACCTCGAACGAACCGCCCGCGCCCCACAGTTTTTGCGTGAGCGTGTTGCGCGCGGTTGCCAGGTCGGCCGCCGGCAGGCCGTGCAAGCGCAGCCAGCCGGGCCGCGCCGCCAATGACCAGCCCGCCGGAACGGGATTGTGATTCCACTGCCATTGCGGCGAAAGGCCGGCCGCGTCGAAGTCGTCGCTCGTCTGCGGATGCTCGATGGGCGCCCCCGCGCCGATCGCGGGCTTCGGGCCACCCCGGACCGGCCGGCCGTGGTCGCCAAAGACCGGCCAGTCGTCGTCGCCCCAGTGCACCGGCTCGAGGCAGGGCACGCGGCCGAGCGGTCCGGCGGACTTGAATCCGATGAACCAGGCCGAGCCGTCGTCGAGCTCGACCAGGCCTCCTTGGTGCGGACTGCCGTCCGGCAGCACGACGCGCCGTTCATAGGGCCCGCGCAGCGAGCGCGAGCGGAGAACGGTCTGGCCCCCGCGCTCGACGCCACCTTCGGGCAAGGAGATGTAATACCAGCCGTGCCGCTTGAAGAGTTTCGGCCCCTCCGCCACCGGGCCGCGATAGATTTCCACCCCGTCGTCGAGCAACTGCGATCCATCCGCGCTCAGGCGGTGCAGGTAGAGCGGACCGGCGCCCAGCCGCCCGTGCACCAGCCAGGCCGAGCCATCATCGTCCCAGAACGGGCACGGATCCTCCCACTGGTCGACCCGTTTCACCACCGCGCCCGTCCAGGGCCCGGCGGGATCGCGCGCGGTGTAGTGCAGGAGCCCGTCGCGCGGCGTGCAGACGTAGAGGTGAAACACGCCGTCGTGGAAACGTAGCGACGGCGCCCACGTGCCCTGCGAGTACGCGCGCATCTCGTCGTATTTCGGATCGAGCGCGAGCCGGTCGAACACCTGGCCGATGATCCGCCAGTTGACCAGGTCGCGCGAGTGCAGCACCTGGATGCCCATGAAGTGGAACTCGGAGGCCACGAGGTAGAAGTCGTTGCCGACGCGGATGACATCCGGGTCCGAATAATCGGCCGGCAGGATCGGGTTGCGGTAGGTGCCGTCGCCCTGGTCGCCCCAAGGCAGGACCGGCTCCGCCGCCGCCGCGCCCGCCACCCAGCCCCAGGCGGCGACGAGCGCAAGCCAGCGCAGGATCTTCCCGCGCCGCCACGTCGTGGTCAGGGCCGCCAGCATGGGTTCCGCCCTACAGTTTTTCGTCCGCGATCAGTCCGGGGCGATTGGTCTCCGGCAATCCCGGGCTGTTGTGCACCGAGAGGCCGTCGACGTGCTTCAGCACGAAGGTCGGCGTGCCCGGCGCCGCGGCGCATTTCAAGGCGTCGAAGCTCACGCCCGTGACGTGATCGAGCTGGATGACCGGCCGCAGGTCGGCCTGCGCCACGCGCAGCTCCACGCGCCCGAGGTCGAAATTCCTGACGTGCCGGGCGAACAGGCCCCACGCCGGCATCGTGCCGAGCAGGCCCGGCTCGGGATAACGGTTGCGTTCAAAGGCCGGCACCTCGGCCGCCGCCTGCTCCTTGGTGCCGCCGCCGGCGAAGTCGATGAAGATGTTCGTGAGCGTGAAGTCCTCGATCGGGTGACCCGGTTCGCCCACGAGCAGGATGCCGCTCTGCGCGGCGACGTTGTGGGCGACTACGTGGTCGATCTTGATCCGCCGCGCCGCGCCGATCGCCACCTCACCCGGGCCGCGCAAGCGGGCGCCGAGGCGGACGTAGATCGGGGCATTGTCGATGTCGCGCATCGTGAGGTTGGAGATCGTGAAGTCCTCCATCAGGCCGCCGTCGACCTCCTCGAGCGCAAGGCCGTGGCACCATTCGAAAACGCAATTCGTGATGGTGACGTTATGGAAGCCGCCGTTCGCCTCGGTCCCGAACTTGATGCGCCCGTAGCCGCCCTGCGGGGTCATCTTCTTCTGGCGCGTGCCGTCGAGGAGCGTGCCCTCGTCGAAACCGCTGACCTGGCAGTTGGTGATCGTGATGTTCTCCGTCGGCATCAGGCGACCGAGGCCGAAGGAGGCCTTCGGACAGATGCCATCGTCGTAGGGGGAGTTGACGGTGCAGTTGGCCACGCGGACATTCTGGCAGCAGTCGAAGTCGATGCCGTCGCGATTGGTGTCGATCTTCAGGCCGTCGCAGGTCCAGTTCTGGACGCCGGTGGCGAGGATGGCAAAGTGCCCGCCGTGGTAGATGGTGAAGTCGCGAAAGATGACGTTGCGGCAGTTCTTGAGCGCGATGGCCTTGTTGCCGACGCCGGCCGGCAGCGTGTCCCTGCCGGGATAGCCGAAGGGTCCGGCCTGCTGGGCCTTGAGGGCGGCCTTCGCGGCCTCGGGCAGTTCGATGTCGGGCAGGTTCGTGGCGCCGGCCGCACGCGCGGCCCGCTCCTCCGGCAACCGGTCGCGCCGCCAACTGTCGTGCCCGCGGCTGAGGCCGCGGCCAAAGATCCGGCCCGGCCCGGTGATCGCGATGTCGGTGAGGTCCTCGCCCCAGATCAGGCTGTTGTGCCAGTGGGAGTGGCCGAAGTCCTCGTAGTAGTCCACGTGGGGCACGGTTCCCGTCGTGGGTTCGGGCACATCGTAACCGATCGTGAGGTCGGCGGATGGTTCCGCCGCGACGATCGTTGACCCCATGTCGAGGTAGAGCGCGACGTGGCTCTTAAGGTGGATCGAAAAGCTCAGGTAGTTGCCCGCCCCAAACCACACCGTGCCGCCGCCGGCCGCGGCCGCGGCGTCGATCGCAGCGTTGATCGCAGCGGTGTCGAGCGCCGTGCCGTCGCCCTTGGCGCCGAAGGTGCGCACATCAAAGACTCGCGCGGGGGTCTGGGCCGGAAGGGGCAGCGCCGAAGCAAACAGCGCCACGAGCAGGGTCAGGACGGAGGAACGCATGATGGAGGGAGAATTAGCCCGCCGGACGCCCGGGGGCGAAGCCTTATCTCGGACGTCTTGCCTGACCGTCCGAAGTCGCGGGCCGCTTCTCCCTGTCATGCGGCCGCCGGCGGGTTGACTCGCGTCCGCGCGCCGCTCCGAATGGCGGCACCATGTCCCTTCCCTCCTCCTTTGCCGGCGTCACCGTCCACACGAAAGCCAATGTGTACTTCGACGGCCGCGTCGTCAGCCACACCGTGCTGCTGCCCGACGGCGCCAAGAAAACCCTCGGGCTGATCTACCCCGGCAGCTACCACTTCGGCACCGGCGCACCCGAGCGCATGGAGATCGTTGCCGGCGCGTGCCGCGTGACGCTCGATGGAAAAACCGCGGCGGCCGACTACGCGGCGGGCACGCATTTCGACGTGCCGGGCCAGAGCGGCTTCACCATCGAGGTGCAGTCCGGCCTCTGCGAGTACATCTGCTCGTTTCTCTGAGCGGCCGGCACATTTTGAGATGGAACGCGTCGACCGCAGCCCGTTGGCTTGCGCGTCGACCTGGCCCGCGCCTTCTGGCCGGGTCGCTCCACCCTCAGTTCCCCTCCCCCATGCGCCGATGCTGCCTCCTCGCCGCCCTCCTCCTCACTGCCTCGGTTGCCCGCCTCGGCTCGGCTGAGCCGGAGGCGCCCCTGCCCGACGGGCTCTATGCCGAGTTTACCACGCCGCACGGGGCGCTCGTCGTCCGGCTGCATTACCGGCAGGTTCCGCTGACGGTCACGAGCTTCGTCGGGCTCGCCGAGGGTACGCTGGCGCCGCGCGACGGCCACCCGTTCTACACCGGCCTGACTTGGTACCGCGTCGTGCCGGGCTTCGTCATCCAGAGCGGGAACCCGGGCCTCAAGGACACCGGCGACGTGCCGATACCATACGCGTTTCCCGACGAGTTCGTGCCGGGCCTCCGCCATGCGGAGATCGGCACGCTGTCGATGGCCAACGCCGGCCCCGATACGAACGGCTGCGAGTTCTTCCTCACGCTCGGCGACGACACCCGCCTCAACTACCTTTACAGCGTCTTCGGGGAAACGGTCCGGGGCCGCGACCTCCTCCCGCAGATCAAGCCCAATGAGCCCTTCACGATCCGCATCCTGCGCGTCGGCGCCGAGGCGCGCGCGTTCCGGGCGGATGCCGCCGCCTTCCAGGCCCTGCTGGCCAAGGCCCGGCGCTACACCGGCCCGGCCGAACCCGGTCCGGACGCCTTTTTCGACGATCCCGCCGGCCTCATTCCCGTCGATCCCCCGCGGGCCCGTTACTTCAACTACAAGCTGGCCAATTACGAACGCACCACGGGGGTGCGGATCGTCGGGCGCCTCTTTCCGCACTCGCCCCCGGCCGCAGAGGATGCCGTGCCTGGCGCCTACATGCACGCCCTCGCGAAGAAGCTCGGCGTCGATCGCCGCGGCGCCCTCGTGGCGTACTTCGCCGACGAGAAGGACTGGCGCATCTGGCTGAGCGACGAAGCCGCGGACACTTTCCTCGGCCACCATGCCACGCCGGCCGATCTCGCGACGGAAGGACCCTTGCACCGACTCAAAACCGCGTTCATCGACGCGGCGGTCGCCGAGGGCGACGCCGCCTTTGCGCGCCAGCAAAAGGACTCGCCGCCGGACCGGCCGCCGCCGCCAGCCCAGCAACTCAAGCTCCAGGTCGACGCCCTGCTCGATCACCTCATCCTCAAGCTCGAACCAAAATGAACTCCCGCCTGCTCGCCGCCGCCCTGCTTCTTGCACTCGGTTCGCCACTCCTCGCCGCCGACGAGACGCCCGCGCTCGTCGCGCGCAAGGTCGCCGCCGCCTATCCCGCGCTCGACGCCTTCTACCAGGACCTGCACGCCCACCCCGAGCTCTCGCTGATGGAGGTACGCACCGCCGCCGCCGTCGCGCGCGAGCTGCGCGCCGCCGGTCTTGAGGTCACCGAGCACGTCGGCGGCCACGGGGCGGTGGCCGTGCTGAAGAACGGCACCGGACCCGTGCTGCTCATGCGCGCCGACATCGATGCCCTGCCGGTCGCCGAGGAAACCGGCCTGCCTTACGCGAGCAAGGTGCGCGTGACCGACCTCGCGGGCGCGGAGGTGCCCGTGATGCACGCCTGCGGGCACGACATCCATGCCACCGTGCTCGTCGGCACGGCGCAGGTGCTGGCGTCGCTGCGCGATCGCTGGGCGGGCACGCTGCTGCTGGTCGTCCAGCCGGCCGAGGAACGCGGCCTCGGGGCCACCGCGATGCTGGCGGACGGCCTCTACTCGCGCTTCCCCCAGCCCGACTTCGCCGTCGCCGAACACGACAGCGCCACGCTGCCGGCGGGCACCGTCGGCACGATCGAAGGCTACGCCATGGCCAATGTCGACTGGGTCGACATCACGGTGCGCGGCATCGGCGGCCACGGCGCGTATCCACAGAACACCAAGGACCCGGTCGTGCTCGCCGCCCGCATCGTCCTCGCGCTCCAGACCATCGTCAGCCGCGAGACCAGCCCGCTCAACCCCGCCGTCGTCACCGTCGGTTCCATCCACGGCGGCACCAAACCGAATGTCATACCCGACGAAGTGAAGCTCCGCCTGACGCTGCGCTCCTATTCCGACGCGGTGCGGGCCCACACCATCGAGGCGGTCCGGCGCATCTGTCGCGGCGAAGCCATCGCCGCCGGCTTGCCCGAGGACCGCCTGCCGGTCGTCACCGTGATCGAGGACGAGGCCACGCCCTCCACCTACAACGACCCGGCGCTCACCCGCCGCATCCGGGGCGCGCTCACGGCCTGGCTCGGCGCGGACCAGGTCACCACGATCGAGCCCGAGATGGGCGGCGAGGATTTCAGCCAGTTCGGCCGCACCGCCGAGAAGGTTCCGCTCTGCCTCGTGCGCGTCGGCGCCGTCGCCCCGGAAAAAATCGCCGAGAGCGCCCGCACCGGCGTGCCGCTGCCGACGTTGCATTCGAGCAAGTTCGCGCCCGTGCCCGAGCCCACGATCAAGACCGGGGTCACGGCCATGACCGCCATCGCGCTGGACTTGCTCGCCAAAAAGTGAACGTTGGCGCCATGCGCCAGTATGGGATTCTCCTGATTCTCGGGCTTGTGCTCGTCTTCATCGCCTTCCAGGCGCGCACGGGCATTCTTCGCCGCAAGCATCCCGGCGAGCCGGCCAACAAATACATGCGGGAAATCATGCAGGGCCCGACGCTCAGCGAGGCCGACGCGACCTGGGTCCGCGAACACTTCGACCACGCCCACCTCAACCCCTCGGGCCTGCGCTATGTCGAGCGCCGGCCCGGCACCGGCGAGCCGCCCGCGACCGGCGCGCTGGTCACCGTGCACTATGACGGCTTTCTCCTCGACGGGACGAAGATCGACAGTTCGCGCGACCGCGGCCGGCCGTACTCCTTCCACGTTGGCACCGGCGAGGTCATCAAGGGCTGGGACGAGGCGGTCGCCACGATGAAAAAGGGCGAGGTCCGCACGCTCATCGTCCCGTGGTGGCTGGCGTATGGCGAGAGCGGCCGCGGGAAGATCCCGCCGCGGGCCACGCTCCGCTTCGAGGTCGAGCTGCTCGATATCCGTTAGGCCGGAGGGAAGATTGGCCGGTCCGGCGGCGAATCCCGCGCGCCGCCGCGGCGCAGCAAGGACCGTGCGCCCGGCCCGGCCGGCTCACAATCCCGTCAGGCTGCCGTTGCGCTTGAGCCAGTGCTCGGCCTCACGCCACCCGGGGCAGACGTCGGCCACGCGCGCCCAGAACCGCGGCGAATGGTTCATTTCGCGCAGGTGCATGAGTTCGTGGTAGCAGATATAGTCGCGGACCGTCTCCGGCGTCTGCACGAGCCGCCAGTTGAGCGAAATGGTGCCGCTGCGCGAGCACGAGCCCCAGCGCGAGCGCTGGTTGCGGACGGTCACGTGCTTGAGGTCCGCACCGGTCTCGGCGGCGAGTTCCCAGAGGCGCGCCGGCAACTCGATCTTGGCGCGGCGCGCCCATTGCGCCTCGAGGGCGGGCCGCAGGTCGCCGTCGAGCGCCGGCAGGTTGAACACGTCCGCCGCCAGGCTGACCGCCGGCCGCGGGCCCTCGCGGGCCAGCCGGATCTCGACCAATTCGCCGCGCCAAAGGACCCGGGTGCCGATCGTCCACTGCGGGGGCACGCGGGGCCGGCGCTCGTGCCGGGCGCGGGCCCGGCTGAGCCAGCCGGCGTGCTCGGCCGCAAACCGCCTGGCTTCGACCTCAGAACCGCGGGCGGGAATCGTCACGACCGCAACCCCGTCCTTGCGCAGGGTCAGACGATAATGCCGCGCCCGCAGGCTGCGCATGAAAACCATCCCCGGGCCGGGGACGGGCGCCTGCGGCGCGAACAGAGCCTGCGGATTCTCGCTCACCGGACGTTTCGCTAATGAACTGCGGGGCGGAAAGCGAGCCACGAGACAAATGCCCGCGGGCCAAGAGAGCCGCTCGCCCCGATGTCGCTGGAAGGCCATTATTTGGCGCCGGGCATACCTTCCGCCAAGCTGTGCAGCGCTCGTTTCCCTCCGAAAGTTTAGAGCAAAATTACAGGTAGTGACTCCCCTTTTTCGCCTGAGGGCTTGCACCTAGATAAGTCTTACGTAGTCTCCGCAGACCGATCTCGCAAATGCGGCTCAGCACCCGTCTTCCCTCTCCCTATCGCGCCGCGGCCTTCACCCTGGTGGAAATCATGGTGGTGGTGGTTATTATTGGCCTGTTGGCCGCCATGGGCCTGCCGGCCTTGCGGCGGGTCAAGATGCGTTCGCAGGCCAGCGCGGTGCAACATGACCTGCAGGCCTTCTCAACGGCGTTCATCACCTACAATCTCCAGAACGGCCACTGGCCTGCCAACGCCGACCCGCGGGAGATTCCCCCGGAACTGGGCAGCGCCGCCCTCACGAACGCCTTCACCCTCAAGTCGCCCATCGGCGGCTACTACAAGTGGAACTATGACGTGTCGGCCGACGGCGTGGACGCCAAGGCGGCCATCGTCATCATTGGCGATGCCGGCAATCCGGTGAGCGACGACGCGGAACTCCGCCTGCTGATCGATCGCCAGCTCGACGACGGCAACCTCGATGCGGGCAACGTGCAGGTCGGCTCGACCGGCTCGCTGGTGTACATCCTCGAGAAATGAGCGCGCTGTACAAAGTCACGCTCGTGCAGCTCAAGGCCAACGCCCTGGGCCTGGCGCCCGCCGGCGAGAAGATCGAGCTCGGCAACCTGCCGGTCGAGGAGATCTGCCGTCTCGCGGGCAACCTCCAGCTGGTCGCCAGCGTCTCGGACTCCAAGGCCGAGCCGGGAATCCTGGTCTATCGCGGCGAGCGCGGCTGGCGCATCGCCGTCCATCGCGGCCGGCTGTGCATGCACAAGAGCACGTCGGCCTTCGATGAGTACTGGTCGGTCGACCATGCCAAGGCCCTCGCGGACCTGCCCCCTTTCCAGGTCGAGGCGCCGACCCCGCAGGTTTCCCGGCGTGTCAAGGTCGGCGAGACCAGCCGTTTCGCCGGGCTGCGCGCCATGGGCGAGGTCGTCGGCCTGTTCACCATCGGCGTCGGTCTCATCCTCGTCGGGTTCTGGTTCGGCCTGCCGCACAAGCGGCTCAGCGATCTGCCCGCCGACATCATCGAGGTCACGTCGGACACCGAGCGCGCCACCGTCTTCTCGGCCGTGGCCGGCAGCTACGCCACCGGCAAGAAGCCGGGCGAGAGCATCATTGTCATCAGCGCCGACGGCCGCGTGGCGCTCGGGGTCATCGGCAAGGACGGCAAGCCCGCCGCCCCGCGGATCCAGGAACAGGCCCGGGCGGCGCGCAAGGGCGGCCTCGCCGCCGTCATCGTGCCGTCGATCGGCGTGATCGCCGAGATCCCACCGGACGCCGTCAACGTCGGCCGGGCGAACGGCCGCTGGCGCAAGCTCATCAACTGAGCGCGGGTGGGCTCGTTCTGTTTCCCGGAGGGTCGCGCCTTGGCGCGACCTTTTGGATTAGCGGCTCATTGGGCAGGGGTCGTCGCAAGCAACGCCCCTACAGGTCAAGCCCGCACGGGGTGCAGGCCACCGGTCCGTTCTCCGTTCACACCAGTTCCAGCCGCCATTCGGGCGACCGGCCGGCGGCCAGCGTCAGCCAGGCGAAGCTCGGCGGGGCATGGCGATTCGGCCGCGTGATGCAGCCGGGATTGAGCCAGCGCACGCCCCGCGCGTCGGTCTCGTCCCGCGGCGCGTGGGTGTGCCCGTGCAGCACCAGGTGCACGCCGGGCGGCGCCCGCAACGGCGGGATGTGCACCAGCAGGCAATGCGTTCCGGCCCGCTCCAGGCGCAGCTCGCGCGGCCAGAGATCGTGCCCCTCGTTGTTGCCGATCACGACCTGCAAGGGTTTGCCGAGCTGCTGGAACTCGGACAGCGTCCAGGGCTCGCACACGTCACCCAGATGCCAGATCTCGTCGGCGTCGCGCAGGCGCTCCGGCAGGCCCGGCGGGTAGCGATCGTGCGTGTCCGCGATGACAGCGATCCGGGTCACTTCGACGCCGCCCCCGCCAGCGCAACATAAGGCTCCTCCCGCAGGTCGGCCGCGCGGCGCCCGGCCAGCAGTTGGAACCAGACCCGCGCGCAGGCCCCGACCACCAGCACGACGAGCACGAGGAAGATCCCCGTGACCGCGGCGTTCATGTGCGCATTGAACACCTGCCGGCCGAGCGGGCCGGCCGCCTCGGGCGTCGCCGCCGCCAGCGCCGCCGCCAGGCCGTCGGCCTGCGCGAGAAATCCGATGCGCGGATTCGGGCTGAAGATGAGCAGCAGCCCCGCGCTCATCGTGACGGTCAGCAGCCACGCCAGCGGCACCAGCGTGACCCAGAGATAACGCCCCCGGCCCATCTTGAGCAGCACCGTGGTACCGAGCGCGAGTGCAATGACCGCCAGGAGCTGGTTGGAAACGCCGAAGATCGGCCACAGCGAGCGAATGCCGCCCAGCGGGTCGATGACGCCCTCGTACAGGAACCAGCCCCAGGCGCCGACCACGAGGAACGTCGCCACGAGGTTGCCCAGGGCGGCGCGCGTGTCGCCGAGCGGCGCCCAGGCGTGGCCGAGGAGATCCTGCACGAGGAATCGCCCGACCCGCGTGCCGGCGTCGATCGTCGTGAGGATGAACAGCGCCTCGAACATGATCGCGAAGTGGTACCAGAGCGCCGTCGCCGTCCGGCCGCCGAGCACGCCGGCGAACATCTGCGCCATGCCCACCGCGAAGGTCGGGGCCCCGCCGGCGCGGCCGATCATCGTCTTCTCGCCCACGCTCGCCGCCAGCGCCGCCATCTGCGGCTCGGTGACCGGGAACCCGAGGGCGGTCACGCTGGCGGTCACGGCCGCGGGCGGCCCCGCCTGGTTGATGGCGAAGTATTCGCCGGGCGGCATCGCGGCGGCGGCGATCAACGCCATGATGCCGACGCCCATCTCGGTGATCATCGCGCCGTAGCCGATCGTGCGGATATGGCTTTCGCGCATCAGCATCTTCGGCGTGGTGCCGGAGGAGATCAGCGAGTGGAAACCGGAAACCGCCGCGCAGGCGATGGTGATGAAGCAGAACGGGAACACGCCGCCCGGCAGGATCGGGCCGCCGCCGTGGACGAATCTGGTCAGCGCCGGCATCTGCAGCGCCGGCGCCAGCCAGATGATCGCCCCCGCCAGCAGCACCACCGTGCCGAGCTTCATGAACGTGCTCAGGTAGTCGCGCGGCGCGAGCAGCAGCCATACCGGCAGGACCGAGGCCACGACGCCGTAGCCGATGATCCACCAGGCGAGGGTCGTGCGCGAGAGCGTCAGCCAGCCTTCGAGCCGCGTGCCGGTGAGCAGGCTGCCGCCCCACACGGCCGCGAGCAGTGCCACGACGCCGAACATGCTGACCCAGGCCAGGCGTCCGCCCTGGCCGCCCGCCCGCATCATCAGGCCCATCACGACCGCGATCGGCACCGTCGCCGCGATCGTGAACAGCCCCCACGGGCTTTCCGCCAGCGCGTTGACCACGACGAGCGCGAGCACCGCGAGGAGGATCGTCATGATGGCAATGATGCTGACAAGCGCGACGAACCCGGCGAACGGCCCGACCTCCTCGTGCACCATCTGGCCGAGCGATTTGCCGCCCCGGCGCACCGAGCAGAACATCACGATGCTGTCGTGCACCCCGCCGCCGAGCGTCGCGCCGACGAGGATCCACAGCATGCCGGGCAGGAAGCCGAACTGGGCGGCCAGCACGGGCCCGACCAGCGGCCCGGGACCCGCGATCGCCGCGAAATGGTGGCCGAAGACCACCCATTTGTTCGTCCGCACGAAATCCTTCCCATCGGCATGCACCTCCGCCGGCGTCGCCCGCTGCTCGTCCAGCGTGAGCACCTTCGCCATCAGCCACGCCGAGTGAAAGCGCCACGCGATGGCAAACACGCACAGGGTTGCCACGACCATCCAGAGGGCGCTCACGTGCTCGCCGCGCGACCACGCCAGCACGCCGAAAGCGACCGCCCCGAGCACAACCACGAGGGTCCAGACGACAACGCGCAGCCAGGGCGTGGATTTCATGGGGTCTGCACCAGCATAGTCAACAACCGTGCCAGTCAAATCGGTTCCTTGCGGCGGCCAGGATCGCGCCTGCACCCGGGCGCATTGTGCGTCGCTCAACGTGGAGGCGGGGTGCCCTCACCCCGCGGGGCATGACGCAAGTGGCAACCCGCGGGACGAGGGCGTCCCGCCTCCAATCAGGAAGGTACCAGCCCGCACGGAGTGCGGGTTCCACCATGGGTCGCGCCTTACCCGACCCGCTTCGCCGCGGCCTGCGCCTGGAGGCACAATTCGGCCGCCTTGAAGGCATGGGCCTGCGTCATCGCCTTCTCCGTGCGGTGGAGGCAGTCGAGGATCAATTCACCGAAGAACCGGAAGCCGACCTTGCCCGCGACGCTGAGGTGCCGCTCGCCCTGGTCGTCCACGAGGTACAGCTGGTCGCCGGCGGCGTCGCGGGCCACGTCGATGTACTTGCGCAGCTCGAGGTAGCCCTTCGTGCCGAGGATGACCAGGCGGCCGTCGCCCCATGTGCCCAGGCCCTTCGGCGTGAACCAGTCGACGCGCACGTAGTTGCTCGCGCCGTTGTTGCCGGTCAGCGACGCCTCGCCGAAGTCCTCGAACTCCGGGTGCTCGGGATGGCCGAAATTGCCGACCGCGGCGTGGTTCACCTTGGCGTCAGTCGCGCCGCTGAAAAAGAGAAATTGTTCGAACTGGTGGCTGCCGATGTCGCAGAGGATGCCGCCGTACTGCTCGCGTTTGAAAAACCAGTCCGGCCGGCCGGTGCCGAGCCGGTGCGGGCCGAGGCCGAGCACCTGGATGACCTTCCCGATCGCGCCGCCGTGCACGAGGTCGCCGGCGTGCATCGCGCACTCCACGTGCAGGCGCTCGCTGAAATACACCATGTACTTCCGACCGGAGGCGGCGGTCACGCGCCGCGCCTCCGCGAGTTGATCGAAGGTGGTGAACGGCGTCTTGTCGGTGAAGTAGTCCTTGCCCGCCTGCATCACGCGGCAGCCGATGGCGCCGCGCTCATTCGGGATCGCCGCCGCCGCCACGAGTTTCACCGCCGGGTCGGCGAGGATCTCGTCGAAGGCGCGCGCGACGCGCACGGCGGGGAATTTCTCGCGGAAGGCCGCCACCTTCTGCAGATCCGGATCGTAGACCCATTTCAGTTCCGCCCCGGCTTCGGTCAGGCCGTTGCACTGCCCGTAGATGTGGCCGTGGTTGAGGTAGGCGGCGGCGATCGCGAACTCGCCGGGCGGCACCACCGGCTGCGCCTTGCCCTGCGGGGCGTAATTCATGCCGTCGGATTTCTGCGCCATGCGAACTGGGTGCCATCGGCGCGGCGAACTGTCGAGACTGTAGGGCGGCTCCCGCTCCCCCGCCTGGACTCAACCCATCCTCGACAACGCGCGCGACGGCCTAAAGCATCGCGCGCATCGTGGCCTCCTCGAACCCCACCCAGACGCCGGGCGCGCTCGGTTTCGGCATCGTCGGTCTCGGCATGGTCGCCGATTTCCATGCGCAGGCCATCGGCCAGCTGGCCGGTGCGCGTCTGGTCGGCGTCGCCACGCGCAATCCCGCCAAGGCCGCCGCCTTCGCGGCGAAACACGGCGTGCCGTTCCACACCACCGACCTGGCGGCCCTCCTGGCCCGGCCGGGGCTCGACATCGTCTGCATCACCACGCCGAGCGCCGCCCACCTCGAGCCGGCCTTGGCCGCTATCCGCGCCGGCAAGCACCTCGTCGTGGAGAAACCGCTCGAGGTCGACCTGCCCCGGACCGACGAGATCCTCCGCGCAGCCGAGGCCGCCGGCGTCCGCATCGCGCCCATTTTCCAGGGACGCTTCGGCGACGGCGCCCGCACGGTCAAGGCCGCCCTCGATGCCGGCCGGCTCGGCCGGCTGGTGCTCGCCAGCACTTACGTGAAATGGCACCGCACCGCCCAGTATTACACCCCGCCGCGCGGCGTGCTGGCCAACGACGGCGGCGGCGCGGTCATCAACCAGGCCATCCATGGCCTCGATCTCCTGCTCTGGTTCGTCGGGCTGCCGACCGAGGTCACCGCCTGGTCCACGCGCCGCGTGCACACCGGCATCGAGGTGGAGGACACGGCCGTGGCCGCCCTAAAGTTCCCCGGGGGCGCGCTGGGCGCCTTCGAGGCCAGCACGGCGCTCTGGCCCGGCTGGTCGCGCCGCCACGAACTCTGCGGCGAACACGGCTCCATCATCCTCGAGGATGATCGAATCGTGAGCTGGCAGTTCCGCGACGCGCGCCCGGAGGACGACGTCATCCGCGCCGAGGGCCAGGCCAACAACCTCGGATCGGGCGCGAGCAGCCCGAGCGCCATCAGCGCCGAGGGCCACCGGCGCCAGCTCCAGGATTTCGTCGACGCGATTCGCGCGCACCGGCCCCACGCACTCGACGGTCGCGAAGGACGGAAGGCGGTCGCCCTGGTCCGCGCCATCTATGAATCGGCGGCGGCGAACGGGAAACCCGTGGCGCTTTGAAAGATTCCAAACGCCAGAACTCCAAATCCCAAACAAACGTTGAAAGCCCGAATCCCGATTTCTGCAGTTTGTCTGGCATTTGATGTCTGGAATTTGGCGTTGGGCGTTTCGTCGCCGCCCTGGAATCAGCGATCAGCCTGCGGTAACCGGAGGCATCCATGACGTCCTTGCCGGTTTCCACCCAACCCTGGTGGCGTACCTTCACCCGCGAACAGCGGTTCGTCTTTCTGGTCTGCACCTTCGCGTGGTTCTTCGACTGCCTGGACCAGCAGTTCTTCAACCTGGCGCGCGACCCGGCCATGGAGGCCCTCGTGGGCAAGGCCCGCGCCACCGTGGCGTCGCCTTATTCGATGTCCGTCTTCCTGGTGGGCTGGGCGGTCGGCGGCCTGGTCTTCGGCGCGCTCGGCGATCGTTTTGGGCGCGCCCGGATGCTCAGCCTGTGCGTCCTCCTCTATTCGGTCTTCACGGGCCTCGGCGCGTTTGCGACGAGCTTTTTCGACTTCTGCCTGTACCGCTTTTGCACCGGGTTGGGCGTCGGCAGCGTTTTCGGCCTGGCCGTGGCGCTCGTGGCCGACACGGTGCCCGATGCGTCGCGGGCGCCGGCCCTCGGGCTGCTGCAGTCGCTCTCGACGGTCGGCAACATGGTTGCCGGCCTGATCGGCATGGGCATCGGTGCGGTCGCGGTGCTGCCCTTCGGGCTCAAGCCGTGGCAGGCGATGTTCCTCGTCGGCGCGCTGCCCGCGCTGCTCTGCGTGCCGATCATCCGCCGCCTGCGGGAGCCGGAGAAATGGCGCCAGGCCCGCGAGCACGGCCGGGCGCTCGGCATCCGCTTCGGCTCGTATGCCCACCTCCTCGGCCATCCCCGCTGGCGGCGCCACGCCTGGGGCGGCCTCGTGTTCTGCTGCGCCGGCGTCGTCGGCCTCTGGGGCCTCGGCAACTTCCACCCCAAGATCGTCGGTTCGATCGTCACCGCGCACTTCGCCTCGCTCCACCTTTCGCCCGGGGAGCTCGCGAGCAAACAGGCCTTCTGGCGCTCCGGCGCGCTCCTCCTGCAGAACGTCGGCGGCTTCATCGGCATGATGACGCTGGCGTGGGTCGCGCAACGCCATGGCCGCCGGCCCGCGATGGTCCTGTCGCTCCTGGTGTCGTTCGCGACCACCGTTCTGCTGTTCTGGGGCCTGCGTGAATTCAGCCAGATCTTCTGGATGGTGCCGCTGATGGGCTTCGGCACGCTTTCGGTTTTCGCCGTCTACGCCATCTACCTGCCCGAGCTTTTTCCCACCAGCCTGCGCAGCACCGGCACGAGCTTCTGCTACAACGTCGGCCGGTTGGTTGCCGCGACGGCTCCCTTCACGCTCGGCAAGCTCACCGACCGGCTGGGCGGCAACCTCGAGGCGTTCCGCACCGCCGGCCTGTGGGTCAGCCTCGTGCTGCTGCTCGGCCTGCTCGCGCTGCCCCTCCTGCCCGAGACCAAGGGCCAGCCGCTGCCGGAGGAGTGAGCCCCAGTCCGCCCTAGGCGCCCGCCTGCCCGCGGCCGCTGGTCACCCGCGCCCCGTCGGCGCTTTGCAGGTGCAGGATCTCCGGTTCGCCGGAGTGCGCCTCCAGGTAGGGCCGGACGATTTCCCGGGCCTCGATCTCGTTGAGCGATTCGCCGGTCAGCGCCATCACCGCCCCGCCAAAGCCGCCGCCGGTCAACCGGGCGCCGTACACCGCGGGATGGCCCGTCAGCAGGTCGACCAGCAGGTTCAGCGCGGGCGTGCTGTTCTCGAACAGGAACTGCGAGCTGCGGTGCGAGGCCGTGAGCAGCCGGCCGGTGGCGACGAGGTCGCCATCCTGCAGCGCCGCCACCGCGGCGTGCACCCGCGCGTGTTCCTCGACGACGTGCTGCGCCCGCCGCCCAGGCACCTCCGGCAGCCGGCTGAGCGCGGCGCGGAGGTCCACCGGGTTCACGTCGGCCAGCAGCGGCACGCCGAGCGTCGCCGCGGCTTCCATGCACTCGCGGTGCCGCGTCGCGTAGAGCCCGTCGATCAGCGCGTGCTTTTCGCGGGTGTTGAAAATCCACAGGTGGGCCGACTCGGGAAAAGGCACGGTCGAGAACGCCGGGCCGCGGCAGTCGATGTGCACGAGGCGGCCGGCGCGGCCGAAGGCGCTCGTGCCCTGGTCGAGGATGCCGCACGGCACGCCGACGTACTGGTTCTCGGCGTGGCGACCGAGGGCGGCCAGCTGCGCCGGCAGGATCGACGCCCCTTCGAGGTCGAGCAGCGCCAGCGCCGTCGCCAGCTCGAACGCCGCGCTGCTGCTCAGCCCGGCGCCCGCCGGCAGGTCGGAATCGACGACGAGGTCGAAGCCCACCGGCCGCGGGAGGCGGAAGTCGCGCAGGCTGCGCCACACCCCCAGTGGGTAATTGCCCCAGGCGTCCGCGCCCGCCAGCCGCGTGCCGGGATCGCCGGGCAGCTCGATCCGCGCGCCGCTGGTATAGCTCTGGAAGCGCAGCCGGCCGTCGGCGTTCGGCGCCGCCGCCACCCAGACGTAGCGGTCGATGGCCGCGCCGAGCACCGCCCCGCCGTTGTAGTCGGTGTGGTTGCCGATGAATTCAACCCGGCCTGGCGCCTGGGCGCTGACGGCGGGCGCGCGACCGAAGGCCTCGTGGAATTCTCGGGCGATGTCCGGGGGCTGGGCGGCGTTCACGAGGGAGAGGTCACCCATACGGATTCCGGCGGGCGTTTCAAGCCGGCGCAATTTCCCCGCTTGACGGCGCGCCGCGGCCCGTGCACTACCTTGTTACACCAAGGTAGCTTGACCGCACCATCTACTCCGACTCCCCGCCCAGCTCGCCGCCCGCCGCATGCACGCCCGTCCCCCACTCGCCGCAGCCAATCCGCCGCCTGCATCGCGGTTGACCCTCGAACCGATTGCCCGCTTAGATGGCACGAGCATGTCCCCGTCAACGCCCAGCCTGGACGACCTGCGGATCAAACGCCCCGACCAGCCGGCCCCCCGCAGCCCGTGGCCCGTCATTGTCGGGCTGGTGCTTCTCCTCGGCGCGGCGGTCGCGACCTGGTGGGCCCTCCGCGCCAAGCCCGTCGAGGTTCGCACGGCGGCCGCTCGTGCGCTGGCCGCCGGGGGCGACACGGGCCGCACCGTCCTGAATGCCTCCGGCTATGTCACCGCGCGCCGCGAGGCCACCGTCTCGTCGAAGGTCACCGGCAAGGTCACGGAGATCCTCATCGAGGAAGGTGACAAGGTCGCCGCGAACCAGGTGCTGGCCCGCCTCGACGATTCCAACGTCCTCGGGAACCTCCAGCTGGCGCAGGCCCAACTCGCCGCCGCCAAAACTTCGCTCGAGGAAATTCGCGTCCGTTTGAAGGAGGCCGAACAGGAACTCGCGCGCCAGCAGGCGCTGCTCGGGCGCAATGTCTCGACCCAGGCCGATTACGACCACGCCGAGGCCGCCGCGCTCGCCTTCAAGGCCCGGCTCGCCCAACAGGAAACGGCCGTGACCGTCGCCGATCGCAGCGTCGCCATCTGGCAGCAGCAGGAGGACGACACCATCATCCGCGCGCCCTTCAGCGGGATCGTCACCTCGAAAAACGCCCAGCCGGGCGAGATGATCTCGCCCATGTCGGCCGGCGGCGGTTTCACCCGCACCGGCATCTGCACCATCGTCGACATGGATTCGCGCGAGATCGAGATCGACGTCAACGAGAGCTACATCAATCGCGTCGCGCCGGGCCAGGAGGTCGAGGCCACCCTCGATGCCTATCCGGAGTGGAAAATTCCCTGCAAGGTCATCGCGATCATCCCCACCGCCGACCGGCAGAAATCGACCGTCCGCGTGCGCGTCGGCTTCGACCAGCTCGAGCCGCGCATCCTGCCCGAAATGGCCGTGAAGGTGGCCTTCCGCGACACCGGCACGCCGCCGGCCGCCGGCGCCGGCCGCCTGGTCATCGTGCCCAAGTCCGCCGTGTTGAGCCGCGACGGCCGCGACCTCGTCTTCGTCATCGCGAATGGCCGGGCCGAGCGGCGCGCCGTCACCGTAGCCAGTGTCCAGGGCGACGAAGCGACCCTGAGCGCCGGCGTGGCCGGCGGCGAAAAAGTCGCCGTCGATGCGCCCCCCGGCCTCAGCGAAGGCGCGATCGTCAAGGAGACCAATCTATGAGCCATGCACCAACATCGGGCGAACCGCTGGTCCACGTCGACAACGTGGAAAAGGTTTTTCATCGCGGCTCCGAGGAAATCCACGTCCTGTCCAATCTCAACCTGCGGGTGCCCGCCGGCGAGTTCCTCGCCCTGATGGGCCCGTCGGGCTCGGGCAAGAGCACGCTCCTCAATCTCATCGGCGGCCTCGATCGCCCGACCCGCGGGACGGTGACCGTCGCCGGCGACCGGCTCGACCAGCTTTCCGACCGCCAGCTCGCCGCCTGGCGCGCGCGCCACATCGGCTTCGTCTTCCAGCTCTACAACCTCATGCCGGTGCTGACCGCCGAGCGCAACGTGGAGCTGCCGCTCCTGCTCACGCCGCTCACCAAGGCCGAGCGCCGCCAGCACGTCGCGACCGCCCTCGCCATGGTGGGCCTGTCCCACCGCGCCACGCACTACCCGCGCACCCTCTCCGGTGGCGAGCAGCAGCGCGTCGGCATCGCGCGCGGCATCGTGACCGATCCCACCCTGCTGCTCTGCGATGAACCGACCGGCGACCTCGACCGCAAGGCCGGGGACGAAATCCTCAATTTGCTGCAGGCGCTCAACCGCGAGCACGGCAAGACGATCGTCATGGTCACGCACGACCCGCACGCGTCCGCCCGCGCCGCGCGGACCGTCCATCTCGACAAGGGCCAGTTGAGCAACGGCGAGGTGAAATGAACGCCCCCGCGCCCGCCGCCTCGCTTCGCCGGACCCGCCCATGAAATTCTTCCACCTCGTCTGGGGCAACCTGAAGCGCCGCAAGCTGCGGACCTCGTTGACGCTGCTGTCGATCCTCGTGGCGTTCGTCCTCTTCGGCTTTCTGTGCGCGATCAAGCAGGCGCTCGTCGGCGGCGTGGCCCTCGCCGGCGCCGACCGGCTGATCGTCCGTCACAAGGTCTCGATCATCCAGCTCCTGCCCGAGACCTACCAGGCACGCATGGAGAAGATCCCCGGCGTCGCCGCCGTCGCCCACCAGACCTGGTTCGGCGGCATCTACCAGGACCCGAAGAATTTCTTTATGCAATGCCCGGTTGTGCCGGAGCAGTTCATGGCGATGTTCCCGGAGTTCATCCTGCCGCCCGACCAGATGAAGGCCTGGCTCGCCACCCGCACCGGGGCCATCGTCGGCCGCAAGACCGCCGAACGCTTCCACTGGAAGATCGGCGACAAGGTGCCGATCATGTCGCCCATCTGGCTGCGGAAGACGTGGGAGTTCGACATCGTCGGCATCTTCGACGGCGCGAAGAAGGGCACCGACACCACCTCGATGTTCTTCCGCTACGATTATTTCGACGAGGCGCGCAAAGCCCAGAATTGGGGCACCGGCCAGGTCGGCTGGTACACGATCAAGGTGCAGGACCCGGCGCAGGCCGCCGCGGTCGCCCAGCGCATCGACGAGGAGTTCGCCAACTCCCCCGCCGAGACCAAGACCGAACCGGAGGGCGCCTTTGCCCAGGGCTTCGCCAACCAGGTCGGCAACATCGCCCTCATCGTCGCCGGCATCCTCGGCGCCGTCTTCTTCACCATCCTCCTCGTCACGGGCAGCACGATGTCGCAGGCCGTCCGCGAGCGCATCGGCGAACTGGGCGTGCTCAAGGCCATCGGCTTCACCAATGGCCAGGTGCTCGGCCTCGTGCTGGCCGAGTCCTGCCTGCTCACCGTGCTCGGGGGCGGCCTCGGGCTGGCCTTCGCCTGGGTGCTGACGTCCCGGGGCGACCCGACGGGCGGCATGCTGCCACTGTTCTTCTTCCCGCTCCCCGACCTGCTCCTGGGCCTCGGCCTCAGCGTGCTGCTCGGGATCGTCACCGGCATCCTGCCCGCCCAGCAGGCCATGCGCCTGCGGGTCTCGGACGCGCTGCGGAGAATGTGAGCCGCGAGGCGGCCATGCCGCCGGAAATTCCAAATCCCAAACGCCAAATCTCAAACAATCTCTTGAAGACCAAAATCTCGAAAATCTTCCCTGTCTTTGGCACTTGGGGTTTGGCCCTTGGAGTTTTCCGCCGCCTGTTTGGCCTTTGGAATTTGGCGTTTGGGATTTCCCCATGAATTGGCTTCTCCAGATCAGCTCCATCACCCGCTTCGGCGTCAAGAGCATCCCGCAGCGCCGGGGGGCGGTGACGGCCACCGTCATCGGCGTGGCCGGCGTCGTGCTGGTATTTGTCGGCGTCCTCTCGATCGCGGCCGGCTTTCGCCGCGCGATGGTGAATTCCGGTTCGGATGCCGCCGCCATCGTCCTGCGGAGCGGCTCCGACAGCGAGATGGTCAGCGGTTTCAGCCGGCCCGACACGCGCGTGATCGCCGACGCCCCGGGCATCGCCCGGGACGAGCACGGCCCGCTCGCCTCGGCCGAGCTGTTCGTCATCATCAACCTCCCGAAAAGCTCGACGGGCACGGACGCCAACGTGCCCCTGCGCGGCGTCGAGGCCGCCGCCGTGCACGTGCGCGACAACCTCCGCATCACCCGGGGTCGCATGTTCGAGTGGGGCAAGAACGAGGTCATCGTCGGCGCCGGCGCCGCGCGCGCCTTCGCCGGACTCGAGGTCGGCGGCACCGTCAAGGTCGGGCGCGAGGCCTGGCCGGTGGTCGGCGAGTTCGAGGCCAATGGCGGCATCGCCGAGTCCGAGATCTGGACCGATGCGAAGGTCCTCCAGGCCGCCTACCACCGCGGCGACTCGTTCCAGTCGGTGTACGTGAAGCTCAACTCCGCCGCCGCGTTCACGGAGTTCAAGGATGCGCTCACGGCGAATCCGCAGCTCAGCGTCAAGGTGCTGCGCCAGTCCGAGCATTACGCCGAGCAATCGCAGGCCATGACAACGCTGATCACCACCCTCGGCTACCTCATCGGCGTGCTCATGGCCGTCGGCGCGGTCTTCGGCGCGCTCAACACGATGTACAGCGCCGTGGCCGTCCGCACCCGTGAGATCGCCACGCTGCGCGCCCTCGGCTTCGGCAGTGGCGCGGTGGTTCTCGCGCTCATGCTCGAATCGCTGCTGCTCGCGCTGGTCGGGGGCGCGCTCGGCGGCGGCCTGGCCTACGTCGCCTTCAACAATTTCCACGCCGCCACGATGAACTGGCAGAGCTTCAGCCAGGTCACGTTCTCGTTCGCCGTCACGACGCAGCTGCTCGTGCGCGGCATCATCTGGGCGACGGTCATCGGGCTCATCGGCGGGCTGCTGCCCGCCATCCGCGCCGCCCGCCTGCCGATCGCCACCGCCCTGCGGGAGCTGTAGGGCTGCCGCTCGCCGGCAGGCCGGGTTCGGGGGAGGGTCGGCCTCCCGGCCGACCGGGTTCGGCTGGTCAGAAGACCAGCCCTCCAGGGGGCCAGGGCCCGCACCAAGGTGCGGCCCTGCAGCGGCCGCTCGCCGGCAGGCCGGGTCCCGCTTGCCGTTGGACTTGGCCCGGCGACAAGCGCAGGCCCTCCCTGCCCGGACCGCCGTCCGCTAGGATGACGCCGCCGGGTTGGACACCGGGCGCTGGTACCAGCCGCGCGACTGGTTGCAGACGCGACAGACGGAGAGCATCACCGGCACCTCGACCAGCACGCCGACCACCGTCGCCAGCGCCGCGCCCGATCCCGGCCCGAACAGCGTGATCGCCACCGCCACCGCCAGCTCGAAGAAGTTGCTCGCGCCGATCAGCGCGCCGGGACTGGCGATGTCGTGCGGCACGCGGAACCAGCGCATGAGCAGGTAGGCCAGCGAGGCGTTGAAATACACCTGGAGGATGATCGGCACGGCCAGCAGCAGGACCGCGAACCAGCGGGTCACGAGGTTGCCGGCCTGGAAGGCGAAGATGAGCACCAGCGTCAGCAGCAGCGCGGCCACCGTGACCGGGTGGAACCGCGGCAGGAATTCGCGTTCGAACCACGCGGCGCCGCGCGCCCGCAGCAGCAGCGTGCGCGTGAGCCAGCCGGCGGCGAGCGGGATCACGATGAACACCGTCACCGACGTGACCAGCACCCGCGCCGGCACGACGACATTGGCCACGCCGCACAGGAACATCACGATCGGCGCGAACGCCACGAGCATGATCAGGTCGTTCACCGCCACCTGCACCAGCGTGTAGGCCGGGTCGCCGTCGGTCAGGTAGCTCCAGACAAACACCATCGCGGTGCAGGGCGCCGCGGCGAGGATGATCAGGCCGGCCGTGTAGCTGCGCGCCGACGCGGGATCGATCCACCCGGCGAAGACGTGCTGCATGAACAGCCAGGCGAGGAACGCCATGCTGAATGGCTTGACGAGCCAGTTGACCGCCAGCGTCACCAGCAGTCCCTTCGGCCGGCGGGCAATGCCGCCGAGGGCCGTGAAGTCCACCTTCAGCATCATCGGGTAGATCATCAGCCAGATGAGCACGGCGATGGGCACGTTCACCTGCGAGCCGCGGCCGAATTCCCAGCCGCTGAGCCACGCCGTGACGCCGGGCGCCATGCGCCCGAGCAGGATCCCGACCGCCATGCACAGGAACACCCACGCGGTCAGGTAGCGCTCGAAGAACGCCAGCCGCTTCGTCGTCCCGCCGGTCGCGTCGTTCATGGCGGCAGCGCGCTCCCGCCGGCCAGCGGCGTGCCGGCGGCGATCCGCTCGAGGTCCTCCCGGCGAAAACCCGCCAGCCGCTCGTCGGGCAAGGCGCAGAGCAGGTCGACCCGACGCGCGATTTGCGATGCCACCGCGACGAACGCCCGGTACTTCTGCTCGTCCGTGCCCTCCACGGCGGCGGGATCCGGCGAGCCCCAGTGCCCGATGACCGGCGCCCCGGGCCAGATCGGGCAGGACTCGCGCGCGTGATCGCAGACCGTGATCACGAAATCGAAATTCACGTCCTTGAACTCATCCCACGACTTCGACCGTGCGCCGACCGCATCCAGGCTGTAGCGCTCCGCCAGCACGCGCACCGCCAGCGGGTTCACGCGGCCGGTCGGCTTCGATCCGGCGCTGTGGACCTCGAAGCGGCCCCGGCCTTTCGCCCGGAGCAGGTATTCGCCGAGGATGCTCCGGGCCGAGTTGCCCGTGCAGAGGATGAGGACCTTGAAGGGTGCTTTCTGACTCATAAATCAGGCGCAGGCGCAGGCACCGGACGGCGCCCGGTGCCGGCGCTCGAAACCGATCACCTTGCCCATCCGATCGAACTCGAAGCGACAGCAATCCTGCAGTTTCTTCTTCAGCATGGCCCGGCCGCGGCGCACCCGCGATTTCACCGCGGCGAGCGACAGGTCGAGCCGCAGCGCGATGCGCGCCAGCGGCAGTCCCTCGATCTCCGCCAGCCGGACCGGCTCGCGGTAGGCCGGCGGCAGCTCCTCGAGGAAGTTCTGCAGCGAAACCAGCACGCGCGCCCGCAGGGCCGCCACCTCGTCGGGGCTTTCGCCCGCGACCGCCGCCGGCAGCTCGTCCGACGGTTTCTGCCGCCGGAAATGATCGATGATCGTGCCGCGCGCGATCTGGTAAAGCCACGCCTCGAGCTTGGTGTCGTCGCGCAACGTCGCCCGCGAGCGGTAGACCTTGAGCAGCGTCTCCTGCGCGAGGTCGTCCGCCGCCGCGCCGTCGCGAACGCGCCGCCGGATGAACGCCCGCAACTGCGGCGCGAACGCCAGCACCCCGGCATCGAAGCTCCGGGCGGTCATGACGGCAGGCCGTGGTTCAGGGTTTCCATGCCGTGATGATGGCGGACACCAGGTAATCCGCAACCCTCGGGTCCTGGCCCCACTGCGCGATGAACTTCCTCGAGGCGCCCTTCAGGTCGATCGTCACCCGCGTGAAACCCGCGGCCGCCAGCATCGCCTGGAGCTCGTCCACCAGCGACGCCCCGCCGATGCAAGCGCCGATCAACGGCAATTGCTCCCGGATCTCCGGCGGCAAGGGCTTGGTCGCCACCACATCCGAGATCGCCAGCCGCCCGCCGGACTTGAGCACGCGGAACGCCTCGGCGAACACCCGCGGCTTCTCGGGCGAGAGGTTGACCACGCAATTGGAAATGATGAGGTCGACGCTGGCGTCGGCCACCGGCAGCGCTTCGATCTCGCCCAGCCGGAACTCGACGTTGCGCCAGGCGGACTTGGCGGCGTTGCGCCGGGCCTTGCTGACCATCGCCGGGGTCATGTCGACGCCGATGACCTTTCCGGTGCCGTTGAGCTGGCGCGCCGCGAGGAAGGCGTCGAAGCCGCCGCCACTGCCGAGGTCCACGACGGTTTCGCCGGGCTTGATGCTGGCGATCGCGAGGGGGTTGCCGCAGCCGAGGCCGAGATCGGCCCCTTCGGGCACGCTCGAGAGCTCCGCGGCGCTGTAGCCGAGCTGTTCGCTGTAGGACCCGGTGGCCCCGCCGCAGCAGCCGGTGGCGACGCAGCCGCAGCTTTCGTCGCCGGCTTCCGTGGCGATGGCGCCGTAGCGATCGCGGACAAATTCCTTCACTTCTTCGATGTTGGGAGTGCTCATGGTGGTTGTTTTCTACCCAAGCAGACGCACGACCCGCCGGAAGGATGCAGGAAATCTTCGGGCCCGGGCCGCGCCGTCCCCGGGCCGCCGGGGCGCCCATGACCGTCACGCATATTAGCCGTCGCCGCGGGGCCCGCCGCTCCCCCATGCTCCGATCACCCCCGGGAATCCACCCCCCTCGCCCATGAAACTTTCCCGCCTGCCGCTTCTGCTGGCTGCCTTCGCTGTCCTCGGCCTCTCCTGCGCCTCCGGCCGCACCCTGAGCATCGTCACCGGCTCGACGCTCGGTTCACCGGTCCGCCACGGCCTGGAAAAACTTGAAGCCGCTGTGCGGGCCCGCGGCTGGGATGTGCAGCGGGTCAACTCCCTCGCCGCCGCCGCCGGCGATGAGATCGTCGTGGCCGGGCTTGCCGGGGCGAAGATCCCGGGCGCCGATTTGCCCCCCGTGGCGGACGCCGCCGAAGCTCTCGCCATTCGGCAGTCGTCGTCAGCCGGGAAACCCACCTTGTTGCTCGCCGGGCACGACGACCGCGGACTCATGTACGCGCTGCTGGCCTGCGCGGACGACATCGCCGCGGCGCCCGATGCCGCGCGTCTGCTCGGCGCGATCAAGGAGGTTACCGAACAGCCGGCGGTCCTCGGCCGCGAGCTCTCGGTCTACACCATGAACCGCGCCCATTGGGAAAGCCGTTTCTACGACGAGGCGTACTGGCAGCGGTACTTCGACCTGCTCGCGGCCGATCGCTTCAACCGTTTCCTCATCATCTTCGGCTACGAGAACGGCGGGTTCCTCGCGCCGCCCTATCCGTACTTCTTCGACACGCCCGGCTTCGCCGGCGTGCACATGGTGGGCGTCACCGCGGAGCAGCAGCACCGCAACCTCGCCGCGCTCAACCGGCTGATCGAGCTGGCGCACGAGCGCGGCATCGACGTTTCGCTCGGCATCTGGGACCACATCTACCGCGCGGGGGTGCAGACCGGCGGCGCCGAGTGGATCGGCGAATACAAGGGTCGGCCGGTGCCCGACACCGTCGAGGGCGTGACCACCGAAAACCTGAACGCCTACACGCTGGCCTCCCTGCGTGAGCTGCTGGCGCGCGTGCCGGCCGTCGACGGCCTGCAGTTCCGCATCCACGAGGAGTCCGGCCTCAAGCGCTCGGAGATGGAAGGCTTCTGGCGCGTCGTGTTTGGCGACGTCCAGCGGACGCGTCCCGGCCTGCTGGTCGAGTTGCGCGGCAAGGGCACGCCTGACGCCGTCATCGACACCGCGGTGGACACCGGCCTGAACTTCCGCATCGAGACCAAATACTGGATGGAGCAGATGGGGCTGCCGTTTCACCCGGTGCACGTCAACCCGCCCGACCAGCGCAACCGCCGGCACGGCTACGCCGACTTCCTCCGCTACCCGCAGCGCTACCAGATGGACTGGCGGCTCTGGAACGGCGGCACCTCGCGCATCCTGCTCTGGGGCGATCCCGACTATGTGCGCCGCTACGACGCGACGACTTCCCTCTACGCCAGCCCAAATTGGGACGTCCAGGAACCGCTCGCCACGAAGATGGAGGCGCAGAAGCCGGACATGCCCACCTTCGACCTCATGCCGGCGAAATACCGGTATTACGATTACGAGTTCGAGCGCTACTGGCATTTCTACCAGGTCTGGGGCCGCCTCGGCTACAACCCCGCCACGCCCGCCGACACCTGGGACCGCGAATTCCGCCGCCGCTTCGGCGCCGCCGGGGCCGACGTCGAGGCCGGCCTCCATCGCGCCTCGCAAGTGCTGCCCATGATCGTGGCGTCGGTCTATCCGTATTCACTGTTCCCCACGACGCGCGGCTGGGCCGAGCGCCAGGCGCTGGGCAACACGCTCGCCGCGTACGCGAAAAACGAGGGCACCGACACGGAGCTGTTCGAAAACTTTGCCCAGGCGGCTGAGCGCATCGCCACCGGTGGCGCGACCGCCAAGGTGACGCCGGAGCAGACGAGCCGCTGGTTCGATGCCACGGCCGATGACGTCCTCGCGCGGGTGCACGGCGCCGAGGCGACCATCGGCGCGAAGCGCGGCAACGAGTTCGACTCCACGGTGACCGACCTCCGGATCCTGGCCCAGCTCGCGCGCTTCCACGCGCGGCGCAGCCTCGCGGCGGTGCACTACAACCTGTTTCTCCGCAGCCACAATGCGGCGGAGCTCGCCGCCGCCACCGCGGGCGAACGCGCCGCCGTCGCCGCGTGGCGCGAGCTCGTTGCGGCCGCCGGCGACCGCTACGCCTTCGACCTCGCGATGGGCGCGCGCAATTACGCGCTCTGCGGCCACTGGCGCGATGAACTGGCGAAACTCGAGGAAGGCCTCGCCGCCTTGGAGGGCCAGGCGAAGGAACTTCCCGTGCTCGCCACGTCCAGTCCTGTCTGGGCCCCCCGGGGCTCTGGCGAGGTCCCGGCGCCGGCGGTAACCGCCGACCGGATCGCCGTCGCGCCCGTCGGCCAGCCGCTGCGGATCGTGGCGCGCGTGACCGATCCTTCCGGCGTCCGCTCGGTGAAGCTGCGTTACCGGCACGTCACCCAATACGAGGACTACCCGACGCTCGACATGCAGCCGACCGGGCAGCCGGGCGAATATGCCGCGACGATCCCTGGGGACTTCATCATCCCCCGGTGGGACCTGATGTATTTCATCGAGGCGATCGGCGATTCCGGCCAGGGCACGATGTGGCCCGATTTCCGGCGCGAACCGCCCTACGTGATTGTGAAACTAAAACGCTGATCCCCATGCCGCCCCGCCTTCTGCCTTTCCTCTGCGCGAGCGCTCTCGCCAGCCTCGCCGCCCGCGCCGCCGAGCCGGGCGTCGCCGTCATGCTGGTCGACACCGACCACGTGCCCGCCGTCGTCGATGAGCGGATCTACGGCCACTTTCTCGAGCACATCAACCACTCGGTGGTCGACGGCCTCTACGCGGAGCAGGTGCGCGGGCAGGGCTTCGAGGGCAAGGATTTCGCGACCTACTGGAAACCGGTCGGCGAACCCGGCGGCGCCACGCTCGTCACCGAGAAGTTTGCCGGAGGCGAACGCAGCGTCCGTCTCGCCGTCCACGGCGGCACGGCCGGCCTCCGGCAGGACCGCCTCTACGTCGAGGCCGGCCAGGCCTACGACGGCTCGGTCTGGCTGAAGCCGGAGCAAGGCGACGCCGCCGTGCGCCTCCGCGTCGTCAGCGCGACGGGCGCGGAACTCGCCAATGTGGCGCTCGGGGCGGCCGGATCCGGCTGGCACGAGGTGCCGTTTCGCTTCGTCAGCCCGGCCACCGACCAGCAGGCCTCGCTTGAGCTCGTCGCCGCGGGAAACGGCGCGGTGCTCGTCGACTTCCTTTCACTCATGCGCGCCGACGCCCGCGCGCACGGCAAGCTCCGGCCCGACCTGCTCGCCGCGCTCAAGGCGTTGCGGCCGCCGTTCATTCGCTGGCCGGGCGGCTCGTATGCCTCGGTCTATCACTGGCGCGACGGCATCGGCCCGGCCGTGGCGCGCAAATACACGCCGAACGAGATCTGGGGCGGCTATTCCGACTACTACGGCTTCGGCACCGACGAATTCATGGAACTCTGCCGCCAGCTCGGCTCCGAACCGCTCGTCGTGTTGAGCGCCGTCGACACCGATCCCGCGGCGCTCGAGTACGCCATGGACTGGGTGCACTACCTCCTGGACCCGCCCACGACCGAGTGGGGCCGGCGCCGCGCCGCCAACGGCCACGCCGAGCCGTACGTCGTGCCTTACATCCAGATCGACAACGAGCCGATGAACCACGGCCTCACCGCGCGCGCCTACGCGGAGATTGTCAACCTCTACGGCCGCCGGCTCCGCGCGATCGCGCCGCAGGTGAAGATCGTCGCCTGCGGGCAGAAGCGCTCCAACGACATGCAATGGAGCGAAACACTCATCGATGTGGCCGGCGACAACTTCGACCTCCTCGGCTGCCACAATTACGAATACGAACCGGAGAACTACGCGACCGGCGTGCGGCGCATCGAGGATTACCTGGAAAAACTCTCGGACTACGTGCGCCGCTCCGCCCACCCGGGGATCAAGCTCGCGGTGCTCGAGTGGGGCTCGTGCCGCACTTACGACTGGCGCGCCGGTTTGCACACGGCCGGGTTGCTGATGAGTTACGAGAAGCTCAGCCCGGAGCTGGCGTTGACCTGCCCCGCCCTCCTGATGCGCAACACGACCGACGACCCGGAATGGCGCGCGTGGATCTACCACGACCACGTGTCGTGGTTCGGCGGCGGCGGCTATGTCGTGGAGAAACTCTTCCGCGAGCACTTCGCCCCGCGCCGCTATGCCTTCGCTTCCGGGACCTTCAAGGACCTGCCGAACCGCGCCGCGTTTTTCGATGACATCTCGCAAATGAAACCCGAGGACTGGACGTCCGGCACGGTCGACGCGATCGCCACCGGGAGCGAGGACGGCAAGCGCATCGTGCTGAAGGCGGTCAACTACGACGCCACCCCGCACGCGCTCCTCACGCGCTTCCAGGGCGCGCACGCGCCGCGGGCCGGCGCGACGGTGAAGATGTTCACGATCACCGCGCCGCTCGACGCCGAGAACTCGCTCGCCGCACCCGATCGCGTCCACCCGGTGGAAACCAGCCGTCCGTTTGCCCGCGACCTGGCGTTCGACCTGGCGCCGTTCACCGCGGCGGTGATCGAGATCGATTCGCCATAAACCGGATTGAGTCGGTGGAACCGCCCCTCCGTGCAGGTTTAGCCATGCGGGTAGGGCGCGGATTCCGCTCCGCGCCGCGCCGGCGAAGGGATTCGCCGCCCTACCAGCCCGCACCGAGTGCGGGCTCCACCCTTACTTCTTTTTCTTCTTCCTGCCGCCGCCGGTCCGCTGGTTGACCGTCGCCCAGGCCCGGGCCTCGGCCGTTTTCTTTTTCACGCCGCGTTTCTCGTAGCCCTTCTCGATGTGGCTGGCCTGGCGTTTTTGTTTTCCGGTGTAGCTGCGCTTGCTGCCGCGTGGCATGGGAGTTTGTCCTTCGGTTGAGGGTGGATGGCGCCCGCGCCGCCGCGGGCAAATTCAGTATCTGCCGCCGGGCATCGGGCCCTCGAGGCCTTCGCGCAGCGCCTGCACGAAGGCGTTGCGCAGGAGGTTCTCGATCGTCGTCCAGACTTCGACCTTGTTGTCCTCGAAGTTGCCGTGGAACGGCGCCTTGGTGGCGACCTGGCCGCGCCGGTTCTTGAGCAGGTTCTCCGTGGCCGCGACCAACTTGGTGGCGGCGCGCTGCAGGAGGCTCTTCTCCGGGTCCGGCACCGACTTGAACTTCAGGTCCTTGAAGAACGGCTTGGTGTAGCCGTCGTAGGCGCCGTGCTGCGCCTTGACTTCGGTGTAGAGGTCGAACTCGCCGGAGGACACGTCCGCCAGCGCGTAATGCACGAGGAAGTCGTGCATCTTCGGCAGCGACAGCCCCTTGATTTCCAGTTCCGCGTTGAACGTCGGCTGCCGCTCCGCCGGGTTCACGCGCGCCTCGACGTTCACCTTCCCGCTCGCGCCCAGCCGGCCTTCGAGGCTGATGCTGGCCGGCAACGCGTCGCGGCTCTTCTCGCGGTTGCTGAAGCCCTCGATGATGAGGTGAATCCGGTCCAGGCTCACGCTCACCACCTGCGGATCGGTCCGGTCCTCGAACCGCACCGCGGAGTCCTTGACCTCGATCTTGCTGTATTCGATCGGGAACTGTTTCGCCAGCACGCCCTCCCAGGCGCGCGTCACCGGCTTCGTCAGCTTCTTCGCCTTCTGCGCCTCGTCCTTCTTGGTTTCCGCCCGCTTCACCATCACCACCTG
>Ga0310810_10000698_pt1 | contig 33685 bp, 30 predicted proteins | sample NCmetagenome_FD_207641 | JGI IMG/M metagenome (GOLD analysis project Ga0310810, IMG submission 207641) | Soil microbial communities from experimental microcosm in Duke University, North Carolina, United States - NC | ecosystem: Engineered > Artificial ecosystem > Soil microcosm > Unclassified ... | reverse complement strand
GCCGCCCTCGTGCCGGAGATCGAGTGCGAGCGGTGAGGTTGCCCCTCGGTGGAGCGTCGTTTCCGACAGATGCCCGAGTCGCACGCGCAGAACTCGGCGGTCGTCGGTGCGGATGCGAGCGATGACACTGCGTGGATTGCCCTTGATCGCCGACTGTGCGAGGCGAACGAGCAGCCATCCGACACCTCCGACGGACGCTCCGACGGCGACACCGCCGGCGACCACCGCGCCAATCGCGCCAAGCCCAGCTCCGGCGATGATCATCTGCCGCCGCCGCCGCCTTCCGAACTGATCACCGTAGCGCCACGCGGCGAACTCGGGGCGGAGTGGCTCACCGATGCGCACCAGCTCTGTCCCATCGCGCAGCCGTGCCAGTCCGATCTGATCCGTTGCGGCGCGAAGACGCGTTCCGCGGTAGAGTCGCTCAGCGTCCTCGATCGCTTCCCACCGTTCCTCGAGCGGGGTCAGGTTCCACCGCTCGCAGGCGGGACACACGACCCACAGTCGGCCTTTGGCTGCGTCGAACGCGAGCCGACGACCGACGGGAAAATGCTCGATGGACTCGTTATGACCGAGCGGGCGGTTACAGAAGAGACACGTGGCGTACATCGGCCAGCAGACCTCGCTGCGATTCGGACCGCCGCCTTCGTCGGCGTCGTGCCGAAAGCTAGCCCGCGTGTTACGCCTCGTGCCTGAGTGACCGCCGCGTTACTGGCGGTGGCGTGCGCGCACCGCCGGCAACGTGCCGCCGAGCTACTTCTGACCGGACGCCTTGCGACCGGAAACGAACGAGCGAACGGCCATGCTCGTCGCGTCGATCGCGTTGATGACGTCGGCGTCGGTCATCGGTCCGGACTTGAACGCAGCGAAGACATTGAGCATCGCGGGCGCCGTGAGCGCTTGCTGCGCGGCGACGAGTGCCGACGGCGAGAGCGAGAGATCGTCGGCGAGATCGGCGAGGACGCGCAGCACGCGGGCGTATGCCTGACGCGACAGCGTCATGCCGGCGTGGTTCGACTCTCCAGAGCTAGCGGCGACGCTGGCCGGCGCGGCCGAGCGGGGGCGACCAACGGGCTGCCTTGCGGCTGGCGCGGATGCAGCGGGCTCGACTTCACGCTTTGCGCCGCGTCCCTTGCGCCCTTTCCCGCGACGGCGTGCCGCTGGCGCGGCGGTTGGGGCCGGCTCGGCGTCGGCCTTTGGGGCATCGGCGGCCGGTTCCGACCCGAGACCCTGCTCGATCGCCTTCGCACGCCGCTGCAGCGTTTCCGCTGTCGTGCCGTAGGCGCGAGCGGCCTTCGCGAGATTCTCGTCGCTCGGCTGATCGGTGCGATTCTCGTTCTCCCACGCGTACAACGTCACGAAGTGAACGCCGATCTTGTCCGCGGCTGCAGCCTTGCTGAGACCCGCGCGCGTTCGGGCGTCGCGCAGGGCGCGGCTCATTGCGACGATCGCTGGCGGGACGTTCCTGCTGACGACGCGAGGACCGCGTGCAGCGCCACGGCGCTTGCCACGCGTCTTCGTTTTCATCGCGGCCACCACCTTGGAACTCTTCGTAACCTTACCCGCTGGCACTGCTAGGGCGGGTGTCGCGCGGCTCGGCATGGGCTGGTCGCTTGGTCTAAGAGATGGGGATACAGGGCCAGCTTACGGTGCGGTCCAACGTAACACTATGCGCACTAATCGTAACGCGGTGGGCAGACGGGTCAATGGCCATGAGCCAAACGGGCGAGCGGGCCTTGGCGTGCTTGACGGCAGCGGTTCGCACCCATACCGTCCTGCTCCACGGCAGAGCGCACGCAATCGGATTAGGGCTTACAAATCTCGATGGACGCCGGCCGACCGGCCTGGAGTAGTGTTGGTGATCGTCGCCGCTCTCGTTCTCGATCCTGGACACCGACTCGTGCTGCGCCGAGGACTTCGCGGCGTCGCCGACGTGCGCTTCTGCGAACGGATCGAGGGACTTCGGGCACTCGTTCGCCGCGAGTGGGTGCATCTCGTGATCACCGTACCGACCGACAAGGCGGGTCGGCAGACGGCAGCCACGGTGGCGGAGATCCGTGAGGGATTTCCTTCGCTCCCGGTGATCGCATACTGCGGGCTCACGCCCGAGGATACGCATTCGCTCATTGCGCTCGTGCGGGCGGGAGCGGATGACGTCATCGTCCGCGATTTCGACGACGTGGGGTCCGTCGCGGGTCAGGTGATCGCGCGTGCGGCGGCGAGCCGCGTCGGCGAGCGGGCATTCGCCGAGCTGAGTCCGTTCGTCCCGGCGTCGGTGCGGCCGATTCTCGCGTATTGCCTCAGCAACCCGACGGGCGCGACGGCCGTGGATGACATCGCGCACGCGTTAGGCATCGCCCGTCGGACGCTGGTGAGCCGGCTCGCGAGCGCCGGCCTTCCCGGGCCTGCCGCGCTGATCACGTGGTCCCGGTTGCTCGTGGTGGCCCACCTGCTCGAAGACCCGGCGCGGTCCGTCGATCAGGTCGCCGCCGCGGTGGGGTTTCCCTCCAGCACGTCGTTGCGCGTTACCTGCAAACGCTACACGGGCGTGCGGCCGCTGGACCTCCGGTCGCGTGGCGGGCATCGCCACGTGCTCGACCTGATTCGCGCCGAGATCGGCATGGAGCAGCGCGCGATCGGTTGACGGACGGCTCGTCGCGTATCGTTAGGCGGACCGCGACACGCGCGGTGGTCGCGCGGGCGCTGCGGGTCGATCGTCCGACATTCCGTTCGCGACCTGAGCGGCCTGCTGCACCGCCGCGGCGAAGCACTGGACGTGGAGCGGGCTGACGCCGGTCGCCAGCGTGACGAGCTGCCACCGACGGCGGAGGCCCTGCTGCCCGATGCGGAGCGCACGAACCCGACCGGCCCGCACCGCAGCCTCCGCTGCCGGTCTCGACACGATCGCGACCGCTTCGCCGGCCTCGGCGAGTCCGATCAGCGCCTCGGTCAGCGCGACCTGCGTCTGGCGCATGGGCTCGAGGCCAACCGCAGCCAGCCGGTCGGTGAGCCAGCGCTGTTCTGCCGGACGCGTCGCGTGAACCGCGAGCTGCTCGACACGCAGGTCGCCGGCCGTGAGTGACGCCTGGCCGGCGAGCCTGTGCTCGGCCGCGACGAGCGCGACGAGCTCCTCGTCGAACAACGGAACGAGATCGAGGCGCGGATCCGCCTCCGGATCAGTCACGACGGCGAGCTCGTACCGCCCCTCGAACAGCGCATCCACCCCGTGCGCCAGCGTCTCCGGAACGAGCTCAGCGCGGATGTGTGGCAGGCGACGTCTCACGATCGCAACCGCAGCGGGAAGCCAGGCGAGCGCGGGCGCCGAGTCCGTGCCGACGCGCAACCGTCCGGCCGAACGTGGCGCCGACCGCAGCATGGACGCCTCGGCCGCCGCCAGCCTCGCCAGCACGTCACGAGCGACCTCGATCATCTCGGTGCCTGCGTCGGTGGCCACCATTCCGCGCGGTGTGCGGTGAAAGAACTGCAGTCCGAGACGTTGCTCGAGCTCGATCAGCTGGTGACTGATAGCCGACTGCGTGAGGTAGACGTGCTTGGTCGCCGCCGACACCGTACCGTGGTCGGCAATGGCGGTGAGTATCCGGAGATGTCGAACCTCGAGAATCATCGGGCGTGTCCTGTGTCTCGGCGTGAACGCCTGCATTCGTCTCGATCGCATCTTCGCCGATCGCACGCCCGTGTGCTTGTCGAATTCGCGCTCCGACTTGGATGATCCGCACCATGCGAGCGAAGCATGCGACGGCATGAGCGGGGCTCATTGAAAAGTTGATGAGAATGCGTTGGCGCCAGCCGTCGCTCGATCGGCAGATTCGTTCCTGTTGCTCGGATCATCTGATTCTTTCATGGGGCGTGAATGACGATCGAGGTTGGGGCCGCAGTGTCAGGCTCCGCGCAGGCGGCTGGAGTCGCGGGCCGACGCCTTGCCGCTGCAGATGTCGCCGGATATCGGGTGCTGGATGCCGTGTTCGCGAATGGCCTGGCGCTACCGATGCACACCCACCCGCGGCCCGCGCTCTCGTTCGTCGCCCGCGGCGGCTTTTGCGAGACGACACGTCGCGGCGTGACGACGTGCTCGACGGGCATGCTGCACGTACGGCCGTCCGAAGAGCCGCATGCGAACCAGTTCGATGCGGCCGGAACGCGCATCACGATCATCGACGTGCCTCTCAGCCACACGGTGGACGACCGACGGGTCCGGCGACTGCTTGGCAGATCCGCTGTTGTGCACGACGGCGCGGTGCGAGCGCTCGCCGGCCAACTTCAGTGGGAATTGCACCATCGGGATCAGGCGAGCGACTTCGCCATCGAGGGGCTGGTCCTCGCCATGATTGCGCGACTGCTTCGCGCGACGTCGAGCAATCGCGCCGGCGACGACCGCCAGCCTGCGGGCGCCCGCCTCGAGCGAGCGCGCGAGTTCATCGATGCGCACTTCTCGCGCGCACTCCAACTCGCCGACGTCGCGGCGGTGGCCGGCTTCCATCCGACGTCGTTCGCGCGCGCCTTCAAGCGCCGGTACGACCTCACGCCGTGGCAGTATCAGCGACGCCGGCAGATCGAATGGGTGAAGGCCGAGCTCCTGCGCGGCGACCGGCCCATTGCCGCGATCGCCCACGAGGCCGGGTTTGCGGACCACAGTCACCTCACGCGGGCCTTCCAGGCCGCGGAGGGCAGGGCGCCCTCGGTGGTACGGCGCGCCGGCGCCTAACGTTTCCGATCTACGACTCAGCCGTCACTCCCGACGCGCGATCGAAGCGATCGTTCGCGCTGGAGAGTGACGGCTGAGTCGAGCCTAGCGTGCTGCCTAGCGCTTCTCGTTGAGTGGCAGGAGCTTCTCGACGCTCACGCCTTCGGCTTCGCCCTGGAAGTTCATGACGACGCGGTGTCGCAGCACCGACAGCGCGACGGCGCGAATGTCGTCGATGTCCGGCACCGGACGCCCGTCCATGGCGGCTCTGGCCTTCGCGCCCAACACGAGGTACTGCGACGCGCGCGGGCCGGCGCCGAAGCTCACGTACTTCCTCACCTCGGGGCCAGCGTCCGCTTCCTGCGGCCGCGTGGCGCGCGCGAGGTGGACCGCGTACTTCACGATCGTCGGCGGGGCGGGAATGCGCCGCACGAGCCGCTGGAGCTCGATGAGCTGCGACCCGTGCAGCACCGGGACGATCTCGTTCTCGGTGGCGCCCGTCGTCGCGATCACGATGCGCTCCTCGTCATCCTTCGACGGGTAGCCCATGCGGAGCTCGAACATGAACCGGTCGAGCTGCGCTTCGGGAAGCGGATAGGTTGCTTCCTGCTCGATGGGGTTCTGCGTGGCGAGCACGAAGAACGGCTCGGGCAGTGCGTGCGTCTGGCCCGCCGCGGTGACCGTGTGTTCCTGCATGGCCTGGAGCAGCGCGGCCTGGGTCTTTGGCGGGGCGCGGTTGATCTCGTCCGCAAGAACGACGTTTGCGAACACCGGGCCCTTGATGTACTTGAAGACTCGGCGCCCGGTGGCGTGGTCTTCCTCGAGCAACTCGGTTCCAGTGATGTCCGCCGGCATGAGGTCCGGCGTGAACTGGACGCGGTTGAACGTCAGGTCGAGCGCCTGCGACAGCGTCTGAATGAGCAGCGTCTTTGCTACTCCGGGCACGCCGACCAGCAGCACGTGACCGCCGGCGAGGATCGCCGCCACCAGATTGTCGATGACATCGACCTGGCCGATGATGCGGCGCGCGATCTGGTCGGTCAGCTTCTTTCGTGCCTGCACGAGCTGCTGGAGCAGCTCGAGGTCTCGCTCGTCGGTGCGGTGTTGCTCGCGTAACTGTGTCCCCACCCTTGTCCCCGTGTCGGTGATGAACGTCCAGGACCGCTCGAATGCCAAGCGGAAGCTAACGCGCGACGGTGCAAAAGGGTTGGGGTGGTTGGCCGTGGGTGGCCGGACTGGTGTGGGGCAGGGCGACCGCGCGAGGCGACCGGCGTTGCCCGAACGCGCGCACGACGGTGTTCAGCGAGCACCTGCCGGCGACGCCATGGGCCACGCTCGCGCGTTGAACCGCGAGGCGGCTGCCTAACGCAGACTGACGGTCTTGGCGGGCAGGGAGAATTCGGCGCGCTTTTCGGCGGGGTAGTTCTGGCTGAGCAGCGAGGCGACCGCGGTGTATGCGCCACCGTGTTCCGGTCGCCAGGTCTCGGTGAAGGTGAGCGTGTCGCTCGTTCCGAGCACCTTGTTCTGCATGGCCTGCGTGAACATGCGGCCGCGGCTCCAGCGCCAGACTTCGCGGCCCTGGGCGTCGAGGACGACGAGGTCGTGGGTCTGGCCGCTCGGGAACCGAAGTTCTACGCGCTTGCTGGAGCTGTTCGTGACGTGGAAGGAAAACTTCACGTCTTCGCCCAATTTCACGTCGAGCGACGAGGCGATGGTGTCGCGGGCGACGTGACGGCGTACCGGTACGTACGAATGCGACGGCAGAGGCGACGCATACGCGAACGCCAGGGCAGCAGCTACGAGGAGCGGAAGAACGTACCGGAGACGCATGTACAGACGTTTGGGGCGGTGGTCCGACGGGCCCTGCCTCACGGACTTGGTGTGGCCCAACTTATCAACAGCGGGACGCTCGGTCAAGGCAATCGGTAACACTTAAGTCGTGATAAATCGTGCATTTGGTGAAACAGTCTCAAGCGTTATGTGCGTGCCGGAAGGCACCGCCCGACGAGCTTGCGAAAAATTTCACAAAGTCCTAAATTCCGCGCGCGATGACCGGGGATCATGATGCGCCCTCGTCCAACTCCGGGCGGGCGGACAAGTCCCGGCAAAAGCTGCCGGCCGCGCCGCCAGCGCTGCCTTCCGATCCGGAACGGCGCGAGCGAAGCGACGCCGCTCGGTATGCCGGAGTCGGACTTCAGTTCGCGATCACGATCCTCGTCTGTCTCTGGCTCGGCAACTGGCTCGACCGGAAATTCGGAACGAGCAAGTTCGTGTTCCTCGCCGTGTTTCTCGGCGCAGGCGCCGCCTTCTACAGCATGTATCGGCAGCTCATGGGAAATCTGGAGCGCGACGAAGAAGCGAAGCGAGCGCGCAAGAGCGCCGCGGCTGCGTCGTCTCCCGATGAGTCCCGAGGCCGCGACACCGGAGGCTCGGTATGAGGTCGGTCGGGCTGTTCGCCGCCGCGACCCTGGCGCTCATTGCGATTGCGGCCTGGGTAATGATCGTGGCCTATCAATCGCCGGACGCTACCCGCGCGGTGTGGATGAGCGCCGTCGTCGCGTTCTCGGTGCAGGTCATCGCCTTCGCCGTCGTGAAGCTGTCGGCGAAGACCAACGTCATCGCCGGGTGGGGCATTGGTGCGATCATGCGCTTCGCGGTGCTGGGTGTGTACGCGCTCGTGTTCGTGAAGGCGCTCGGACTTCCATCAGGCGCCGCGCTCGTCAGTCTGGCCGCCTTTTTCTTTCTTTCGACGTTGATCGAACCGCTGCTCCTCAAGAGCTGAAATTCATGAGATCGTTCGACCGATTCCTCGCTTCCACGCTGCGCCTCACCGCCGGCCTCCGCTTCGTTCCGGCGGCGGCGATGTTCGCGCTTGCCGCCAGCGTCATCACGCCGTCGCGATTGACGGCTCAGGAGCCGGCGCCCCAGAACGTGGACATCATCACGCCGCACATCACGGACTCCTACGAGCTCGAGGTGCCGTGGTTCAACGCGCACTTCGCGAAGGAAGTCTGCCTTGGCCGCCACGAGGCCGGCGGCGAGTGCGGGCCGCTCTGGGATCCGGTCGCGATTGGTCCGTTGAACGTCAACTTCTCGCCGACCAAGCACGTCGTGATGCTGCTGCTCGCGGCGACGATCGCCACGCTCGTCCTCGTCGGATCGGCGCGCGCGCACGCGCGCCACACGAGTCAGACCGGCCACCCGAAGGGGTTTGCCACGGGCATCGAGTCGATGGTGCTGTTCCTGCGCAACGAGGTCATCCTGCCTAACGTCGGGCACCACGGCAATGCCTACGTGCCGTTCGGCCTGACGCTGTTCTTCTTCATCCTGACCGCCAACCTGCTCGGCCTCATACCCTACGGGTCGACGGCCACGGGCAACATCTCGGTCACCGCGACGTTAGCGATCATCACGTTCGTCGTCGTCGAGATCTCGGGCATGCGCGCGCAGGGCCTCGGGTACCTGAACACCCTGTTCTACTGGAACAAGGACCTGCCGCTGCTCATGCGCGTGCCGATGTTCCTGATCATGACGCCGGTCGAGATGATGGGAAAGATCACGAAGCCGTTCGCGCTGGCTATCCGACTGTTCGCGAACATGACGGCGGGCCACATCGTCGTGCTTGCGCTCATCGGCCTCATTTTCCTGTTCAAGAGCATCGCGTCGGGCGCGCCGTTCATCATGGCGGTCCTGATCATGATGCTCGAGCTCTTCGTCGCACTGCTGCAGGCGTACATCTTCACCCTGTTGTCCAGCGTGTTCATCGGGATCATCCGGGAAGGCGGGCACTGATATCGGGAATCGGGAATACGGAATAGGGAATCGGGAACGGGGAACGGGGAACGGGGAACGGGTCCCAAAACTGGGCCGCCCTCGCAGTTCGTTTGGCCCTCGTGTCGCACGCGCTCCAGCATGAGGGATGTATCCGGCCGAATGGTCGGAGATGCTCGTTGAGGCCCGGGCCTCGGTGACGAGCAGCGCCTAACGGCGCGGAGCTGATTGCAGTTCGATATTCAACGGTTCGGAGATTTCCATGACCATGTACTCCTTGCTCCAGGTTGCCGCGGAAGCCGCGAGCAACAGCCGGGGCCTTGGCTTCATCGGCGCCGGTCTCGGCGCGGGTCTCGCCGTCATCGGCGCTGGCCTCGGTATCGGTCGCATTGGCGGCCAGGCGGTTGAAGGCATGGCGCGTCAGCCGGAAGCGGCTGGCCGCATTCAGACCGCTGCCCTGATTCTCGCCGCGCTCATCGAAGGCGTCGCGCTGTTCGCCGCCGTCATCGCGTTCCAGATCGCGGGTAAGCTCTAAGAGGTCGGTGCAGGCGTCTCCCCGGAGAGGCGCCTGCACACACTCCGCAGGTTCCCGGGTTCAACCAGGCCCGAGTCTTCATACAACGTCGCCAATGCGCTCTCTACTCACTGCAGTCGCCGCATCGATCGCCACCGCTGCCCCGCTCGTCGCGCAGGAGGCTGAGCGACATGAATCAGTAAATCTCCTGTCGCCCAACACCGGGCTGATGTTCTGGACGTTGCTGATCTTCATCGTCCTCTTCTTCATCCTGCAGCGCTTCGCGTTCAAGCCACTGACCGCCGCGGTGGAAGCGCGCGAGCGCGCGCTCGAGGAAGCGATCCAGGGCGCGCAGCGGGACCGCGAGGAAGCTGCCCGCCACCTCCAGGACCAGATCAAGGCGCTCGAGGCGGCGCGTGCAGAAGCACAGCGCGTGATCGCCGATGGGCGCACGACCGGCGAAAAGCTTCGCGCTGAGATGCTCGAACAGACCAAGCAGCAGCAGCACGAGCTGCTCGAGCGCGCGCGGGTGGAGATCGACAACGAGCGGCTTCGTGCCATTGCCGATCTGCGCCGCGAAGCGGTGGACCTGGCGCTCGCCGGTGCGTCGCGCGTGATCGAGCGCAATCTCGATGACCAGACGAATCGCAAGCTCGTCGAGAGCTTCCTCTCGACGGTCCCGTCGACCGCTGCCCGGCGCGGTGGCTGATGCGCGATACGACGATTGCGCGCAACTATGCCGAGGCGCTCCTCGCGCTCGCTCGGAAGGCGGGCGATCTGCAGGCATGGGGTCGGCTGATCGACGACGTCGCGAACGCGATGGAGCGTGACGATCGTCTCCGGCGCTTTCTCGAGGCGCCTCAGGTGTCGGCGGACGAGAAGAATGCCGTCCTGTCCAAGGCCTACGAGGATCGTGCGCCGCGACTGTTTCTTCGCTACCTCCAGCAGCTCGTGAAGAATCGGCGGCAGATGCTCATCCCGGAGATCGCGAACGAGTACCGGAATCTGGTGGACGAGGTCGAGGGGCGCGTACACGCGCAGGTGACGCTGGCGCGAGACGTGGACGACGAGCAGCGTGCGGCGATCGCGCGCCAGCTGAGTCACACGTTAGGCAAGCCCGTGGTGCCGCAGATCCGGATCAACCCGAACATCCTCGGCGGCATCATCGTCCGCGTGGGTGATCGCGTGATGGACGGGTCGGTGCGCCGTCGGCTGGGCATTCTGCGCACGCGCATGATGGCGAGGGCGGGGCGCTAAGGCGCCCGAAGGCTCAGGGCTTTCGCCGGCCCTGAGCCTCGACCTTGTCGTCCTCGTTGCGGATCTCGAGTGACGTCGCTTTGCCGTTTGCGAGCGTGAACTCGAACGTCATTTCGGGTTTGTAGACCTCGTAAATCCGCCCCTTGTCGTCGTAGACGCCGGGCGCGAACCAGTTCGGCGCGATCCGGATGAGCGCGAACGTCCGGAAATACGGGTCGTTAGGCTCCCACCGCCCCTTGAGCGTGCTGTCCTCGTAGGTCACGACCAGCACACTCCGCTTCCCGCTGTCCGGCGCGATGAGCGACGTGTAGTCGTAGCGACCGACGTACGGCGCCGCCTCGGTAGCATCCATCGTCAGGCGGAACGACGGCTGGACGCCCACGTTCATCGCGATCGCGGTCGTTCCCCAGTTCAACGCGAGCGTACCGCCACTCGTGGTCAGTGCCGGCATCGACCAGGTGAGTACCTCCGCGAACGGCCCTGCCGCCGGGCTGACCGGGAACCGAATCTGCGCGCCCGTCGAGTCGGGCGGGTCCTCGTGGTACCGGCGAACTCGCGGGTCGAGGATCATCAGCCACGGCTCGCGCTCCTTCACGACCAGCCACACCGAGTATTTGCCCTTCGGCACCCGATGCCCGTCGAGTGTGATGTCCTTGCTCGTCTCGAGCGTCGTCGCCCAGTTCGCGCCTGGAGTCCATACCTCGTTCCAGCGCACGACCCGCCCGCCGAAGAGTGGCTGACGTCCCCGCGCGCGCGGCCGAGAGTATTCCATGGTGAGCTTCGTGCCGTCGATGATCTGGGACATCGTGCCGATCTCGCTGGCGCGGATCTGTGCGACCGCGGCCGATGGAATGGCCAGCGCGGTGAAGACCACCTTGCGAAAGGACATTGTGGGCCGGGACGGGGTTTCGGGACGCACTCGTCGGCTAAGAAACCCGTTCACTCCGGTCGGCGGAAGGGCCCGCGCGGACTCGTCCGCCGCCTCGTCAATCCGCCCTCAGCGCCTCGATGGGGTCGGCTCGCACCGCACGCGCGGCGGGACCTAACGAGGCCACGAGCGCGACGACGCCGAAGATGACGGCGGAGCCACCGAGCGCGATGGGATCACGCGCACCGACGTCGACCAGCAGCGCCCGCAACGCACCGCCGGTCCACACGCTCGCGATCAGACCCACCGCGACGCCACTCACGGCCAACCGTGCGCCGTCCCACAGCACGCCGCCGAGGAGCGTGCTCGGTGCGGCGCCGAGCGCGACCCTGATCCCGAGCTCACGACGCCGGCGTGAGACGGTGTTGGAGAGCACGCCGTAGACACCGATGGCGCCGAGCGCCACGGCGATGATGGCGAAGACGCTCGCCAGCACGGTGTAGAATCGCGTGGGGCCCACCGCGACAGCCACGCGGTCGGAGAGGGACTGCACATCGTACACGGGGACGTCGGGATCAGCGGCGCGTATCACGCGCTTGATTGCAGCGAGCGGCGCAACGCCGCCGGTGCCGCGTACGAGCACGGCCATGTCGCTGGACGGCGCCTGTGCAAATGGCACATACGTCGCGGGCTGATCGTCGGAGTCCACGCCCCCCTGCTTCACGTTCGCGACGACGCCAACGATCTGGCGCGGGACCGAGTCGTCGATGGCGAGCAGCACGCGGCGCGTGAGCGGGTCAGTACCGCCGAGGTAACGTCGTACGAAGAGCTCATCGACGATCGCTACGGGAGGTGCCTCGGCGTCGTCTCGATCGGAGAAGACGCGTCCGCTCTCGAGCGCAACGCCGAGCGTCCTGAAATAGCTCGGAGTGATGGGAATGAAGGATGCGACTGGCAGGTTCGACGGATCGGGTTCCGGACGACCGACCACCGACAGCAAGAGCAGGCCAGTCGAGTTGCCACCGGGCATCGCGCTCGTGATCGTCGCCGATTCCACGCCCTGCTCCAGCGCCAGCCGGTCGAGCAAAGTGGTTGCATAACGCGTCTGATCCACCTCGCGTGGATACGCGCGCCTCGGCAGCGTGAGCTGCGCCGTCGCGATCTGCACGGTGTCGAAGCCGAGCGGGCGATTGGCGAGCGAGACGAAGCTTCGGAAGAGCAGCGTTGCGCCGGACAGCAGCACCATCGCGAACGCGATCTGCGTGATCACGAGCGTGCGCTGCACGAGGCGCGCGCGCTTGCTCATCGAGGCGCCTCGTCCCTCCTCACGGAGCGCGTTCGACAGATCCATGCGCGAGCCGCGCAGCGCGGGCAGCAGCCCGAAGACGACTGCGGTAGCGAGAGACGCCAGAAGCCCGAACACGAGCGCACGTCCGTCGACGGTAATCTCGTCGACCCGCGGCAGGTTCGTCGGTGCGAGCCTTCGGAGGAGCTTCACGCCGAACGACGCGATGGCGATTCCTAACGCGCCTCCGATCAGCGCCACGACCGCATTCTCGGTGAGCATCTGGGCCGCGATACGGCGCCGGCCGGCACCGAGCGCGCCGCGGACAGCGACCTCGCGCGCACGTGCGTAGCCGCGCGCCAGCGTGAGATTCGCGACATTCGCGCACGCAATGAGGAGCACGAAGATCACCGCAGCCATCAGGGCTACGAGCGCGGGCCGCAACTTGCCGACGATCTGGTCGAGCAGCGGAACGATCGTGATCGTCCAGTCCTTGTTCGATGCCGGGTAGTCGGCCGACAGGCGTGTGCTGATGGCGCCCATCTCCCGTCGCGTCGCGTCGATCGTGTGGCCGGGCGACAGGCGACCGATGACCGAGAGCATGTGTGCGTTGCGGTCCGCCATGAGCGGCGGCGGAATCGTGAGCGGCGTCCAGATCTGCGTCGTGGTGCGCACGCGTGGCGACACTACGCCGATCACGGTGAACGGCGACCCATCGAGCGTGATCGGCTTCCCGATGAGCGACGAATCTGCGCCGAACCGGCGGAGCCAGAAGCTGTAGGCAAGGATGACGGGTCGTTCCGCCGACGCGAGACTGTCGGACTCCACGAACGTGCGACCGATGTGGGTCGTCACGCCGAGCACCTGGAAGTAGTTCGTACTGACGCCCGCAGCCGGGACGCGCTCGGGTTCTCCGTCGGACGTGGTGAGAATCGCGCGCCGAGGGCGCGCCGCTGCCAGCCCCGAGAACGAGCGTGACTGCGATCGCCAATCCGCGAGGTTCGCGGGTGTCACCGGGAACGAGGGGAAGTTTCTCGCGAGGTTCGTCTCGCTGAGCTGCACGAGGCTCGCGGGGTCGCGGTACGGCAGCGACTTGAGCAGCACGCCGTCGACGGCGCTGAAGATCGCGGTGCTGGCACCGATGCCGAGGCCTAACGTGATCACCGAGACTGCCGCGTAGCCGGGCGAGGAGCGGAGGCGCCGGAATGCGGAGCGAAGATCGGAACGCAGGTGGTCGAGCATCGAGGAGGGCGGCCTGAGGATGTCGAACGGGGAGCGGCGATGACCGCCGCGGCGGCGTAAGGAGGAAATAGGGGGGCGTGGTCGGGACCCACTCAAGCCCCAGTGGCGACAATCCGGGCAGGCCAGTTAGTAACGCGCGCGCTGGCCGAAGGGTTTGGCCGTCGGAACATTGACGCGCACGCTCGGGTCAACGTCCGCTCCTACTGCTTTCATAGATCCCATGTCCAGACAAATCATCACGCGCGCGGTCCTGCTGACTGCAGCGCTCTCAGTCGTTGTTGGCTGTTCCGGAGACCGCGTCACCGGCGCAACCGGAGGCACGCTGGCGACCGTTGCGCTCATCGAGCTCGAAGGCGCACGGCCAGCGCTGTACGTCCAGCAGAGCGACGGCACCGCTCGGACGCGCATTCATTTCACTGGCGCGGTCGATGACGTCGCCGGAAACTCGCCGCTCGTTCCACGGTTGACGGACGCGAACATCCTCGCACTCCGGTCGGTCAAGTGGAGTCCTGACGGGACGCGTCTCGCGCTCGTGGCAACGGTGGCGGCGGACCAGTCGGAGGTCGTCGTGATGGATGCCGATGGCCGAAACGCCCGGATCGTGAGCGTCAACTACGCATACGTGCTCGGCGACGTGGACTGGTCGCCGGACGGGAATCGGCTCACGTACATCATGGCGACGCGCCCGTTTCTGCAGGGGCTCGAAGTGTTCGTGAGCGACGTCGTCGGGACGCCGCGCGTGACGCAGGTGACGAACGGCTCGGGATACCGCGGACTCGGGGGCACGATCCGTTTTGCGGCTGGTGGGAGCGCGGTGTGGATCTCACAGGTAACCGGGGAGGGCGGGGCGCCACTCTTCGAGCAGGTGGGCGCTGTGCGTCGAGTCGACTTGGCGACGGGCGCGATCAGCTCGGTACTGGAGAACATCGCAGGCGAAGTGCAGGCGGTCGCGCACAGCGGTGCGTATGCGATCGTACTCCGGCGCAAGGCGCTGGTGAACGGGGTCTACGACAGCAGGCTGGTCCAGGTGCCGCTGCTATCGACGGGCGGGGGCGGGGAGCGGATGCTCGTCGATGGCGGACGCCTGGATTACGCGCGCCTAACGAGCAATGACAGCCGGATGCTGGTGCTGCGTGACGGCGCGGCGTTCACGGCGATGGCGATGGCCGGCGGAGCAGAAGTGTCGGTCCGCGGGTCTGGTGCGGAGCCGCTGGGCGCGGACGTCCGCAACTAGGGTTTCCGCTGCTCATGCGCCCGCGGCGGCTCGACTAATCGCGGCGCCGATCGGAGACGAGGATCGACACCACCATGTACAGTGCGATGCCGCCGGCCAGCAGGAAGCCCGTCGTACCGAGCCTCGGGCGCTGGTTGATCAGCAGACCGCTCGCGACCAGCAAGCCCGTGAGCACGAGTCCCGTGAAGATGCGGTTCGCGATCTTCTGCATGCCCTTGAGCAGCGTCGACATCTGTGGCGCGTCGATCCGGAGCGCCATGTCGTTCGCCGCGAGATGCTGCGAGATGAGATCGAGCCGGTGCGGCAGTGCGTTGAGCAGCTCCGTCGATTGTGCAACCGCGCGCGCGAGCCGTGCGGGCGAAAAATCGCGCCGCGCGCGGTCGTTGATGATCTCCGCCGTGTACGACCGGATCGCCTCGGTGGGGTTGTACGCCGGATCGAGCGCGCGGGTGATCGTGTCGAGGCTGAAGAGTGTCTTCGCGAGCAGGGTGAGCTCGGCCGGCAGGCGCAATCCGCGCTGGTAGGCGATGGAGATCGCATCGTACAGCACACGACCCGCGTGCATCTCGCCCACAGCGCGCTCGTGATTCTGCGCGATGAGTGCGCCGATCTCGCGAATGAATGCGCTGCGATCGAAATCGACGATCGGCTCTCCGATCTCGATGAGCGTCTCCCCCGCTTCGTCGCCACGATTTTCGGCCATATCGAACAGCAGGCGGACGATGCGATCGCGCATTGGCGGTGACAGTCGCGCCGTCATCCCGAAATCGATGAGCGAGAGGCGCGGCTCGTCCTCCGGCGCAGCTGGCGCCGCCTCCTGCTGAGCGACGTGCTCGAGCTGTGCGAGCGGGGTCACGCTCTTGCGTTGCTCTCCGCGCCGCTCGTTGGCGACGATGTCCGCCGGCGTGCGCGGATTGTCCTCGGCGGAGAGGACGAGGAAGATGTTCCCGGGGTGCGGGTCGGCGTGAAAATGCCCGTCGATCGCGATCTGCTTGAGGTAGGCCTTGCCTAACTCGTCGGCGAGTGGCGCGAGATCCGTGTCGAGGCGCGCGAGCGGCGGGATTTCGTTGACCTTGACGCCGCGCACACGCTCCGTGGTGAGCACGCGCTCGCGCGTGTACGCTTCGACGACCTTCGGTACGAGCAGGTGCGGGAACTCGGCCAGCGATCGCCGGAACAGTGCCATGTTGCGCGCTTCGACCCGGTAGTCCAACTCGTCCGCGAGCGCGCGCTCGAGCTGTTGTACGACGCCCACCATGTCGATGCGCGCACCGGCGCGCAGATGCGCGGACAGAAATTTCGCGAGCTCGCGAAAGAACTCGATGTCGTCCGCGAGCGATGCGCGAATGTCCGGGCGCTGCACCTTCACGACCACCGACCGCCCGTCTCGCAGCGTCGCCGCGTGGGCCTGGCCAAGACTCGCCGACGCGAGCGGGGTGTGATCGAACGTGTCGAACAGCTTGCTGATCCGGCCGCCGATCTGCTCCTGGACGACCTGCTCGATGTCGGCGAATGGTACTGGGGCGACGTCATCCTGCAGCCGTTGCAGCTCCGCGATGTACGCGTCCGGGACCAGATCGGGGCGCGTCGACAGAACCTGACCGAGCTTCACGTAGGCGGGGCCGAGCTCCACGAGTCGCTTGCGGAATGCGACCGCGCGGTCGGCCGCGGCACCATCGGCCGTGGGGTCCGAGGCGGCGGCTTCCTCAGGCGACAGGTCGATGAGTCCCTGCTGCCGGGCGAAGTCGCGAAGCCCGTAGCGCGTGAACAGTCCGACAGTCGCGGCCAGACGTGGAACGAAGCGCGGCGCGAGGATCATGCGGGCTGGACAGGCAGAAAGCGCGCCAATGTTCGTTCGCGCGGTTCCCGGTTCCTCAGTTGCCTGATCTGTATATTTCGCCCCCAACTTTCTTCCCGAGACCCATGTCTGGTCCCGTCGACGTGAAGCACGTCCCCAAACCCTGGGGATACGAAACGATCTGGGCACACACCGACCGTTACTGCGGCAAGGTCCTGCACATCAACGCCGGGCAGGCACTCTCGGTGCAGTATCACAACCAGAAGGATGAGACCGTGCACCTGCTGTCCGGTCAGCTCGTGTACTGGGTGAAGCTCGATGGCGAGTTGCGCGACATGCATCTCGAGGCCGGGCAGTCCTTCCGCATAACGCCGGGCACCGTGCATTACATGGAAGCCGTGACGGACTGCGATGTGCTCGAGGTGAGCACGCCGGAGCTCGACGACGTCGTTCGCCTGAAAGACCGCTACGGACGCGAGGGAACCAGCGCACCATGAGGCTCACGCAATGAAGGTGATCATTCCGCTCGCCGGGAAAGGCACGCGCCTGCGCCCGCACACGCACATCACGCCGAAGCCGATGCTCAAGATCGCCGGCAAGCCGGTGATGCAGTACGTCCTCGAAGACCTGCGGAAGCTCGGGAACGTCGAAGAGATCGTCTACATCACGGGCCATCTGAAGGAGAAGGTCGAGGAATACGCGCGGTCGGAGTTCTCGGACATTCCGAGCGTGTTCATCGAGCAGCGTGTGCAGGATGGGACGGCGGGCGCGATCGCTCTCGCCCGTGAGCACGTCGACCAGCCGGTGCTGATCATCTTCGTCGATACGATCTTCGACGCGGACCTCTCGGTCACCAAGACGATCGATGCCGATGGCATCATCTGGGTGAAGGAAGTCGAGGACTATCAGCGCTTCGGCGTCGTGGTCACCGACGAGCAGGGGAACATGACGAAGATCGTCGAGAAGCCGAACACGCCGATTTCCAAGCGTGCGAACATCGGGCTGTATTACGTCCGGAACTGGAAGCTGCTGTACGAGGGGATCGACTGGGTACTCACGCAGCCAAAGAACAAGGGCGAGTACTACCTCACCGATGCCTTCCAGTACATGATCGACCACGGTGCGAAGATTCGCGTGATCGACGTCGAAGGCTGGTACGATGCGGGGAAGATCGACACGCTGCTGGAGACGAATCGGGTGATGCTCGAGAAGGGACACGCACGCCGCCCCGCCGTCGAGGGCGGGACGACGATCGTGGACCCGGTGTACATCGAGGACGAGGTCGTCCTGAAGGGTGGCCGCATCGGGCCTAACGTGTCGATCGGGCGCGGGTCGATCATCGAGAAATCGGAGCTCAAGGATACGCTCATTGGCGCGAACACGAAGATCGTGGGATCGACGCTCCAGAACTCGCTCATTGGCGATTCCGTGGTCATCGAGGGGGTTCACGGAGAGCTCACCCTTGGCGACCACTCCGAGGTTCGGTCACAGTAGCGTTGTCGGCCGGCGGTCGGGGGACGACTAAGTAACACCGCGTATGGGAGCCCCGCCCGCCTGGTTCCACCTTTCGTGTCAGGCCAACGGAACCCGGACCAGCGCCCCGAACTCCCATGCCAAGCGCCGCTGATCGCACCGACTACGGATACAGCCACACGACCCATCCCGGCGTCGTGGTCAATGACGTTCACTCGCGCCTCAATGCGACGGTCGTCGACCGTGTCGTACCAGTGCGGTCCACGACCGACGCGCGTGCCGCGATCCTCGGCGCGAGAGACGCGGACAAGGTCGTGTGCGTGAGCGGTGGCCGGCACGCCATGGGCGGCCAGCAGTTCGCGACCGGCGGCGTCCTGCTCGATACCCGCTCGTACAGCGGCGTTCGCCATTTCGACACCCAGCGTGGGCTCATCGAAGTCGAGTCGGGCATTCAGTGGCCCGAGCTCATTGCGTGGCTCGTCGAAAACCAGGCTGGCTCCGAGCGACAGTGGGGCATCCAACAGAAGCAGACCGGCGCCGATCGCCTGAGCATCGGCGGTGCCGTCGCCGCGAACGTGCACGGCCGCGGCTTGACGCTCCGTCCCTTCGTTGACGACGTCGAGTCCCTCACCCTGATCGATGGCGCTGGTGAGCGGCGACGATGCAGCCGCACCGAAAACGCGGAACTGTTCCGACTCGTCTGCGGCGGCTACGGGCTGTTCGGATTCGTCGACACCGTGACCATGCGTCTCGTTCCGCGACACAAGGTGCGACGGGCCGTGGAGGTCGACACTGCGGACCGGCTCATCGCGCGGTTCGACGAGCGCATTGCGGACGGCTATCGCTTCGGCGATTTCCAGTTCGCGCTCGATCCGCGGTCGGATGACTTCCTGCGCCGCGGCATCTTCTCGTGCTATCGCCCGGTGTCGAACAACACGCCGATTCCCGAGCAACAACTGTCGCTGGCGCCCGCGGACTGGAAGAAGCTGCTCTGGCTCGCGCACTTCGACAAGCAAGCTGCCTGGGACAAGTACACGTACCACTACCTCGGCACGAACGGTCAGGTGTACTGGTCGGATACGCACCAGCTGAGCACGTACATCGACGACTATCACTCATGGCTCGACCACGAGACGAACGCGGAGCATCCAGCCACGGAGATCATCAGTGAGCTGTATGTACCGCGCGCCGCATTGTCGGATTTCCTGGCCGAGGCGGCCGACGACTTCCGACTGAACCGCGTGGATTGCATCTACGGCACCATCCGGCTCATCGAGCAGGACACGGAGACGTTCCTGGCCTGGGCGAAGCAGCCATACGCGTGCGTCATCTTCAACCTCCATACGCACCACACGCCCGACGGGATCGAGCATTCCGCCGCTGCGTTCCGGCGCCTGATCGACATGGCGGCGCGACGTGGTGGAAGCTGGTTCCTGACCTATCACACGTTTGGCACGCGGTCACAACTTCTGCAGTGCTATCCCGAGCTTCCCGAGTTCCTCCGCCTGAAGCGTCGCTACGACCCTGACGAGCGATTCCAGAGCGAATGGTACCGCCACCACGTCGCACTGCTCGGTGCCTAACGCTGCCATGGGCGCTTCCGAGGACGAGTCGCTTCCGCGCTGGGGCGGCATCACCGAGCCGATGACGGTGCTCACGGACGTTCTCCTGGGCGGCTTCGCGTTCATCCTCGCGGCTCGCCTCGGACTGCATTCGGCCGCGGAGGGTGTGAGAGCGTCCAGCGCACTCGCCGGAGGCCTGCTCGCAACCGCGATGTCCGCGATGCTGGGCGCCATCGCCCACGGGATCGATCCCCGAACCGACGCCGCAGCGCGGGAGCGGATGTGGCGCGCCGCCCTGTTCATGACCGGCTTCGTCGGGAGCGGGACAGTCGCCGCGGTGGCGTTCTTCGCAGCGCGAGGAAACACGCGCACCGCGATCCTCGCGTTCGCCGCACTCAAGCTCGTGGTCTACATCATCAAGGTCGCGCGTCAGCCCGACTTTCGAGTGGCGGCGGCGGATTACGGCGGCGCGCTCGCGATTCTGCTCGCCGGTGCGGTATACGCGCTGGTGCGCTGGCACATGCCGGGCGCGTCCTGGCTCATCGGTGGTGTGGCTGTATCGTTGGGCGCGGGCGTGGTACAGGCGCGGAGACTGGCGCTGCATCGCCAGTTCAATCACAACGATCTCTTTCATCTGATCCAGATGGTCGCCCTGTACATGTTCTACCGCGGCGGAGCGGTGCTTGTCGATCGCTGAGCGCTATCCGGCCGTCGTCGTAGGCGGAGGCCCGGCGGGACTGGCGACGTCCGCGGAGCTCCGGCGCCGGAACATCGGGCACGTCGTGCTCGAGCGCGGCGCCGCAGCCGGCCATTCGTGGATGCATTTCTACGACAGCCTAACGCTGCACACCGGCAAGCACCTCTCGACGCTGCCGGGCCTACCATTCGGCCGCCGAGTGCCGTTGTTCCCGACGCGGCGAGACTTCGTGGCGTATCTGCATCGCTACGTCGAGGTGCTGGAGCTTCCGGTCGAGACGAACAGCGCGGTCACCGCGCTCGATCGCCACGGCGACGCCTGGCTGGTGAGGACGGCGAATGGCGCCGTGACCGCGCGCGACGTCGTCGTGGCCACCGGCATCGCATCTCAGCCGCGCACCCCAGTCGTCCCTGGGCGTGAGCGATACCGCGGTCGTGTCATGCACAGCATCGACTATCGGCGCCCGGAGGGTTTCGCAGGCCGTCGCGTGTTGGTCGTCGGGGTAGGGAACTCCGGCGGCGAGATCGCGAGCGAGCTCGCCCATGCGGGTGCGAACGTGACAGTCGCGGTGCGGTCGGGCGCTAACGTCGTCCCGCTGCAGATCGCCGGCGTACCGATCCAGTATCTCGCCTTCGCCATGCGACGTCTGCCCATCGGCGCGCGTCGCGGGATCGCGACCGCGATGGGCAAGCTCACCGAACTGCGGCGTGGAAAGCCAGTGCTGCCGAAGCCGTCTCACGGCGTGCTCGACTCCATCCCGCTCATCGGCTTCCACCTCGTCGACGCCATTCGGGCCGGACTGGTGCAGGTACGGACCGGCCTCGCGGAGTTCACGGAGACGGGTGTTCGGTTCACCGATGGCGTCGAGGAGCCATTCGACGACGTCATCTTCGCCACAGGCTTCACGGCAGCGCTCGCGCCGTTAGGCGGCCTGGTACGCACGGACGCCAAGGGCTTCGCGATCCGCACCGACCGCGTCACGAGCGCCGATCAGGCGCACCTCTATTTCGTGGGCCATACGTACGACGCCACGGGTGGCCTGTACAACATCAGCCGCGACGCTGGTCTGGCGGCCGAGCGGATCGCGGCTACCTCGGGTGTGCGGGCGGCGGCGTAATCCACCCACGTCGCGACACTGATCATGGCTGGCGGCCCACCGGTGGTTCTCTCTCTGGCCCGCGACACGAGCGCACTTCTGCTGAGCATGCTGCTCGCGCTTTTCGTGCTCCGCGTGTTCGGTCAGATCCTGGCGGCGACCATCGCGCCGCAGTGGCTCCCAGCAATGACGCGGTGGTACTCCGGGCTCATGCCGTATCGCTACCTGCTGCCGATGCAGATCGCGTTCGTGATCGTGATGGCAGCGATCGTCCGGCAGGTTGCTACCGGGGCGGCACCGTTAGGCAACGGCGGCGCGGCGGCCGGGACATGGATCGTCTGGGCGAGCTACGTCTATGCGCTGGGGATGGTGTACCGCGCTGTTCGCTACGCGCTCGCGACGCCGGAGCGTCGCGGCGTCCTCATTCCCATCGTCTTTCACTTCGTGCTGGCGGCGTTCCTGTTCGTGTGGGGGAGCAGGCTGATGTCATCCCGAGCGAGCGAAGCGAGTCGAGGGATCTGCTGTCCCGTTATCGAAGCAAGAACGGCCACCAGTTCGGTCAAGCAGATCCCTCGTGCACCCGCTACGCGGGTACCCGGCCTTCGGCTCGCTCGGGATGACGGTCAGGCCAACTCCGCCGCCGTCGCCAGAATCGTCATCGCCCGCGCAATGCCCAGCGGGCCGTCGACGTTATCGTACCACTCGCCCGTCGTGTGTGCCTCACCACCGCGTCCACCGGCGCCGATCGCGATTGCCGGGATGCCCGCCGCGATCGGAACGTTGGCGTCGGTCGACGCGGCTGCGAGCTCGGGCTCACGGTCGATGAGTCGCGTTGCCTCGATGGCGCTCAGCACCAGCGGGTGGTCGGAGGAGATCTCACCCGACGGCCGAGCACCGATCACCATCACGTCGGCAGCGAGTGGCGGTGTCGCCGTCGCCCGCCGCGCGTTCTCCTGCTGCGCTGCTGCTCGGACGATGATGCGGATCTCCCGGTCGAATCGGTCGAGCACTGACTCCGACGTCGAGCGCAGATCCACCTCGAGCCAGCCCTGCTCGGGAATCGTGTTGATGGAAGTGCCACCACCGATCCGGCACACCGATAGTGTCGTCCGTGGTGTCTTCGGCAGCGGGAGCGACGCCAGCATCGCCGCGGCTGACGCGGCCGCATGCACGGCGTTAGGTATGCCGAAGGCGGCCCAGCTATGTCCACCCGCACCGCGATACGCGATGTGATAGCGCCGAGAGCCGAGTGCCTTGTGGACGATGCGCTCGTCACCGGCGCCGTCGAGCGCAATCGCGGCCGCGGGCTCGTCAGGCAGATGCGCGAACAGGTGCTTCGCGCCGCGAAGGTCGCCTGCGCCTTCCTCCCCGGTCGTCGCGACGAACACGATCGGGCGACGCGTTCGCAGCCCGCGACCGTCCATCTGCTCGGCGATCGCCAGCATTGCCGCGAGCCCGCGCCCATTGTCGCCGATGCCCGGACCGGTCACGCGCTGGCCGTCCTGATGGAACGTCAGTGCAACGTCGAGCCCGAAGACGGTATCGAGGTGCGCGCACACCAGCACGGGGCGCGCGTCATCCAGTCCGAGTCGCGTTGCGACGACGTTGCCGGCGGCATCGATGTGCGCATCGTCGAGCCGCATCGATCGCAGCCGCGCCTGCACCCACGCCGCTCGGCGGCCCTCGTCGCCTGTGGGAGCCGCGATCTGGGACACGGCGATCTGCGTACGAATCGTCGCCGGGTCGCGCTCGGCGATGCGCGTGTGCGCGAGCGCCAGTGCACGATGGGTGCGGATCGTCGGGGAGTCGGACACGCGCGTCGTGGCCATGAGTAATTGTAATCCGCGTAACCCGCGTCGCTACGAGCAGGCGACGGCTCGAGGGCGTAGCTTCTGCACGTGCCAAACGACCTGAATCCAGCGGCGCGCGGCCCACGGCTGGGCCGCAACGTGCTCGTGCTCGCCGCGGTTTCGTTTCTCACGGACGCGTCGAGCGAGATCATCTACCCGTTACTTCCGATCTTCCTCACGACAGTGCTCGGGGCGAGCGCGTCGGCGGTTGGTGCCATCGAAGGGGCGGCCGAGACGACGTCCGCGCTGCTCAAGCTGGCGAGCGGATGGTGGTCGGATCGCGTGAGTCGGCGGAAGCCGTTGGTCGTCGCCGGGTATGCGCTTGCGTCGCTGGTGCGGCCGCTGATCGGACTCGCCCAATCGGCGACGCAGGTCCTCGCGATCCGTCTCACCGACCGAGTGGGGAAGGGCGTTCGCGGCGCGCCGCGCGACGCCCTCATCGCCGAATCGGTTCACCCGTCCATCCGCGGACGGGCATTCGGGTTCCACCGGTCGGCGGATCACGCGGGCGCCGTCGTGGGCCCGCTGATCGCCTTCGCCCTGCTCAAGTGGGAACAGATCCCGCTGCGCACCGTCTTCCTGCTCGCGGCGATTCCAGGGCTCCTGTCGGTGCTGGTGCTCGTCCTGGGCGTTCGTGAGACGCCGCGCCAGGCGGCGGCCACGGTTCCGCCTCAGCCCGTGTCGGGGCCGCCACTGCTTACAACGGGGCTCGGACGACCATTCTGGACGTTCTTCGCGTCTGTGCTGCTGTTCACGCTCGGCAACTCGACGGACGCATTCCTGATTCTGCGCGCGAATCAGCTCGGCGTCTCTGTGGCGCTGGTCCCGGTGCTCTGGGCGGCACTGCACGTCGTGAAATCCGCCGCGAGCATCCCCGGTGGCGCGCTCTCCGACCGGTTCGGGCGGAAGCCATTGATCCTCGCCGGTTGGGCCGTGTACGCCGCCGTGTATTTCGCGTTCGGTCGCGCCACCGAGACCTGGCACGCCTGGGCGCTGTTCCTCGTGTACGGCACGTTCTTCGGTCTCACCGAGGGCACGGAGCGCGCGATGGTCGCCGACCTCGTTGCCCAGCGGAGACGCGGCACGGCGTTCGGCTGGTACAACCTCGCCATCGGGATCGGCGCGCTGCCGGCGTCGCTAGTGTTCGGGTTCGTCTGGGACCGGCGAGGCCCGAGCGCAGCGTTCGACCTCGGCGCTGCGCTCGCGGTGGCCGCCGCGATGGTCCTCCTTGCCGTGCGACCCGCCGCTGGCGCGGAAGCCTAACGCGGTGCCGCGGCGACGACCGGCGCCGCACCCGTCACGCGGCGGATGAACACGTCGATCGCGTTGTAGTACGTCGCTCGGTCCGCGGAATAGCCGTCGGCGTGCCCTGCATTCAGCTCGACGAACTGCTTCGGCTCGGCGGCCGCCGCGAACACTTTGCGTCCGTGCTCGATCGGAATCGTGCGATCGTTGCGAGCGTGCAGAAACAGCTTCGGGAGGCGCAGCGTGCCGACCTTGTCGATCGACGCGAATCGACTCCGCGCGATGAGCTTGATCGGCAACAGGGGGAACGCTTCCTGGCCGCGATTGGCGACCGACGTGTACGCATCCTCGACGATCATGCCCGCTGCGGGCTCGTGGCGTGCGAGCTCGATCGTGACGCCGGTGCCAAGTGAATGACCGAAGAGCACGATCCGCGACGCCGGCACGTGCAGCGAATCCCGGAGGTATCGGTACGCCGCGTCCGCGTCCGCGTACACTCCTTCCTCGCTCGGTACGCCATCGCTGGCGCCGAAGCCGCGGTAGTCGTACGCGAAGAGATTGACGCCGAGGTCACGGAACCAGGCGTAGAACTGCGGCCGGCCTCCGTAGCCGATGTTCCCATAGTTGCCGTGCGAGATGAGCACCCACGGCGCGTCGAGACCTGCAGCGGCGGCGGGGATGATCCATCCTGTGAGGGACGTGGAGTCGGCTGACCGGAAACTGACGAGCCGCTGGTTGAGCGCGAGCGCTGGATCGGGCGGGTCGACGAGGCGCGCGCCGGGCTGGTAGACCAGCGAGCGCTCCATGAGGCGCACGCCAACTACGGCGACGATGTACGCGACGCAGGCGAGAGCGACGACGATCTTGAGGAACTTCACCACGGGTCCACCCTGGAACGCGGAGTAGGTATCGACGCGAGCTTCCTCTCAGTACGGCCGCCAGGCCCCGCTGGATTTCCGTCCGATGCTACGCCGCGACCAGGTGGTCAGCAGCAGCGTGACCCGGGTTTCGAGTACCGGCTCTCGAGCCGCTGCTTCATGAACTCGTCGCGCGAGACGACGTCACATTCCGCGTGGTGCGCGCGCATGTGCGCGACGTACCGCTCGTAGTCCGGCGCCCCGATGATCGTTCGCAGCACGCGCAACGCACGCCGCACCCTCGAGCCAAGCGCTGCTGGCCGTCGGCTGTCTGCCGTGGCGTCGATCTCCCCTATCGCATTGGAGCGAACATGTATCATCGCGAGCCTCCCGTCGAAGCTGCTGACGGGCCGCGCCGTGCCAGGTGCGTCTCGAACAGCTCGAAGATTCGCCGATATTCATCCGCCCACGACGATGGGCGAACGAAGCCGTGATCCTCCACGGGGTACGGGGCGAGCTCCCAGTTCGTCTTCCCGAGCTCGATGAGCCGCTGCGTGAGCCGAACGATGTCCTGGAAGTGTACGTTGACGTCCACCATGCCATGCGCCATGAGGAGCGGATCCTCGAGCCCCTGCGCGAAATAGATCGGTGACGAGCGGTGATACGCAACCGAATCGTCCTGTGGCTGGTTGAGGATGCGGGCCGTGTACGGGTGGTTGTAGTGCGCCCAGTCCGTGACACTGCGCAGTCCCGCGCCGGCGCCGAAGTGCTTGGGCTCGGTGAAGAGCGCCATCAGCGTGATGAATCCGCCGTAGCTGCCGCCGTACACGCCAATGCGCTCGGGGTTGATGCCGAATTGCTTCTCGAGGTACCGAGATCCGTCGACATTGTCCTGAAGGTCGCGTCCACCCATCCAGCGGTAGATGGCCGTGCGCCAGTCGCGCCCGTATCCCGCGGAGCCCCGATAGTCGAGATCGAGCACGACGTAGCCCTTCGACGCGAGGTACTGGTTGAACATGTACTCGCGCGAATATGAGGACCAATAGTTGTGCACGTTATGCAGATAGCCGGCGCCGTGGACGAAGATCACGCCGGCGCCGTTAGGCTGGGCACCCACGTCCTTCGGCCGATAGATGCGCGCCGGCACCTGCACGCCGTCCGACGCGGGGACCATCACGATCTCGGGCTTGATCCAGTTGAACGCGAGCCAGTCCGCGGACGGCGACGTCGTGAGCTGCGTCGCGGGCGCGCCAGCGCGATTGCGTGACACGAACAGCTCGGGCGGACGATTGGACGTCGAGAAGACGTCGGCGAGCATCGTGCCGTCCGGCGATATGACGACGGTGTGGCCGCCGGGAGCCGTCGTGAGACGCTCGCGCGGCCCGCCGCTCACCGGCATCCGATAGAAGTGCTGCTCGAACGGCGACGCCTCGCTCGTGTGCAACTCGAACGAGCGCTTGTCGGCGGAGAGTTGGGCAGCGGTGACTTCCCACTTGCCGCTGGTCAGCTGACGTCGGTCGCCGCCGTTGGCGTCCATCGTATAGAGATGCGCATACCCGTCTGCCTCGGACACGAACCAGATGCGCTTTCCCCCATCGACCCATCCGCCGCAGCCGTAGCACGGCCCGCCGACCCACGCGCTGTCACGCAGCACATCGAGTGTCTGCAGCTTGCCCGTCGCCGCCTCCACCTTGTGGATGTATCGCGATTTGTAATCGCGTGCCTCCGCGAAGATGAGCGCGGCGCTCCCGTCGTCGCTCCAGCCTAACGTCGTCGCCTGTGACGGCGGACGCGTCGTATCGGACGGCACGACCTGCAGCCACGTGAGGTCGCCACTCGGCAACTTCATGTAGGCGACTCGGCCGCCTGCCTGGGCGTCGCCGACCTTCGTACGCACCGTGAGCTCTTCGGTGTATCCGCTCGTCGTCACGTAGTTCGGCACCTTGGTCTGTGCGGCCTTCTCTGCCTGCACGGACGTCACGAGCAGGAGCGCGTTTGCCGTCGGCGACACCGAGAGCGACGCGATGCGCTCGTTCGTGCCGAGGTAGAACGGCTTTATACGCAGCGCCTCGCGCGCTTTGCGTTCGGCCTCGCGAATGCTGTCCTGGCGCACGCGATCGCGGATGACGTCGAACAGCTCACGCTGCTGCGCCTCGAGCGTGCCGCGCTGCCCCTGCGCCTTTGCGGAATCCTTCGGGGCAGGGCCGGGGCGGACGTCGGTCAGTTGCCGAACCAGCCCGCCGTCGAGATCGATCGAGAACACATTGTTGTCGCGGACGAAAAACACGCGCCGTCCATCGCCCGAGAAATGGGGATCGCGCTCGTCGGCGACGGTTTGCGTGAGTCGGCGGACCGTGCCGGCAGGGAGCGATACGATGAACAGGTCGCCCTGAGATGCCACCACGCGCGAGCGCCGGTCACGCGCGAGGTCTCCGGTTTCGAGAAGCGCGCCGACGCTGTCCGCCTGCGCGTCGCTGACGCGCTCGGGTGCAGATCCGCCGGCGGCGCGAACGCGATAGAGATGGTTCGGCTCACGCCAGTCGGTTCCGGCGGGATTCCACTGGAAGTAGATCCAGCGGCTATCGGCGCTCCACTGGACGCGCCCCGGTTCGCGACCGTAGACCTCGGGCCCGCGCATGATGCTCGGAATGGAGAAGTCGAACGCACTCGGCGCTGGGGCGCTCGGAACAGACTGGGCGCCTAACGCAGCCGCGCTCGTGACGGCGAACGCGGCACAGCTCCATGCATGACTACGTGAGGGCATACGACATCCGGTAAGTGCGCTTCATGCTGCGGGCCAGTCCCCAATCCTCAATCCCCTGCAATCGCGACCCTGCCCTCGAACGGAACTTCAGTCGACACCGCCGGCTTGTTGCCCCGCAACACCGACAGCCACTCGGTCGCAGACTGTGCCAGAATCACCAGCACCGACAGCGCGAAGAACGCGGCGACCATCGCGTCCACCCGGTCGTTCCACACGATGCGCGTCGCGTCCGCGATCGTCTTCACGCCCGGCGGCGGCGCGCCGGCCGCGATTGCCGCCGAGAATTTGCTCGCGTGCGCCAGGAATCCGAGGCGCGGGTCCGAGGAGAAGATCTTCGTGTACGCCGCCGTCATCGTCACGATCCCGAGCCAGGCCAACGGCAGCATCGTCACCCAGGCGTACCGCTGTTTGCCCATCTTGATGATCACGGTCGTGCCCACGCACAGCGCGACTGTCGCCAGGAGCTGATTCGCGATGCCGAAGAGCGGCCACAGAGAGTTGATGCCGCCTAACGGGTCGACCACGCCCTGATACAGGAAGTAGCCCCACATCGCCACGAAGATCGCGCTCGACAGCACGACGGCGGGATACCAGGACACCCGCCCGAACGGCTTCCAGAGGTGGCTCCCGAGATCCTGCAGCATGAACCGGCCGACGCGGGTGCCCGCGTCGAGCGTCGTGAGGATGAACAACGCCTCGAACATGATCGCGAAGTGGTACCACAGCGCCATCGCGGTCGAGCCGCCGAGCACGTTCGAGAAGATGTGCGCCATGCCGACGGCGAGACTCGGCGCTCCGCCCGTTCGCGACAGCAGCGACGTCTCGCCGACGTTGCGCGCCAACGTCTCCAGCTCCTCGGGCCGCAGCACGAATCCCCAGTTCCGAATCGCCTCGGCCGCACTCTGCGCGGTCGTCCCGATGGCGGCGGCGGGTGCGTTGATCGCGAAGTAAATGCCCGGGGTCAGCACGCACGCCGCGATGAGCGCCATCATGGCCACCATCGACTCGAGCAGCATACCGCCGTAGCCGATCATCCGTGCGTCAGGCTCGCGCTCGAGAAGTTTGGGCGTCGTGCCTGATGAGATGAGCGCGTGGAAGCCGGAGATGGCACCGCACGCAATGGTGATGAACGCGAACGGGAAGAGCTTGCCGGCGAAGACCGGACCCGTGCCGTCGATGAATCGCGTGAGCGGCGGCATCTCGAGCGGCGGCAGCACAACGAGAATGCCGATCGCCAGCGCGAACACGACGCCGAGCTTCACGAAGGCGGACAGGTAGTCGCGCGGTGCGAGCAGCAGCCACACCGGCAGCACGGACGCCGCGAACCCATACCCCATGATCAGCAAGGCCAGCGATTTCCGGCTCAGCGTGAACATCGGCGCGAGCTCGGGGTTGGCGGCAACCGCGCGCCCCACGTACAGCGCGACGACCAGCAGTAGCAGCCCGATCGCGGTCGCCTCCAACACGCGGTGCGGGCGAAGCCAGCGCAGGTACCCGCCCATGAACAGCGCGATCGGAATTGTTAGGCCCACGGTCACCACGCCCCAGGGGCTCTCGCCGAGCGCGTTGACGACGACGAGCGCGAGCACGGCGATGAGGACGATCATGATGCCGAGTACCGCGATCAGCGCCGTGAATCCGGCGACGGGCCCGATCTCTTCCTTCGCCATCTGCCCGAGCGATTTCCCGTTGCGCCGAACGGACGATGCCAGGATCACGAAGTCCTGGACCGCGCCGCCGAGCGTGACGCCGACGAGAATCCAGATCATGCCGGGCAGGAATCCGAATTGCGCGGCCAGCGTTGGGCCGACGAGTGGTCCGGGACCGGCGATCGCCGCGAAGTGATGCCCGAACACGACCCATCGATTCGTCGGGACGTAGTCGCGACCGTCATTGAGTCGCTCGGCTGGCGTCGTCCGATTCGCGTCGAGCGCGAAGATCTTCGACGAGATGATGCGACTATAGAATCGGTACGCAATCAGGTACGTACACACCGCCGCCGTCACGAGCCACGCGGCGCTCACACGCTCGCCGCGTGACAACGCGAGCCAGGCGAATGCGCTTGCACCGACGATCGCGACGAACAGCCAACCGAGCCACGAGAGCAACTTGCGCATGCGCGTGCCGTCCCTGGGGTAACGTTGTCGCCAAATTGGTCACATGCCCGAGCGGAATCAACCGCGGGTGCCGCCTCTTCTTCAGCGTGGTTACCTTTGCTCTACCAATCCGCCACCGTGACTGCCTCACTCTCCCGACTCATCCTGCTCGCGCTCGTCGCGGGTTGTGCGCGCCCCGCGTCGACTCCGGCGGCCGCTGCGTCTCAACCGACCGCCGGCTCTGCCGCCGAACCACGCGCGTCCGGTCCCGAGATCCAAGGCACGATGCGCGGTGTACTCGCGCCGTTCGCCTCGGAGGCGCTGGTGCTGCTTCCTTTACAGGGACTTCGCTTCAGCGTGCCCGAGTGGACCAGCCACGTCGGTGACGAACGCGCGTACCTGACCACGGTCGATGATGAGATCGCGTTCGCCATTCGTGAGCGCGCGTTCAAAGGCAAGTGGGCGTTCCCGGCTGATCTCGCGCGTTCGGCGCGCCGTAACCCGGGATTCGCCGCGGATCCGTACGCGATCTCGGTGGGGCCGCTCGCACCGGTCGAGCGTGATCCCGACAAGTTCATCGCCGAGCCGCTGGCGGGGCAGTTGCGCGCATTCGCGGGTCTGTTCAATGCGCGCTACGCATTCGTGCCGGTCGAGATGCGCGTGGCGCCTGACGCGAGCGGCGGTGGGCGCGCGACCCTCCACGCCGTCGTCGTCGATACGCGTGCCGCGAAGATCTCATGGAAGGGCGACGTCTCCGGCGACGTCGTTCGCGCGTTCTCACCCGCGATCGCCGCTGGTCTGGCCGGCCGCGTCGCTGATCTCTTCACCCCTGCTCGCTGAGCTGACCGATATATGGGCGTTCCCTGCACGTTGATCCCGGGCGACGGCATCGGCCCTGACATCACCGACGCGACCGTGCGCGTGCTCGAAGCGGCGGGCGCACAGTTCGAGTGGGATCGACGGCTCGCAGGGATGGCCGCGGTCGACAAGTTCGATGATCCGATGCCTGACGAGACCATCGAGTCGATCGAGCGCACGGGTCTTGCGCTGAAGGGCCCACTGGAAACGCCCGTCGGCGGTGGCTATCGCTCGGTGAACGTTGCGTTGCGTCGGACGTTCGATCTCTACGCCAACGTACGGCCGGCGCGCTCCGTCGTTGCGGGCGGCCGGTTCGACAACGTCGACATCGTACTCATCCGCGAGAACACGGAAGGCCTCTATTCCGGCATCGAGCATTACATCGCGATCGGCCCCGACCCGCGCGCAGCCGCGGAATCGACGGCCGTCGTCACACGGTACGGCTCGGAGCGCATCATTCGCTACGCGTTCGAGTATGCCGTGGCGCACGGACGGAAAAAGGTCACGCTCGTGCACAAGGCGAACATCCTCAAGTTCACCGGGGGCCTGTTTCGCGAGGTCGGACAGGCGATGGCGCAGGAGTATGCAGGCCGCGTCGAGTACGACGAACGCATCGTCGATGCGATGGCCATGCAGCTGGTGATCAAGCCCGAGATCTTCGACGTCGTCGTCACGACGAACCTCTTCGGCGACATCCTCTCCGATCTCATCTCGGGGCTCGTCGGCGGACTCGGTCTCGCACCGGGCGCGAACCTCGGCGAGAAAGCGGCGATCTTCGAAGCCGTCCACGGCACGGCGCCGGACATCGCGGGGAAGGGTGTCGCGAATCCCGGCGCGCTCATCTACGCGTCATGCCTGATGCTCGAGCATCTGAACGACCACGCGCGCGCGCGTCGCATTCGTGATGCCATGGAAGCGGTGATCCGCGAGCGAAAGACGGTCACGCGCGACCTCGGTGGAACCGCGACGACCGCACAGTTCTCCGACGCCATCATCGCTCGCCTCGCGTGACAGCGGCAGGCAGTCCGGGACTGACGGTGTTTCACGTGTCCGATCTGCATTTCGGACGACCGACGATTCCGGAGCAGATCGCGGCCATCGAGACGATCGTGCAGGAGGGCCACTTCGATGTCGTGGCGATCTCGGGTGATCTCTCACAGCGCGCGCATGCCGGCGAGTTCGTGGCCGCGCAGGCGTTCATCCGCGACGCGAACCGCGTGAGCAAGACGATTGTCGTGCCCGGCAACCACGACGTCGTGTGGTGGAAAGCGCCGTTCGGTATCGGGGATGCGAACCGGCCGTACGAGAACTATCGCCTGTACATCACCGAGGATCTCGAGCCGGTGTTGCGCGTTCCCGGTGCGACGTTCGTGGGCCTCAACACCGCCCAGGGGGTCACACGTCATACGCTCACCTGGCGACTCCGCGACATCTCCATCATCGGGGCGCTCAAGCGATCGCAGATCGATCGCGCGCGCGAAGAATTCGAAGGCTCGCCGTCCGACGCGGCGCGCGTCATCGTGATGCATCACAATCCGGTGAAGGGCGAGCTATCCGGGCGACACGGCCTCAAGGATACGCGGAAAGTGCTGGGGGCGTTCGCGCACATGGGCGTGGATCTGGTGCTGTGCGGTCACGATCATCAGGAAGCCGTGCATTACATCGAGCACACACAGAAGGGTACGGTGATCTCGACGGCGGGAACCGTGTCGAGCCGATCGCGGGGTGGTCGCCCGTCGTCGGCCAACGTCATTACGATTCGACAGGAGACCATTGAAGTCGCGTCGCTGGTCTGGTCGGCGACCGAGCGGACATTCACCCCGGGGCCCACACGGTGCTTCGATCGTTAGGCAAGCTGTTCTCACGGTCGCAGGACCAGCTGCAGCTCGCGTTCGACACGGCGCCGCGCACGGCCGCCGAGTTGCTCGCGCGTCTGAAGGGGATGGGCCTGACCGACATCGATCGCTGCCGCCTCACGCGCAACCGCGCCGTGATGGTGAGCTACCGCGGACGCGAGCTGCGCGTGCATCAGGGGTACCTCATTGCCCCGCCGGAAGTGCTCGCGTCGATCGTCATGTTCGTGAACGGACGGACGCCGGCGGCGCGGCGACTCGCGCGACGTCGTATTCTCGCGCATCCGGTGGCACGGGCGCCGCGAACGCGGCGGCCCGACGCGGCGCACCCCGACGATGCGCCGCTCACGAAGCGGCTCACGGAGTGGCATCGCCGGTACAACGATCGCCACTTCGATGGGGCGCTCAAGCCGATCACGGTGCGCGTGTCGCGCCGCATGCGCGCGAGACTAGGGCATTACATGTCCGCCGCGCCGTCCGGCGAGCCGTCGGAGATCGTCGTGAGTCGGCGGCACATTCGCCGCCACGGCTGGGAGGAAGCGCTGCACACGCTGCTCCACGAGATGGTGCATCAGTGGCAGGATGAGACCGGCCACCCGATCGATCACGGTCGCGTGTTCCGCGCGAAGGCGCGCGAGGTCGGCGTCGCGCCGTCGGCACGGC
>Ga0310810_10000697_pt1 | contig 33753 bp, 59 predicted proteins | sample NCmetagenome_FD_207641 | JGI IMG/M metagenome (GOLD analysis project Ga0310810, IMG submission 207641) | Soil microbial communities from experimental microcosm in Duke University, North Carolina, United States - NC | ecosystem: Engineered > Artificial ecosystem > Soil microcosm > Unclassified ... | reverse complement strand
GCAAGGTAGCGCGTTAGGCGTCCGGGTTGATGTTCCAGTTCTGCAGGTACGTGCGGAGCGCCTCGTTGCTTCGCAACTCGTCTGGGCACGAGATCGCTGCCCAGCCATAGGCGAGATCGGCGGCTTCGCTTGCCGAGTAGGTCCCGTCTGCAACAGAAGGCTGAAGGATCTGAAACGGCGTCAGGCCATCCTGGAGATCGCTGCAGAAGGCTCCGCTGAGGCTGCCGGAGCTAGAGCCGCCGCAGCCGGCTAGGAGCACTGAGGCTAGACAGACAACGCCGAGTCTCATAGGATCGTCTCGCACGTCAGGGATAGAGGGGTGAAAGGACAGCGGTCTGTGGCAGGCTTCACCGAGCCTCCGAATCTTGTCCGTCTTGAATGCCTAGCTCGGCTTCTATCCGAGAAAGCCGGGAGTCGAGTGACGAGAGCGAGGCGATCAAGGCGTCGCGCCCGCGTTCGGCCTCAGCTCGAGATGATTCCAGGAGGTCGAGTAGATCACTCAAAGCAGCCTGACGCTCAGGCGGCTCGGTGAAGTGGTCGAGCGGTACGTCTAGAACATCGGCGAGACGCATAAGCTCGTTCATCGACGGCAGTTTTCCCTTCTCCCAGCGGTAGATAGTCGACGGGCTGACGCCCATAGCCAGGGCCAGGTCGAACTGCGACCACGGCTTGGGCATCTTGGCTTCCCGCGCATGGACTATGCGTGCGCCGACTTCCTCTGGTGATAGAGGCATCGGCGCAAGTGTCTCCCCTGACAAGCCTTCCCCGCCACCCACCTGGCTAAGAAGCGCGCTAGTCATTTCTGTTGTGCGGTTGATAGTTACATATACAGGGGCTTGACGCAAGTCGGAATGTATGTCATAGTCCCCCGTACAGTGACTAGCCAGAGCATAGGTGAGAGGATCGCTATGGCTCGCGTCAACGCCGGAATGAGGCGCGTGGACTTGGCTTCTAGGGCAGGTCTGGCGCTCAACACGATCCGCAATTACGAGGACGGCCGCACGACTCCGTTGCTCGAGAATCTGCCCAAAGTCGCGGATGCGCTAGATGTCGAGCTGCTCTGGCTCCTCGAGGGCGACCGGGTGGAAGAGGTCGCGTGATGGAGGGCCTCACACTTACCGGCGCAGTCATCGCACTGGCACTCGTGGCAGTCGTGATCGTCGCGCAGATTCTCGCGACGGTCTTCAGTGCAGTCGACGCATCGGCGGCGTTCTGATGCCGATGCGCCTGCATGGATTCCTGTGGCCCTCGATCGCGCACGACTCGCTGCTGCTGCGTCAGTACATCTCGCGCAAGCAGCGCGTGGCGATGGTGCGCCGCAACGCTTTCTGTTTCGACAAGACCTTGCTCGGGGCGGATTCCAAGTCAACCCCCTCGACGCCGGTTCGCTCCGAGCAAGGCAGGGCAGCGTGAGCGACGGCGGACGCATGGTCTACATGACCGCCGAGCAGCACGCGGACATCGAGCGCTACATAGAGCAGGAGATGCGCGCGTTCCACAACGAGCGCGCAGCTCGGATGATGACGCTCTCGCTTGCGTATCGGTTCGCGTCAGATCCGCTGCCCGACAACGTCGTAGAGCTCGACGTGCACTCGCGGAAGGTCGGAGCGTGAGCCTGCTGAGTGGAGACCAGCAAGTCTGCACTCAGCAGGCCGCCCGTCACTTCCTCCCCCCCACGGCCTGCTCAACCTCTATCGAAAGGAGCACAACGTGAGCTTGGAAGACAGGCTCGAGAGTGGCCTCCCCTCAGCGTGGAGACCTGACCAGGACGACCCCGACACACTCATCGGCGAGGTCATCGAGATCGAGGTCGGAACCTCCGATTACGGCCGGTATCCGATCCTGGTCATCCGTCAAGAGGACGGTGAGGCTAAGGCGGTTCACGGCTTCCACTCGGTCCTCCAAAACGAGCTCTTGAAGGCGAGACCACAGGTCGGTGAGAAGGTCGGCATCAAGTACCTCGGAGACGTGCCTATGAAGCCGGGCTCGAAGTTCAAGTCGTATAAGGGCTATCGGGTGAAGGTCGAGCGTGTGTCTGGTTCGACGTTCAACTGGAACCAGATCGGAACCGCCGACGAGGACCAGTCAGGACACGTCATATACGAGCAGGTCGAGCAGACGCCCGTGACCGTCCCAGCCGGTGCCGGCGAAGATGACATCCCCTTCTAGCCTCGATCACGTCGAGGCGACGATCGCCATCAAGCGCGTGTCACGTTGGTCTCATGGCGACAGGAAGTTTGTGGTCGAGCTAACGCCATCGGAGCGCGAGCTGGTGATGACGCTGGTGGCGCTTCTGGATGCAAGGCCGTCCGGTGAGGAGCAGTGATCGTGACCGCGTCATCCTTCTGGCGTTGGGATTCAGACACGACCCGAAGATTCAAGCCCTCTCGGATACCGAATATCGCGCGTGGACGAATGTCCTCTTCGATCAGCTTGAGTTCGGTAATGGGACATCGGAGCTTCGCTCCGTTCTCTCGCCGCGGCGCTGTCAGAGATTCCTCGATCTGGGTCTGCTCAAGAGGACCGATGACGGTCGGATTTACGTCAATGCATGGGATGAGTGGAACGGACGCGCGGCGTGGAAACGTTATCTCAATCGACAACGTCAACAGCGATTTCGGGACAAAAGGCGTAACGCGTAAGCGTTACTGCGTAACGCAGTTGCGTAACGCCACTAGAAAGAACTACATACCTGGGTGGTCGAGGAGTCGTCTTCGCATCCTCTCAGCTTTGAACTTTGAGACGTTGCTCTTCGCTTCTTTCGGCCTTGATGGTTCGCGCGCAAAGGCGAAAACGTGAATCCCGCTTGCACCTTCTGCGGCGGTGAGGTCGACGAGCGCTCCGCGTTTCGCCGCGTGTCGGGCTGGGAGCGCAAGGCTGTCGTCGCATCTCGCAAGGGCGGCAGCGACATCGTGCTCCGTCAGTCGCATGACGAGCTCGCGTGCTTTGCGTGCATCACGAGGCTCCGGGCCGGCGTGAACGTCGCACAGGAGTCGCTCGTCTGATGGATCTCCATCCGAAGCTCGAGGCGTTCCTGGACGGTCTCGTGAAGGTGCGGAGAAGCGGCCGCGGCTTCGTCGCATGTTGCCCGGCGCATCAGGACAAAGATCCGTCGCTCTCGATTGTCTCGGACGATCGTGGGATCGCTCTTCACTGCTTCGCAGGCTGCTCGGTGGAGTCGATCCTCGATGCGCGGCGCATGACGTGGGCGGATTTGTTCTTCGACGAGAAGCCGTCACACTCGAAGCCGCGTCGTCGTGACTGGCGCGCGATCGAGCTGGAGTCGTTCGCGTGCGCTGTGCGTTTACAGCACGAGCCGAAGGTGCTTGAGCGGATGCGCTTTGGACGCGGCTGGGCAGCTTCGGCGCTCGAGAAGCTCGGAGTGGGCTGGGACGGTTCGAGACTCACGTTGCCGGTTCGGGCATCGGACCTGAAGCTCCACGACGTACTGCGTTACGACCCGTTTACGCAGCGGCGCAAGATCCTCGCAGGCAAGGGCAAGTCTCGACTTCCGTGGCCGTCGCCCGAGTACCTCGATGCGTCGAAAGTCCTGTTCCTGGTCGAGGGTGAGGGCACCGCGATCTCGATGGCCTCGGTGGGATTGACGGCAGTCGCGCTACCGGGCTCCGTCTCCAAGCCGACGACCTCTACGAGTCGTCCTGGTCGTTGGCAGGGGGCAGGCTGGCATCCGAAGTGGGCAGAACGCTTCCGCCGCTTCCGCGGGATCATCTGCCTGCCGGACTGCGATGCACAGGGACGGGCGTTGATGCAAGCCGCGTCCTACGACATCGCGAAGACCGGCGTAAACACACACCTGATCGACATCGGCCGTAAGTCGGACGACGGCCGAGACATCGCAGATCACCTATTGCGTACAGCGTGGGACGGAGCGTCCCGCAAGGTCGCTCGCGACGTCATTCGGCTGATGGTCGCGGAGAAGGCGGAGGTTCTCGTTGCCTGACACGCTGACACCATTCGTGCATCCCGAGACCGGGCAAGTCCTCGAGACGAAGGACGAGTTTCTCGACGCGCTGAACGAGATCGATCTGCGGATGTCGCCGATGTGGGTTGTTCGCCGGACGCTTCGCGAGGCGTATGCGGATCGCTTCGAGCCGACCTTGCCGAGTCCGGTCTATCGCACCGTCACGCAGGAGAAGGTCGCACGCTGCCCGCGTTGTGGATCGAGGCTGGAAGCATGACCACGGCCACCAAGCGCCGTGAGAACGTGCATGAGAAGGGCGAGCGCTTGCTCGTCACTGCCCGCCTTCGTGTTACTTACGTCCACGGTGGAGAGATTCGCGCCGAGTGTCGTGGTGACTCGGGCGAGGTGTACGAGCTCGGCCGCTACGACGAGACCTGGCGCTGCTCGTGTCCCGCCCGGACTGCGTGCAGCCACCTTCACGCGCTGTGGGCGGTTACGGCGGTGGAGCGATGATCGAGCCAGGGCAAACCTGCGAGTCGTGTGGCCGGCGTGTTCCGCATCCGCGCAAAGAGTCATCCCCGGACACGATCGTCTTCAGCTATCGCGTCCCCGCGGACGAGGCTGACGCTCATCGCGAGATCCGCGAGACGGCTGCGAAGTTCCTTGCCACTCATGAGCGTCCTCACTGGCAGTTCTGGACGATTGCATTCGCTCTTGCGGCTGTGCTTCAGGATGAGTCTCTGCGTGGTGCGGGTCAGCGCAGCGAGGTCGCAGCGTGAACATCGAGGAGCACCGGGACCTCGTGGCCGGGCTCGAGTACGAAGCCTGGTGGGACGAGCGCCAGGAGGTCGACCCGAGACTTGCTTTCAAGCGTGCGGTCCTCGACAGAGACGCAGGCTGCGTCGTGTACCACCACTGCGAGGGCGAGTTCCACGCACACCACGTCGTGACGCAGCAGCATCTGCGTAAACGCGGCCTCGGAGACTGGGCCTGGGACCGCCGCATCGGTGTGACGCTCTGCGAACGAGCGCACCGTCGACATCACTCGGGACGTGAGCGCATCTCGATCGATGTGCTTCCCACCGAGGTCGTGAAGTTCGTGGAGTCGCTCGGTCTCGACTGGTACCTGGAGCGCTACTACGGAGCTGCGGCGTGACCTGGTTCGAGTGGGTCATGCTGGCGTTCCTGGCGGTGCTCTACGTCGTGTCGGCCTTGCCGCGCAGATGCACTGAGGACGGAGCCGAAGCCCGTCGAAGCCATCGTCAGGAGAAGGCGTCATCCGCCTTGCCACATTGACCGTCGTCATCGCATTTGGAGTATCGGGCGCGGCCGGCACCGCCGCAGGGCCGTCGGCTACTAGCCGAGCGCAGGTTCTGGAAAGCCGCGCGCCCGCGCCCGAGAAGTGCCTATCCGCGCGCAAGGCCGTCGTTTACTACCGCGCTCATACGCACGAGCGGCAGTCTGCGCGCGGAGGCGCTCTCGCTGATCGCACTCCCCTCGTTCGTGGCCGCTCGTGTCACTGGGCGCGTTATGCGGCTCGTGTGTGGATTGCTCGATCGAGGGCGGCAGCGAAGGCGCTGGTGCGGTGGGAGTACGAGTTCGCCTGGTGGCAGTGGATGCCCGACAAGTGGCAGCGCATCGGTGCCTGTGAGACCGGCTACGGCAAGCGTCCTGGCAACTTCCAGCACTCGAACTCGAGCTACGAGGGCTTCGCCGGCTTCGCGAAGTCATCCTGGGATGCCTTCAAGGGACGAGCAGATGCGAAGGCAGGCCCGTACCCCGAAGACGCATGGCAGGCCACGCCGCGGCAGCAATACGAGGTAGCGCTTGCGATCTGGCGAGCCTATGGCTTCAGCGGCTGGGGGTGCCGTAATGCCTGATCCGCACAACCCCATGAGCGCCACCGGCACCATCATCGCCTTTGGCTACCGCCTGTGGGTGAGGCTGCTAGGCAAACGCCGCGCGGCCATCTTCGTTGGCGTGGGGATGGCTGTGAGCACCATGCTCGCGCTCATTCTGGAGGCGCGCGGGTGAGATTCCTGTGGACCGACCGCAACCAGGATCCCGACTGGCCAAAGATCCAACGCGCCGGCGGTATGTCCGCGATCTTCTTCCCGGTCACCGATCCGCTCGCCGACCTCAAGCGCCGTCTCGACGATGTACGCGGACGAGGACTCGCAGCCGGTGTCTACATGGCGCACAACGCCGAGTGGCCTGAGTTCTGGGGGCGGAACGGATTCACGATCGCGGAGACGATGCATTCGCTCTGCGCCCCGCTCGGCAAGGTCAAGGTGCAGTTCGACATCGAGGACCACGACCCGGTGCTCGTCGAGACCTGTCTTACGCGCTGGCGAGCTCTCGAGCCGAAGACGGATACGTCCTGGACGATGGAGTCGTACCAGACCGGCTGGATGAGTAAAGAGTTCGTCGCGAAGATCGGTGAGTTGCGCGTGCGGGTCGTGCCGCAGTGCTACTCGAACTCGCCCACACCGATGACTCCGCTCGCTCCCGATCAGGTGCTGCGTGCGATGACACGGGCCGGTTTCGTCGAGGCTGCGGTGTCGTGTTTCTACGACGCCAAGGTGCTGCCGTACAACGCAGGCTGGGACGGGTTCATTTTTATCCAGGACCGATTGCCTTGACGCGCGAAGCTGAGCTTGCGTGGGCTGCCGGACTCTTCGAGGGTGAGGGGTGCTTCTACCTCCGGCGTCCTGGGAAGCGGTCGGTGCATCTGGGCGCGACATTGGTGATGATCGATGAGGACATCGTAAGACGCTTCGGAGAAATTGTTGGCGTTGGTCACTTCAGTAGTGAGAAACGCAAGCTGCAGCGTCCTCATCACACGCCGACTTGGCGATGGCAGGCCAATGGTGAGGCTGTCGAGCATGTCTTTGCTCTGATCGGTGACTACTTGGGCGAGCGTCGCCGAGCGAAGTATGCGGAGATTGTCGCCGCACGTCGTGCCTATGAGGTCGACCGTGATGCTCGGGCCCACAACTTTCCGCAGTTCGCTTACGTCCAGGACAGGCTTCCGTGAACGGTCAGGACTTCTTCTTCATCGGCTTCTTCATTGCCTGCATCCTCTGGATCGGCGCGCTCATTCTGATCGGGGTGACCTCGTGAGCGACGGCAACTTCTGGATCGGCTTCCTAGCCGGTGCCGCGAGCGCGTGGATCCTCGGCCTGTGGTGGCTGCTGTCGTGAGTTCGAGAGAAACCCCGAGCGTGTCTTCGAGGCGGGACCTTATGACCGATCCTGATTCCTTGCGCGGCATTAGCGACTATCTGTTCGACAAGTTGAGTCGTGAGATCGGGGATGACCGGATCATCCCGCTCGGCCCGAACAAGATCGCCTACATCGAGACCGAGACGTGCGAGGTCTACGTCGTCACAGTTCAGCTAGGGCGTATCGAGGTGGCCGGATGACCTCGAAACCAAGTACTGAGCTGGACAACCGGTGGGAGGTGGACCCCACAATCCTGGGACTCGCGATCGACCAGAGCCTTCGGGATCTCGTGAACTGCTGGGTTCGCGGTGAGGTTCCTACGAAGGAACAGGCCGAAGCTGTGAACACGGCGCGGCTCGACTTGGCTTACCTCCAAGCGCGAGCAAGGAGTGCACAATGACCGCGGAACGCACACCACATTCGATCCTGCCAGACATCCGCGAGGCGTTCCGCCTACGTGGTGACGAGGGCGTGGAGATACGGATGCAGGTTCTCGATGCTGTGCAGCGGCTCGAAGAGCAGTTCGAGGCGCACGTCGAAGCCTTCCGCGCCATCGCTGAGAAGTGCGGTGAGGACGGCACCGACCCGGATTCGTGGAGGGCGATGACCTTCCCTGGGCCGATGGAGTACGCGCTCATGGCTGTAGGCCGACTGCGCTCCGACTACGACGAGGCGCTTCGTGCGCTGCCTCTGCTGCCCAGCCAACTGACCGCAGCCACACGAAGCGATGGCTCTAGTCCAGCGAACAACCCAGACGACCTCGTCGTGCGAGACATGGCTGATCGTGAGATCGCCAGAATCCCAGGGCGCTCAGTGGCGCATCAAGATCCTGGGTCGGAGGAATCACCGACACCACTGACGCGCCCTGGGGGAGACACATCTCCAGCGACCAAGCCGAACGCCCCGCCGAAGAACCCGAGCCACATCGGGCCGCCCGATTCACCCGACTCCAACCCGGAACGATCTCCAGCTTCGAGGCCATCGTGAGCGACTTCTACGACACCATCTGCGTCACGGAGCATTGCTCGCGTGCGCTCCATGCCGTACTCGCACGCCGACCAGGACACGGTTGCGTGAGCGGCGTTTCTTTCCAAGAGAGGAGCCGTGACGATGGCTAAGAAGGCCAAGCCACCGGCCTGGGATCGCAAGCCCTGCGGCTGCGTGAAGACGAAGCTCCCGCGGGTCGGGAAGGTGCTGATCCGCTGCGAGCGCCACCGCGACAAGCTCTACAAGGGCAAGCGGGTCCTCTGCTACTGGGACGACTCAGGGCTGGTGCAGCGGCAGGCATGACCGAGCTCGCCGTTATAGGGTTCGACGCTCACATCCGCGACCTGCGCCACATGGAGGCGCGAGCCGCTTCCGATCTCGCTGACTGGCTCGTCCACCTCAAGGTCAAGAGATACAGCGACCGGACCGTCTACGGCTACTCGCGGGTCGTCGCTCGCCTGCTCCGCAAGTTCCCCGACAAGGAGTTCTCGCAGTTCACCGACACGGACATCGAAGAGGTGCTGCTCGAGTCCGGGGAGCGATCAGGGCACATCGACCGCTCGATCTTCAACCACTGGTTCCGCTGGGGCTACGTCAAGCGGCGCATCCCCGGCAACCCCGTCGATCGCGTAGCGCAGATCCGTCATCCCCACCGCCGGCCGACTGAAATCTTCAGCGAGGCCGAGGTGGGACTCCTCGAGGGGCTGCCGTTCCCCGATGGCGCCCTCTTCACGATCCTCTTCGGCACGGGCATCCGCCGCGGTGAGGCTCGCAAGCTTCGCCGCGACCACGTCGACCTGAACCGCACGCGGCTCATGGTCTACCACGGCAAGGGTGACAAGGACCGCGTGGTCGGGCTGCCGCCGAGCGTGCTCAAGGTCTTCGCCGACATTGAGCTCATCGGCCAAGTGCAGCGCGACGAGTACCTGTGGTCGCTTGTGCTCAAGGAGCGTAACCAGACGCGTCGCTACCGCACCCACCCGATCGGCGACACCACGTTCGAGAAGTGGTACTCGCGCTGCATTGAGGCTGCCGGCGTTCGCTACCTAAACCCGCACACGACGCGCCACACCTACGGGTGGAGGCTGCGCGGTGAGGGACTCGACCTCGAGGAGCGTGCGCTGCTCATGGGCCACGAGTCCTCGGAGACGACGAAGCGCTACTACGGGCGGCTCACCGTCGACGACGTCATGCACAAGATTGCGGCGGTGGATTGGTAGATGCCATCCCCCGGCCGATTCGCTCAACCAAGCCGTTTGCGGCTCGCCGTAACACAAAAGGCGTCAAGTCCCCCAAGGGTACTTCTGGGCGAATCTGCCTCGTGCCTCACGCCCGCGGCCGCTGTTAGCGCCCTGACGCACGATTTCTACGGATCGGGCGCATGAAGTACGGAACCATCGTCGCCGATCCTCCTTGGCACTACCCGTTCGGGCATCCGGCGAGGGAGCACAAGAAGCATCCCTATCCGACCATGACCATCGGCCAACTCTGCGAGTTGCCGGTGAGCGATTGGGCTGATCAGTCGGCACATCTCTACTTGTGGACTACGAATGAGCACCTTCGCTACGCCTTCAGCGTCCTGGGTGCATGGGGCTTCACGTTCAAGAACGTCATCACCTGGTGCAAGCCGGGACTCGGCATGGGCGGGACGTTCCGCAACTCAACCGAGCTGGTCCTACTCGGGGAGCGCGGCAAGCACGAGCTAAAGCGTCGGGATGTTGGGACGTGGCACGTCTGGCCCAAGTCGCAGGAGAACAGCAGCAAGCCCGACGCCTTCCTCGACCTTGTTGAGTCCGTGTCGCACGGGCCTTATCTCGAGATGTTCGCTCGACGCAACCGCATTGGCTGGGACACGTGGGGCAACGAGGCGCTTGAGCACATCGACTACACCTTCGGTTGGGTAGCCGATCTCGAAGAGGCAGTCGCGTGAGGCTGTTCAGAGACCCCAAGGGTTTCACGCTGTACGCCTTTGGCCGGATGTGCCGCCTGAATTGGGGTATGGGACGTTTTGCCAACGGCTCACGGTGGTTCTCGGGCTGGCACAAGGCGAGGGACGAGCATGGCCTCTAATCGGGGGAGTGCTCGCTGGCTATGCCGCGTGCTGGGCCATCGCTGGGCGGCAGTCACCGGCATACCTGATCGCACCTTCCACGGGTGGTGCTGCTTGCGCTGCAAGAAGGCGGTGGCCCGATGAGCGCCGCATCGAAGCCGGGTTCTGTGCCGGAGCTCGCGGCCCTCTACGTCCAGCGCGACGGCATCTATTACGGGCTCGAGAACGTCGACCCTTGGGACGAGGAACGCGACGCACGGCTCTACGACGGGCCGTATCCGGTCATTGCCCATCCGCCCTGTAGTCGCTGGTGCATGTTGGCATCGGTCAACGAGGCCCGCTGGGGAGCGAAGATCGGGGATGACGGGGGCTGCTTCGAGGCTGCTCTGCGGGCCGTAAGGCGCTGGGGCGGCGTACTCGAGCACCCGGCCTACTCCCTGGCATGGGACAGGTACGCGCTCCCGAAGCCCACACGCGGGCTCTGGGTGCGCTCACTGTGGGACGAAGGCTGGGTGACCGAGGTTTCGCAGTCGGCCTACGGCCACAAAGCCCGCAAGCGCACCTGGCTCTATCTCGTGGGTGAGCCTTTCGACCTCGACTGGTCGGACCCCGAGGGCGAGATGATGATCGGCAACGGGATCAACTCGGGCGAGGGAACGTGGGCCCCGAAGATGGACAAGAAGGCTGCGAGTGCCACACCGATCGCGTTCCGGAACACGCTGATCGAGCTCGCGCTGAGTGCCCGTGAACTGATGCTGGACCGTCACGCGATCAGTGAAATGGCGAACGACGAAGAGGTCGCCTTCAAACTGGACGCACGGGCGAGGTTCGCGAGTGGCCTCTAATACCGCGAAGCCGGGTTCTAGACCGCTCCTCCTGGATCTCTTCTGCGGCGCCGGCGGGGCTGCGATGGGCTACTCAAGGGCTGGCTTCGAGGTCGTGGGCGTGGACATCAAGCCGCAGCCGAGGTATCCGTTCGAGTTCGTCCATGCCGATGCGCTGACTGTTCTACGGCAGCTCGACCAGGGCATCGACATCGGAGTAACGGGCAAACGTGAATGGTGGGATGTCACCTTCGACGCCATACACGCGAGCCCGCCGTGTCAGGCGTATACGCACGCAAAGCACATGGGCAATCGGGGTCGCGACGATCATCCTGATCTACTCGCGCCCACTAGGGATCTTCTCAAGCAAGCCGGACTGCCGTACGTCATCGAGAACGTCCCTGATTCACCCATGCTCGAACACGTGGTCCTCTGCGGGTCATCTGCCGGTCTTCCTGACCTAGAGCGCCACCGCTGGTTCGAGACGAACTGGCCGCTGATGGTTCCACCGTGTGCTCATGGCGTGCGGGGCGCAGCTCGGTTCCCAGGAACGCCTCGAGCGAATGGATCGAAGCCTGACTCACGGATCGTGAATCTCATGGCCTCTGGCACCTCACACGAGATGCTCGCGGAGGCTATGGGGATCGACTGGATGCCACCTTCTGGCTGGCGTCCCACGCAGGAACTCCGCAACGCAATCCCGCCCGCCTACACCGAGTTCATCGGCACGCAGCTTATGGCGCACCTGAAAGCGACAGTCGCAGCGTGAGCAAAGCCTCTAATACCGCGAGCGTGCGCCGTGGCTAAGGGCTCAGAGCAGCTCGCTTGGAAGCAGTACCCCGGCGTCGACCATGTTTGCGACGTGTGTAAACGCACGCTTCGAGTCCAGGACGTCGGCGAGATCAGAACGTACTGGGAGGGGAAGCAGAAGCGCACCGTCTTCTGGTGCGTGGAGCATCGTGGGGGGCGGGCATGAGTTACTCAGAGCTTGACAAGAGAACTCGCGAGGTGGCTGAGTCGGTCCTCACACAGAAGCAGTTACACGTCTTCAAGCTCTGGATGAACGGGGTCTCCACGAACCGTATAGGCATCATGCTGGACATAGCCGAACCCGTTGCAAGACGTACTAGAGATCGTGCTGTACAGAAGGTGTCCATCGAACTGGCTAAGGAGGCGGCGTGAGTCAGCTACTGCGAAGGTTCAATGCAGTGAGCGAACGCATCGAGGATCAGCGCAACTTAGGTCGCATCCTCATGGAGTCACAGGTGGCAGAGCAGCCAGGGACGGTGGCTAGGGCGACGTTGCCTGGTGATCCCTTCAGGCTCAGAGGCATCCCGATCTGTGCTCGGGGCGTAGGCGGCGTGAGCCCTGGGACGAACCCCGTGGCTGCGCTGTTGCGGTCTGTCAGATGAGCGCGCTACAGTTCTGAGCAGCCGGGAAGACCAGCCGGCTGTCCTACCGAACCGCAGGCAATAGGGTCGGTCGGTCGTACAGCCCGAAGTGTCTCTTCAGCCGCTCGAGAGGGCGGCTTCTGTTTGCCCAAATACCGAACACATACCGGGGGCTTCGCCTAGACCGAAGCTCCCGGCTACCTGTCTAGGAGGTGGCCGATGCAGGGCCAACTGTTCCGTGTTGAGCAACCACAAGTCACAGTCACCTACACGTCGGGGATGTGCAGGGAGCCTGGGTGTGGACTACCCGCTAGAAGGAAGCAGGGGGCTCGGTACTGCGCAGAGCATGCGAGGTCTATCGACTATGGCCCAGTCTCTACTGACAACGCTACGTTCAAAGTGGAACGTGAGTGCGTCGCATGTCGACGTACCTTCAAGCGCTGGCGGCAGACTCGGGCTACGACCATCACCGTTGAAGTCTGTCCTGACTGCATTAGAGAGAGCCCTCTCAGTCTCAAGCAGTTGTCAGATCACAACGTGCCACCTGACCTACAGAGGCTATGGCTATCGAACGGAGCCGAGCTCGACTGCGGGTTGTGTGGACGGCGTCTCTACCGGAAGGCCCGCCCTTCTATCGACCACGACCACGCTTGCTGTCCAGGATCATCGTCGTGTGGCAGATGTGTTCGTGGCGTCGTCTGTTCGAGGTGCAATACGAATCTGGCTCACTTCGAGCGGCTACTTGCAGACGTGGGGCTTGAGAAGGCGCTTGCATGGATCGTTTTTTGATCTGGAGGCCTTGCGCTGACCCCCGTAGGCAAACATGCGCGCGTAACTCATGAACGCCGCCGATCGCTGCGTTCCACGACGGCTCGCGGCTATGGAGCTGTTCACCAGTCGATTCGCCGTCAATGGCAACGGATCGTTGTGGGGGGAAGGGCCACATGCACGCGTTGTGGTGAGGTGATCGCTCCGAATGCTCTCTGGCACCTAGATCACCGAGACGACCGCCGTGGTTACCTCGGTGTCGCGCATGCTCTTTGCAACGAGGTCGCCGGTGGTAAGAAGGGCGGCGCGAGAAGGCAGAGCAGAGCTTGGTAGCTATCGCGCCAGGTCCACGCGTTCGCTCGGTGCGCGCATGGGATGAGTCGCTCGGTGATGAGGCAATCGAGCTGGCCGGCCGTGCAGGTCTGGATCTCTTCGACTGGCAACAGGACTCACTTCGCGATCTGCTCGCACTTGACGATCGAGGTCGTTGGGCTCATTTCGAGTTCGGACTCAACGTTGCACGGCAGAACGGCAAGGGGGCTGTGCTCGAGGCGCGTGAGCTCGCTCTACTGGGCGGCATCACGGATGAGCAGTTCGGAGTTCACTCGGCTCACGAGTTTCGTACCTCCGAGGAGCACTTCTACCGCGTCCAGGCTTTGGTCGAGGAATCCGGGCTGCGTATCAGGACGATCCGGCGTTCGGAAGGGCGCGAAGCCATTGTCATGATGGACGACCGGCGCTTGCGCTTCATGACTCGTACGAAGTCGGGGCTGCGGGGCTTCGCAGGCGTCGATTACGTGAACCTTGACGAGGCGATGATCATCAAGCTTGCCTCGCACGGGGCAATGATGCCGACGCTGCGTGCGAGCGATGCTCCACGCGGTCCGCAGCTCGTGTACACGGGCTCGGCTGTCGATCAGGAGATTCACGAGCACGGTGTCGTCTGGGCAAGGATTCGTGAGCGTGGCTTGCGCGGTGACGATGAGTCTCTGGGATATCTGGAGTGCTCGGTCGATGCAGAGCACCCGGACGATGTGCCCGACGAGCTCGCGAGCGATCACGAGCAGTGGCATATCGCGAATCCATCGCTAGGCCTGTTGATCACCGTGGAGCACATGGAGCGCGAGCAGCGCTCGATGGACCCGCGAACGTTCGCCGTGGAGCTCCTGGGCGTGGGCGACTGGCCCGCTACAGATGGATCTGAGGACAGGCTCATCACCGATGAGGACTGGGCCAATCTGCTTGACCCGGACTCCGCTCTCGTCGACCCCATCTGTATCTCCTACGACGTTAGCCCTGAGCGACACGCGGCCATTCTTGCCGCTGGACGAAACACGCAGGGGAACTTTGGAGTTGAGGTCATCTCGGCCAATCACGGTACGGGTTGGCTGGTTGACAAACTGGTTGACCTGTACCGATCGCACGAGGTGGCCGAGATCGTCTGCGACGGCTTCGGGCCCAGTGCTGCTATCGCAAAGCTGGTAGACGAGGCGGGCATCACCGTACGGCGCATGGATTCCGGAGATTACGGCAAGGCGTGCGGCTTCTTCGTCGATCAGGTGGGCGAGCGGAAGTTGCGGCACCTGGGGCAACAGGAGCTGGATAACGCAATCAAGGGAGCGCGCTCCAGGCCGCTCGTTGATCGCTGGGCGTGGTCGCGCACCAAGTCCACGATCAACATCTCTCCGCTCGTTGCTGCGACGCTCGCTCTTTGGTCGGCACACGAAAACGACGTCGGGGAGGTCGCGATCTACTGATGGCCGAACGCCGCTACGAGGAGATCGCCGGCAGTGGGCGCGTGCGAGTGACTACGCGCGCAGACGTGAGACGAGTTGCCAAGCGCCAGGTCGAGCCGCTCGAGGGCACGCTCATGTCGCTCTGGAACACGATCATCCCGAACTGGTGGGCCGAGAACGGCCTGAGCTCGACGGCCAACTGGACGCCGGGAGGAGCTTCGCTCGCGGAGCGCGTGTGGGTAGCGAATCGCTGCCAGCAGTTGAACGCACAGCAGGTCTCGGGAATGCCGCTGCAGTGGCACGGGACTCCCGGCACGCAGGAGCCCGCGTGGGTATCCAGCCCCGACCCGAACATCTTCCCGAACGGGATCGGTGATGCCATGTTCGCGATCGTCGATCAGCTCTATGGCTGGGGCTGGTCTCTGCAATACATCACCGACTTCTACGCCGATGGCTTCCCGAGAACATGGACCGTGATCCCTTCGGCGATGTGCGAGCCCAAGTTCGACAGTGGCCGGCGCGTCTACAAGATCAATGACACCTTCCTTGATCCGACACGAGTCGTGCAGATCGACCGAAACCCGACGACCGCAGCTCACGGAACCTCCGCTTTGCGCGCCTACGCGCAGCAGGCGTGGTCGTTGCTTGCGGCCGGCAACCAGTCGATGACGGTCTCGCAGGGCGGCATCCCGCAGGCTGTGCTCAAGTCGCAGCGCAAGCTGACGAAGGAACAGGCCGAGAACCTGCAGGCGCAGTGGATGGATCGCACACAGTCGCGCAACGGAGCGCCGCCAGTGCTTCCGCCGGAGATCGACTTCTCCGTGCTCTCGATCAATCCTGCTGACCTGGCCCTGCTCGATACGCAGGAGTGGAACGCACGAGTTATCGCGACCGCCTACGGCGTGCCTTCGGTCATCCTCAATATGGCTCTTCAAGGCGGGCTCACTTACCAGAACCCACTCGCGCTCATGCAGATGTGGTGGCTGACCGAGCTTCGAACGACCGCCAAGCGCATCGTAGACGCGTTCACGGCCCAGATGCTTCCTCGCGGGCAGTGGGTCTCCGTGGATGCGTCCGACATCACGACAGAGCTCGACGCGGGATCGGCTGAGAACGACCCGCAACTCTCTCAGGTCGCGAAAGCGTCACCGGCGCAGCAGCCGCGGCCGCTTCAAGCGATCGGAGGTGGTGCCCCGTGAGCACCCTGGAACAGGAACAGATGGACGACCTTCAGCGGCCCGAGAGGGCCGTTGCTATTAGGCGCTTCGACACCGAAGTCGAGGCAGACGGACGCACGGTGAGTTTCCGTATTGCTCCCTTCAAAGAGCTTGCTATCTCCGCCGATGGTCTCGGCGGTGTCCCGAAGGGTGTCCCGTACAAGGAAGAGCTCATGCCTGGTCTGTACGACCGGCAGTTGCGAGCAGCTAATCGGATCCTGCTCAACTTCGAGCACAAGCCAGGCATCGCAAACGTCGTCGGGCATGGCGTCGAGATGTGGTCGGCAGACGACGGCTACCACGCATCGTTCCGCATCCACGAGACATCAGCCGGCGAGACGGCTCTCACGTTGGCGCAAGCGGGCTCTCTGTCCGCGGCCTCCGTCGAGTCGTACTGGCTGAAGTCCATCAGGACCGTCCAGGGAATCGTCCAGCGCGTCAAGGGTCATCTCGACGCAGTGGCGATGTGCCGAGAGGGTGCCTACCCGAGTGCTCTCCTGACGGGCATCCGTGGCGAGGAAGTTCCCGAGGGCGAGATCATCCTCGACGAAACGCTTCTCCCAATCGATCCTGACCCCGAGCTGCTCGAACGCTGCCGAGCACTCGGTATCCGTCTACCGCAGCGATATGAGGCGCACCCCGCAGAAACGGACACCCCGGCAGAGACCGGCACCTCCGAAGGCGGCACCCGCCAGCCGGAAGAGCAATCCAACTCGGAGGTGCAAGCGCCATGAGCGCAACCCAGAGCGAACTGCGCCTCGCCCGTCTGATCGACGAGCGCGAGACCACGCAGAAGCTCCACGAAGACCTCCTCGCCTCTGCGGAGACGCGGGACGACAAGTCCCTCGGCGACGCGGAGCGAGTGCAGGTCAAGGCATACCGCGAGCGCGTTCTCGGTCTCGATGACGAGATCAAGGAGCTTGCGGAGACGATCGAGCGCCACAACACGGCGGTCGAGAACTCGAAGGCGATTCGTCGCGTGCTCGCGGGCGGACAGCCCGGAGTCGAGGCGAGTGAGGACGGCGTGGCCTACCGCACGATGGCGGCGTACGCGCGTGACTACATCATCACCCGCGAGAGCCGTGTGTGCTCGCAGATCGCTTCGCAGTTCGCAAATCCGCAGGAGATCCAGGTGGCGCGCGAGCGGCTTCAGCTTGCAAAGCGTGCTCCTGACAACACGCTCTCGAGCAACGTCGACGGACTGATCCCGGATCAGCACATCGCCGAGATCTTCCAGGTGATCGACAGCTCGAGGCCGATCGTTGCCTCGGCCCGCAGGTCATCGCTGGTTCGCGGCACGCTCACCTATCCGCAGGTTGACACGAGCCCGACAGTGGCCGTGCAGGCTTCGGAGAAGACCGAAGGCGGAACGGATCGCCTAGCGGTCTCGATGCAGACCGCAACCGCCAGCACCTACATCGGTGGCGGCGATCTGTCCTGGCAGGCGATCAACTGGTCGACGCCGGATGCTCTGGCGCTGTGGTTCCAGTTGGCCGGTGCCGACTACGCACTGAAGACGGAGCAGGACGCGGCGCAAGTCGTCCAGCACTCGGGGTTCTCGTTCAACATCGCCACGACGCTGGCTGCTCTGACCGACTTCAGCGACGTCCTCCTGGCGCTCGCGTCAGGAGCCGGAGATGTCTACGCGAACTCCGGTCGCATGGCGGACACGGTCTACCTCGCACCCGACGCGTTCTACGCGGTCGCTGCGATCGCAGGGACGGAGGCGGCGAACTTCGTCGCGGCCGGCCAGGTGTCGCTGCGGACGCAGGGCGGCTCGCTTGCCGGGCTGAACGTGGTCGTCTCCCGCGGGATGGACTCGGGCGTCATCGTCGTTGGCGACAGCGCGGGTCTGCTGGTCGCTGAGACGGCTGGTGCTCCGGTGGAGCTCCGTGTCGTCGAGCCTGCAATCGGAGGCGTGGAAGTCGGGATCATCGGAGCGTTCGAGGCCGTGGTTGTTGATCCGGGTGCCTTCGCGATGATCACGACGGCCAGCTAGGAAGGCGGTGATCTGAGGTGGCTTACACCAAGAAGATCGCCCGTCACGACAAGGTGATGATCGATGGCACGGACGTCAGTAACGCGTTCAGGCAGATCGGCTTCACCGGCTCCAACGCAGTCGAGGACGTGACCGGATTCTCGGTCACGGGCAACGCTGAGGAGATCGCAGGACGAACGACGACCGGCTTCAGCGGTGAGTTCTATTACACCGAGGAGTCGGCAGCGGTCATCTACCCGATCTTCCAGAACCGCACTGTCGTTGAGATGTCGTGGCAGCCGGACGGACTCGTGGACGCCACCCGAGAGATCTACATCGGGAACGTCCAGATCAACGAGTTCTCACCCTCGAACACGGTCGGCTCCGTGATGACCTCTCCGTTCTCCGCTTCGGCGGCGGACGAGGACGGCATCACGGCGACCGACTTCACGTAGGTCGAACTACCGGGGGCTGGCTTCGGTCAGCCCCCACATTTACATGGCATACGCAGAGACAGACGAGCTAGGCCGAATCCTCAAGATCCGCACTCCGAGCAGCGAGCAGACGGCTGCGATGGAGCGCGTGCTCGACGCGGCTACGGCTGAGATCAACGCCGAGATCGACCTCGACGCGGACACCGTGCTCACGTCGGAGCAGACAGCCATCGCGGAGCAGGTATGTCTGCGGCGTGCGGCCGAACTGTGGTTCGCGCAGGAGGTTCCGCTTGGTGTGACGGGCATCGGCTCCGAGTTCGGTACGACGCATCTGGCCCGTAACTCGTGGGACAAGCACGCCTATGACCTAGCTCCGCTCAAGAGCCAATGGGGACTCGCATAGGTGGCTCTTGTCGACATCCTCGACGAGATGGCAGATGCGATCCGCACGGCACTCAGCACTGCTGACTGGGACTTTCAGGTCGAGCCGCGACGGGTCATCACGCCGACCACGCCTTCGATCGACGTCTACCGTGGCGATCCCGCAACCGATCCCGAGCTGGCCGGCTTCGGAGCGACCGCGGCAGACATCCAGGAAGGGCGCATCATCAACGTCCGCCTGCGAGTCTCGCCAACCGACTACGAGGGCAACCAGGAGATCCTTCTCGAACTGGCAGACCCCGAGAGCGACACCTCGATCGTGCAGGCGCTGTATGACGATCCCACGCTCAACGGCTACGCCTCCGACCTGCATCTGCTCTCCGAGTCGGGCGACAACCTGTTTGTCGACATCGACCCGGCGAAGGTCTACATCGGAGTCGTCTGGCGCTTCCTCGTGATCCCGGCGCACTCGTGAGCACGACTCTCACATCTACGTCGATCGCTCTGGAGCTCGGTCACGAGTACGACATCTGCGAGCGCTTCGTGCGGCCGTTGTACGAGCAGATGGCCGGAGGACGCTTCGACATGTGTGCGGCCATGCCTCTGTGCTCGCTGGAGGACTGGGAAGCAGAGCACCGCACAGCTCGTAAGCGTGCATGGCGCTGCGAGCGGCGTGGATACACCTTCTCGGTCGTTCGTCGCGAGGAGCACTCGGACGAGCTGTTCGAGATCAACACCTCCGCCGAGAGACGCCAGGGCAGGCCGATGAGCGAGTCGTATACCAAGCGCTACGAGTACGCCCCGCTTCCCGTCTATCCCTGCGAGCGCCATCAGGTCAGGACGTACGGAGTGAAGGACCCGGACGGGAAGCTCGTCGCGTACCTGTGGCTGTACGTCGCCGGCCAGCTTCGCCTGTGCTCCTCGATCATCGGCCACGCGGCGCACCTCGAGAACGAGATCATGTACCTGCTCTTTCGGGGCATGGTTGCGTCCGAATACGACCGCGACCCGGACGGTGTGGTCGTGTACCACCGCTGGGACAACGGCAGAGACGGACTTCGGTTCTACAAGGAACGCGTCGGGCTCAGGGAGACGTGGGTCGCATGGCTCCCGTAATCGAGTACCCGACCATCACGCATGTCGCTCAGGAGGCGCGTCCGTATCCGACCTATGTTCTTGAGAACGCGAAGACTGGCCTGTGCCTGTTCTCGGCTGCCTTCATGGGCCACAACGAGGCGATCCACTTCGTCCTGGAGGACGTCTTTACGACCTGCATCGACATCGACAGCGTGAAGCTCGAGGCGATGGCCGATCTCTATCCCGATGACTGGCGCTTCATCTGCCGCGATGCCTGGGAGTACGCAGAGGCTGCGTGGGCGAGGAACGAGACTTGGGATGTTGTCTCGGTCGATACCTTTCGTGGGAACGCCACCGAGCGCTCGCTGAGTGATCTCTCGGTCTGGTGCCGGATCGCTGAGAAGGCAGTCGTCGCGACCCTCGAGGAAGGCCAGACCTATGAGGTGCCCGAGGGCTGGACCGCACACACCTTCCAGCGAAACAGCGAGGTCTACTGGCTGGTGCTCACCCGTGACTGAGGCGTACACGGCGGACTGGTACGACGAGGTGATGGTCGAAGAGGGCTCGCCGGCCATGCTGCCGCTCGAGGAGTCTCCCTGGCTGTTGGTGTACGAGGCTCTGGCGGACATGATCGTGCTGTACGAGGAGGTCGTCGACCTCGGCTGCGGTACTGGCCGCTTCATCGAGCTCCTACGTCGGAAGGGTTACTACGCGCAGATCACCGGCATCGACTGGTCGGCTGCGGCTCTTGCGGAGGCTGCTCGGTACTTCGGTGGCAACGATCCTGAGGTCTTTTACCTACAGGACCTCGCGGAGTGGGAGCCTGATCCTCAGCGCGCCGGAAACACGGTCTACGTCTGCAGTGAAGTCCTCGAGCACCTCGAAGATGACCTTGCGCTCGTGCGGAAAATCCCTCCCGGCCACCGTTTCCTGTTCACCGTCCCCAACTTCGACTCGCAGGCGCATCTCCGTACTTTCTACGGCCCTGGGGACGTGTGGCGGCGATACGCGGATCTTCTCGCCTTTCGCTCCTGGAAGCTCATAGGTCCTGAGCGTCACGCGATTCACGTCTGCGAGGCGATAAGACGGGCGGATGCCTGGTGAACCGCCGCAGGCCCTTCACCTCCGATGATCTTCAGGAGCTCGGGGAGTTTTTCTCGACCGCGCTCGAGGTCGTGCCCATGCGCGAGGTTCTAGCCGGGAACCGTCACTCGCAGGTGATCGGTCTCAGACACGACGTCGACAACCATGAGCAGGCACTCCCCACGGCCGTCGAGCTCGCACGCTGGGAAGCAGAGCACGGCTGGCACTCGACCTACTTCCTGCTTCACACGGCACGCTACTGGACGAGCGGACGCTGGAAGGCCGCAGCGGAGACGATCGCGCTCCTGGGGCACGAGATCGGGCTGCACGTCGATGCGCTCGCTCACGCCCTGCAATACGGCGGCGACCCACACGAGATGGTGCAGGAGGCGCTGTCCGACCTCCGGTCCGCCGGCCACAAGGTGACTGGCATCGTCGGGCATGGGAATCCCCTCTGTCACAAGGCGCTCTTCGCGAACGACGAGCAGTTCGTGGAGTGCGTGCGCTCGGACATGGGCGAGCCTGACCGCGAGCTTCACTACCGGGGGCGCACGCTCAAGATCGAGCCCCGTCCCCTCTCCGACTTTGGTCTCGAATACGAGTCGATCAGCCTGCGGATGTACGAGGGCGACGACGGGATCTGGCACACACGGCCGAACCAGCTCTACAACACAGACTCCGGTGGTCAGTGGTACTACCCCTTAGAGGAGACGGTGGAGGCTTTCCGCTCCCTGACGGACGGGCAACTGCATCTGCTCATGCACCCGGACCATTGGGCTGAAGCGTTCTCTCTGCAGGAGGTGGCTGCCTGATGGCGAGCGTCAAGATCGTTCCGGCCAAGCTCAACTACACGATCGTTCGCGGTGACGACTTCGCAGATCAGGTCACGATCAAGGAAGGTGACCCCGCTGCCGCCGTCGACGTCTCGTCGCGCACGTTCACGGCCCAGTTGCGTGCGAGCCCGGACGGCACTGCGATTGCGTCCTTCGTCATCGACATGACCGATGCCGCTACCGGCATCGTCGGCTACGCGCTCGCTGACACAGTCACCGACGACCTTGCGGGTTCTTACGTGTGGGACTTCCAGCAGGACACCGGAGGTGTCATACGCACGCTGATGGGCGGAGCGTTCGTGGTGCTGAAGGACGTGACACATGCCGGTTGAGCTGACGATCGTCGAGTCGGTCACCGAGCTCGATACGACCGTCGTAGAGGTCGTCCTCGAATCTGCTTCGGCTCCTGGTCCTGCGGGAGCAGATGGAGCAGACGGAGCTGATGGTGTCGGCGTTCCGGTCGGAGGAACGACTGGGCAGCGGCTCGCAAAGGCATCCAACGCCGATTTCGACACCGAATGGTCGGACGCAGGAACACCGGGCCTGCACGCCACGACGCACGAGGACGGTGGGACGGACGAGATCTCATTGGCCGGGCTCTCCGGGACCTCCGCTGCTCTTCAGGCGCACCTCGACGATGCCACTGCTGCTCACGACGCTTCCGCGATCTCCATCCTCGATACCGCGAACGACTTCACCGCGACAGATGTCGAGGGCGCTCTCGCAGAACTCCAGGCAGACGCCGAAGCCGACGCAACGGCACTCTCGGATCACATCGCCGATGCCACTGCTGCTCACGCTGCCAGTGCGATTTCCTTCACGCCTGATGGCTCCATCGCCGCGACGACTGTGCAGGCAGCCATCGTGGAAGTGCGAGACGAGGCCGGCGGTGGTGGTGCTCCGACAGACGCGGACTATCTCGTCGGGACTGCGAACGGAGGCCTGTCGGCTGAGATTGTCGTAGGCACGAGCCCCGGTGGAGAACTGGGAGGAACATGGGCCAGTCCGACAGTGGACGCTACGCACTCGGGAAGCTCGCACGCTGCAGTGCAGGCGGCTGCTGAGGCGACTGCTGCGGCGGCTCTCAGCGCTCATCTCACTGATACGGCAGACGCTCACGACGCCTCTGCCATCAGCGTCGATTCCACGACCCTCTCGGGGACAGGGACCGACGTGCAGGCGTCCCTCGAGGAGCTGGACAACCTGCTCGATGACCATTCTGCTCGCCATGAGAACGGCGGTGCCGATGAGATCAGCATCGCCGGTCTTGACGGCACGAGCACCGAGCTTGCCAATCACCTCGCTGATGCGACTGCGGCGCACGCGGCCTCTGCCATCTCTGTCTCGTCTGCCACCCTCAGCGGTACCGGGACAGACGTTCAGGCGGTCTTCGAGGAGATCGACAACCTCCTGGACGATCATTCGGCGAGACACGAGAACGGCGGCGCAGACGAGATCAGCGTCGCGGGGCTCTCAGGCGAGCTCGCTGACGCGCAGCCGGTCACGGTTCGCAAGAACACCGGAGCCGACGTAGGCACGCGCTCGCGGCTGAACTTCATCGAGGGTACGAACGTCACGCTGACCGTCGCTGACGACGCCGGCAGCGACGAGGTCGACATCACAATCGCGTCCTCGGGTGGTAGCGGTACCGATCTCGGATTTGCAAACGCGTTCATGCTGATGGGAGCGTGACCTAATGGCAAACACATACAAGGTCCTCGGTCAATCGAATCCGACTGCTGCGACCTCCACAACGCTTTACACCTGTCCCGCATCGACGCAGACGGTCGTCTCGAGCATCATCGTGTGCAACCGCTCGTCCGTCGCTACTTCGTTTCGGGTCAGCATCGATGTCAACGGTGCCGGTGACTCCAACGAGGACTACATCGCGTATGACGTCCCGATCGAGGGCAACGAGACGATCGCCCTGGGGCATGGTGTGACCATCGACGCATCGGATCTCATTCGCTGCTATGCAACTCTGGCGACCCTCACGTTCTCCGTGTTCGGACAAGAGATCGCATGAGGGTGATCCCCAGGCGCGAGGCTGCCTATGGCGGCGACCTCGTACGGCGTATTCTGCAGATTTCAGCACCACAGTTCACTGTCGTAGATCTGCTGAGCTATCAGGCAGGACTTCCTGCTAACGGAGCATGGCCCTCGGCCAACAAGCCGCTGGTTCTGCCGTTCGCGATAAGTCAAGCCTTTACCGTCCGTGAGTTCGGATGGCGTAACGGATCCGGCACCATGACGGATTCCTTCGACATCGGCATCTACAGCACAGGATTGGTGCGCCTGATCTCTGGGGGAGGGACTGCTCGTTCGGGAGCAAATGCCTGGCAGTGGGTGGACGTAACCGATACGACTCTTGCTGCGGGACGGTACTACCTTGCGATGGCTAATAGCGGCACCACTGCAAACCAGGCCGTATTTTCGTCTTCGTGGACAGCAGCTATTCTCTCGCTTTATGGCGTGCTCGACTCGGCTACGAACGCCTACCCTCTTCCTGACCCTCTCACCAATCTCGTGGCCGCTGCGACCTTCGTGCGGTTTCCTGTTGTCGCTATTGCTGGGATACCGCATTACACATGAGAAGAAACAACCACTACTACAAGTTGCCCGATCCCTACATTCCGCCGTTCCCGCAATCGGACCTCCAATATGCCGCATCGTCAGGACTTGCGGCTGGGACTTGGCCCGCAGCGGACAGAGCGATACTCGTGCCGGTTTACTTTCCTGCGAATTGCACGCTGTATTCACTCATGTTCGTAGCGGGGAACGGGACTGGCAACTACGACCTTGGCTTTTACGATCAGAACTATGGGCTGATTGTGTCCAGTGGCTCCACGGCGATGAGCGCGGGAATCAAGACGCTAACTCTTCCCGAGTTCCGGGCGCGCGTCGGGCAGCTCTACCATGCCGCGCTCGCTCTTAGTAGCGCGGCTGGCAGCGTCGTTAGGTACTTGCCTACCTCTGCGGAGGAAGTCTCCCCTCTCGGCGTTGCACAGCAGGCGTCTGCGTTTCCACTTCCAGATCCGTTCGTGCCGGCCAAGAACGCAAACAGCCAGATCCCGAAGTTCGCGTTCGGCGTTCGCTGATGAGCAGCCTCTGGTTCATCGTCCCCGCTCATGGGAGGCTCAACCTTGCCTCCATCTGCCTGCAGCAACTGCGCTACACCTGTGACGCGCTGCGCGCTGAGGGCATCGAGGCGACGGCAGTCGTCATCGCCGACGACGAGAATCTGCACACGGCCCGCGCGCTTGGCTTCGGCACAATCGAGCGCGACAACTCGTTCGTGTCTGCGAAATACAACGATGGCATCCAGCTCGCCTGCGATCCAAGTCTGAACCCGCGTCCAGCCGACTACGTCGTTCCATGCGGCTCCGATGACTGGGTCGACCACCGCATCCTCTTGGAGCTCCCGCCGGAGGACACGATCTACGGCTTCCAGCGGCTGTCCTTCGTGCGTCCAGATGGTCGCGAGATGGTGCAGCGTTTCGTGAACGTGCGCGGTGGCTGCGGAATCCGCATCTACCCGCGGCAGTTGTTCGAGCAGCTCCACTACCGCCCGGCCGACGAGGATCGAAAGCGCGCCTGCGACACCAGCATCATCACGAACCTCTGGCGGATGCTCCGACCGAAGGTCGTCCATCGCGAGATCGATCCGAAGCAGATCGTGGATTGGAAGTCGAACGATCTGCAGCTCAATCCCTACGAGAGCCTGACCTTCCATCGCATCTTCGCGAACCCGCAGGACCCCTTCGAGGGACTCGCCGGCATGTACCCCGACGAGTCGCTTGCCGCGATGGCTGCTCACTACAACCGCGTGCGGGAGCTCGTCGCGTGAAGGAATGCGGCGTTTACCAGGTCATCGACCGGCGCGATTACCGAGGCCACAAGCAGGGCGAGGAGTTCGTGGCTCTGCTCGAGCCTGCAGCCGAGAGACGTGCCATTCACCGTGGCTCGATCACACGCATCGGCACGGTCGTCCCGCGACCAGAGACGTTTACGTTCCCCGAGGGCTGGCTACAGCCCGAGACCTAGAGGAGCCGCATGGAGAATCCCGGTATCGAGATCCGCGGATCGCGGTACGAGTTTCCGACGCTGGACACAGTCACGTTGGCGGAGGAGCGCGTGCTGTTCGTGTACGCCGACTGCGTGGTGCGGGAGTTCATCCCCGCTCACCCTGAGGCGACCGATGAGGAGAAGAACGCATACCACCAGCTTCAGCTCCGGAAGATCCGCAATCCTGACTTCAAGCGATGCCTGGCGTTCATCGCGTACCAACGACAGCATCCCGACCTCGAGGATGCAGAGGTATGGAAGGTCGCGGGCGAGGCCAATGCGCTCGAGACTGACATCGCGATGCTGTGGGGTGACGGTCCAAGCCCCCCGGTGGAGACCTCCCAGAAGCAGCAAGAGAGCAGGAGGAGTATCAGCGAGCCCTCGAGCTCAACGGATTCTGGGAGGAGTACGAAGAATGGTTCGGACCCAGTGGACGAGAGCCTCACACCTACTGGGACTTCCGAGTCGGACACATCCAGCCCTGGTGCTCCCCCGATCGCATTGGTGAGTTGAGGCCCGGAGATCTGTACGGAGCCGTGAAGGTGTTCAAGGCGCTGTACGAGCCGAGGGAAGATGCCGGATAGGGCCATCCGCATCGAGGGGCTGCGCGAGCTCCAGGCTGCGTTCGCGATCTACGACGCCGGCCTTGCGAAGGGCGTCCGCGAGGCGCTCGAAGCGGGGGCAGAGGTTGTGCGGCCAACGGCCGAGACGCTCGCGACAGGGACGATCAAGCGCAGTGAGATCGACTGGACGCGAATGCGAACTGGCGTGCTGAGTCGTGTCGGGTTCGTCGCTCCCGTGGAGCGAGGCAAGCGCACGCAGCGCGATCCAAGGCGCGGTAGGCCAAACCTCAAGCCGCTCTTGTTGGATCGTGCCCTGGAGCCCGCGCTCGATCTGAACCGCGAGCGCGTGCAGCGTGAGTTTGAGGACTCACTCGTCGATCTCGCGCGGATCTGGAGCCGTGTGTAGTGGCTGAGAAAGACCTACTCGTCCGCATCCTCGGCGACGACCGAGACTTTCAGAAGACGGTCGACCGCACGGAGCGAAGGCTCAAGCAGTTCGATGCACGCACCAACAGGCTCGGGCAAGCAGCGCGTGGTGGTCTCAGCGGCGCAGGAGCCGGCGGTACGACGTCGCTCCTGTTCGGCTCGGCGGCGTTCGTGGGCACCGCTGCCGTTGCTGCCGGTCTCACGAAGACGATCAAGGCTGCCTCAGATCTCAACGAGACCGTCTCGAAGTCCCGGCAAGTCTTCGGGGCGGCAAGCTCGGAGGTCGAGGCATTCGGGGAGAGTTCGGCTCAGTCGTTCGGCATCTCGAAGCAGGCGTCGATAGAGGCCGCGGCGACCTTCGGGAATCTCTTCCGCACGGTCAAGCTGCTCCCGGCAGAGAACGCGCGGCTGTCGACGTCGCTGGTCAAGCTCGCTGCCGATCTCGCTTCCTTCAACAACGTCGACCCGTCCGAGGTGCTGATCGCTCTGCGCTCGGGGCTCATCGGGGAAGCAGAACCTCTACGGCGCTTCGGCGTTCTCCTCTCAGAGACGCGCGTGCAGCAGGAGGCGTTGAACGAGACCGGCAAGACGAACGTCAAGACGCTCACTGACCAGGAGAAGGTGCTCGCTCGCTACGCGATCATCTTGCGCGACACGAAGACAGCACAGGGTGACTTCGCACGCACGTCCGACGGTCTTGCGAACCAGCAGCGCATCCTCAAGGCGAACCTCGCAGACCTCGCAGCCACAGCGGGGCGTGACTTCCTTCCGGCCACCATCGCGGTCGTGGGTGGTCTGAATGACCTGCTCGAGACTGGGACGCTCGTATCGAAGACGCAGGACGCGATCCGCCAGAGCATCCATGACAGCGGCATCAGCATGAAAGACGCGCTGCCGGCGCTCGAGGCTTACAGGGACGGACTCGCTTCGATCAAGGGCGAGGGAGACGCTCTCGTGGTGACTCTCGATCAGATCATCGGCAAGCAGATCGAGGCGAGATTTCGCAAGTCCGACATCTCCCGCGGAGAAGGTCGCACGGCAGAGAGCGTCGTCGCATCGAATGCGGAGGTCGAAGCGCGCAAGCAACAGGCCGAAACCGATCGTGCAAGGAAAGCGCTGGAGCGGAGTCGCAAGGACTTTTCCTCGTTTACGAAGGGACTCGGGCTCAAGCTCGACAAGGCTGGGCTTACTGCCACCTTCGACGATGACCTTGCCGTCCTGCGAGAGATCGAGCGTGGCATTGAGCGTCAGATCAGCCGCGAGGGGCGGACGTTCAAGCTCGTCCAGCAGCTGACAGACGTCCGTAAGCAGATCGCCGACACGGTTGCCAAGCGTGCCGAAGCGAGCTCCCAGGCTGCCGCCGACGCATTCAACTCGATCATCGATGCGCTGTCGCTGAATCTAGAGATCGCTCAGTCTACGACCTCGCTGAAGGATGACCAGGCAGCGCTGAGAGCGCTCGAGCAGGCGATCTTGGCACGCATCCAGACCGAAGGTCAGACCACGGATCTCATGCGCCAGCTCTTCCAGGTCCGCCAGCAGGAGAAGGAAGTAGCGCAGCGTCTGGCAGACCAGCAGCGCGAGCGCAAGCGCAGTAAGCAGTTCGAGGCGCTCGGGCTCACGGCCGAAGGCGAGGATCGCGCTCCGAGTACGCGCTCGCTCAAGCGCCGCGGTGAGAGTCTCGAGGAGCGGATCAAGGGCACGACACTCGACACGAAGCACAACCGGCAAGTCCTCGAGAATGCCGCGAAGGTGCTCTCGGGGCAGTTCGGGAAGGTCGGACGCGATGTGCGTCTCGCGATCGAGCGCATGTTTGATGAGATCGCCTCTGCGCTCGAAGGCGGCGACAAGAAGGTCGGGCCGCTCACCAAGACGACCTCGCTCAACACGAAAAAGATCCTTGCGGGCCTGGGGCTTTCTCCCGAGGAGGAACGCGCACTTCGCAGCCGTCTCTCGAACTTCAACTCTGCTGGTGTCGGCTTAGCCGGTGCGAATCAGACGGGAACCACAGGACGCTTCGTGGGTGGCGCAAGCAACGTCGTCGTAGAGAACAACGTCACCGTCGAGATCGACGGCAAGAAGATCTCCAGCACCGTCACGAAGGAACAGCAGAAGACTCGGCGGCGCAATCCTCAGCAGAAGCGCGGACAGCACCGCCGCTAGATGGCCGTTACGGCTTCACCCGGCGCGGGCCGCGTGCTCGTGGCGCTGGCGGACGGTCCGCTCGTGGCGGAGCCCGTATGGACGCGCTTCGACACACTCACCGATTGCAACTGCGCAGGCTACGAGTGCTTCGCTGGTCGTCAGTCCGAGCTCGATACGACGGACACCGGCACGGCGACCGTCTACTTCCACGACAAGGTCGGCACGCTCGACGACGACGACCTCGTGGGGCTGCAGATCATGCTGCAGCTCTACAACCCTGTGGCCGACGAGTGGCAGATTCGCTGGCGCGGACACATCGACGACATTCGGCACGACCTCGTCGACGGCCCGCCGGACATCCCGCTCGCCAACGTCGCCTTCTCCTGCGTCGGAATCTTCGACTACCTCGGCGGCTGCAAGATGCTCCCCGGAATCTTCGGGAACACAGCGCCGGCTGGCATGAACGGTGTCGTCTTCTACGAGGACGGACGAGTAGACGATCGCATCATCGCGCTACTCACTGACGCGGGGATCGACATCAACATGCGCGTCGTGTTCACGGGCAACGTGGACGTGAACGAGACGCTGTACGACCCGGAGGACGTCATCCTGCAGGCGGTTAGGGACGCTGCGGATGCCGAGTTTCCCGGAGTCGCGAACTTCTACGAGGACCGGTTCGGGCGCTGCGCCTTTCATGGGCGCTTCGCTCGTTTCGATCCCGAGGGCACCGAAGCCGGTGGTGCGAACTGGGACTTCACGCGCTGGTCGGCGGCTACGCGCGAGGACGTCACAACGGGAGTGGCGCAGATCCGGGAGTTCTCGTTCAACCGGCCGCGATCTCGCATCATCAACTCGTACCTGGCATGGCCGCGTGCCGACGAGAACGGAGTGGACTTCGATCGCTCGCTGATCTCCACGCTCGTGAAGACCGACGCGACCTCGATTGCGGCCTACGGCTACCGAGGTGAAGAGGCTACAGACCTCATCATTAAGGACAACTTCAACAACGCGAACACGGGCTACGACGAGTGCGATCTCTTCGGGCAGTTCTACGTGTCAAACTATGCCCAGGTCCGCAAGGCGATTCAGAATGTGGTCTTCAAGAGCCATCGCCTCGAGGACGCGCGAGCTACTGCGACCTGGGATCTCATGTGCCGCGCCGACATCTCGGATGCGATCAACCTGACAGTGGACGAAGCCGGGCTCGTGGACGTGCCGTTCTTCATCGACGGCATCTCAGTGGAGTGCCGACCGTTGAACCCCGACTTCGACTTCGTGACGGTCACCCCGAACCTGACTCCTGCCTCCTACTACGGAACGGATGTGTTCAACCCATGAGCCCCGGACCTAGCTACCACGGTACGACGCATCTGCCGAAGTCGATGGGCGGTACAGATCCGATCCCCTTCCTTGGAACCACGATGCCGTGGGCGTACATCACCAGCGATGATGTTGGCTGGGAGACAGACGGGCAGGGCGACCTGACTGCAATTACGCACGGAAAGACCATCGACTGCTACGCAGTCGCTCTTTCAGACAACTCGGCAGATTACTTCGACTACGACGTAGAAGCTGGAGCAGGGCAATATGGCGATGATCGTGTCTTCCTGCTTCTGAAGCAGCCCGGTATCTACGCGATCACACACTCGCTGGAGACGAGTGACCTTGATTCCACGACGCCTCTGTTCAGGATCCAGGTCGATATTGACGTGGCGCTCAGTGCCTCCCCTTCGTATCCAGGGGCAGGGAAGTTCTTCACGCCTTCGCGGATTCGCTACCTGGAACAGCACTACATCGGAGAAGACGGAGCAGACGATCTCCATTTCGTTCGCACATGGGTCCTTCCACTGCGTCACACGAGCCCAGGCACGGGCATTCCCTTTGGAGACACAAACATCTTCTACCCTCCCACGCCTGCCAGTGACGAGTTCTGGAACCATGATCTGTACGTAGTTCGTCTTGGCGATCTGGAATGGTCGCGGACCTTTGCCTTTGCCGATTTCACCTGGAACTACGTCAACGGAGCGCATGCATAGGTGACCGACAAGCAACGCCTGACGCTTCTCCGTTCAGCGCGAGATCATCTCGAGCGGACGCAGATCGGATTCCTGGAGTTCGACGAGACAGGTAAAGGCTCCGAGTGGCGCGTGGCGATCCGCAAACTGGAGCAGCTCGAAAAGGATCTCCTGCCAGATCCGCTGCCGGCGCTAGGTCCGGTCTGGATGGGCGGCAAGGGCCTGCTCGCACAAGACCTGACGCACGCGACGTCTGGCCTCGATCTCTATCCGGCATTCGATGACGCCTTCAACCAGGGTCGCGTGGTCGTGGCACCTGAAGACATGGAGGTCACGCGGACGTCGAGCTCGCGGCCGGGGCTCGCCTTCTACGCCACAGGGAAGTCGAAGCTGCGCTACTGGTTCGGTCATCTCGACCGCACTCATGTCGCTGGGACGAAGTTCAAGAAGGGCGATGCCGTCGGCAAGGTTGCGGCGAACACGATCGGCGGTGGGCCACATGTCCATGTTGGCGTCAACGTGGAGCTTCTGCTCGGTACAGGTAAGGAGCTGAAGCACCACACGAACTACACGCACGGAAGTCCCACCATTGGCGAGCAACTGCGGAAGGTGCTGTGATCGTGGGACGAGTGGGGTGACTTGGCTAACAGCCAGGACCCGCTATTGCAGTGGCTCTCCAATGCCGGCTCGCTGGGCATCCTCGCAGCTGGCGTTCTCGCCTTCCTGCGGGGGTGGGTCGTGAGCGGCGCGGCACACGCGAGGGTGCTGGCCGAGCGTGATCGTGCATTGGACCTGGTCTACAAGCAGGCCGAGATCGCGGAGCGTGCGCTCGAGCAACTAGAGCAAGAAAGGAGGAAAGGTCGATGATCGAGGCATTCGTAATCCTCGCTGCTGCGGTGGTCGTCGGCATCGTCATGCTGCATCGGCAGCTCAACGCGATCCACGAGCTCGTCAACTCGAACCTGACGAAGGCGCAGACCGATCTCGCGCTCGCCGATGCTCGCATCAGGACGCTAGAGGATCACATCTCTCACGAGCCCCGCGCGGGACCCAGCGAATAGCCACATGCCCCGCGCACTTACGATCTTCGTGATCTCGGTCTTCCTGCTCGTGGCGGGAGCGCAGGCGGTCTCTGCCTATCGCCAGTACCAGACAGAGCAGCGGGTCAAGGTGACCGAGCGGATCATTCAGACAGGCGTGTGCGCCGGACTCGACCGTGAGCCCTGCATCCAGGCTCTGATAAAGCGCTTGCGAGGACAGGCTGGTAAGCCCGGCGAGGTCGGTATTCGGGGACCTGCAGGCCCGCGAGGTGTCCCAGGTCCGCCAGGACCGAAGGGAGAGCGTGGCGAGCAGGGCGCACGCGGAGAGCGTGGTGCTCAGGGCGCTCGCGGTGCCATGGGTCCTGCTGGTCCCACCGGGGCGCAAGGCCCACAGGGACCTAGCGGTCCGGCCGGCCCACCCGGACAGACAGGACCACCTGGGCAGTCAGGCGCACCTCCATGCACGGTCGAAACACCCTGCCCGGTGCCGGACTCGGCGGTGGCTGTTCCTCTCCCGGAAAAGCCATGCAAGCCGAGACCGCACAAGCCATGTAAGCCCGCCCCCTAACCGAAAGGAGTACCTCCAATGACCGAGCTGATTCGTCAGTTCGCGAACGACCCTGCCGTACAGGCAGCCGCCGTACTTGTCGCGCTCGACTTCGTTCTCGGAGTCAGTGCGGCGCTGAAGTCCCGTACCTTCCGACTCTCGTTCCTTGCCGATGTGCTTCGAGCTGACGTGCTCGGGAAGCTCATCCCCTACTACGCGGTGTGGGTTGCCGCAGAGGTCGGCGGTGACTTCGAGATCCCTGGGCTCGATCTGGGTGCTGTCAAGGCAGTAGCGGCAATCGCTGTCTGGGCTGCTCTCAGCGGCTCGATCCTGAACAGCCTGCGCGATCTAGGGCTCTGGAAGTCTGCACCAGACGCGCTTGCAGGATCGGATCCGAGCTCGCCCAACTGATCTAGCCATGCCGTCAGAGGAGGGATCACGTCGCCACCGAGTCCGGAGAGGACCGGAACCAGGAACCTGAGCGATCGCGAGCGGGAAGTGCTCGCGCTGCTCGCGCTCGGCTACTCGCGAAAAGAGGTAGCCGAGCTTCTGTTCGTCGGCCTGGAGACGGTCAAGACACACCTCAAGAACGCCTACGTGAAGCTGGATGCGACGAGCGGCGCGAGCGCGATCTATCGGGCGATCCAGGGAGGCTGGCTCACAATGCACTATCTGGACGAAGCGAGTGTCCCTTCCCGACCATTCCGGCATCGGAACGGCAACGAGTGGAACGGGCAACCGGAAGCACTCTGGAGGCGTCTTATTCGGGACTCACCCTGATGATGGCGAGGGCAGTCGAGGAGATGTACTCCCGTGGCAAGCGTCTCCCGCGCAAGGTAGCGCGTTAGGCGTCCGGGTTGATGTTCCAGTTCTGCAGGTACGTGCGGAGCGCCTCGTTGCTTCGCAACTCGTCTGGGCATGAGATCGCTGCCCAGCCATAGGCGAGATCGGCGGCTTCGCTTGCCGAGTAGGTCCCGTCTGCAACAGAAGGCTGAAGGATCTGAAACGGCGTCAGGCCATCCTGGAGATCGCTGCAGAAGGCTCCGC
>Ga0310810_10000696_pt1 | contig 33760 bp, 37 predicted proteins | sample NCmetagenome_FD_207641 | JGI IMG/M metagenome (GOLD analysis project Ga0310810, IMG submission 207641) | Soil microbial communities from experimental microcosm in Duke University, North Carolina, United States - NC | ecosystem: Engineered > Artificial ecosystem > Soil microcosm > Unclassified ... | reverse complement strand
CATGGTCGACCGTATCGCGACGGACGTCGTCGCCGGCGTCGCCGGCGCCGACTGCGTCGTCCTCGCCGCTCCGGTGCTCGCGATCGAGCGCCTGCTCGAGGCCGTCTGGGATCACGTTCCTGCCGGGGCGCTCGTCACCGACGTCGGCTCGACGAAACGCGGTATCGTCACGCTGGCCGAGCGTCTCGGCGCTCGACGCCCACTCGGGTTCGTCGGCAGCCATCCCATGGCGGGCTCGGAGAAGAGCGGCTGGCAGGTCGCGCGCGCCGACCTCTTCCACGGCGCCACCGTGATCGTGACGCCGACGGACGCCACCGAGCCGCGCGCGATCAAGGGCGTCACCGCGCTGTGGGAGACGCTGGGAGCACGGGTGAGCGCGCTCGACCCGGACACGCACGATCGTACCGTCGCCGCCATCAGCCATCTGCCACACGTCGCCGCGTGGGCGCTCGTGGACGCCGTCGGTCGCTTCGAGCCCGGTGCGCTGCGCTTCGCCGCGCGCGGCTTTCGCGACACCACGCGCGTCGCGGCCTCGGATCCGCCGATGTGGCGCGACATCCTGCTCGCCAACGCCGATGCCGTGCGGGCGAGCGTCGTGGCGTTTCGCGCGGCGCTCGACGACCTCGATCGGCTCGTTGCGACGGGGGACGCCGCGGGAATCGAGGCGCTGCTGGCACGGCTGAAGACGGCGCGGGAGGGCCTCGCGTGAACTTCCGCGTGCGCCCCGTGCGGCGGCTTACCGGCGCGTGCGAGGTGCCCGGCGACAAGTCGATCTCGCATCGCGCCGCACTGCTCGGCGCGCTGGCCGAGGGGCCGACGGACGTGCAGGGCTATCTCGAGGGCGAGGACTGCCTGCGCACGATCACCGCGATGCAGATGATGGGCGTCGACGTCACGCGTAAGGGCCCGGGGCACTATCGCATCACGGGCGTCGGACTCGGCGGCCTCGTCGAGCCCGCGGACGTCGTGGACTGCGGGAACTCCGGCACGACGGTACGGTTGCTCGTCGGCGTGCTCGCCGGGCAGCCGTTCTGGACACTCCTGACGGGCGACGAATCGCTCCGGCGGCGGCCGATGAAGCGCGTCGCCGACCCGCTCGCCCGGATGGGCGCCACGATCGTCGGGCGCGCGAACGGCAGCCGCCTGCCGCTCGCGGTACGCGGCGTCGAGCGGCCGCGCGCGATCGTGTACGACACGCCGGTCGCGTCGGCACAGGTGAAGTCCGCCGTGCTCCTGGCGGGGCTGCGCGCCGACGGGCCAGTGACGGTGCGCGAGCCCGCGCCGTCGCGCGATCACTCGGAGGTGATGCTGCGCGCGTTCGGCGCGACGCTCGAGCGTCCGGACTCGCGCACGGTCACGCTCTATCCTGGCGCACTCCGTGGCACCGAGGTGCACGTGCCGGGCGATATTTCGTCGGCGGCGTTCCTGCTCGTCGCCGGCCTCGTCGTCGCGGACGCGCGCGTCACCGTGCGGCGTGTGGGCGTGAACTCGACGCGGACGGGGCTCCTCGACGTGCTCGCCGCCATGCGCGCGCCACTGACCGCGGAGCCGACCGTCGGCACCGGCGGCGCCCCGGGCGAGCCGATGAGTACGCTCACCGTCACGCCGGCGCAACTTGCGGCCACGACGGTCGCCGGCGCGCTCATCCCGCGGCTCATCGACGAGATTCCGGCGCTCGCCGTGCTGGCCGCCACCGCGCACGGCACGACGGAGATCCGTGATGCGGCAGAGCTCCGCGTGAAGGAATCGGATCGCATCAGCGCGATCGCCCGCGAGCTCGCCAAGATGCGGGTGAGCATCGAGGAGCGGACCGACGGCATGGCCGTCGCCGGCCCGCAGTCCTTCCGCGGTGCGCGCGTGAGCTCGGGCGGCGATCACCGCATGGCGATGGCCCTCGCCGTCGGCGGGCTGATCGCCGACGGCGAGACGGTCGTCGAGGACACCGCGTGCGTCGAGACATCGTTTCCGACGTTCGTCGCGACACTCAACGCCCTCGCGGGCGGCGAGGCGATCACGGTGGAGCGCTGATGCGCTCCCGAGGTCTCGTGGTGACCATCGACGGTCCCGCCGGCGCCGGCAAGACGACGGTGGCGCGCCGTCTCGCGGAGCGGCTCGGGTACGAGCTGATTCCCACGGGCGCGATGTACCGGGCGCTCGCGCTCAGCGTGCTGCGCGCGGGCATCGCGCTCGAAGACACCGACGCGCTGGCCCGGCACGTGGCGCCGCTCGACGTGAGCGTCGAGCACGGTCACGTGCGGCTGAACGGCGAGGACGTTACGACCGCCATCCGCGGTCAGGCCGTCGCCGACGCCACGTCTACGCTGTCGATGCGTCGTGAAGTTCGCGACAAGGTCACGCCGCTGCAGCGGCGGGCGGCCGAGCCGGGCGGCGTGGTGCTGGAGGGACGCGACACGGGGACCGTCGTCTGCCCCGACGCGGACGTGAAATTCTTCCTGACCGCGAACCTCGAGTCCCGGGCGCGTCGGCGTCACGCAGAGCTGGCGGCCCAGGGCGTGCACGCCGACCTCGACACCGTGCGCGACGAGGTCAAAGTGCGCGATCGGCAGGACACGACGCGCGAGCTGGCGCCGCTGGCGAAGGCGCGCGACGCGATCGAGATCGACACGAGCGATCTTTCGATCGACGAAGTGCTCGATCGCATGACGGCTCTCGTCGAGGCGCGACGAACGGGCGCGCCGCGCACCCGGTTCTACGCCGTATGCAAGCCGATCGCCGTGGCGATCATGCGCAGCATGTGGCGCCTCGAGGGGCGCGGTACCGAGCACGTGCCGTCCACGGGACCCGTGCTGCTCGTCAGCAACCACTCGAGCGTGCTCGATCCGCCGTTCGTCGGCGGCGTGGCGCCGCGACAGCTCACGTTCCTCGCCAAGGCCGAGCTGTTCGCGATTCCGGGGTTCGGCCGACTGATCTGGGCGTTGAACGCCCGTCCCGTGCGCCGCGAGGGCGCCGACGCCAGCGCGCTCCGCACGGCGTTGCGCGCGCTCGAGGCCGGCGGCGCGCTTCTGGTGTTTCCGGAGGGCACACGCGGCGACGAGGGCACGCTGCGTGCGCCGAAGCCCGGGGCGGCGCTGCTTGCGGTGTTGAGTGGGGCACCGGTCGTGCCCGTGTTCGTGCGCGGCAGTGGGCGAGCGTGGCCGCGCGGGCGGCGGCTTCCTCGGCCTGCTAAGGTGGTGGTGACATTCGGGCCACCCCTGCGCTTCGAACGCCCAGCGGGCGTCGGTAAAAAGGAGTATTACGATGCGGTGAGCCGGGACATGATCGCGGCCATCGCGCGGCTGCAAAATACCTGAGGGGAGGACCTGGCGGCATGGCGGAGAAGGAACGACGATACCTCGGCGGTTCGCGCATGGAGGGCGCAGAACCCGAGGAGCGGATGGAAGACTGGTTCAAGGAAGGCGGCACGACCAACGAGTTCGAGGAAGGTGAGGTCGTCCGCGGCCGTGTGGTCCACGTGGGCACGAGCGAGGTGCTCGTCGATGTAGGTTACAAGAGCGAAGGCGCGATCCCGATCGAGGAGTTCCACCGGCACGGGACGCTCCCGAAGGTCGGCGAGGAGATCGAGGTCTACCTCGAGGCCAAGGAAGACTCCGAGGGCCTCATCGTCCTGTCGAAGGACAAGGCCGACAAGATCAAGGTCTGGGATGCGATCACCCAGGCCTATGAAAAGGGCCAGCCCGTCGACGGGCGCGTGGTGGAAGTCGTCAAGGGTGGCCTCGCCGTCGACGTCGGCGTGAAGGCGTTCCTGCCGGGCTCGCAGGTCGACCTGCGGCCGGTCAAGAACCTCGCCTCGATGGTCGGGCAGCACATCCGCGCGAAGGTCATCAAGCTCAACCGGCGCCGCGGCAACGTCGTCCTCTCCCGCCGCTCGGTGCTCGAGGAAGAGCGCGAGGAGAAGAAGAAGCACACGCTCGAGGTGCTGAACGAAGGCATGGTGCTCACCGGCACCGTGAAGAACATCACCGACTATGGTGCCTTCATCGACCTCGGCGGCATCGACGGTCTTCTTCATGTCACCGATATGTCCTGGGGCCGGGTTGGTCATCCGTCTGAAATCTTCCAAGTCGGTGACCAGGTCGAAGTTGTTGTGCTCCACTTCGACCGCGAGAGCGGCCGCGTGTCGCTCGGTTACAAGCAGAAATCGAACGATCCGTGGGAGACGGTCGAGACCCGCTATGCGCCGGGAACGAAGACGCGCGGACGCGTGGTGAGCCTGACGAACTATGGCGCCTTCGTCGAGCTCGAGCCCGGTGTCGAAGGGCTCGTGCACGTGTCGGAGATGTCGTGGACGCGCCGCGTCCGCCATCCGTCGAAGCTCGTCAACGTCGGCGACGAGGTCGACGTCATCGTGCTCGACGTGAATCGCGCCGCCAAGCGGATCTCGCTCGGGATGAAGCAGGTCGAGCCCGACCCGTGGACGACGATCGAGGAGCGCTACAAGCCCGGTACGCGTGTCAGCGGCAAGATCCGCAACCTCACCGACTTCGGGGCCTTCGTCGAGCTCGAGCCGGGCGTGGACGGCCTGCTGCACATCTCCGACATGTCGTGGACGCGCAACGTCGGACACCCGTCTGAAGTCCTCAAGAAGGGCCAGGAAATCGAAACGCAGATCTTGAACATCGACCGCGACAACAAGCGGATCTCGCTGGGGCTCAAGCAGATCCAGCCGGATCCGTGGTCGACCGTGGCCCAGCGCTATCCGATGGGCTCGCGGGTGACCGGCAAGGTCGTGCGCCTCACGGACTTCGGTGCGTTCGTCGAGCTCGAGCCGGGTGTGGACGGGCTGCTGCACATCTCACAGATGTCGCATCGACCGATCGCCGCGCCGGCCGACGTCGTCAACGTCGGGGACGAGCTCACGCTGCTGGTGATTCGCGTCGATCCGAACGAGCGGCGCATCGGCCTGTCGCTGAAGGAGCTGGCCCACGCGATCGCTCCGCCGGAGACGGACGATCGTGGCGCCGGCGGTGGTGCTGGTGGTCGGCGCAAGCGCGGCAAGAGCCGGGACTACGACTACGACGACGAGGAGTAGGTGAGCCGTCCGTTGACGGTGGAGGAGTAGGTGAGCCGTCCGCTGACGGTGGTGACGGCCACCCTGTTGGTGCTCGTCGGGGTAATCGGCCTGTTCCTCATCGTGGGCGGCTGGGGGCGCGCGGGCGGCGACGGAGGCTCGCTGTTTGGGCCCAAAGTCGCCATCGTCGAGGTCGAGGGGCTAATCGCCGAGACCGACGACCTCGTCCGTGAGCTGCGCCAACACCGCGAGAACCCGAGCGTCAAGGCTGTCGTCATCCGGATCAACAGTCCGGGCGGTGTCGTCGGGCCAACCCAGGAGGTCTACGACGCCCTTCTCCGTGTGCGCGAGGCCGGCAAGCCGGTGATCGCCTCGCTCGGCGCCATTGCCGCCTCCGGTGGCTATTACATCGCCGTCGGCGCGGACCAGATCTACGCCAACCCCGGATCGCTCACGGGCTCCATCGGCGTGATCATGCAGATGGCCAACCTCGACGCGCTGATGAAGAAGGTCGGCGTGGACTACGTCGTCGTCAAGGCGGGCGCGTTCAAGGACATCGGGAACATCTCGCGCCCGATGACGTCCGAGGAGCGCCGCGTGCTGCAAACGCTGCTGGACGACGTGCACGGCCAGTTCATCGACGCGGTTGCCAAGGGCCGCAAGCTGCCGCGCGAGCAGGTCGTGCAATTCGCCGACGGCCGCGTGTTTTCCGGAACGCAGGCGCTGCAACTGAAGATGGTGGACGCGCTCGGCGGACTCGAGGACGCCGTCAACGCCGCCGCGAAGCTTGCCCATCTGCCCACGCCGGCGGCCGTCGAACGCCCGCACCGGCGCTTCTCGATCTTCGACTTGCTGCGCAGTGAGCTGGGCCTGCCGGGGCCCGCCAGCCTGCTCGGGCCGGGGCTGCCCGTCTTCAAGACCCCCCTGTACCTGATGGACTGATGGCTAACCCCCTAAGGACGTTGACATTCTTCAAACGACCGTGCTAGCTTCCCAGCCAGGGGAGCCACCACGATGACGAAAGCCGACCTCATCGACGAAGTCTCGAAGCTCTCGAACCTCACCAAGAAAGAGACCGAGACTATCGTCAACACGGTCTTTGACAACATCACCGACGCGCTCGCGAAGGGCGACAAGGTGGAGCTGCGGGGCTTTGGCAGCTTCCGCATCCGCCATCGCAATTCGCGTAAAGGCCGGAATCCCAAGACCGGAAGCGCCGTGGACGTTCCCCAGAAACGCGTACCGTTCTTCAAGGTCGGCAAACGGCTGCGCGAGCTGGTCAACGCCTGAGGGCTCGCCCCGCGCGTTGAAGCGGCTCTGGGCGCCGTGGCGGATGCCCTGGATCCGCGGCTCGCATCCCACCGACGGCTGTGTGTTTTGCAAGGCCCGTGATGGCTCCGACGACCGCGCGTCACTGGTGATTCTGCGCGGTGACCGCGCCTTCCTCATCCTCAACGCGTATCCGTACGCCCCCGGGCATCTCATGGCCGTTCTCAACCGGCACGTCGGCACGCTCGGCGAGGCCGGTCCTGACGAGCTGACCGAGGCGATGACGCTGGTGCAGCGGGCAGTTGCGGCGCTCGCGGCGGAGTACCGTGCCGAAGGGTTCAACGTGGGACTCAACCAGGGCCGGGTCGCGGGGGCGGGGATTGCGGACCACCTGCACATGCATGTCGTCCCGCGCTGGGGCGGCGATCACAACTTCGCGAGCGTCGTCGGCGACACCCGCGTGATTCCCGAGGATCTCGTCACGACGTGGCAGCGGCTGCGGAGCCGGGTGGCGTGAGCGACGGCGTGTCCGGCGTCGACACGCCGATGATGCAGCAGTACCGCGAGCTCAAGCGCCGCTATCCCGATCATCTGTTGCTGTTTCGGCTCGGCGACTTCTACGAGCTCTTCGGCGAAGACGCCGAGCTCGGCGCGCGCCTGCTGTCGATTGCGCTCACCGCGCGGCAGGGCGCACCGATGGCGGGCATTCCGCACCACTCGGCGGATGGTTACATCGCGCGGCTGGTGCAGGCCGGACAGAAGATCGCGATCTGCGAGCAGATGGAGGCGCCGGGCAAGGGGCGCAAGCTGCTTCGGCGCGACGTCGTCCGCGTGATCACGCCCGGCACGTTGACCGACACCGCGTATCTCGCGGGCGGCGCCAACAACTACCTGCTCGCCATCGCGACGCAGGGCGGTGCCCTGTCGGACGTGGTGGGCGTCGCGCTGCTCGACATCCTCGTGTCCGAGGCGCTGCGCGGCGGCGGCGGGCTGCTCACGCGCCTGCAGCAGACCGGCGCGGCGCTGACGTTCGCCGATCCGGCCGTCTTCGCGAATCGCCGGGCGCCGGCCGATCTGGCCGCGCACTTCGGGGTGGCCTCGCTCGACGCGTTCGGCATCGCAAACCTCACGGTCGGCCTGCAGGCGGCGGGGGCGGCCCTGGCCTATGTGCGGGCGACGCAGGGCGAGCGACTCGGCCACGTGGCACGTCTGGGACGCCTGTCCGCGGCCGATGCGCTGACGCTCGACGAGACCGCCGTCGAGACGCTCGAGCTGCTGCGCGGCGCCGACGGCGGCGTTCGCCACTCGCTCGTCGGCGCGCTCGACGAGACGGTCACGCCGATGGGCGCACGGCTGCTGCGGCAATGGCTGCTGCAGCCGCTGCGCGATCCCGCGATGATCCGCGAGCGCCAGGATGCGATCGGCGCGCTCGTGCAGGCGCCCCAGACGCGCTCACGGTTGCGCGCCGAGCTCTCCAGCATCGGCGACCTCGAGCGCCTGACCAGCCGCGCCACGCTCGGCGTCGCGCACGCGCGCGATCTTGTGGCGCTGCGCCGGTGTCTGACGCCGATCGACGCCGTGCGCGCGATCGTCGCCGAGCTCGGTGGCGTGCTGCTCACGGACGCACGGGAGGCGCTGGCCGATCTGCGCGACGTGCGGGAGCTGCTCGAGGCCGCGCTGGTGGACGAGCCGCCGCTCACGCTCACCGACGGCGGTGTGATCCGCCACACGTGGGACGAGGCGCTACACGCGATCGTGCGCGACGCGGCGGAGGCGCGACGCTGGATCGCCGGTCTCGAAGAGCGCGAGCGCGCGCGCACCGGCCTGTCGACCCTGCGGGTGCGCTTCAACCGCATGTTCGGCTACGGCATCGAGGTGAGCCACGCGCAATCACCGCGCGTGCCCGCCGAATACGTGCGTCGGCAGACGCTGACCGGCGCCGAGCGGTATGTGACCCCGGAGCTGAAAGATTACGAGGCGAAGGTGCTCGGGGCCGAGGAGCGTCGGCGGCGCCTGGAGCAGGAGCTGTTCGACGACGTGCGCGGCCGTGTGGCGGCCCGGTCGGCGGCGCTCTTGGCCACCGCGCGCGCGCTCGCGCGGCTCGACGTCGTGGCCGCGCTGGCCGACGTCGCCCACGCGCGCGGCCACGTACGGCCGGAGGTGGACACCGGCGACGTGCTCGAGATCGTCGACGGTCGCCATCCGGTGCTCGAGGCGCGTGCCGGCGAGCCCGTCACGCCGAACGACGTGACGCTCGACGCCGACGCGCGGATCGTCATCCTCACCGGCCCGAACATGGCGGGCAAGTCGGTGTACCTGCGGCAGACGGGCCACATCGTGATCCTGGCGCAGATGGGGGCGTGGGTGCCCGCGCGCTCTGCGCGCATCGGGATCGTGGATCGCGTGTTCACGCGCGTCGGCGCGCAGGACAACCTCGCGCGCGGCCAGTCGACGTTCCTCGTCGAGATGGTGGAGGCCGCGTCGATCCTCAACAACGTGACGCCCAGGAGCCTCGTGCTGCTGGACGAGGTCGGACGCGGCACGTCGACGTTCGACGGGCTCGCGATCGCGTGGGCGACCGTCGAAGATCTGCACGACTTTCACAGGCGCGCCTCGGGCGCCGAGCGCCCTGCGGCTGCACACAGCCACGCGGGCGGCGCGAAGGTGCTGTTCGCGACCCATTTCCACGAGCTGACGCAGCTCGCCGGTCGGCTGCCCGCCGTGCGCAACTTCCACGTCGCCGTGCGCGAGTGGAACGACGAGATCGTGTTCCTGCACAAGGTCCGACCCGGAGGAACGGATCGCTCGTACGGGATTCAGGTGGCGCGCCTGGCCGGGCTGCCGCTGCCCGTCATCGCACGCGCGAAGGCGCTGCTCGCGCAGTTCGAGGCGCAAGGCCAGGCGAGGGCAGAAGCCGCGGATGCCGTGCAGCTGGGATTGTTCGCGTCCCCTGCTGCCGCCGCGCCCGATCCGATCGTCGCCGAGCTCGCGGCGCTCGACCTCGCGCACGTCACGCCGATCGAGGCGCTGAACCTGCTCGTCAAATGGCAGCAGGGGGTGAATCGCTGATGCGCATTCGACGGCTGCCGGACAGTCTCGTGAACAAGATCGCGGCGGGCGAGGTCGTCGAGCGGCCGGCGTCCGCCGCCAAGGAGCTGGTCGAGAACGCGCTCGACGCGGGCGCCTCGGCGATCACCGTCGACCTGCGCGACGGCGGTGCGGCGCTGATCCGCGTCACCGACGACGGCATCGGGATGACCGCCGACGAGCTGCCGCTGGCGCTCGAGCGTCACGCGACCTCCAAGCTGCCGACCGACGCCGACCTGGACGCGATCGCCACGCTCGGCTTCCGCGGCGAGGCGCTGGCCGCGATCGCGGCGGTGTCGCGCTTCACCGTGACCAGCCGCGCACGCGACGCCGCCGACGGATTGCGCCTCGGCGGCGAGGGCGGGACGATCGCGCAGCGCCTCGGCGTGCCTGCGGAGCCGGGCACGGTCGTCGAGGTGCGCGACCTGTTCTTCAATACGCCCGCGCGCCTGAAGTTTCTCAAGTCCCCGACGACCGAGCTGGGCGCGACGCTGCGCGCACTGACCCAGCTCGCGCTGGCTCATCCGCAGGTCCAGCTGCGCGTCGCGCACAACGGCCGCGCTTCGCTTACCGCGCCGGCGGCCACGGTGCTGCGCGAGCGCGCCGCCGCGGTGTGGGGCTGGCCGATCACGCAGCGGCTGCTGGAGGTCGATCGCACGGAGCACGGTCTGCGGGTGCATGGCCTCGCCAGCCCGCCGGACGTGACGCGCGGCGGCCGCGACGACATCGTCGTGATCGTCAACGGCCGACCCGTGCGCGATCCCGTGTTGCTGCAGGCGGCGCTGGCGGCGTACCGGCCGCTGGTGGCCCGCGATCGCTTTCCGCTCCTCGTCGTCGCGATCGACATGCCGCCGGCGGACGTCGATGCGAACGTGCATCCAACCAAGGCGTGGGTGCGTTTCCGGCATCCGCGCCTGGTGCAGGAGATGCTGGTGGCGGCGCTGCGCGAGACGCTCAGCACGCCGGACGTGGCGCCGACGACCGTCGCGGTCCCCGGTGCGGGCTTCTCTACCGGCGCGGCGCGCGAAGGCGCCGACGCCGCGTCGAGCGCCGCGGAGCAGCACGCGCTGTTCGCGGAGACGCCCGCCGCCTACGCGACGGGACGCTTCGGCCGCGTGCTCGGTCAGGTGCAGGACACGTTCATCGTCGCGACCACCGACGACGAGGTGTTCTTCCTCGACCAGCACGTCGTGCACGAGCGCGTGCTCTTCGAGCGCCTGGAGTCCGAGCTGGCCGCGGGCGCGCCGCCCTCGCAGGCACTGCTCTTTCCCGAGACCGTGGACCTGCCACCCGCCGCCCAGGCGCTGCTCGAGCGCTGGCGACCGACGCTCGAGCGGCTCGGATTCGAGTTCGCGTCGCGCGACGACGCCGCCGTCGTCATCAGCGCCGTTCCCGCGGTTCTCAAAGGCGACGAGCCGCGCCGCCTGCTCGAGGCCGCGGTGGACGAGCTCGGCGGGCCGAAACCGGAGGCGCCCGCGATGGAGCGTGCGCTCGCATTCGTCGCGTGTCGCGGCGCCATCAAGGCGAACACGCCGCTGGCGCGCGAGGAGATGGAGCGCCTGGTGGCCGATCTCGGGCGCACGCGCACGCCCTACTTTTGCCCGCATGGCCGCCCGATCGTCAGCCGCGTCTCCATGCTCGACATCCGGCGCGAGCTCAAGCGTAACTGGTAGGCTTCGGTAGCAATGTCTCACCAACCGCCGTTGCTCGTGATCGCCGGTCCCACCGGCGTCGGCAAGACCGCGGCCGCAGTCGCCCTCGGGGCACGGCTGCCGATCGAGGTCGTGTCCGCCGACTCACGCCAGGTCTACCGCGGCATGGATGTCGCGACAGGCAAGCCGACCGCCCAGGAACGATCGGCGGTGCCGCATCACCTGATCGACGTGGTGGATCCGAACGAGACGTACGACGCGGCGCGGTTCGCGCGCGAGGCGCGAGCGGCGATCGACGCCATCCGCAGCCGCGGACGGCTGCCCGTGGTCGTCGGGGGCACCGGCCTCTACATCCGCGCGCTGCTGCGCGGACTCGACCCGAGTACGCCGGCGGACCCGACGTTTCGCGCCGAGCTCACGGCGATCGCCGCGCGCGAAGGCCGCACCGCGCTGCATGCAAGGCTGGCGGCGCAGGCGCCCACGCTGGCCCGCCGGCTGCATCCCAACGATCACGTGCGTGTGATTCGAGCGCTCGAGCTGGTCCGCGCGGGCAGCCCTGCCGGCGCCGCACAGACACGGTGGCGGCAAGCGCCGACCGACGACGCGCTCGTGTACGTCGGGCTCACGCTCGACCGGCCGCGGCTCGACGAGCGGCTGCGCCAGCGCGCGTCGCGGATGGTCGCGTCGGGACTCGAAGGCGAGGTCCGGTCGCTCCTCGGCCACGGCTTCGCGCCGACCCTTCCGGCCATGCACGGGATCGGCTATCGACAGTTCGTGCGTGTCGTTGCGGGCGAGCTCGACGCCGCCGAGGCGCTGCGCCTCATGCAACGCGATACCCTGCGATATGCGCGGCGGCAGTGGACGTGGTTTGCGCGCGAGCCGGGCCTCTCATGGATCGACGTCGAGGCCGTGGACAACGGTCCCGACGGCGTGGCCGCGGCGATCGAGGCGAGACTCAAGCAGGAGGGTCGTATCGGGTGAGACAGCGGGTCATCGGCAACGGGCGTCGCGGGCACGCCGTGGGGCGCGAGCGAGAACGCGCGATGCTGGCGGCGCTGCGGCGACCGCAGCAGCGGCGCCTCGACGTTGAAGAATCGCTGGAGGAGCTGGCCGGCCTCACGGCCGCCGCCGGCGCGAGTGTCGGCGAGCGGGTGATTCAGGAGCGGACCGCGGCGACGCCGTCCCTGTACTTCGGCAGCGGAAAAGTGCAGGAGCTTGCAGAGGCCGCGCGCACGAGCGGCACGAACCTGTTCATCTCCGACGATCCGCTCTCGCCGATCCAGGAGCGCAACCTGAGCGAGGCGCTCGGGATCAAGGTGATCGACCGCACCGCCCTCATCCTCGACATCTTTGCGCAGCGTGCGCGGAGCGCCGAGGGCAAGCTGCAGGTCGAGCTCGCACAGCTCACGTACCTGCTGCCGCGTCTCGTCGGGCAGTGGAAACACCTCGAGCGGCTCGGCGGCGGCATCGGCACGCGCGGCCCCGGTGAGACGCAGCTCGAGTCCGACCGCCGCGTGATCCGCCAGCGCGTGCAGAAGCTCAAGCGCGAGCTGGCCGGCGTGCAGGCGCACCGGCGCTTGCAGCGCGCGAGCCGCCGTCGGTCGGGTGTGCCGGTCGTCGCGCTCGTCGGCTATACGAACGCCGGCAAGACGACGCTGCTGAACCGTCTGACGGGCTCGCAGCTCACCGCGGCCGACCAGCTCTTCGTGACGCTCGATCCGGCGGCGCGTCTCGTCGAGCGGCCCGCGCGGCGTCCGTTCATCCTGACGGACACCGTGGGGTTCATCCGCAAGCTGCCGCACGAGCTCGTCGCGGCGTTTCGCGCGACGCTCGAGGAGCTCACGGAGGCCGATGTGCTCGTGCACGTGGTGGACGCCAGCCATCCGGCACTCGACGAGCACATGGCCGCGGTGGACTCGCTGCTGCGCGAGCTCGAGGTGGCCGATCGGCCGACCGTTCTGGCGCTCAACAAGATGGACCGTCTCGACGAGGCGCAGGCGGGGGCCGTGCTCGCGGGGCGCCGCGACGCGGTGGCTCTGTCGGCGTCGACAGGACAGGGTCTCGAGGCGCTGCTGGACGCGATCGAGAAAGCGCTGCCCGCCGCACGTGGGATCACGCTGCGCATTCCGCACAGCGACGGGGCCACGCTCGCGCTGTGTTACGACCGCGGGCGTGTGCTCAACCGCGTCGACGAGCCCGGCTGGGTGACGCTCGAGGTGGAGCTGCCGCCTGCGGCGCTGCCGGCGGTGGCCGCCTATCGCGCCGAGCGCGTGCTAGACTGAAACATTCGATGGGCCTGGCCAACTGGCTGACGATGCTGCGAATTATCCTGATTCCGGTGTTCGTGTCTCTGCTCGTCTACCGGAAGCCGGGGCTGGCGTTGTTCGTCTTCGTGTCCGCGGCGCTCACCGACCTGCTCGACGGCTACGTCGCGCGGCGCCAGGGCCTGCAGAGTCGTCTCGGCGCGTTTCTCGATCCGATGGCCGACAAGCTGTTGCTGGTGTCGTCGTTCGTCACGCTCACCTGGCTGAAGGCGTTGCCGTTCTGGATCGCCGCCGTCGTGATCAGCCGCGATCTGATCCTCATGGTCGGCGCGCTCGTCATCCACATGGCCGGCGGCCGTATCTATCCGCGACCGACGCGCGCGGGGAAGATCGCGACGTTCTTCCAGGTGCTCACGGTGCTCGCGGGCCTGGCCAGTCGGTTCGTACGCGTCGGCTCCACGCTTACCGGCGTCATGTGGCTGGCCGCGGCGTTCACGATCATTTCGGGGCTGCAGTACATCGTGCAGGGCATGCGCTTCCTGAATGCCGCCCACGCCGCGGAGCGGGAGGCCGATGAAGCCTCGCTCCTGCACTGACGGCGTCGTGGTCGCCGCCGTGCGGCCGCGCACGGCTGCGGCCGCGGCCGGCCTGCGCCCCGGCGACCGGGTGCTCGCGATCAACGGTCACAGTCTGCGCGACGCCATCGACTTTCAGTTCCACGGGGCCGACGACCAGCTCACGCTCACCGTCGATCGCACCGGCGAGCAGCAGACACTGCGCGTGAGGCGTTCGGCGGGCGCCGAGCTCGGGGTCGAGCTCGAGGCGCCGCAGGCGGGCGAGATCGCGACGTGCGCCAACAAGTGCGTGTTCTGCTTCATCCACCAGCTGCCGAAGGGGATGCGCCGCAGCCTCTACGTGAAGGACGACGACTTCCGCCTGTCGTTCCTGCACGGTAACTACATCACGCTGACCGACCTCACGGAGGCGGAGCTCGCGCGCATCGTCGAGCAGCGGCTGTCGCCGCTCTACGTCTCCGTACACGCCACGGATCCCGCGCTGCGCTGGGAGCTGCTCGGCCGTCCGCGCGCCAACGCGGAGATTCTGCCCAGGCTCGAGCGGCTCGCGAAGGCGGGCATCCGGATGCACGCGCAGATCGTGCTCTGTCCCGGCCTCAACGATGGCCCGCATCTCGAGCGCACCGTGCGCGAGCTGGCGCCGCTGCATCCGCACGTCGCGACCACCGCCATCGTGCCGGTCGGTCTCACGCGGCATCGCGAGCGGCTGCCGGCCCTGCGCACGCTGACGGACGATGAGGCGCGTGCGCTCGTCGCCACGGTCGCGAACTGGCAGTCCGGGTTCCTGCAGCACCTCGGCAGTCGCTTCGTCTTCCTCGGCGACGAGGTGTATCTGGTCGCGGGGGCGCCGCTGCCCGACGCGGAGGCCTACGAGGGTTTCACGGTGGCCGAGGACGGCATCGGGCTCGTGCGTCGCTTCGAGGACGGCGTCGTCCGTTCGCTGCAACGCCGTCGGCGCGCGACCACTTCGCGCGACGTCACGCTGGTGACCGGCACGCTCTATGGGCCGCGACTCGCACGGCTGGTGGCGGCGATCCCGGGCTCGCGCGCGCGCGTGGTGCCGGTGCCGAACCACTTTTTCGGTGGCAACGTATCGGTGACGGGGCTGCTCACGGGCCAGGACATCGCGCGGGAGCTCGCCACGCGGCCCGCGCTCGGCGAAGCGGTCATCGTCCCCGCGGTTGCGCTGCGTGATCGTGATGGCGTCTTCCTCGACGACATGACCCCCGGGGACCTCGCGCAGGCGCTGGGCGTGCCCGTGCGCATCGTCGAGCCCGAGCCGTCCGCGCTGCTCTCGGCGGTATGCTCCGCCCCGTAATCGCGATCGTCGGGCGCCCCAACGTCGGCAAGTCGACGCTCTTCAATCGTCTCGTCGGCCGCCGGCAGGCGCTCGTGCGCGACGTGCCGGGCGTAACGCGCGATCGCCTCTACGGTCAGATCCACTTCGAGCGCTGGCAGGCGACCGTCGTCGACACGGGCGGCTTCGATCCCGGTGCGACCGAGCCGCTCATCGAGGGCGTGCGCCGGCAGGTGCTGGTCGCGGTCGAAGAGGCGGATCTCATCGCGTTCGTCGTCGATGCGCGCGCCGGCGCCACGGCGCTCGACCAGGAAATCGCGCGCCTGCTCCGCAAGGCGAACAAGCCCGTCGTTCTCGTCGCCAACAAGGTGGACGACGTCGCACAGGAGGCCGCGCTCGCCGACCTCTATCGCCTCGGCTTCGGTGAGCCGCTCGGCGTGTCGTCCGAGCACGGGCGCGGCGTGGCCGAGATGCTCGAGCGTCTGCGCGAGCGGGTGCCCGCGCCCCCGACGCCGGCAGGCGGTAAGCGACCCGTCGCCATCGCCGTGGTCGGCCGGCCCAACGTCGGGAAGTCGTCCCTCGTCAACGCGATGGTTGGCAGCGAGCGTGTGCTCGTGCACGACCAGCCGGGGACCACGCGCGATGCCGTGGACACGCCGTTCGTGTACGAGGGCAAGTCGTACGTGCTCGTCGACACGGCCGGGATCCGTCGCAAAGGCCGCGTGACGGAGGCGCTCGAAAAGCTGGCGGTCGTCATGGCGCTCAAGGGCCTCGAGCGCTCGCAGGTCGCACTCGTGGTGCTCGATGCGTCCGAGGGGCTGGCGACGCAGGACGCGCACATCGCGGGGTACGCGCACGAGGCCGGCCGTGCGGTGATCGTCGTCGTCAACAAGTGGGACCTCGTACCGCACGGTATGGTGCGCCGCGCCGAGGTCGTGGAGCAGGTGCGGGACCGACTGCCGTTCCTCGACTACGCGCCCGTGTGCTTTACGTCGGCGACACAGGGCGAAGGCCTGCGCGAGCTGTTCGAGACGATCGATCGCGTGGCGGCCGAGGCCCAGCGCCGTGTGCCCGCCGACGAGGTCGCGGCGGTGCTGCGGCAGGCGCTCGACCGGCGCCCGGTATCGGTGGCGGGGGTGCCGCTGACGATTCACTCGGCGAGCCAGGTCAGCGTCGCGCCGCCGACGATCGCCGTGCGCGTGAACCGCCCCGACGGTATTCACTTCTCCTACGAGCGGTATCTGGTGAAGTCGCTGCGCCACGCGTTCGGCTTCGAGGGCTCGCCCCTGCGTCTGTCGTTCCGGCGCGCCGGGCGCGTGCGGCCGACGGCTCCGAAGGCCCGTCGGTGACGGCCGCCCGCCGCGCGGCATGGCGGTTGTGGCTGGTGATCTTCGGCGCGCTCGTGGTCGCGGGCGGCGTCGGCATTTTGCTGGCCGGGCCGCGGCGTGCGCTCGAGTTCGGTGATGCAGCGCCGCCTCCCGCGGCGCCCGCGCAAACGGCCGTGACCGCCACCGTCGCAGGCGGCAAGCCGCTCTATGCCGAGGGGGACGGTCGGCTGCGCGTTCGCATCGCCGATCGCGAGCCGGCTCGGCTGCCGTCCGACGGTGTGCCGCCGGGTTGGACGCTCCGAGAGTTCTCCGGGCACGGGCTCGTCGAGGTCGTGCGCAGCGACGGGCGGCTGGCCGCGCGGCTGCGGACCGAGCGCGCCTCGTTCGCGATTCATCGGGACGTCGTCGTGCAGCTGCGAGAGTTCCCGTACCTGTCGTGGAGCTGGAAGGTCGCGAAGCTGCCCGCCGGCGGAGACGTGCGCCAGCCGACCCGGGACGACGAGGCCGCGCAGCTCTACGTTGTCTTTCCCCGGTGGCCGTCGCCGCGCACCACGAGCGACGTCCTCGGCTACGTCTGGGATTCGCGCGCACCCGTCGGCACGCAGATTCCGAACCCGCGGGCCTCCAACGTGCGGGTGATCGTCGTGGAGTCCGGCCCTGCGCACATCGACGAATGGCGCAGCTACGAGCGGAACGTCGCCGAGGACTATGTCGCCCTGTTCGGACGACAGCCGCCGCGGGTCGGCAAGGTCGCCCTGATGGTCGACTCGAACGACACCGGGGCCGACGCCGAGGCCCTGTTCGGCGACCTGACGTTCGCCCGAACCCCGCGAGGACGCACGGAAATCGCAACCGACGTGCTACGATAACGCGCATGCCAGCCGACGATCGAATCGACGGTCCGGACGACGATCTGTACGACGAGACGCCGCCGCGGTCTATCTTCGCCGCCACGTGGTTTCGCGCACTGCTCGTGCTCATCGTCCTCGCTGTGGTGGGCGCCGTGGCTGTGCCGTACATCCTCGACGCGATGAATCCGCCGATCAAGGCGGGCCTCGCCTCGCGAGCCACGGCGTCGCGTGCTGCGCCGCCGGCGGCATCGTCGTCACCGGCGACAATCGCGTCGTCGACGCCGACCTCCGACACTTCCACGGCGACGACTGTGGCAACCGATAGATCGTCGGCGGCCGAACGCGCCCCCGCGAGCGTGACGACACCGAGCGCGACCACGACGACACCGAGCGCCACCACGACGACACCGAGCGCGTCGACACCCGTCGCGAATACGACGACGCCGAGCGCGCCGCCGAGCACAACGTCGCGCAAGCCGCTCGCGCGCGAGACGACGGCGCTCGTCGACAGGTCGATGCCGCCTGATCGGTCCATCGTCAGCGACAGGCCCGCGCCGCCTGTCAGCGACAGGGCCGCATCGCCGACCGTCGTCGACAAGCCGTCCGCCGCGACGGTCGACAAGACTGCGGTGGTCGCCGCGGTCACGCCCGAGGCCGCCAAGCCGGTGCCCCAGACAAAGGCAAATGCGAAGCCGCGTGCCGCGTCGATCCCGACGTCGCCGAACGGCACCGCCGCCGCGCGCCGCGACTGGTGGGTACAGGTTGGTGCGTTTCGCGACGAGACGACCGCGCAGAAGGTCGCCGCGCGGCTGCGCGAGCAGAATTACCCCGTCGCGGATCCGGCGGCCGGCAAGCCGGCGGCCGCGTCGACGCCCGCGCCGGTGGCCGCCTCGAGTGCGGACTCGGGTGATCAGTACGACGTGCTCGTGTCGGGCATGTCGCTCGCCGACCTCAACACGCGTCTGGCCGCCAAAGGGTTGAAGGCGGAGGCGAGCGGAACGAGCGCGGTGGTCAAGCCGAGCTTGCCGCTGCGCGATGCCGTTGCGCTGTCGAAGGATCTCGCCGTCGATGGGCTGAAGGTCCAGGTGCGGCGGGCGGCCGCGACGAGCGCGTCGACAGCGCCCGCGACTCCGGCGCCCGCAGCCGCTGACGCCGACACGCTCTATCGTGTGCGCGTGGGAGGCTTCGCCGATCGCGGCGCCGCCGTCGCCACGCTCAAGGAACTGGAGGCGAAAGGCTACAAGCCGTTCATCGCGCGGGGCACGCCATAGCGGTCCGCCGAGGAGGTGACTCTGCACCGTGACCAAGAACGACCTCGTGAACGCCGTTGCCGCACATGGGCTGAGCAAGCGTCAGTCCGCGTCGGTGGTCGAGTCGGTCTTCGACATCATCTTCCGCTGCTTCGAGAAGGGTGAGGACGTGAAGATCGTGGGATTCGGTCACTTCCGGATTCGTCGCAAGGCTTCGCGCCGCGGGCGCAATCCGCAGACCGGTGACTCGATCGAGATCACCGCGCGCAAGGTGCTGACGTTCAAGCCGAGCAAGGGGCTGAAGCAGCGCATCAACACCGCGACGTCCGCCAGTCAGAGCGCATAGCGGCCGTGCCGGAGATCGCGGAGAAGCTCTACTACCGCATCGGGGAAGTCGAGGAGATCGCGGGCGTGCCCGCGTACGTGCTCCGCTACTGGGAGTCGGAGTTCAAGCTGCTCCGCCCCAAGAAGAATCCCGCCGGTCAGCGCCTGTACCGCCGTCGCGATCTCGAGCTCGTCCAGCGCATCAAGACGCTGCTCTACGAGGAGCGCCTGACGCTCGAGGGCGCCCGCAAGCGCCTGCTGGCCGAGTCGCGTCGCAGCAACGGCGCGCAGCTCGAGCTGGGCATGCGCGAGGCGATCTACGCCGACGCGCTCAAGCGCGTGCGCGACCGGCTTACCGCGCTGCGAACGCGGCTGTCGTCGCCTTGAAGATGTTGCGCGCTTCTGGGAAAATTCGAGGCTGCCACATCGGGGCGTAGCGCAGCCCGGTAGCGCACCGGACTGGGGGTCCGGTGGTCGCTGGTTCAAATCCAGTCGCCCCGACCATTTCACTCCAACGACACTCGCGCCGCGGCGCCGGGCCGCGGCGCGAGGTGCTCGTCACGCCACGTGGGTCTCGAGATCGTCGTCGTCTTCGCCGCCTCCGCTGCGCCCGCAGCCATCGCACCGCGTGGCGACGATCAGATCGTCCTCGCCGTCGCGCTGCCCCGAGCCGTGGACGAGGCCGCCGCACTCGCACGGCTCCGGATATTCCTCCAGGCACATCGGACACTGTGGATCACCGACATTGTGCACTTCGTCCGCGAGAAAAAAGTCTTCCATGGTGGTGCCCCCGGGCGGCGTGGCGAACGCAATTCGCTTGCCGCCGGACGTGACGCTGCGCGTGACACGCGCTGACGCGCGGAGCATGGACCCGATGTCGTGCCGGCGCGGTCGCTTGCGCCGCGTAGGCCGCTGTAGGAATGTCAACGCGCTTTGCACGGCCCTCGCGGCACGGTAGCATCCAGAAATCGATGGCAGTCATGCTCGTGACGAACGACGACGGGGTGCACGCGGCGGGGCTCGCCGCGCTCGCCGACGCGCTCGTGGATCTCGGCGACATCCACATTCTGGCTCCCGAGCGGGAGCAGAGCGCGTGCGGCCACGCGCTGACGCTGCACCGGCCGCTGCGCGCGCATCGGTGGGGCGAGCGGCGTCACTCGGTCAACGGCACGCCCTCGGACTGCGTCAACCTCGGCGTGCTCGGCTTTCTGCCGGAGCGGCCGGTCGTCGTCGTGTCCGGAATCAATCACGGCTCGAATCTCGGCGACGATGTCACGTACTCGGGCACCGTGTCGGCGGCGATGGAGGGCACGCTGCTCGGCGTGCCGTCGATCGCCGTCTCGATGGTCGAGGGCGAGGCGTTCGAGGACGCCGGCCGCGTGGCGCGTGAGCTCGTCATGCGCGTGCTCGTGAACGGGCTGCCGCCGATGACGCTGCTGAACGTCAACGTGCCCGCCGGCGTGCCGAAAGGCATCCGCTTCACGCGTCTCGGCCACCGCGTGTATTCGGGCAAGATCGTCGAGCAGGCCGATCCGCGCGGTCGCGTGCACTACTGGATCGGCGCCGGGCCGCCCGAGTGGGAGGCGCTCGAGGGCACCGACATGGGCGCGGTGCACGACGGCTATGCGTCGGTGACGCCGCTGCACCTCGACCTGACGCACCACCGCGCGCTCACTCAGATGACGGACTGGGAGCCCGCGCTCAACGCCGCGCTGCGCCGCCGCGGGAAGGGCTGAGTGGAGTCAGGCGCCGAGGCGCGTCTGGCGCGCGAGCGGATGGTGGACGAGCAGCTCGCGCGACGGGGCATCACGGACGCGCGCGTGCTCGACGCCATGCGCCGCATTCCGCGTCATCGGTGAAGGGCAGACGATCTCCCAGCCATACATCGTGGCGCTGATGACGTCGCTCCTCGAGCTCACGGGCCAGGAAAAGGTCCTCGAGGTGGGCACGGGCTCCGGCTATCAGACGGCGGTGCTCGGCGCGCTCGCCCGCCGCGTATGCTCGATCGAGCGCTTGCCGCGCCTGGCCGAGCGGGCGCGCGCCATGCTCGAAAATCTCGGGGTGCGGAATGTGTGGATCCGCGTGGGCAACGGCGCGCTCGGCTGGCCCGACGAGGCGCCGTTCGATCGCATCCTCGTGACGGCCGGCGGCCCGGCCGTCCCGCCGCCGCTCGTCGATCAGCTCGCCGACGGCGGCCGGCTCGTGGTGCCCGTCGGCGGCGTCGACGACCAGGTGTTGACGGTCGTCGAGCGTGTGGGCGGCACGGTTCGCTCCCGTGAGATGGGGGAGTGCAAGTTCGTGAAGCTCGTGGGAAAGTACGCCTGGGAGTCGTGAAGTATAATGGCGTCGCTCGGGGCGTAGCGCAGCCTGGTAGCGCGCACGGTTCGGGACCGTGAAGTCGGAGGTTCAAATCCTCTCGCCCCGACCACTTTTCATCCTACCCAGGGTAGGGCTTCTCGCCGCCCGCCGGCCCGCACGTCGCGGCCGGCGGCGCGGCGCGCTCGACTGACCGGAGTACCGTGACTGCCGCGGAGATCATCGTCGAAGGACACGTGCAGGGCGTCGGCTATCGCGACTTTGCGCATCGCCTTGCCGGCCGTCTCGGTCTGGCCGGCTTCGTCATGAACCTGAGCGACGGTCGCGTACGCGCGCGCGCCGAGGGTCGCCGGGAAGCGATCGAGGAGTTCGCGCGGGCGCTGGAAAAGGGGCCGCCGCTGGCGCGCGTGAGCGCCGTCAACGTGCGGTGGGTCGCGCCAACCGGCCGCTTCGCCGGGTTCGGCGTGCGCTTCGCGAGCTTCGATCCGTGATCTCCACGGACGTCCGCCCGTGACGATGACGCGCGCCGTCGCGGCCGGCACGCTGGGTCTGGTCGTGCTTGTCTCGGCGGTGCGTGTCCCCGCGGATCCGGCGACGGACGCCGGTGCCACGGCGCGCCGCACGCCGCGTGCCCAGCGCGCGCGTGCCGCCGACGGCGGCCCGCGCGCCCGGGGCTTTCGCACACCGGTCGACTTCGTGCTTGCCGTACCCGATTTCGCCGACGCGCTCGGCAACTTCCTCTGGCCGGCAGACGGCACCGTGACGTCGCCGTTCGGACGACGGCGCGGCGGCTGGCATCGCGGCATCGACATCCGCGCCGGGCACGGCGAGCCGATCTTCGCCGCGGCCGAGGGCGTCGTGGCCGCGGCGAGCGTCGAGCCGCGATATGGCCGCGTCGTGAAAATCGAGCACGAGCAGGGGTTCATGACGGTGTACGCCCATAACGACGAGAATCTCGTCGAGGTGGGCGACCGCGTCGTGCCGGGCCAGCGTATCGCGACCGTGGGCCGCACCGGCCGCGCCACCAACTTTCACGTCCACTTCGAGATCCGACGCGACGGGCGGGTCTACAATCCGCTCTACATGCTGCCGATGCCGGGACGCGTGGCGCACGTCGACGACACGGACGAGCCCGATGAGTAGTCGCGAAGCGGAAGAAGCCGTTCCGGACGAGCCGCTGGAGCCGCTCGTCGACGTCGTGGACGACGACGTCCGCGACGAGACGCGGGAGACGAGCCGCGCCAACCTCGGCGTGTACCTCGCCGAGATCGCGCGGATTCCGCTCCTCACGCGCGAGGAGGAGCACGCACTCGCCGAGCGCCTCCGCGCGGGCGACGAGGCCGCCAAGCAGCGCATGATCGAGGCGAATCTCAGACTCGTGGTGCAGATCGCGCGCCGCTATCTCAACCGCGGCTTACCGCTGCCGGATCTGATCGAGGAGGGCAATCTCGGGCTGCTGCGCGCCGTCGAGAAGTTCGAGCCCGCGCGCGGCACGCGGTTCTCCACGTACGCCACGTGGTGGATCCGCCAGGCGGTCACGCGCGCGCTGGCGAACCAGGCGCGCACGATCCGGCTGCCGGTCCACGTCGAGCTGTTGCTGACGCGCTATCTGCGCGAGCAGCGCCGGCTCACGCAGGCGCTCGGCCGGCCGCCGACGACCGACGAGCTCGCGCGGGCGCTCGGCACGAGTGAGCGTGAGATCGACGAGCTCGAAGAGGTGCGTCAGCACCCCGTGTCACTCGACGCGCCGGCCGGCCCCGACGCGACGGCCACGCTGGGTGACCTCATCGCCGATCGCCTCGGCACGGGCGCGGATAGCTTCGTGGACCTCTTCCGCCAGCGCGCCGATCTCATTTCCGTGCTCGACGACCTCGCGCCGAACGAGCGAACCGTGCTCCGGCGACGATTCGGCTTGGAAGGTGACGAGCCCGAGACGCTGGAGATGATCGGCCAGCGGCTGTCGCTCAGTCGCGAGCGCGTTCGCCAGCTCGAAAGCTCGGGGCTGCGCAAGCTGCGCGGGCTGCTGAAGGCGCGCGGCATCGATGCGAACGACCTGACCTAGGATCGACAACGATGGACGACGACAAGGCGAACGATCTCCAGGGCTATTTGATGCGCCGGATTCCCGATGTCCGTGTGAGCAACTATTACGACTTCGAGCGCGGGGCGCAGCGCTTTCGAATCCGTCACGGGCGCCTGGCGGAGCACATCCTCATGGTCGACGACGCGGCGGCCGAGCGCTACTCCCGCGAAGAGCTGCAGGAGCTGGTCGACAAGTCGATCCGTCATCTCCGCCTCACGGAATCGCCCGTCGAGGTGCGCATCGAGGTCAACCGCACGACCGTTCAGAAGATCCTGCGCTGAGGTATGCTTCCGGCGTGACGCCCCCCGACATTCTTGCCGAGGCCCAGCGCGTCGCGGACGACGCGATCGACTTACGGCGTCGGATCCACCGCCATCCCGAGATCGGGTTGACGCTGCCACGCACGCAAGTGGCCGTGCTGCAGGCGCTGAACGGCTTGGGTCTCGACGTCGCCACGGGCCGCAGCACGACGTCCGTCGTCGCGCGGCTCTCCGGCAGCCGGCCGGGCCCGACGATCCTGCTTCGCGCGGACATGGACGCGCTGCCGCTGCGCGAGGCGACGGGGCTGCCGTTCGCGTCCGAAGTCGACGGCGCGATGCACGCGTGCGGCCACGACGCCCACGTCGCGATGCTGGTCGGCGCCGCGCGCGTGCTCGCGGGTCGGCGCGCCGAGCTGGCCGGGTCCATCGTCTTCATGTTCCAGCCGGGTGAGGAGGGCTACCACGGCGCACGCGTAATGCTCGAGGAAGGGCTGCTCGACGACGCGGCGGCGCCCACGGGCGCCTTTGCGATCCACGTCACACATCGCGAGGCGGCCGGTGTCATCACCACGCGGCCCGGTCCGATGCTGGCCTCGGGCGACACGATCCAGATCACGGTGCGCGGCAAGGGCGGTCACGCGTCCGCACCGCACGACTGTCTCGATCCGATTCCCATCGCCTGCGAGATCGTGCAGGCGTTTCAGACGCTCGTCACGCGGCGGGTGAACGTGTTCGACCCCGCGGTGATCACGATCGGACGCATCGAAGCGGGCACCACGCGCAACGTCATTCCGGAGACCGCGCACATGCTCGGCACGGTCCGCACGGTGTCCGAGACGACGCGCGATCGCGTGCTCGAGGGCGTGCGCCGCGTGGCCGACGGCATCGCCACCGCGCACGGCGCGGAGGCCGGCGTCGAGATCACGCGCGGCTATCCGGTGACGTCGAACGACGCGGGCTTCGCGGACTTCGTGCTGGACACGGCGCGCGAGCTGCTCGGCGCCGCGCGCGTGAAGCCGATGCGGCATCCCGTGATGGGCAGCGAGGATTTCTCGTACGTGCTGCAGCGCGTGCCCGGTGCGATGGCGAATCTCGGCACGCGCCCCGACGCCGGCGATGTCTTCCCCAATCACTCCAACCGGATGATGCTCAACGAGTCGGCGCTCGCGTCGGGAATCGCGATGCACGTGGCGGTGGCGCTGCGGTTTCTCGAGCGCGGGGGCGGTATCGGCCGGCCGACGAGCTAGCCGCTGCTAGAATCAGTTGTCGGTCGCCTCATGGGCCCCCGTAGCTCAGGTGGATAGAGCAGCAGTTTCCTAAACTGCGTGCCGGGTGTTCGAGTCACCCCGGGGGCACCACCTCAGCGTCACGCCTCTCTGACGGTCTTCGCGCTGCACGCATCGCAGACGAGCCACACGATCCTAGGTGAGTCGTTTTGATCATCGTCCAGCAACCCGCCCGCCAGCGCGGTGGCGCAAGTCACGGTGCTCGCTGAAGAAGGCGCGTCGATCGGCCAGGAGCGTGTTCATGGCGAGCCACGAACTTATCGCTTCTCAGCAGGAGGCGGAGCTCGGGCTCGTGAGGGTAGAGGAGGGAGGTGGCTTCCACGAGTGTCGGCACCAGGATTGCGACGGCGTCGATAGCCGAAAAGACTCCCGGCCGCAGCCGCCTGTCGACTATGCTTGGTGTCCATGGAGCGCCGCAGTCTGCGAAGCGCGACGAGGTACGAGACGGTGCGGCGCAAGAGGCGGGTGCTGTTCGTGGTGTCGCGCGAGGAGCCCGAACGCTTCGAGTCGCTGTCACAGGCGTTCGCCGGTGACGACGACGTCCAGGTGATCTTCGACCGCCGTCACGGCGAACGGCGGCGGCGCGCAGACACTCCGTTGACCGAGCGGCGACAGCGCGATCGCCGCTCCGCGGCCCGCGCGTGGGCGCTGCGAACGATCGGCTGGGTACGCGTGAGCGTAACGTCCCGCGCCTGGTAAATCGCTCCGTTAACCACACCGTTTCGTGGCGCCGGTGTGGTGCTGCATACTCGATTCATCGCTATGGCGCGCACACGGACGGCATCCAGCGCGCGTCGCCGCCACCGGCGTTCCGTCCGGCGCGCGGTCCTCAGACCGCTCCGATACCGTACTCGGCGCGCGCTGCGTCGCATTCGACGCGCGCTCAAACGCCTCGCGGCCGCGCCGCTCGCCGTGCGGTTCATCGTCGGCGCGCTCGCGATCGTCTCGCTCTGGCTCGCCGTCAACTGGATCTACCATGTCGTTCGCAAGCCCACCGAGTTGTTCTTCCCTGTGAGCGGTGTGCTCTCCAAGGAGCCGAGCGAGACATGGCGCGAGTACGCGCCGCTGTTTCGCCGGCATTCGACCCGCCTCATCACACCCGAGCTGCTGGCCGCGCTGGCGCAGGTCGAGGGGGCGGGCAACCCCGTGGCGCGGACGTACTGGCGATGGCGTCTGAGCTGGAATCCGTTCGAGCTGTACCGACCGGCGTCGAGCGCGGTCGGGATGTACCAGATGACCGACGCGACGTTTCGGGAAGCGCGGCGCTACTGCATCCACGATCACGTCGTCGTGGAGGACGGCCCGTGGCACGACGTGCAGTCGTGCTGGTTCAACGGGCTTTACAGTCGCATCGTGCCGAGCCACGCCGTCGAGCTCACGGCGGCGCTGCTCGATCGCGGCGTGGCCGAGACGCTGGATCGCCACCGCATCGTCCGAGCCACGCTCGCGCAGAAGCAGGACCTGGCCGCGATCATCCACCTGTGCGGCGCCGCCGCCGGGGACGCCTACGCGCGCCGTGCGTTTCGTTTGATGCCTGCTCAGCGCTGTGGGGAGCACGACGCGGCCGCGTACGTCGCGCATGTGAACGCGATGAAACGGCTGTTCGCGCGGCTCGCCGCGGCGGACGAGCGGTGAGCGTCGGTCGCATCGTCGGCATCATCGTGCTCGTCATCGGCTGTGCGGCCGGCGTGTACGTCGGTGACGCCTTCGTGCTGCACTATCGCGTCGCGCGCGGCGGTGGTCGCGAGACGCTCACCGTGTACGTCGCCACGCGGCTCAAGAGCGGCAAGCTGGAGATCTTCACCGATCGACCACAGACGGTAGTGTGCGCGCGGGCGCTGTTTCCGCACTTCGGCTATCGACCGTGCTGGTACGTGCGGCTCAACGGCGGCGTAAAGGTCATCTAGCGGTCGTCGGGGCCGCGAAAGTGATATAAGGGACGGCGATCTCGTGCAGCGCCCCATCACGCGGAGGACGACGATGTCCGCCACGGTATCTCGTCGCACACTGCTCAAAGCTGCGGGCGTCGTCGCGCTCTCGCCAGGAGTGGCGCTTGCGTAGGCACCACCGAAGCCGGTCGAGCCGCCCACCGTGATCTCTACGCCGCCGCGCGACTTCGGCCCGAATGCGCCGCCGAACGTCTACTTCACGGATCCGGATGTGCTGACGATCGACCCGTCGTTCAACGGGCTCCGTCAGCCGAACGCGCCGATCCAGCGGCTGTGGACGGGCGCGCTGTGGTCGGAAGGCCCGGCGTGGAACAGCCAGGGGCGCTATCTCGTGTGGAGCGACATCCCGAACAATCGTCAGCTCCGCTGGCTCGAGGACGACGGACGCGTCACCGTCTTTCGCATGCCGTCGAACAACAGCAACGGCAACACGTTCGATTTCCAGGGCCGCCAGCTCTCGTGCGAGCACCTCATGCGGCGCGTGGTGCGCTACGAGAACGACGGCTCGATCACGCTGATCGCCGAAAGTTATCAGGGCAAGCGTTTGAACTCGCCCAACGACATCGCGCCGCATCCCGACGGCTCGTACTGGTTCACCGATCCGCCGTACGGCGGCCAGTTCTACGAGGGGGCGCCGGATGCGGCGGGCGGCCCGAGCAACCGGGCCGGCCGGCTCAAGTCGCGGCTCGGTCAGCCGTGGGGCATCGGCGAGTACAAGCGCGAGCTTCCCCACGGCGTCTACCGTGTCGATACCACAGGGCGGATGGATCTCGTCGTGACCGAGCAGCAGCTGCCGAATCCCAACGGGATCTGCTTTTCGCCGGACTACAAGAAGCTCTACGTGATCAGCACGGGCAAGGGCCCCGGCGACACCGGCCCCGGCGGCAAAGGTGACATGCACGTGTTCGACGTCGGCGCCGACAACAAGGTCTCCAACCAGAAGCTCTTCAGCGACTTCATGATCGACGGCGTGAAATGCGGCCCGGATGGCGTGCGCGCCGACGTCGACGGCAACTTGTGGGTGTCGAGCAACGCCGGGCGCGCCGTCGGCTACAGCGGCGTCACGGTCTGGAATCCCGAGGGCAAGCTGATCGGCCGCATCCGACTGCCGGAGATCTGCGGCAACGTCTGCTTCGGCGGTCCCAAGCGCAATCGGCTGTTCATGGCCGCCAGCCAGTCGCTGTATGCGGTCTACACGTCCACGCAGGGCGCGGCGCCAGGTTAGACGCCGCGGCAGGAGGCCTGACTCATGCGGTTTTCGATTCTCGACCCGGAGCGAATGTCCGGCGCGCAGAAGCGCGCCTACGACGCGATCGTCAGCGGGCCGCGCGGCGGCGCGCGGGGGCCGTTCAACGTGCTGCTGCGCAGCCCCGAGCTCGCCGATCGCGTGCAGCGGTCGGCGAGTACCTGCGCTTCAGCTCGTCGCTGCCGTCCCGGCTGAACGAGTTCGCGATTCTGATCAACGCGCGCCACTGGGGCAGCAAGTACGAGTGGTACGCGCACCGGCCGCTCGCGGTGAAGGGCGGATTGGCCGAGTCGATCGCGGATGACGTCGCCCGCAAGCGCCGGCCAAACGGGATGAAGAGCGATGAAGAGCTCGTCTACGACTTCTGCACGACGCTGCACCACGCGCACTTCGTGGACGATGCGCTCTTCGAGCGCGCGGTGGCGATGCTCGGCGAGCAGGGTGTCGTCGACCTGATCGGTGTGAGCGGCTACTACACGCTCGTCTCGATGGTCCTCAACGTCGCCGAGATTCCATTGCCGGAGGGTGTGCCCTCACCCTGGTGATCCGTGGCGCGCGTCGCCGCCCTTACGCCGCCGCGCCTATCGCACCAGATCGACGACGGTGACGCCGAGCGCTCGCGCGATGCGTTCGAGGGTGTCGAGATTCGGCGGGTGCAGCGCGCGCTCCAGCCGTGCGAGCGTGACGCGGTTGATGCGCGCCTTGGCCGCGAGTGACTCCTGCGTCATCTGGCGGCGGGCCCGGATGAGGGCGACGCGCGCCGCCACGCGCTTGGTGGCGCTGGGCATGGGCGCCGTGTCAGCCGCGGCCGACGAACGGCATCTTCGTCGCCATGATCGTCATGGACAGCACGTTGGCGTCCGGCGGCAGCGAGGCCATGTGCACGATCGCGCGCGCGGTGTGCTCGACGTCCATCAGCGGCTCGGGCATGACCTGCCCGTTGGCCTGCGGCACACCATTCTTCATCCGCGAGGCGAGCGGTGTCTCGGCATTGCCGATGTCGATCTGCCCCACCGCGATGTCGTACTTGCGGCCGTCCAGTGACGCGGCTTTCGTGAGGCCGGTCACCGCGTGCTTGGTAGAGGTGTAGGGCGCGGAGTTCGGCCGCGGCGCGTGCGCGGAGATCGAGCCGTTGTTGATGATGCGACCGCCGCGCGGCGTCTGGCTCTTCATGATCTTGAACGCTTCCTGGATGCAGTAGAAGACGCCGTTCAGATTCGCGTCGACGACGGTCTTCCACTGCTCGAGGGTGAGGTCTTCGAGCGGCACACCCGGGGCACCGGTGCCCGCATTGTTGAAGACCAGGTCCAGCCGGCCGAACGTCTCCTTCGTCTTCGCGAACAGCGCGCTCACGGCGGCGCGATCGCCGACGTCGGTCGGCACGACGAGTGTGCGGCCCTTGCACTGCGACGCGGTTTCTTCGAGGGCGTCCTTGCGGCGCCCGGCCAGCACGACGGACCAGCCGTCGCGCGACAGCGCAACAGCCGAGGCGCGTCCGATGCCCGATCCCGCGCCCGTGACGATCGCAATCCTGTCCAATGACGCCATGACGCCCTCCGCCTGTCACTGTGATGTCGGCAGGGCGATGGTACACCGGTCGCGCAAGTGCCTGGCATGGGCGTTGCCGGATCGCATGCAGGTTCGCGCGGCGTATCGCGCGGGCTCGAGGAGGTTCGTATGCGTGCGCTGAAGTTCAAGACGATGCTGGCAATCACGTCGACGGCCCTGCTGCTCGCGACGCCAGCGCTTGCACAGAGGGGCGCCGTCGGCGGCAGCACGGGCGCGGTCGGCGGGAGCACCGGTGGCGTTGGTGGCAGCGTCGGTGGGGTTGGTGGCAGCGTCGGCGGGGTCGGTGGCAGCGTCGGTGGGGTCGGTGGCAGCACGGGGGCGGGCACGACGGGAGCGGCGCCGGGCATCGGTGCACCCGGCACCACGACGCCCGGCGGCGGCCTGACGCCGGCGACGCCGCCGAGCAGCGGCTTGTCGACAGGCTCGTCCGTCGATCCGTCGGCGTCGCCCGCGCCACCGCGTCCGCAACAGTCGACGCCCACGCCGGGACTCGACAATCCGACGGGCGCGATCCCGGGCACGTTCGGGAGCACACCGTCGGGAATCGGCGGGTCGTCGTCAGGAGTCGGCGGCGCGACCAGTGGCCCGGTCACGACGCCGATCCCGCAGGGCGGCACGGCGCCGAGCCCGACGCCCGGCTCGAGCACGATCCAGCGCTGACGCGCGTACGCGGTCAGGACCGCGCGCGCCGCGCGTGATCCTGACCGCGCCGCGCACACCACGGGTGCCGGTTGACCTCGCGAGCACGCGTCGCGCGCTATATCATGGGCGCCCCGACCAAGGAGGTCAGCCGTGAGTCAAGACAAGGTCGAAACGATCCGATCGTCGAGCTCGGGCGTGCTGGGCCGCGCGCGTAACAGCGCGCGTGGCGTCAACGTGGTATTCGATTCGTCGTCACGCCCACAGACGGATGCGCTCACGAACAGCGAGGCCTTTCTCGCCGCCGTGTCTTCGTGCGGCGTGACGCTGATCGAGATGCACGCGCAGGAGACGGGCGTGCCGCTCGCGAGCATGGACGTCACGATCGAGGGCACGCGCACGGCCGCCGAGCCCAACCGGTTCGCCCACGTGCGCATGACGTTCGAGCTTGGCGGCATCAGCCAGACGCAGGCCGAGTTGCTCGTGGAAACGTATCGGCAGCGGTGACCGCTGTACCGCACGGTCGCGGGCGCGACCGACGTGAAGGTGGCGGTGAAGGCGGTTGCCGGGCGGCGTGCCTAAAGTCTACGTCGTCACGGAGCCCGACCGGATTCGAGGCATCTATGAGTCGTGGCCGGAGTGCGCGGCCGCCGTCAAGGGCGTGTCCGGCGCCCGCTATCAGGCCGTCACGAGCCGCGAGCGCGCCGAGGCCATGCTGCGCGGCGAGGGCACCGAGCTCGAGCGGGGCCTGTATGCTTTCGTCGACGGCAACCACCTGGGCGGTGTGGGCGTCGTCGTCGTTCGGCGGGAGACGGACGCCGATCCCGAGGTCGTCGAGGCGCTCGGCCTGACGGTGCAGCAGGTGTTCGCCGGCGCCGGCGTGCCGTCGCTGTCCGACGACCGCGCGGTGGCGACCGCACTCGAGCGCCTGCGCAACGTCCTCGCCGAGCTCGGGGCGCTGCATCTCGCGCTGCGGCTGGTGCCCGAGGGCGCGGCGCTGACCGTCGTGCACGATTACGAGGGCGTGGGCGCGTGGCTCGAGGGGCGATGGCGCACCCGAGACCCGCTGGTCGCGGAGATCGTCGGCGCGTGTCGCGAGCTGATCCGGCGCCGGCGCCTCGACGTTCGCTTCCGCCATCAGCGCGGCCACAGTGCCGCCTGGGCCGGCCGAGACGACTTCGCACACTTCAACGCGCGCGCCGACGCGCTCGCGACCGAGGCGGCGGCCGAGCGCTGAGCGAGAGAGTATTCTGGGCTGCATGGCCGACACGCGGATCGAAACCGACGCCCTGGGTGAGGTCGCCGTTCCTTCGCAGCGCTTGTGGGGGGCGCAGACGCAGCGCTCCGTCGACAACTTTCCGATCGGCCGGGGACGGTATCGCTTCGGCCGGCGCGTCGTGCGCGCGTTCGGCATCGTGAAGAAGGCTGCGGCGCTGGCCAATCGCGCGCTCGGCGAGTTGCCGGCCGATAAGGCGGAGCTCATCGCGCGCGCCGCGGACGAAATCGTCGCCGGCCGGTGGGACGACGAGTTTCCGCTGGTCGTGTTTCAGACGGGGTCCGGCACGCAGACGAACATGAACGCCAACGAGGTCATCGCCAACCGCGCGATCCAGCTGGCGGGCGGGGTGGTGGGCAGCAAAAAGCCGATTCATCCGAACGACGACGTCAACCGCGGCCAGTCGTCGAACGACGTGTTCCCGACCGTGATGCACGTTGCAACCGTGGAGGCGCTCGCCGACGCGCTGCTGCCCGCGGTCGGGACGCTGCGTGACACGCTCGAGGCCAAGGCGCGCGCGTACGCGGGTATCGTGATGATCGGTCGCACGCACCTTCAAGATGCCACGCCGCTGACGGCCGGGCAGATGATTTCCGGCTGGGTCGCGCAGCTAGACGAAACGACCGCCGGCGTGCGCGCCGCGCTGCCCGGGCTCTATGCGCTGGCAGTCGGCGGCACCGCGGTCGGCACGGGGCTCAACGCGCACGCCGAGTTCGGCGCGCGGGCCGCGGCCGAAATCGCACGCGAGACGGGCCATCCGTTCGTGCAAGCGCCGAACGCGTTTGCCGCGCTCTCGGCGCACGACGCGATGGTCGCCGCCAGCGGTGCCCTGCGCACACTCGCCGGCGCGCTCATGAAGATCGCCAACGACGTGCGCTGGTACGCCTCGGGGCCACGTGCCGGGATCGGCGAGCTGCGAATTCCCGAGAACGAGCCGGGCTCGTCCATCATGCCGGGCAAGATCAATCCCACGCAGGCCGAGGCGCTGACGATGGTCGCCGTGCAGGTGTTCGGGCACGACCATGCGGTGGCCTTTGCCGGCTCGCAGGGCAACTTCCAGCTGAACGTCTACAAGCCGATCATCCTACACGACGTGATCGACTCGATCGAGCTGCTGGCCGAGGCCGTCCGCTCGTTCGACGAGCGCTGCGTGCGTGGGCTCGAGCCCGACGAGCGCGTGATCGCCGAGCACGTCGAACGGTCGCTGATGCTCGTCACGGCGCTGGTACCGCACATCGGCTACGAGAAGGCCGCGCGCATCTCGCTGACCGCGTATCGCCAGCACGTCTCGCTGCGCGAGGCCGCGCTCCAGCTCGGCTACGTCAGTGCGGAGGACTTCGATCGCTGGGTGCGCCCGGCCGACATGACGCGGCCGCTGTCGCGCTGAAACGCGTTCGAGCGCCCGCGCCGCCGACGTCCCGCCGTTTACGCCACCGCCGCAGCGAGGTCGAGCGGCTTCGCCTTGCCTGGTTGGGGCGACGCCAGCCCGCAGTCGACGATCTTGTAGAGAAGCGCCTTGTAACTGATTCCGAGCGTGCGCGCCGTCTTCGCGCGATTCCAGTGCGTCCGCTCCAGCATGTCGGCGATGGCGATTCGCTCCGCGTCACGCGCGGCGCGGCGGGCGATTGCCTTCAGATCCAGCTGAGCGCCTGGCGCCAACGCATTCGTCTCGGTGGAGGGCGGCGAGGGTGACGTCGCTGTCTCCGACGCCAGGTCGGCGTAGACGGCCGCCGCATTCCCGAGGACGACGACGCGCTTGATGACGTTTTCCATCTGGCGGATATTGCCCGGCCACGGATAGTCCCCGAACAGCCGTCGAGTCGCCGAAGAAATATCAACGGCGCGCCCGTACGCGGTATTCGAGCGTTTCAGAAAATAGTCGATGAGCCCCGCCACCTCCTCACGACGCTCACGCAGCGCGGGGATGCGGAGCTCGATGACGTTCAGGCGATAGAAGAGGTCCTCGCGGAACCGTCCCGCGCGGATCTCGGCCATGAGGTCACGATTCGTTGCGGCGATGATGCGCGCGGTGGTCTGCATCACACGCTGACCGCCGACGCGCGCGAACTCGCCATCCTGAAGCACCTGGAGGAGCTTGGCCTGAAGACCGAGCGGCACCTCGCCGATCTCGTCGAGCATGATCGTGCCGTGGTCGGCGACCTCGAACTTTCCGGGCTTGTCACGCCACGCACCTGTGAAGGCGCCACGCT